>Ga0214473_10008554_pt1 | contig 12093 bp, 8 predicted proteins | sample RVTome_7_FD_203509 | JGI IMG/M metagenome (GOLD analysis project Ga0214473, IMG submission 203509) | Soil microbial communities from uranium-contaminated site in the Upper Colorado River Basin, Wyoming, United States - RVT98D197 | ecosystem: Environmental > Terrestrial > Soil > Contaminated >...
CGAAATCTGTTCGCCCATTCCACAGGCGAGCTCGCCGCCAGGAGATTTCTCCCGGATCGCCTTTGCAATCCGTTCGTTCGGTCTTATGCCTGGTGGATGCTTCAAAGCGTACTTTCCAGCGTCTTCGTGGGTCATTGTCGTTCGAGCCTCCTCTGAATCTAAGCATAGAAAGGGGTCAAGAAAAAGAGAAAAAGGGCACGGATCGCTTCGACATCTTTCCCCATCTCATGTTTGATGACCCTAAGTATATCATCTTTTGAACGGTAGCGGTGAATTTCCTTGACTGAAGGTCCCCGGGGATACATGATTTCAGCCAGTAATCCTCAGATCAAGATCTAATCCTTGAGCAGTGACTTGTAGGTGCTAACCAATGACCGAAAGGGGGGGCAGGATCGCTTTTGGAAAGGTTTGACTTTCTGCTTCCTCGGGGCTTTTTTAAAGCCCAAAAACTTACGGTTTGAAGATCAGATAGAGACATTTCTTTATTCTTTCCCAGCGCTTACGTTTGGCAAGCTATCCGCCGGTTTTAAGGAGCCCAAACCACCCCCAGCATATTTGAGTGGTTTTCTTACTGACTTCTTCCTCAATTCTCGATGACACTGTTTTATTTGCACTGTTGTTGTAAAATGGTTAATGATAGTATCTACAAACCCTTTAACAAAGGAGTGGTCATGGCGGAGCAACAAAGTCGAGCGATTAAGTCATTCCTATTCTGTTTCATCTGCAACGGGATCCTGATTGCCGTTTTCCTGATGGGGGTCGCGCGCCCTGTCATCCTGGGTGTTGGAGTCGTCTTAACGTTCATCCTGTGGCTTCTGGTTGTTTACATTGTCGGGGAGCCGGCTCGGCAGGTGCCCGGGGAAGCCCCGCCACTCCCGGTTCCCGAACCACGGCAATCCCCCGAAGGAGCCGTCCAGATGCTTGCGGCCTTGCAGCGGGAAGGGCGGCTGATCGATTTTCTCCAGGAAGACCTCAGTGCATATGAGGACGGCCAGATTGGTGCAGCTGTGCGCAGCATCCATATGGGATGTAGAGAGATTCTGAAAGAACATATGGAGATCAAACCGGTCTTTGAAGAGAAAGAAGGGAGCACCGTGACAATCCCTGCCGGTTTTGACACCAGGGCCATTCGCCTGACCGGAAACGTAACCGGGAATCCCCCTTTTCGGGGGACTCTCCTCCATCGGGGATGGAAGGTGGAACGTATCCGGCTTCCCCATTCGCAGGAACAGAAAGATCACTGGATCCTGGCCCCCGCCGAGGTTGAGATCGAATAAATCCAAGGAGGTAAGTTTTGAGCGACCCCAAATATAACATCGGTATCGATTTGGGAACGACCCACTGCGTCCTGGCCTATGCAGCGGTCCAGACGTCTGAAGATGAGGAGCCCCATATTCAGGTCTTCCCTATTGCCCAGGTTGTTAATCCCGGAGAGGTCAGAGCCCAGGCGCTACTGCCTTCCTTTCTTTTTCTACCAGGACCCCATGATGTCCCTCCAGAGGGATTGTCTCTGCCCTGGAATGCCAAGATGGACCTGTCTGTGGGAGAATTTGCCCGCCGGCGGGGCGTCGAGCTCCCCAACCGACTTGTTTCATCGGCCAAATCGTGGCTGTGCCACGCCGGTGTGAACCGTACCGCCTCCATTCTTCCATGGGACAGCCCCCCGGATGGCCGGAAGGTTTCCCCTGTGGAGGCCTGCGCCCTTTATCTCAAGCACCTTCGGGATGCGTGGAATTTCGAGATGAGCAAGGGCAAGAACAAAGCCCGCTTTGAAGATCAGGATGTCTACCTGACGGTGCCCGCGTCTTTCGATGCCGTGGCCCGGGAGTTGACGATCAAGGCGGCACAGTCGGCAGGACTGGAAAAGATGACTCTGCTGGAGGAGCCCCAGGCGGCCTTCTATGCTTGGATTCATCGTGAGAAAGAGAAATGGCGCAAAGAGGTGCGGGTCGGGGAATCCATCCTGGTCTGTGACGTAGGGGGAGGGACAACGGATTTCAGCTTGATCCAGGTGACGGAGGAAAAGGGCGAGCTGGCTCTGAGGCGCATGGCTGTAGGCGATCACCTCCTCCTCGGCGGCGATAATATGGACCTGACCCTTGCGTATGCCGTTCAAGCAAAGCTGGCTCAGAAGGGGGCAAATCTCGATCCCTGGCAGTTCCGTGGCCTCTGGTACAGTTGCAGAACGGCCAAAGAACGCCTCCTGGCCGATCCTGCCCTCAGTTCTGAGCCCGTCGTCATCCTCGGGCGAGGGACTTCCCTGATCGGAGGAACCCTCCGAACCGAGCTGACCCGCACCGAGGTGGAAAAAGTTCTTATTGATGGATTTTTCCCTTCCTGTCAGAGCACGGATTATCCCCAGGAAAAACCCAGGATCGGCATGCGGGAAATGGGCCTTCCGTATGAACCGGACCCGGCTGTGACACGCCATCTGGCGCGTTTTTTAGGACGTCAGGCCCGGCGCAGTCCGGGGGGAGAGGGAGAGATTCCTTTCCCCACAGCCGTTCTCTTCAACGGAGGGGTGATGAAATCCGACCTGATCCGGCAGCGGGTGCTGACGGTTCTAACCGGATGGCGCGAGGCGCAGGCACTACGGGAGCTCATTTCAGATGATTTTGATCTGGCGGTGGCCCGTGGAGCCGCCTATTACGGCCTGGCCCGGCAGGGGCCGGGAGTTCGCATCCACGCGGGCGCAGCGCGGCCTTATTATATCGGAATTGAAAGCGCCCTTCCTTCGGTTCCAGGTTTTCCAATCCCTATGAAAGCCCTCTGCGTGGTCCCCTACGGGATGGAAGAGGGAACGGAGGCGGAGATCCGTCAGAAAGAATTCGGTCTTGTCGTAGGAGAACCCGCGGTTTTTCATCTGCTGTCCTCTACCGTCCGCAAGAAGGATGAGATCGGCGAGATCGTCGAGAACTGGCAGGGAGAAATCGAAGAAGTGACCACGATGGAGGTGGAGTTGCTCGCCGGCTCAGGAGAGGAAAAGGGAGATGTCGTTCCAGTATGGCTGCAGACCAGGATGACCGAGACCGGGACCCTGGAGATCTGGTGCGTCTTCAGGGATGAAACGCGACGGTGGAAGCTTGAGTTCAATCTTCGTGAGCGGGGAGAGAAGGAATGAGTCATCCCCCGGACGGAGAGACCCGCTACGTGATCGGTATCGACCTCGGTACCACCAACTCCGCTGTGGCCTATGTGGACCTTCAGAAGCCATCTCCTCGGCATATCTCCTTTCTGCACATTCCCCAGCTGATTTCTCCCGGACAGATAGGAAACCGTGCTGTACTGCCCTCATTTCTGTATCTCCCGGGTCCATATGAGCTACCCCCCGGGAGCACGGCTCTTCCGTGGGACAAAAATAGGGATTATGGTGTAGGGGAATTTGCACGGGAACAGGGCGCCCTGGTTCCCGGCAGACTGGTCTCTTCCGCCAAATCCTGGCTGTGCCACGCAGGAGTGGAACGAACGGCCCCCATTCTGCCGTGGGGGACAGAAGGAGATGTCCGGAAGGTCTCGCCTGTGGAGGCCAGCGCCCGTTACCTTCAGCACATCCGGGAGGCCTGGAATGAATCCCTTGGATGGCAGGAGGCATGCCGGCTGGAGGAGCAGACGATCCTGCTGACCGTGCCTGCCTCTTTTGACGAGGTGGCCCGGGAACTGACGGTCAATGCCGCTTCTCAAGGAGGGCTTTCCCGGGTCATCCTCCTGGAAGAACCCCTGGCTGCTTTTTACGCCTGGCTTTTCTGGCATGAACACCAATGGCAGGACGTGATGGAGGAAGGTCAACTGATCCTGATCTGTGATATCGGCGGGGGCACCACTGACTTCACGATCCTTGCCGTCCGACGCGGGGAGAAAGGACTGCGCTTCGATCGTCTGGCCGTGGGAGAGCATCTGATGCTCGGGGGAGACAATATGGATTTGGCCCTTGCCAGAGCGGTCGAAAACCAGCTCCGCAACCCTAATCAGAGGCAGCTCGATTCGAAGACATGGCACCAACTCTGGCACCGCTGTCGTCAGGCCAAAGAAATCCTTCTCTTACCAAGTATGAAAGGTTCTGAGAAAAAATCATTCGAAATCAATCTCATGGGATCAGGAGGAAACGTGATCGGTGGCATGTTAAAGAACACCCTGACCGCCGCGAGAGTTGAGGAGCAGATCCTTGAAGGGTTTTTCCCTTTTGTCTCCCTGGACGATCTTCCGGAAGGGGGCCGCCGTCGGGGATTATCGGAATGGGGCCTTCCGTATGTCCAGGACCCGACGGTAACCCGTCATCTGGGCGCTTTCTGGCGCAGGGTTCTTCCCCTGCTGGAAAAGGAGACCGGCCGCACCTCCCTGTTCCCGGAGTTTATTCTCTTCAACGGAGGCGCCCTGACACCACCCTCGATCCGCCGCCGCCTTACGGAGGTCGTGCAGCAATGGTTCCAGGAAAAAGCCGGGCACGGATGGGCGCCAGTTGAACTTGAGAATCCACGGCCGGAACTGGCTGTCGCGGAGGGAGCCGCTTACTACGGCCTCATTCGGATGGGTGAAGGCACACGGATCGGAGCCGGCAGTCCCCGGTCTTATTATGTGGAATTTGAAGGAGGAAACGGGGTCGACGAGAAGAGGTCGGTCTGCCTCGTCGAGCGGGGTACGGAAGAGGGCTTCACCGGGGAGTTGGCTCAACCGGCCTTCCACGTGGTCACCAACCGGCCTGTGTCGTTTCAGATCTTTAGTTCCAGCACGCGGTTGGGCGATCGGACGGGAGATCTGGTGCAGCTGGAGGAAAAAGAAGCGATCCCTTTGCCCCCACTGCGCACCGTCCTGCGCTATGGGAAAAAGGGGGCCGCCCAGTCCCTCCCGGTCCAGCTCCATATCCACCTCACGGAGATCGGGACACTGGAACTCTGGTGCCAGGCCAGGCAGACACCGCACCGCTGGCAGCTCCAATTCGATATCCGCCAGGAAGGAAAACCTCAGGAGACGTCACCCGGTGAGACCCTGGATGCGAACCTGATTGACCATGCTCGTACATCGATTCATTCGGTTTTCCAGAGCGGGGCTTCCCAATCTCCGGAGGGCGTGGTCAAGGCCCTTGTATCCATCCTGGAATCCGGGAAGGAGCAATGGTCCTTTCTTCTCATCCGTAAGCTGGCCGATACGCTTCTCGAGTGCAGACAGGGGCGGGGGACCAGCTTTCGCCATGAATCCCGCTGGTTGAATTTAACGGGGTTTTCCCTCCGACCAGGTTTCGGCGACCCTCTCGATGAATGGCGGATCCGGGAGGCCTGGAAATTGTTTCCTCAGGGTCTTCAGTTTCCCAGGGAAACCCAGGGGCGGGCGGAGTGGTGGATCTTCTGGCGACGGATTGCCGGGGGGTTCACCGCGGGCCAGCAACTGCAACTCTATCAGAGCGTCACCCCTGGGCTGCAGGCCGTTGAACCGGGGAGAAAGAAAGGTTCTGTCAAGCCCTGGCGGGGGCAGGAAGAACTGGAGATCTGGATGATGCTGGCGAACCTGGAACGGCTCCCGATAAAGGCTAAAGAAGAATTGGGGACCTTGCTTCTGGAGAAGATCCGAAAGGGAAATCCGAAACCTCAGCAGCTCTGGGCACTCGGGCGGTTCGGCGCCAGAATTCCATTTTATGGTCCTCTTGACAGGGTCATCTCCGGTCATGCGGCCGACGAGTGGCTGAATGCCCTTCTATCGCTGCCTCCTCCGGCCACACCGGCCCTGGCTCAAGCGCTCGTTCAACTGGCCCGTTTCACGGGCGATCGGGAAAGAGACGTTCCGTCGAAAGACCGGGACCGCCTGGCCCAATGGATCGGACAACTCTCTCAGGGGGGGCGTCTCCGGGAGGTCCTTTTCGAGCCGGAAGTATCGCTTCAAAAGGAAGAACAACAGCAAATCTTTGGAGAGTCCCTTCCCCCAGGTCTTATCCTCTCTGGTTAATTCCACTTGGGAAGTAACAGTTTAGTCCCTATCTTCCCCGCCGGCCATCAAGACATAGGCTTGAACTGTTAAAAAGCGCGGCTTGAGCCGTTGCCGTATCTGAAGGATTTGCAGAAACTCCCTTGGATGAACGCCATGTCTTCTGGCGGTTTGCAGCACACGCCGGCCCGTTTAGAGGAGGGGATGTTGGTGCAAATAGAAATAGTTTTTTAAATGAGTGAGGGAAGGTGTACATTAAAGAACCTGCTAAGATAAGCGAGACCGGATGCCCCTGAGAACGTTACTTCATTTGACAGGCCGAAGGATCGAGGGAAGTTCAATCTTTTGGGGCAATGATGGTCGGGAAAATTTCTTGACTCGGGCGGGAGTGCTGGACTTGTACCTAAGTCACCACTGTGGATTTGTATCAATTTGAGACTTGACATAAGTATGTGTAAATGATAGGACTTGTTAAGCTCTTAAGTTGGGCACAATTTAGGTTGGTCAGTCTCAAAATCCCGCGGGGCTCAAACCCCGTCTCTGGGGAGCCCGCCCTCCTTCGACTTTGCTCAGGACAAGTTCGCAAGTCGAAGGGATTCTGACCTCCGGCGCCAGTCATATTACCCAGTTAGCGATTTAGGCTTTCTTATCAGGATGGTCCGTGGTGCCACCAGTCCTACACAAGTTTATTCTCATCCGCCATGTTGGGTTTCCTTTCTTCTCGTTTACAGCACAGCAATATTTTCGTGGGTTCCAACGGGATGATTTTACCATAGAAACCTGAGTCCACCGAATAAGGGGGAAGATTCAAACCTATGGCATAAGAGGGGAGGAATGGAAAATGAAGAACAGGAAGGATTGGCATGAATTGGTTTCGCAGCCCAAGCATGAAGTTCTCCTTGAAGAGAATGTGTGGGTGAAGATGCGAGACGGAATCCGTCTCGCTGTGGACATTTACCGTCCCGAAGCAACGGGCAAGTTTCCAGCCTTGGTTTCCTGGTCGTGGTATGGCAAGGATTCGGAGAAGCTTCCAACCAACCCTACATTCCAACCTTCCGACTACTTGAGGGGGACCGGAGGCCACGAATGCGGGGAGCAATGGTATTTCGTACCGCGGGGCTATGTCCAGGTGATCCCCGATATCAGAGGAATCGGGAGGTCAGAAGGGGAAATGACCTGGGAGTGGGGGAGAGATGGATACGATCTGATCGAGTGGATTGCCGCCCAACCGTGGTGCAACGGCAACGTGGGGATGATCGGCATGTCCGCCTTCGCCATGTCCCAATATATTATCGCAGCCGAACAACCTCCCCATCTCAAGGCGATCTTTCCATTTGAAGGAATCACAGACTATTACCGACATTTCTATTATCATGGAGGCGTCTTCTGCTATCTCTTCCCACTCCATTTAGGGGGGCTGACGCCGGCCCGGAGCAGACCTCAGCCCGCAAGTCTCAGAGAGTTCACTGAAGAGGATTTGCAGAAAAGGATGAAAGCATTGCAGATTGACCCTGATATCCAGTGTACTCCCTATCTTTATATGATCGCGAGCTTCCCGCAAATAAATCCCATCGAGTTCGACCTGATGATGCATCCCCATGACGGCCCTTTCTATCAGCGAATATCCGCTTACACCCGGTTTGATAAGATAAAGATCCCCAGCTTCTTGGGAACGAGATGGAATGGATGGGTCCTCCACATGCCGGGAGATTTTGATGCCTTCGAGAAGATCCCTGCGGCCAAGAGAAACAAAAAGATCTTAGTCGTCCCCTCCGATAATTATGGAGGGATGGACCGTCCATTTCATGAAGTTCAAGATGTATGTTTGAGGTGGTATGATCACTGGTTGAAAGGTCTGGATACCGGAATGATGAAGGAGCCACCGATACTCATCTTTATCCAAGGAGTGAACCGGTGGCGCTATGAAAATGAATGGCCCCTGAAAACGACCCAGTGGACCGAATTCTACCTTCGGGAAGGAGGAAGGTTATCGACTCAGGCTCCGGATGTCAAGGAGGATACCCAGGCGTTTGTCAGCGATCCCTGGGCCAACCCTTCTCAGGGATTCCGTTCAGCTGATGTTATTGCCAAGGCTGATCCGGTGCCGAAAGCCGTCTATGAAACGGAGCCTCTGCCTGAGAATGTGGAGGTAACAGGCCCCATTGCCCTTTACTGGTATGCGTCGATAGAAAGCAAAGGTGTTCAAGCGAGGACCTGGAAGGCTTCGGAGATAGAGACCTTGAAACCCTTAACGAATGATACGGATTGGTATTTGAAGGTGAAGGATATTGATGTCGATGGTTCAGAGAGATGCGTCGCAGAGGGATGGCTCAAAGCTTCTCATTATGAGCTTGATAGCAAGAAGTCGAAACCTTATTCCCCTTTCCATCCACACACGAGAAGCCTCCCGATTAAACCGGGAGAAGTCATTCTTTTTGCCAGTGATCTCAGGATGGCTTCGAATGTTTTTCTCATGGGTCATAAGATTCGACTTGAAATCTCCGGCCAGGACCAGGTCCAGGCCCTGTGGTATCATCTGCCCCACATGGCAAACGTGAAGCACACAATTTTCAGCACGAAGGCTCGACCTTCTTATCTTCTTTTACCTGTGATACCCAAAAGTCACAAAGGAGTGGGGGAACCCGATTATCCTCCTGCCGGGCCTTTCCGAATACCAAAGTATAGGAGGGCCAAATAAACTTTGGTGTCGCATGATGACTAATGCCCCATGCCCGGAAGGCACCCACGCCTGCGTGCCGAAACACGCACTTCGGTGTGCAGGCACGAACCATGAAAATCGATTTTTGTCCACCCTCTCCTCAATCCTCTCCCACCGAGGGGAGAGGAGGCATTTTAGGGGGGCTATTTTCCAGCAAAGGAGGTCATGTATGGGAAGAAAAGGTTTGTTAGGTTTGTCGTTGTCTTTTTTAGCAGTCACATTCTTCAGCGGCACCTTTGATATGGCCCACGGTCAGGCTAAACCCATCGAACTGTCGTACAGCAGTTTCTTTCCAGCCCAATATGGGCTCGGAAAGGCAGCCACCGCCTGGGCGGAAGAGATAGGGAAGCGGACCAATGGAAGGGTCAAGATCACCCTGTATCACGCAGGAACTTTAACCGACGCGGCGAGCTGCTACGAAGGGGTTGTGAAAGGGATATCCGACATCGGGCAATCGGTTCTTGCCTATACCAGAGGACGTTTTCCTCTCATGGAGATCATCGATTTACCCGGCTATCCTCCGAATGCCCTCGTCACGACCTATGCGGCCGATGACTTCTACAGAAAATTCAGACCCAAAGAGCTGGCCGATACCCATGTCCTCTATTTTCATGCTCACATTCCAGGAACGATCACAACCGTAAAAAAGCCGGTGAGAACCCTTGAGGATCTTAAGGGGTTGAAGATCAGGGCGACAGGGTTGGCCACAAAGATTATCGAAGCCTTTGGAGCGACTCCGGTGGCTATGCCGATTGGCGAACAATATGATGCGATGCGCAAAGGGGTGGTGGATGGCACCGTTGCTTCTCCCAATACCCTTTTGGGCTGGAAGGTGGCAGAGGTGGCGAAATATAGTACGATGCTGTCGGATGTGGGTTATGTCAGCGCCATGTTTATCACAATGAATTTAGAGAAGTGGAATGGTCTTCCCCCGGATATTCAGAAGGTTTTCACGGATGTGAGCAAGGACTGGGTCGAGTACACGGGGAAGGTGTGGAACGATATCGAAATCGAAGGCTATCGGTTCGGTAAGAAGGCCGGGCATATCTTTATTTACCTCACACCCGAAGAGAGGGCGCGCTGGGAAAGAGCGGTGAAACCATTGCAAGATAATTATGTGAAGACCATGGAGGCCAAGGGACTTCCAGGAAAAGAGGCGCTTGACTACCGGCAACAGATCATCGAAAAATACGGGAAGGTGTATCCACCCTTGAAATTTGAGTAGCCCCCGTTCGAAATTCCAGAGGGGCATTAGACCCCGCTTCAGAGCAGCGGGCCGTTAATTCTAACGGGGGAAACCGGAAGATCATCATTCAGAACGGAGGGTGCCTGACCTTGTGTCGGGTGCCCTCGCTGCTTACTCAGCGGAGGGAAAGATGGCATCTTTCATAAAAGTTGTTCATTCGTTCAGCCATTGGGTTCGATGGGTTTCAGCCCTTGGTCTCGTGGGGATGATGCTACTCACCTCTTCGGACGTCGTTTTACGCTATTGCGGTTACCCCATTAAAGGGACGTTCGATATCATCGGGCTCCTGGGAACCGTTGTCGTTGCCTTGCCCATCGCATCCACTCAAATCCTGGGCCGCCACGTGGCGATGGAATATATGACAACCCACGAGTCAAGATTGATTCGGACGACTGCGAAGGGTATGACTTCTTTGCTCAGCCTGGGGATATACGGCATCATCGCCTGGCAAAGCACCCTCTTCGGAACAAAGTTATGGAGAATCGGGAGAGTCTCCGATACCGTCGAGATCCCTCTTTTTCCTTTTGCTTATATCATTGCATTCGGTTGTGCGCTGAACTGCCTCGTCCTCCTTTCAGATTTCTATCAATCGTTTGTTAGAGAAGAGGGAAAATGAATCTTCAGAGTTAGGGAGATCCCGATATGAGCATTCCGGCGGTCGCTGTTCTCACCATTTTTCTACTCTTTCTATTCTTTTTTCTTGGCCTCGGTGTGGGTATTTCGATGGCCCTGGCTGGTTTTATCGGGTTTGCGCTCATTGTGAATGTCAAAGCCGCTCTCGGTCTGGTGGCGAATGACGTGTACAGCATCTTCTCCTCATACGGGTTCACCGTCATCCCACTTTTTGTCCTCATGGGTCAGATCGGAGTGGGCGCAGGAATGGCGAAAAGTCTTTACGATGCGGCTTACAAATTCATCGGGCATATCTCCGGGGGGCTTGCCATCGGGACGGTCATGGCGGGGACGGCCTTCAAGGCGATTTGCGGATCCACGACTGCCACCACGGCCACGTTTGCCACCATCGCGGTACCGGAAATGGATCGATACCATTACGATAAGAGGCTCTCTTGCGGCACGGTGGCAACCGTCGGCACCTTAGGCGCGATCATTCCTCCGAGCGTCACCCTAATCATTTACGGTCTCCTCACTGAGACGTCGATCGGTAAATTGTTCCTCGCTGGGATCCTGCCCGGCCTCATGATCGCCTTTTCCTTTACGGTCACCCTTTTCGGTTGGTGCAAGATCAATCCCAAGCTGGGGCCCAAAGGTGAAAAATCTTCATGGAAAGAAAGACTGGCATCCCTTCCCCCTGTGTCGTGGGTGCTCATCATCTTTCTTCTCGTCGTGGGCGGATTAATGACGGGATTCTTCACGCCGACAGAAGCGGGAAGCGTTGGAGCCCTGGCGGTACTCCTTCTCTCAATCGTCAAGAGGGATATCCATCTAAACAGTTTTGTAAAATCGGTCATGGATTCGCTTCATATTGCATCGATGGTTTTTATGCTTCTCGCGGGGGCAACGATTCTGGGCCACTTCTTTGCTGTGACAAAAATGCCAATCCTTGTGGCGGAATGGCTGGGCACGCTTCCTGTCCATCGTATCATTATTATGATCATTGTCATGATTGTCTATCTTATCGGGGGGTCCTTCATTGAGGATCTTGCCTTCCTTATTCTCGCGACTCCAATCTTTTTGCCCGTCGTATTAAAACTCGGGTATGATCCTGTCTGGTTTGGAGTGATCGTCAGCGTGACTTCCATGATCGGGATTATTATCCCTCCCGTTGCCATCAATGTCTTCGTCGTTTCCGGAATCGTCAAGGTCCCGATTAGTACCGTCTATAAGGGAACCTACCCCTATGTGGTGGGGATGTCAATTTGCCTGTTGATCCTTCTGGTCTTTCCTGAGATTTCATTGTGGCTCCCGAATTTATTCATAAAATGAAAAAAGGGTCCATGAGGATGAATGTTAAAAAGGAGATAGAGGATGGATTTGGAAAGACTTGGAAAGAAAGTTGATCCGGAATACACGGCATTGCTCATCATCGATATGCAAAGAGATTACTGCTGCCAGGGGGGAATCTTTGAGAAAATGGGTTTCGATCTGGAACCGCCGAAATTGCTGGCTTCCAGACTGAATGAATTCTTAAATAAGGTGCGCAAGGTCCTCAAATTCATTGTCCATGTCAAAATGGAATTAAATCCTCACCTTCGAT
>Ga0214473_10008555_pt1 | contig 12093 bp, 11 predicted proteins | sample RVTome_7_FD_203509 | JGI IMG/M metagenome (GOLD analysis project Ga0214473, IMG submission 203509) | Soil microbial communities from uranium-contaminated site in the Upper Colorado River Basin, Wyoming, United States - RVT98D197 | ecosystem: Environmental > Terrestrial > Soil > Contaminated >...
GGGCCTCAGAACATTGAGGAGGCCTGGCGGCTGATGAGAAATTTCCATTACTCATGGCATCATATTCAGCGAGGGGGCCTGGTTGAATTGTTCACGGAGCAGGCGTGCACGTCCCCATGTTCGCCGGTCGCATGGACTCAACACTTTCTTTTGAAGAGAGAGGACGGCGTGAAAGGCTGCACTTCAAGAGATCTTGAAGAAACCAACCGGAAATGAGACCCAAGAACTTCTATCTTCTCGTCACCGGCGGAGCCGGTTTCATTGGCTCCCATGTTGTTCGTTCCCTCCTGGTTCAGCGCCAGTTGGCAAGCTGTAAGATGGTCATTCTCGATGACCTGTCCGGCGGCTTCCGCAGTAATATGCCCGACAGTCCGAAGATTGAGTTTATCCGAGGATCGGTAACCAATCAGAGATTGGTGAACGAATTATTCCAGGAAAAAAGATTCAGGTATGTTTACCATTTTGCGGCTTATGCGGCCGAGGGGCTGAGCCATTTTATCAGACGTTTCAATTACACAAACAATTTGATCGGGAGCATGAATCTAATAAATGCTTCAGTAAATTATGGCGCCGAATGCATTGTTTTTACCAGCTCCATCGCGGTCTACGGAACAGGACAGGTACCCCTGCGGGAAGACATGGTTCCCCAACCCGAAGATCCCTATGGGATTGGAAAGTACGCTGTTGAGTTAGACCTCAAAGCCGCCCATGAGCAGTTTGGCTTGGAATATCTGATCTTTCGGCCCCATAACGTATACGGCGAGTATCAAAATATCGGGGACCCGTATCGGAACGTCGTGGGGATCTTTATGAACCAGATTCTTCAGGGTCATCCAATGACCATTTTTGGGGATGGAATGCAACAGCGTGCCTTCAGCTACATTGGCGACGTTGCCCCGGTTATGGCGCGGGCTCCTTTGTTGCAGGAAGCTCACAACCAAATATTTAATATCGGCGCAGACCAGCCATACACGGTCAATGAGCTTGCCATTGAAGTCGCCGAAGCAATGGGCACGAATCCTGGGGTGGTGCATCTTCCATCTCGCAAGGAAGTCTCCGTAGCTTTTTCTGACCATTCCGCTTGCCAAAGGGTATTTGGGCCAACCTCCCAGACGCCCTTGTCCGAGGGGTTACGAAGAATGGCGGCGTGGGTTAGGTCGATCGGCTCCCGCAAGAGCAAAGAATTTAGTGATATTGAGGTAAGAAAAGGGCTTCCGCCATCCTGGATTGGGTCTGAGCCATAAGCAAAGAGAGATACATGCGCGAATCAATGCTCAGGTCCTTGTTTAACCCGGTACAAAACGAAGAGGGATGGAGTTAGGAGAAGTGGAGACGGAAACGTCCAAAGGACGGATTTACACTTACCCCATGACCCGATATACGTATGACGCTACCCGTTCGGTTGTCTGGCGTGAGATATGCCGGTACCTCCAGCCGCAACTGCGAGAGAGATCCACTGTGTTGGACCTGGGGGCAGGCTACTGTGACTTTTTGAGGTATATCGGCGCGGATAAAAAGTATGCCTTGGATATCGATCCCACTCTTGTAAGATACTGGCCAGCCGATGTTCAGGCCCTAGTTCAGTCTGCCCTGGAACCTCTTCCCCTGGAGGAAGGCTCGATTTCTGTGGTTTTGGCCTCGAATTTTTTTGAACATTTTCCCATTGATGACTGTCGAAAAATACTTGAAGAGGTGCATCGTGTTTTAAAACCAGGAGGAAAATTGATTGCTATCCAACCCAACATTCGCCTACAGCCGGGACGGTATTATGATGACTATACCCACCGAACCCCCTTCACAGAGGTTTCTTTTGCTAATTTTTTGGAATCTCTTGGCTGGCGGATCCTTGACAGTGAAGGGCGGTTTTTACCGTTCTCGATGAAAACAACACGGCTTCCAAAGTCGTGGTGGTTAGTTCGGCTCTATCTGGCCCTACCGTTCCGGCCATTTGCCGGGCAATTTCTCGTGGTTGCTGGAAAGCCCAATAATGCCTGATTCTCTTCTTTGGCAACGATATCATCGAATCATTTTTTATGCCATCGGTTTTCTGCTTATTTTTAACCTATTGGCCATGGGGCGAGTGCCAGAAATTCCCCATGCTGACGACGGAGGATATGCGGCGGCTGCCTATCAGTTTTGGCGTACAGGTCACCCAGGGGTCCCCGGGTATCGAGATATAGTTGGCCTCGATCAGGATATCTTCGCTTTTGGGAGAACTGCGGCGGCGTTTCAGGGCTTATTCATGTGGATTGCTGGCGTTTCCCTGTTGGCCGCTATGCTGCCCAGCTATCTTGCAGGGATCGGACTTCTTGCCGTGACCTACGGGCTCGCGAGGTCTCTCTGGGATAGGGAGCACGCCCTTCTGGCGATGGGTATTCTGGGCTTTTCAGGCATTTTCTTCTCGGCCAGCCGCGCAGCCCGTCCCGATTTATTGCTGGCTCTGGCGTTCGTGGGCGCTCTTTTGCTCATGGCCTCCGGCTCTCGTGAAGTTTTTTCGTGGCACTATCCATTGGCCGGAGTCGTAATGGGGGTTTCCGGCGATCTGCATATCAATGGTTTTCTCCTCGCTCCTGTTCCATTGGTTTTTTGGCTCACTCTGCGGCGAGAAACCCTCCGTTTGAGGGTTCAGATCATTCTCATCTATTCCATCGGCGTTCTGTGGGGGGTAGCATTTTGGTTGGCGGTCCATTACTGGCCGAATCCAGAGTCCTTCATGAAACAAATCGCCATTTTTGGTGAAAAGACGCATGGAATTCGGATCGCCAACCTGGGGCTCTTGGGAGCCATTCACGGGGAGGTCCAGAGATATCTGTCATGGTTCTGGTGGGCCAAACTACATCGGCATCTATTTGAGGGATTGATCATCCTGGGATGCGGCCTCGGTGTGATCATCTGGGGAGGGAGGAAAGAACGGGCGCTATTCGTTGCCTGGTTGTCCGTTTTTTGGATTTCAGTATTTTTTATGGCCAACCCGTCCGGCTGGTACCTGATTTATGTATGGCCCATTTTTGCCCTATGGGTTGCCCGGGGATTTTTCGCAGCCTACCAAACCCGCGCAAAACGCTGGGCGGTTACGGCTCTCTGCATACTCTTTGCAGGCTATTTGGGGAACCTTGCCCTATGGACGGGGAAAGCATTTTCGGGACCGTCATATACCGTAATCTCGCAAGAGTTGCGATCAATGATCCACCAAGAAGCTTCTGTTGTGGCTGGCGGCGAATGGTGGTTTGCCCTTTATGGACGGGATTTTACCGATGCCCAGCACAATCAGTTTCAGGCCCTTTTGGCCAAGGAGAAGGGGGAGGCCATGCCTTCTTCATGGGAATACGCCTGGAGGCGATGGCGATGGAATTATGCCGTTGCCTACGGAGATATCCAAGCCATGCTGGATACAGAAGTGCCGCTCGAGCAGGCCTTGAGCTCAATCGGCATTTGGCGGGAACGCGAAATTCGTGAGGTCAGGGCTTTTGCCATAAATCATTGCCGGGTTCTGAAGCGGATTCGCACAGCCTATACACCCGTACTAATTTTAGAAATTAAGTAGGAGAAAAGGATGTGGCGGGGTAAGAGGGTAACCGTAGTTTTCCCCACCTTCAACGAAAAGCATTCCATTCGGGCTGCAATCCTCGATTTTTTTTCCTCTGGGGTTGTGGATGAAATCATCGTTGTGAATAATAACGCTACCCCGGGTACTTCTGAGGAAATTTTGGGGACGGGGGCAAGGGAGGTCTATGAACCCCGGCAAGGCTACGGATACGCCCTTCTCTGTGGCATCGATCATTGGAATGGGGAGATTATTATTTTTGCTGAGCCAGATGGGACATTTGTGGGGCCGGATGTTCTGAAACTCCTGACGTATTCGGACGATAAACCTGCTGTTTTTGGGACGCGCACAAGCCGAGAATTCATTTGGGATGGAGCCAACATGGGCCGATTCCTGAAATGGGGAAATTGGGCGGTGGCCAAGATGACCGAGGTTCTTTTCAATACAACCATCTTAACCGATGTCGGTTGCACCATGCGCCTTTTTAAGAAGGAGGCATTGCAATTGGTGCGGCCTCATCTGACGGTTGGCGGATCCCATTTTGGTTCCCAGGTTTTAATGGAGGTCATCGCTCACCGCATTCCCTTCGTTGAGATTCCGGTAAACTACCGGAAACGGATTGGAGTATCTATGGGTACTGGGCGTCTATGGAAAGCTTTTGGCATAGGCCTGCGCATGATTCTCTTGATCGGGAAATATCGCCTTGGTCTTTGTAAAGGAGGACGAAGGTTTTGGGTGGACCCGATTCCTCAAAACCAACCGGTGAAATGGCCCATGGAATTATTGCCTGAGAGGGAGGAATGTCATTACTGCCCCATTCGAAGCGCGAATCATGAGATGAAAGTGACAAGGTCATAGATTTGAAAAGGCAATCAAAATTACAGCCTTTTCATAGCGATTGCAGTTTGCCTAAACAATACCCTCTCTTAGGTTTCCTTACGAAAAGACATGGCTGTTATTGAGAATGTTCCCAGGATAGGCGTTCTGGTGTTAAATCGAAATGGTCGCCATTGGCTGAATTCCATCTTCCAATCTCTTCGCGAAGAAAAATATCCAAATAAGCAGATATTCTTAATAGATAACGCCTCAACGGATGGCAGCGTTGAAATGACGGTGGAGAAATATCCTGAAGTAACGACCATTCGACTACCCCAGAATCTGGGTTACTGCATGGCCTATAATCTGGCAATGCCTTATGCATTTGCGGCTGGTTGCGAGTGGGTCATTTGGGCAAACAATGATATTAGACTGGAACCCGGTTGTTTAGGCACTCTGGTGAACGCTGCCCAAAGTGATGCGCTCATCGGTGTGTTAAGCCCAGCTTTCATGGCTTGGGATAGCGACGAACCCAATTATTACATGCTCGGAAACCATCCCCATGCGATCCCGGCTATGAAGTCTCATTCTTGTAAGCCGATTAACGTTGATTGGGTCGAAGGATCCTTCTTGATGGTCAGCCGCCGATGTCTGGAAAGGGTAGGTCCCTTAGATCCCTACCTCTATTTCTACTGGGAGGAGGCGGATTTTTGCCGGAGGGCGCGGTATCAAGGCTGGCGGGTTGTATTAGTACCCGGTGCACTGGCTCGCCATTACGCAGGGGGATGGTCAAACGGGGACCCCCAAAACATAGCGAAAGCCACCCTCTTACAGGCGAGAAATCACTATATCTATCAATTGGCTAACCCCCTGCAAAATTTCTTAATTAACTTGGTTGATGTGGTTCACCTATTTCTTGTAAATTTGAAAAATTATTTTCCGAATAAGATATGCATGGTGAAGCTTCACTTACGAATTTTTGCAAGGGTATTGGGCGATCTTGGCATTATTCATGGAAAATGGTACCGCGACCGCAAGATTGACCACCCTCCCGAGACAACTGGGGCCATCCAATCCATCCGCGTTGAAGTGATTCAGGGACAAATTTGAACCCGAAAAGGAGATATGCCTTCCTTGCTTTCCCCGAAGAACCTGCGGATCCTTTCCCGAAATTTCGGATTGCACTAGCGGTAGTTGTAACGCCACCCGCCAGGCGTTTTATTCAAGGTATCGAATTCGTGAAAGGGAAACCCTGCGAAGGCATATTGGAATGTCTGTATGCTTTATTTGATATGTTTTGGAAATTTGGGCGCTTCCCGAAATACTATTCGGGCCTATACCTCCTCGCCGTAATTATTTAATGGTCGATGGAAACTGGTAACGGTTTAAAAGACATTAGCCATGATTAGCAATTTAAGAATTAAATAATGAGAGCATTCGGAATTTATTCAAAATTCTCAAACAAAAAGGAAATTGACAGAGGCTTTCGGAGGTCAAATCTTATTTGTATTACCCGAATCTGCTGGGCGATATTAGTATTGGGGTCTGAATAGGATTGATCAAATTAGGCAAATATGCAGAAGAATTCATAATCAGAAAATAGGAAAAAGCCTGTGAAAGTTAATATTTTGAACATCCGTTCCAAAACCAATAAAGACTGCATGGGTTCTTTTGGTTTGGGGTTTGATCTGGGAACAAATCTGCTTTCCCGTTTGGCCGGGGTAGTAAAAAGCATTGGCGTCAGGATCCCCGATATTCAATTAGTCTATCTTGCTTCAATTCACAGGCAAAAGGGAGATACCGTTATTGTATCTACTCAGCCAGTTCCAGCTGATTTATATTATATTCACACTTCTATTAACGGTTACCAGGAAGAACTTCAAACTGCCAAAGATTTAAGTGAAACCGTGGACCGATCCAGAGTAAAATTCATTGGTGCAATGGCTACGGCTTTACCTGAAATGTTCAGTGATCATGGCGAAACAGTCCTGGGAGAGCCAGAAAAGCAATTTTATAATGATATTAATGACTATCCACATCCTGACTGGACATTGTATGATTATAAAACATTTTCTTACTGGCCTTCGTTGAATGTCAGACCAGTTGTTCCCATGTTGACCTCCAGGGGATGTAAATTTCGGTGTTCCTATTGTCCCTATTCTTCTTACTATGGGACATGGAGATCTAGAACTCCGGAGAATATTGAAAAAGAATTGCGGTATATCGACCGCTTGGGAATTAAAGGAATAATCTTTCGGGACCCTTTGTTTACAGCAGAAAAACAAAATACTATTGATAAACTCAGGCTGCTGTCCTCATACAAGTTCAAATGGGCATGTGAAACAAGACTTGAATGTGTAGAGGAAGAATTGCTTGAGATGATGGAAAAAGCGGGGTGTTCTGCGATTCACTTCGGGATAGAGAGTTCAAATGACAAGGTATTGGCCTCGGTTAACAGGGCCCCATTGCAGCAAGAAAGGGCCAAGTCTATTGTAAAATACTGTGAAGATCTTGGAATAAGGGTCAACTGCTTCTTTATTTTGGGTTTCCCGGAGGATAGCCCTGATACAATAAAAGAAACCATGGATTTTGCCAAATGGTTGAACCCAAATGTTGCTGAGTTTTTTGTGGCCACCCCTTACCCAGGAACAGATTTACAAAAAAAAGTTACTGTTACAACAAGGTGGAACGAGTTAACAGGATACAAGCTTTGTTATAACCATCAACACCTTTCTCCTAAAGATATAGATTTGTTGAGAGAAAAAGCATATTTACAATTCTATAGAAGACCGAAATTATGGGTAAAGAACCTCAAGATGTTCTTTTAGCAATCCATAAACCTTCTGATAAAAATACGCCCAACTATAAAACTCCAGGAGGCATGCAAGTTCCAAAAAAAGATTGACCAGACTGATGAAAATTAAATCAGCTCTTGGGCTTAATTCAAATTCGCGAATATTATACATAGGGATGATAAGAATTTTCGATTTACAATCGGAAGCCCAACAAAGTACGTTTTAGCATCAAAAGCATCTGTCATTCGAACATCAAAAGAAGCGGTGCTCGGAACCTCAGAAATATTTTCCTTTCCGCGTGGGATGAAGCTGTCCAGCACCAAAGTCCCAAAATTCCCCAATTCGGACAATAAGAATAAAGAATAATGAAAAAGCTGAAGTTGGGGTTGTAACATTGCTAAAGAAACAAACAAGAAAGACTGGAACAAATAGGAAAGAGTTGAATAGATGTATGGCGAATTTTTCTAAATCTGTGCCAGATTTATGGGAAAAGCCAACCCATATCGAGGTTAATGAATCTTGAGAGTGCTTCTAGTCTATCCTCTTCCATCGCGGGTTGAGAAACAAGGGATGTTCAGCCTGGGACTGGCGTCGCTTTCGGCTGTCTTGAAAGAGAAAGGGCACCTGACGGATCTGCTGGCCACCGACAGGATTGTCCGCTCGAGAATCGATAGAAGACTCGGGTCATTCGCTCCCGATCTGGTAGGAGTGACGTCGACCACCGATCAATTTCCCCTGGCCAGGAAATTGATCGCCTACATTTCAGGAACCGTGCGCGTTCCGATCGTCCTGGGAGGAATCCATCCTACGGTCTGCCCGGAGGAATCCATCGCCCTGCCTGGGGTTACGGCAGTCTGCATCGGGGAGGGAGAGGGGGCGATCCAAGACATAGTCGAACGTCTGAGAAATGGCGGAAACCTCGAGACAGTTTCCAACCTCTGGGTGAGAAGGCCAGACGGTTCCATTGCGAGAAATGAAGTTCGCCCCCTGATTGAAGACCTGGACACCCTTCCTTTTCCCGATCGCGATCTCTTTGAGTACCGCAGGATACTCCGCAACCGAGGCTGCGGCTTGGAAGTGATGGCCTCCCGAGGCTGTCCCTTCCCCTGTTCCTTCTGCGCAAACCACAAGCTCAGGGAGATATACCGTGGCAAAGGGAAATTCGTCCGTTACCGCTCGGCAAGAAACGTTATCGAAGAAATCAACGGGCAAATTCACCGCTTTCCGGAGGTGGGATCAGTGACGTTTCATGATGACACCTTCAACCTCAACCAGGACTACCTGAGGGAATTTTGCGAGATATACGCGAGGGCAGTCGGACTCCCTTTCCGGTGCAATGTCCGGGCTGAATTGCTCGATGAAGAAGCCGTTTCGTGGTTGAAAAGAGCGAACTGCAGCGTTGTGTGGATCGGCGTAGAAGCAGGCAGCGACTACATCCGCAACCAACTGCTTTGCAAAGGCATTCGGAAAGACCACTTACTGCGTGCCTTCGAGCTTGCCCGAAATGCCGGTATCAAGACGCGTCCATTTAACATGATCGGTTCTCCGGGCGAGACGAAGGAGCATATCTTTGAAACCATCCGCCTGAACCAGCGGTTGGCGCCGGATGAACTCCCGGAACCTACCATTTTTCGTCCGTATCCGGGCACATTCCTGCATCAGTACTGCTCACAAAGGGGATGGATCAGCAACCGGGCGACTCAAGGGTACTGTGACTCCTCCATCCTTGACCAGCCTTCGATCTCGGCTCGTGAGTTGGACTATCTGCAGCAAGTCTTTCCCTACGAGGCGCGACAAATCCGAATGCTGCCGTTATTCAAAGTGCTCGCCTTTCTACGGGCCCGCAAGGCCTACGCAAGTCTACCCGACGGCCTCAAGAAAGTTCTCAGGATTCCCCTGAACTTCCTGCGGCGTTCTACAGGGCGCCACGCATGGAGACCACGGGCCGACCCCTAAAATGGGAAGATAGACTTCCATCGGATTGTGCTGCATGGAACACAATAACAATTACGATGTTAACCGGCTAGAAGGGTCTTTGGCCGTGGTTACTGGGCGCTGTATTGGAGAGATTGGGTATCTCGATCCGTATCTTTATCCCGGATGGGAAGATACAGACTGTTGTCGCCGGGCCGGAGGACGGGATCGGAGAGTCGGGCTGGTGCCCCATGCTCTGGCGCACCATTATGCAGGAAGTTGGTCAGGGGGCAGCCCGCAGAACATGGACATGGCCGTCTGGTTACAGACCCGAAATTATTACATCGATCAACTGGCCGATCCGTTTGGGAGATTTTCCGCCAACCTTTGGGCTGCCCTCCATCTTCTCTTCGTCCATATCCGTCGATTCTTGCCCGGAAGGACCGGTCTCCTTTTCTTCGACCGCCGTGTTTTCATAGGGTCTTGAAGGACATTTCGACGATCTACAGCAAATCGGCACGACCGGTTGGGGGGACACCCGCGGCGGACAAGAAAGGATGTTGAGCTACAGCGTGTCCAACTCATTCAACCCAGGAAAGCAGGCTCTTGATGAAGCGGACATTGCGAGGCTCTGGATAGGAGGACAGGATGAAAGCACTGGTGACAGGGGGCGCTGGATTTATCGGATCGCATCTCTGTGAATTGCTGCTCGAGCAGGGGCATGCGGTGAAGGTGATCGATGATCTTTCCACCGGACGATATGAAAACATCAAGGAGCTCGAGGGACACGATAAGTTCGAACTGATCATCGACACGATACTTCATGAATCCCTCATGAAGGAGATGATCCGATCTGTGGATGTCGTTTTCCATCTCGCCTCGGCCGTGGGGGTTCGCTTAATTATCGAGCAGCCCGTCAAAACGATCGAGACTATTGTCGAGGGAACAAATATTGTTTTGACTGAAGCCCGCCGCTACCGGAAAAAGGTCCTAATCACTTCTTCCTCGGAAGTGTATGGAAAGGGGAGCAAAGTTCCCTTTGCCGAGGAAGACGATGCGGTCCTCGGGCCAACGATGACGAGGCGATGGGCTTATGCAGCCGCCAAGGGGCTTGACGAGTTTCTGGCTTTTGCCCACTGGTATGAAAGCCGGCTGCCGGTGGTGTGCGTGCGCCTGTTCAACACGGTGGGCCCTCGCCAGACCGGCCAATATGGAATGGTGATTCCCACGTTTGTGGAGCAGGCGCTCAAGAGAAAGGAAATCACCGTTTATGGAGATGGGGAGCAAACACGTTGCTTCTGTCATGTAAGCGATGTGGGTAGGTCGCTGGTGAACTTGATGGAGTGTCCGGAGGCCATTGGACGAGTCATCAATATCGGGAATGACCATGAGGTTACTATCAATCATCTCGCCACCCGCGTGAAAGAGCTCACCGGGTCATCCTCTGCAATCGTACATATCCCTTATGCGCAGGCGTACGCGGAAGGGTTTGAAGATATGGTGCGCAGGGTTCCCGATATCACCCAGGCGAAGAAGCTGATCGGCTTCAGCCCCCAATCCAGCCTCGATGATATCTTACATTCGGTCATCCGCTCCTTTGAGAGAATATGCCGCTGAATGAAAAAAGAACCAGGACCGTTACCGGGGTCATTAACGATGAAGAAAAAGGAGTTATGAGACAGGAAGCCGCGTCGAATGTCCACGTTGCAGTAGTCATCCCAGTTCGAAACCGATCCGATCTCTTGGAACGCTGCCTTGCCTCGTTAGCCGATCAGGTCTTTTCCATGGCCGAATGCGAGGTCCTCGTATGCGACGACTGTTCTCAAGAGAATTTGAGGCCCATCCTAAATAGATTTCGAGAGAAACTCCCCAGGATTCGTCTTCTGCGACAAGATTCATGGAAGGGGCCAGCGGCCGCGCGAAACTTCGGGATCCGTGCGGTGGGTGCCCCGATTGTATTATTTTTGGACAGCGACACTTTGTCCGATCATGCTCTGGTTAGGCATCTCCTTGCAGCGCTGGATCGGAATCCAGAATGGGTGGGGGCGGAGGCGAAAATAGAGTCTGTCGGTAGAAAAGAAAATCCGCTATGGGATGGCCCCGTTTGTCCCAACGGGGGACGGTATCACACGGCGGCGATTGCATACCGGCGAGATGCTCTTATTAGAGCAGGAGGCTTGGATGAAACTTTCAAAATGCCGGCATGTGAGGATGTTGATTTGGCCATGCGCTTACTGAAGGAGGGTTCAATCGGTTTTGTTCCTGAAGCAATCGTATATCATCCAACTCGGCGAGTTACACTCAAGACTTTCTGGAACTGGCGACGTTACTGGAAGTATGTAATGATTCTGGCAAAGCGATATGGGGTCCTGGCTTTTCCGGGCAAATCGGCTGGTTCCTTTCCCAGACTGCGGGTGGCCTTGGCGGCGGTATTGACCCTTCCAGGAGGACGGCTCCTTACAGCCTGCGGTCACCTGAAGCATCAGCCATGGGAGGGGCTTTTGGCCTGTTTCTATGCATTCTTTGAAGCTATATGCGGAGTTTGTGCTTTACCGGATATCCTGTTTGAATCGGTCCCGCCATATAAGGATTATCTTTCATCGGAGACGAAAGACTCGGGGGGGAATCTGACGAGCGTTCCACACTCAATACCTGATTCCCAATGGCCTGGCGGTGCGGGGACTGGAAATATTTCCTCGACGGGGGACAAGCATGGAGAAATCTCATGACTGATCCTTGCCGCATGGCTGCCGTAGTGAGTGCTTATCGAAAACAAGAAACACTGGAACGCTGTCTGAGCAGTATTCAGGCTGTAATGCAGCGATCTGAAGACCTCATTTTTGTGGACAATGGCTCGGCCGAAGGTATTGGAAAGTGGGCGACGAGACGTTTCCCGGGTATAACCGTTGTCAGGGTGCAACAAAATCGGCTTTATTGCGGGGGAGTGAATGAGGGTATTCGGGTGGCCATGAAGCGGGGGTACGACTTCATATTGCTTTTCAATGCGGACACCGAAGTTATCAA
>Ga0214473_10008556_pt1 | contig 12092 bp, 10 predicted proteins | sample RVTome_7_FD_203509 | JGI IMG/M metagenome (GOLD analysis project Ga0214473, IMG submission 203509) | Soil microbial communities from uranium-contaminated site in the Upper Colorado River Basin, Wyoming, United States - RVT98D197 | ecosystem: Environmental > Terrestrial > Soil > Contaminated >...
CGACCGAAGGCAAGGACACCGGATACACCTACCGCGGCCTCGTCAATTACGCGACCAACTGGTGGAACGGCCACGTCGGCTATACCGAAGTGAGCGAGGACTTCGTGGCCGCCGCGGGGTTCGTGCCCCGGGTCGGATATCGCAAGCCCCAGGTGCGCTACTTTCTGGACTATCAGCCGAAGAAGTATCCCTGGATCCGACGGTTCTCGCCCCACGTGACCTGGAACGCATTCTACGGCTTCGACGGAAGGATCGAGACTTGGCGAGGCCACTGGCATTTCTTCGAGATACAGCCGAAGGCCGGAGGCCGCTTCGGGCTGCGGATCGACAGCGAGGGAGACAACCCCGACGTCCCGTTCGTCGTTTACAACGGCGCCGACGGCAACCGCGTGGTGATCCCGGCGGGCGAGTACGAATGGCACCAGTGGACCGCAGATTACTTCGGAAACCCGAGCGCGCCCTTCTTCATGAACCTCCAGTACACCTGGGGAGGGTTCTATGGCGGCGACCTCCAGAGGTTCGACATCGCGGCGAACGTCAAGCTCGGAGCGAAGATCCAGGGAAGCGTCGGATGGCGCCGGGATGACGTCACCCTTCCCACCGGAGACTTCGTCTCGGACCTGATTCCGGTGAAGGTGAACTACTCGTTCACGCCCCTGACCAGCATCTCGGCACTCATCCAGTACAACAGCCAGACGTCTGACATCTCCTCCAACATCCGCTTCGCCCTCCTCAACCGCAGCGGCACGGGGCTCTTCGTCGTCTACAACGATCAGAGGAACACGTCGGATTTCACCCGCATCGATCCCGAGACCGCCCTCATTTATCCGACGGTCATCGGACGATCGTTCATCGTCAAGTACACCTACTTGTTTGATTTCTAATCCGTGATTCCCGTCGCCGCCGTTCTCCTCGTCACCCACGGAGCGGCCGTCGGCGAGGTCACGGACCGCTCCGCCGTCCTCTGGGCCCGATCGAGCGCCCCCGCGGAGATGGTGGTGGTCTACACCGAAGAAGGCGACGGGGCGCCGGCGACGGTGCGGGCGCGAAGCGAGGCCCGGCGCGATCTCACCGCAAGGGTGAAGCTCGAGAACCTCACCCCGGCGACGCTCTACCGATACCGGGTCCACTTCGAGGCAGGCGGGGAAACGTCCGAGACCGTTGAAGGCACCTTTCGCACGGCGCCTTCGCCGGAAAGCCCAGCCACGGTGAGATTCGTCGTCGGAGGCGATTTGGGGGGCCACGGTTTCTGTCGAGAGGAGACGGCGGGCTACGCCTTCTTCGATAGGATGCGAGAGCTCCGCCCCGACTTCTTCATCGCCAACGGGGACATGATCTACGCCGATAGCGACTGTCCCCAAGCGCGACCCGATGGGGCGCGAAACGTCCCCGGTGATTTTCCGCGCATCGACGATCCCGCCGTGGACTGGACGGACGCCGCCCGGGTCCGCGAGATCTACCTCGCCCACTGGCGTTACAACCGCGCGGACCCGAGCTTCCAGCGGTTTCTTCTCGAGGTTCCAATGTACTCCCAGTGGGACGACCACGAGGTCCTCAACGACTTCGGAGCGAACTGGCCGAAGTGGGCCGCCGCCGAGCGGGAAGGGTATCCCGTTCTCGTCCGTGCGGGACGAGAGGCGCTCTTCGATGTCCATCCTCTCTGGCCCGAGCCCGAGGAGCCTCAGCGCATCTATCGGTCCTTCAAGTGGGGAGCGAACGTCGAATTGTTCCTTCTCGACGCGCGCTCGTACCGGAGCCCCAACACTCTCGAGGATTCCCCGGGAGGCGGGAAGACGCTTCTGGGCCGAGCGCAGCTCGATTGGCTGAAGAAAGGCCTCGGGAGCTCGAACGCTACCTGGAAGATCGTGAGCAGCGACGTTCCCCTGTCGATCGCGACCGGCACGCGGGCGGAAGTCTATGGGCGCGATGCCTTTGCCGATGGGGATCCTGCGGGAGCGCCGCGGACGGGATCCGAGACGGAGCTCCGGGAGCTCCTTTCTCATCTGGACCGCAAGAACGTGCGAAACGTCGTCTTCGTCGTGACCGACGTTCATTTCGCGACCAGCCTCCGCTACGAGATCGACCTCGACTCCGAGGGCGACAAGCTCTTGTTTCACGAGCTGGTGACGGGACCCCTGAGCGCGGGTCTCGTGGAGCCGAGAACGCCCGATGCGACGTTCGCGCCCCGGGTCCTCTACGCCGAAGGCGGTATCTTCAACTTTGGATTCGCTTCCGCGGAGGGCTCGCGCTTGGTCTACGAGGTACGGGACGACCGGGGTCGCGTGCGGGAAGGCTCGAGGCTCACGATCCCGGCGGAGAGATGACGGCGGAAAGGCGTTCTCTCCGCTCGTCGCCCCTCTTCGTCCTCGGCTCGCCCAGAAACAGATCGACCTCACGGGAACCGCATTTCTCGCGCGACTCGTTCCACAGGCGCTCGGCGTCTTCTGCCTCGCCGCGGGCGGAAGCCAGGATCCCGAGGTATAACGCGGCTCTCCCACGGGCCTCGTCCGCTCTCCCGCTTTCATAGACAGCCCGTAAGCCGCTCTCCGCGGACGTAAAGTCGTCCCGCATCAGGTCCAGAAGCGCTCGTCCTAAAGCCGCGTCCGGGCCTTTCAGCTCCTCGTAGAGAGCCTCTGCCCGATCGAAGGCGCCGAGGTCCCGTTCGAGGTTCGCTCGTTCCAGGAGCGCCCTGGCGTTCCCCTCGGGGACCCCGTAGATCTCGAAGACCGACGCCGCGGAATCGAGGTCCGCACGAGCTTTCGACCACTCCCCCGTCTCGGCCCACAGGATTCCCCGCAGCAGAAGAGCCTCCGCTTCTCCGGCTCCGTCAGCTCCGTCGCGACTCAGCGCTAGAGCGTCTTCGATTCGTCGAGCGGCCTCGTCCCAGCGGGCGCGCGCCATCTCCTCCCGCGCGTTCGAAAGGCGTGCCGCCGCCTTCGCGACCAGCTCTTCTCTCCGCTTCGTTTCCTCCCGGCTTTCGCGGATGACCTCTTTGGCATCCTCCCAGTGAGCGAAGGCGCCGTAACCGCCGAGGCCGACGATGAAAAGAACGAGGAAGAGTCCTAGCCTCGAGCGGCGCGGGCTATCGAGGTGGAGCTCCGGCGCCGCGGGGACGCGCTCGGGGGCAGCCCTCACCGACTCGATCGTTCTCTCCCCGAGACTGAGAGGGCGGAGCGGGGCCTCGCCGCGGATCACTCTCTCGAGGTCCTGCGCGAGCTCGGCTCCGGTCGAGTATCGGTCCTTGGGCTCCTTCGCCAGAGCCCGCGCGACGACGCCGTCGAGAGCGCGCGGAATACCGGAGACGACCTCGGAGGGAGGCTCGGGGTTCCTGTGGAGGACCTGCCGGGTGATGGTCGCAAGGTCCGGACCAAGAAACGGTGGCCGGCCGGCGAGGGCCGCATAGAAGAGAGAGCCGAGAGAGAACAGATCGCTCCGGCCGTCGACCTCGTCGGCCTCGAGCTGCTCGGGCGACATGTAGTACGGGGTGCCGATCACGGCGCCGGTCTGGGTCAGGTGTGCGTCCTGCATCTTGGCGATTCCAAAGTCAGCGATCTTCGGAACTCCCTCCGTGGTGAGAAGGACGTTCGCCGGCTTCACGTCGCGATGGACGACCCCTTCTCGGTGCGCGTAGTCGAGGGCACGCGCCAGGAGGACGACGAGCCGCGACGCCTCCTGCCAGGAGAGCCTGCCCTCGCGCTCCATGCGCTCGGAGAGCGAGCCTCCGGCCACGAGCTCCATGGCGATGAAGGGAACGGACGTCTTTTCGTCGGTCGCGGCGTCATGGGTGACGACGATATTGGGATGGAGGAGCTTCGCCGCGATCCGGGCCTCCTGAAAGAAGCGCGCGAGAAACGCTTCTCGTTCCGAAGCCCCGAGGGCGGGAGAGAGTTCGACGGTCTTGAGGGCGATCTCGCGCGCGAGCACGGGATCGTAGCCCCGGTACACGATCCCCATGGTTCCGCGTCCGATGCGGCCGCGGATCTGGTAGCGCCCCAGAGAGGGTATTTCCAAGAAAGGAAGACCTCGATTGTCAGTGGTCCTCCTATTGTATCAAGACGAACGGCGTCCGGTTTGGTAAGATCGAGGAAACCAAAGAACCGGAGTTTCTCGCGACGGAGGTCGGCATGTCCTCTTCCAGCTGCGTTCGCTGCGGATACGAGCTCATGGGAACCGGCGACACTTGCTCTCGGTGCGGCGCTCCTCGAGGCGGCCCTTCATGGACGCAGCCGGTCGAGGCCGCGGGCGCCACGATCCAATCGAAGGCGGTCTCGGGCGGTGGGCTCGCGCCGGGGAAGAAGTACGCCCTCATCATCGTGCAGGGTGACGAGCCGGGGCGGGTGATCCCGATCGAGAAATCCCGGGTCACTCTGGGTCGGGCGGACTGCGACGTCTCGCTCAAGGACCCCGAGCTCTCCCGCCAGCACGCGCTCATCTCGATCCATGGGATGAACGCCCGGCTCGAGGATCTCGGGAGCACCAACGGGACGTTCGTGGACGGAGAGCGCGTCGAGACCGCCGAGCTTTCGGATCGGTCGGAGTTCCGGATCGGATTTCACGAGTTCGTGTTCGTGATGAGGGACCAGGATGTCGAATGAAACCAGTCGAAACCAAATGAGCGGTAGCGGCGCGACGATTCTCGTCGGATCGGCGGTGGCGGCGGCGATCGCCGTCGCCCTCCTCTACTTCCTGCTCTACCAGCCACGGGGGAAAGAGCTCGAGGAGGCGAGGCGTGAAGCGAGCCTCTGCGTCCAGGAGCGCGCGGCGCTGAAGGGTCGCGTCTCCGACCTCGAGTCGATGCTGGACGAGGTCCGGCGCGAGAGCGCCGAGCTCGCGGATCAGATTCGGCTCCGCGAGGAACGGCTCGCGCAAGCGCAGTCGACGCAGGACGAGATCGTGCAAAAGCTCCAGCAGGAAATTGAAGACGGTCAGATTCAGGTGGAGAGGATGCGGGGCCAGCTTCGAGTCGATATGGTGGACGAGATCCTGTTCGACTCCGGCGAGGCCGCGCTGAAGCCGGCGGGGAAGGAAGTTCTCCAGAAGCTCGCCTCGGTTCTGGCAGGGTCCGACCGCCAGATCCGTGTGCAGGGCCACACCGACGACGTTCCCATCGCCGGCCGTCTCGCCCAGACCTTTCCCACGAACTGGGAGCTCTCGGCGGCGCGAGCGGTGAACGTCGTCCGCTTCCTCCAGGAGGGCGCGACCCTCGACCCCACTCATCTCTCGGCGAGCGCCCTCTCTCAGTATCGTCCCCGGGTCCCGAATGACGGCCCCGAAGGCCGCCAGAAGAATCGGCGCATCGAGATCGTTCTCGAGCCGGCGGTCGAGGAGATGGAAGCGCCCGAGCCCGGGCAGCATTGATGGGCTGGCGGAGTCGATCCTCCCGTCAACTCTTGGAAGTCTTCGCTTCAGCGCGATGGGCGAGGCCCGCGTAGGCATAGATGAGCGCGAGACCGCGATAGGGTCGCCACCTCTCGGCGAATTGGCGCATGTCCTTCTCGCGGGCGAGCCCCTCGTAGCCCAGCATCCCCTGGGCGAGGTATTTCACGACGCCGAGGTCGCCGCCGGGGAAGATATCCATGCGGCCGAGACCGCGAAGGAGGGTGAACTCCGCCGTCCAGCGCCCGACGCCCTTGTGGGACGTGAGGAGCTCGATAGCCTCTTCGTCGGAGAGGGATGTGAGCTTCTCGTCGGAGAGCTCCCCGCTCTCGAACGCGGCCGCCAGACGCTTCAGGGTCTCGGCCTTGGCCTGGCTCAGGCGAAAGCGCCTCAGAGCGGAGACGCGCTCAGCCTCTAAGGCGCGGGGTGAGGGAAACGAGTAATAGAGCCTACCGTCGAGCCGCGCTCTTCGGCCCAGATGCTCCGCGAGCGCGGCGAGCATCCCGTGAGCCAGGTTCAAGTGGATCTGCTGGGAGAGCACGATCTGGAGAAGAGTTTCCCAGACGGTGAGCCGGCCGGCGACGCGCAGGCCGATGTGGCGCCGGATGAGCGGTCCGAGGAGCGCATCCGTCCGAAACCGGCGGTAGAACGGCCGGACGTCGGTCGCGGTCCCGAGCACGCGGTCGAGGACGCGGCTCGCGAGCTCCTTCGCCTCCTGGGTCCGGGCTTCGTTACCGGTGATCTCGATCACCAATCGCGCGCGCGACGGAGGGCCCTTCTGCCGCACTTCGAGAAAGAGCGGCCGCCCCCGCAAGAACAAGAGTCGCCGGTAGATGCCCGCCTCGAACAGGTCCACTTTCTCCGGAAAGCGCGAAAGCCGCGCGAGCGTCCGGTCGAGGCAGTAGGGACCTTGGGGCGCAACGGTGTAGCGGACGCGATCCCTCACGGAACGAGAGAGTAGCGCAGGAAAGGGAACTTTCCCGAGCGGAAAATCGTCTAACCCATGTCGGACAAAACAAACGGAGGAAAGAATGTACGCAGGCAATAGCTTCAGCCGTCGGCGATCCGAGGGCTGGGTCGAGAGACGTCGATACTTCCGGAAGCTTCTCGCGAAGATCCGGCCGGAGGTCGACGAGAAGGCGAAGGAGAAGTCAGCTGGCTCGTCCAAGTGAAAAGCCTTACGAGCTTGACAGCACGCTTCGCCGTCGCTTAGCTTCCGTGCCCGAGGCAAGAACGCGGTGCGGGAGCTCCTTCAAGATGCCGCTCGTAGGGCGGTTTCCTATCTCGAAGGGCTTCCCGCCCGTTCCGTCGAGCCATCTCCGGACTCGCTAGCGGCGCTTCAAAAGCTCCGGGTCCCGCTTCCGGAGCATTCCCTCTCCCCCGAAAAAGTTCTCGCCCTACTGGACGAGATCGGCTCGCCCGCGACCGTCGCCACCGCCGGTGCGCGATATTTCGGTTTCGTCACCGGCGGGTCGCTTCCCGCGAGCGTCGCCGCCAACTGGCTTTCGGGCGCCTGGGATCAGAACGGCGCTTTCGTCGTGGGCTCCCCGATCGCCGCCGCCCTCGAAGAGGTGTCCCTTTCCTGGATCCGGGAGCTTCTCGCGCTCTCCCCCGGCTGGGGCGGGGGATTCGTCACCGGAACCACGATGGGGAACTTCTCCGGCCTCGCGGCGGCGCGCCATCAGGTGCTCTCGCGCGCGGGATGGAACGTCGAGGGCCAGGGGCTCTTCGGAGCACCCCAGATTCGGGTGGTGGTGGGCGCCGAAGTCCACGCCTCCCTCTTGAAGGCCCTCGGCCTTCTCGGCCTCGGCCGGGAGAGGGTCGTCACCATTCCCGTCGATCGCAAAGGACGCATGCGCGCCGATGCCCTCGAGCCGCGCTTTCTCGAAGGGCCCACCATCGTCTGTCTGCAGGCGGGGAACGTCAATACCGGTGCCTTCGATCCCATCCGCGAGATTGCGCGGCGCGCGCGGGAGGCGGGCGCCTGGGTCCACGTGGATGGAGCTTTCGGGCTCTGGGCCGCCGTCTCTCCCCGCACCCGGCATTTCACCGAGGGCATCGACGAGGTCGACTCGATCGCGACCGACCTCCACAAGTGGTTGAACGTGCCCTACGACAGCGGGCTCGCGCTCTATCGCGATCCCGCGGTCGCTCGGGCGACTCTTGCCGTGACCGCGGCGTACCTCCCACAGACCGACGAGCGCACCCCCTCCGACTTCACGCCCGAAGCTTCGCGTCGCGCTCGAGGGATCGACATCTGGGCGGCCCTTCTCTCTCTCGGCCGCGAGGGTGTCGCGGACCTCATCGACCGCTGCTGCCGCTATGCGCGGCAGTTTGCTTCCGGTCTCGAGGCGGCCGGTTTCACGATCCTGAACGAGGTCGAGCTGAACCAGGTGCTGGTCTCGTTCGGAGACGATGAAAGGACGAGAGCGGTGATCCAGGCCGTCCAGCGCGACGGCACTTGCTGGTGCGGAGGCTCCTTCTGGCAAGGCAGGGCGGCGATGAGGATCAGCGTTTCCTCCTGGGCGACGACGGAGGAGGACGTGGAGCGGAGTCTAGCGGCGATCATCCGCGTCGCTCGGAGCTAGTACTTCGGGAGGCTCGGGTCGATCCGATCCGCCCAGGCGAGGATCCCGCCCTCGAGGTTCCGGACCCTCTGGAATCCGGCGCCAAGGAGGAACTCCGTCGCCTTCGCGCTCCGGGCGCCGCTGCGGCAATGGACCACGATGTCCTTCGCCGAGTCGAGGCGGTGCACTTCATGGGGGAGCCGCCCCAGCGGAATCAAGGTCGCCCCCTCGAGACGAACGATGTCCCACTCGTGGGGCTCGCGGACGTCCAGGACGAAAACTTCGTCGCTCTCATCGAGGAGCTTCTTCAGACCTTCGACGGTGATCGTGGGAACTCCCATCTTCCTCTCCACTTCTTGCGCCTGAGGTATACCACAGAACTCTTCGTAGTCGATGAGCTCGTGGATCCGCGGCCGCTCGCCGCAGATCGGGCAGTCGGGGTCCTTCCGCTGGCGGAGCTCGCGGAACTTCATCCGAAGAGCGTCGAAGACCAGAAGCCGGCCGATCATGGTCTCGCCGCGCCCGAGCACTAGCTTCAAGACCTCGAGTGCCTGAAGGGATCCGACGATTCCGGGAAGAACACCGAGGACACCGCCCTCGGCGCAGCTCGGGACGAGCCCCGGAGGGGGCGGCTCGGGATAGAGGCAGCGGTAGCAGGGTCCGCGGCGGGCGTCAAAGACCGAGACCTGGCCTTCGAAGCGGAAGATGCTGCCGTAGACGTTGGGTTTTCCCGAAAGGACACAGGCGTCGTTCACGAGGTATCGCGTGGGGAAGTTGTCGGTGCCGTCGACGATGACGTCGTAGTCGTGGAAGAGGTCGAGCGCGTTCTCCGAGGAGAGGCGCGTCTCGTAACCGTCGATGCGGATATGGGGGTTGATCCCGGAAAGACGCTCTTTCGCCGCCTGGAGCTTCGGCCGACCCACGTCCGAGGCCGAGAACGTGACTTGACGCTGGAGGTTCGAGTGATCGACGACGTCGAAGTCCACGATGCCAAGACGGCCGATTCCCGCGGCGGCGAGGTACATCCCGAGGGGCGCTCCGAGGCCGCCCGCGCCCACCATGAGGACGCTCGCCCTCTTGAGCTTCGCCTGGCCCTCCATTCCGACCTCGGGCATGATGAGATGGCGGCTGTAACGCTGAATCTCTTCCTTGCTGAAGCCGACGTCGCCCTCGACGACAGCCGGGCTCGCGGCTCCGCCAGCGATCGAGGGCACGATGCTGACGACGTCCTTTTCCGAGACCGCGGTCTCGAATCGATCGAGCGAACGGATGTCGTCTTCGTTCACGTAGACGTTCACGAAGCTCCGGAGCGTTCCCGAATCGTCGAAGAGGTGTTTTCGAAGATCGCGATAACGCTCGGTGAGGTTATCGAGAAGATCGCGGACGCGGGCCCCTTCGATCTCGACCGCTTCCTTCTGGTCGGTATACGGCCTGAGAGGCGTCGGGATGAGTACCTTGATCGGCATGGCTATGACTCCTTTCTTAATGCTCGTCTCGCTCTTCATTCAATGCCGCGGGGCCCCACCCCCGCGGCTCGTCGCTGCGCGCTTCCGCGCTTCGCTCCGGCTGATGGCTCCGCTCGACTCGCTCCGCTCGCACGAGCTGCAGGGTTTCTTCGAGGAACTCGCTTCGGTCCTCGCTCAGCACGAATGACCGCATCTCCTTGGGCCCGTCGCTTTCGACCGCGAGGATCACGTAGGAGAAGAACGGGAACGCGTGCTCGAGGTCGTAACGAGAGGGATAGGCGGGGTGATCAGGATGGGAGTGGTAGAAGCCGAGGAGCGTCATGCCACTCCGGCTCGCTTCCGCCTCCGCTCTTCGATAATCGGAAGGCGTGACCATGAAGCGGCGGTGCCGTTCGTCTTCGCGGGCGTTCACCATCGGCGCCGCGCGCAGGACGTGCTTTCCATCCGCGGCCACAAGTCCATAGAGGACGCCGCAGGCCTCTTCGCGGTAGCTTTGGCGGCCATGGAGGCGGATCGCCTCCACGGACTCGTCAGGCAAGAGAATCATGGCGATAAGGTCCCTCGGAGAGTGAGCGCGTGCCGCTGTCCGGAAATACGGTGACGACGACGCCGGCTCGTAATTCTTCGGCGACGCGAAGCGCCGCGGTCAGTGCGGCCGCGCTGGACACGCTCACGAGAAGGCCGTCCTCGCGCGCCAGGCGAAGCGCGGTCTCATAGGCATCCTCCGTCGAGACCGAAAGGCGTTCGTCGGCGAGCGTCGGGTCGTAGATGCGGGGAACCAGGCTCGAAGCCATATGCTTCCAGCCCTCGATACCGTGCAACGGTCCATCGGGCTCGACCGAGATGCATCGGACAGCGGGCGAAAGCTCCTTGAGCCTCCGGGTGGTGCCGACGAACGTGCCGCTGGTCCCGAGACCGCAGACGAAGTGCGTTACCCGTCCCTCGGTCTGCGCCCAAATCTCGTTGGCTGTGCCCCGGTAGTGTGCCTGCCAGTTCGCGTCGTTCCCGTACTGGTCGGGGTAGAAGTAGGCGTCGGGATCCGAGGCAGCGATGCGGCGCGCCTCGCCGATGGCGCCGTCGGTTCCTTCGAGGGCGCTCGTCTCGACGATCTCGGCGCCATAGGCGCGGAGGAGGAGCTTGCGCTCGAGGCTCGCGCTCGAGGGCACGCAAAGCTTGACGGGGTAGCCGAACGCGGCGCCCAGCATCGCCAGAGCGATTCCGGTGTTGCCGCTGGTGGCCTCGAGAACGGTCTTCCCAGGCCGGAGAGCTCCCGACTCCTCTCCGCGGCGAAGCATGCGAAGGGCGGCGCGATCCTTGACGGACCCTCCCGGGTTGAACCACTCGGCCTTGGCGAGAACGGCCACTCCCGGAACATGAAAGGCGACGCGATTTATGCGTAGAAGTGGCGTGTTTCCAATTAGATCGGGGATGAAGCGACCTTGCTCGCGCACCCCCGGCAGCGGGGAAACGACTGGAGGAGTCGACATGGGGGTTCCATCAAGGCCATCCTATTAACTCAGACTATTCTTGTCAAAGTTAATTCAACATTCCCCAAAATATTTGGATGCTACTTGTTTTCATTTGGATGCCACCTGGGGGAGAGTGCCCGGCATGTCGGCCAGGACGAAGCCCATCACGGCCAGTAAAGCCATCGCCCGGCGGAAGTTGTCGGGCTCGACCTTGTCGAGGGTGTCGGCTTCGGTGTGGTGCCAGTCGAAGTAGTGCTCGCCCACGGTTCGGAGGCCGAGGCCGGGAACACCGTCAGCCATCATGGGTCCGATGTCGGCGCCGCCGCCCCCTCGTGTGACCTCCGACGCGTCGATGCCCGACAGCAGGGCTCCGATCTGCCGCAGCGTCGCGAGCGCCTCGTCGTAAAGGGCGTCCGGAGCGTCGTTCTGGCCGGCGCGGATACCGAGCCCGAAGCCCACGGGCCGCTCGACGCCGCCGTCCATCTCGATGGCGGCGACATGGGTCGAAACCCCGTCTCCAAGCCAGTCGCGATACGCGCGCGCCCCCCTGAGGCCGTTCTCCTCGTTCGTCCAGAGAACCACGCGGAGCGTTCGCCGGGGCGTGAGGCCGAGGCTCCGGATTACCGTCAGCGTCTGCCACGCCGCGATACAGGCGGCGCCGTCGTCGTGTGCCCCCTGGCCCACGTCCCAGGAATCGAAGTGCCCTCCCATGACCACGACCTCTTCGGGTTTCTCACGGCCCTCGATCTCGGCGACGAGGTTGAAGGACTGCGCGTCAGGAACCATTCGCGCTTCCATCGATAGCTCGACCCTCACCTCCTGGCCCGCCGCGATGAGCCTCGCCATCCACTCCGCGTCCTCGACCGTCACCGCCGCCGCGGGGATGGAAGTCGAGCCCTCGTCGTAGCGGAGGGCGCCGGTGTGGGGTGTGTAGAGGCTCCGACCCGTGGCCGAGCGAACGAGGGCGGCGACCGCACCGAGGTCCGCGGCACGAGAGGCGCCGCTCGCGCGGTACCGAACCGTCTCCCCGTACCCCATCCAGGGGACCGCAAAGAGCACGATCCTTCCCTGGACGCCGTCGCGGCCGAGCGCCGCCAGTTCCTCGAAGCTTCGTACCGCGACCACCGGAGCGGTCAGGGGACCATCGGGAGTCGCGACGCTCCCTCCGAGTCCCAGGATCGAGATCTCCTTTTCCACGGGAGAGACCAACCGCG
>Ga0214473_10008557_pt1 | contig 12091 bp, 11 predicted proteins | sample RVTome_7_FD_203509 | JGI IMG/M metagenome (GOLD analysis project Ga0214473, IMG submission 203509) | Soil microbial communities from uranium-contaminated site in the Upper Colorado River Basin, Wyoming, United States - RVT98D197 | ecosystem: Environmental > Terrestrial > Soil > Contaminated >...
GTTTTTTCTGGATTCCGGGTCGCGTTTCACTTGCCCGGAATGACGATTCTATATTCCCGGAACTGTCAAACTCTGCGAGTCCCCCGGCAGAGCCGAGGGTTTACCTAAAAGAAATTATGGGAATACCCATCAAGAAAGGAGGTAACATGAAGCAGATTATGCGGGTTCTTGGGATCGGTGTTTGTTTAACGACTCTGGTAATCGGAACAGCCTTCTGGAGCCCCATGGGTTGCTGGGCTCAGGCCCCGGGCGAGATCAAAATCGGTACCACCATCAGCGAATCCGGTTATATGGCGGAAGACAGCGTCCCTTCTTTCAAGGGCCGCAAGCTGGCGGTCGATCTGGTGAACCGCAAAGGGGGCGTGATGCTCTCCAAGTACAATAAAAAGGTCCCGGTGAAACTCATTTCCTACGACGACAAGAGTGAGCCTTCGACCGCGGTGCGAGACTTTATCCGCCTGGCCGAGAAAGACCGGGCTGATGTTTTATTCTCCGCCCACGGCTCGGAGCTTTCCTTCGCTGTGGCCAAGGTGGCCGAGACGAATACGTTACCCATGACCATTTATGCCGGGTACGCTAATAAGATCTGGCAACAGGGATACAAGTGGATCTTTAACGTCGGGCCCACGGCGTCCGAATATTGTGAGCCCTTTGTCAACCTGGTCAAAACCCTGCCGGGAAAGCATAAGGTAGGGTTGGTGGCCGAGGACGGCCTCTGGGCCAAGGCCGTGTCCGAATCCATGGTTAAAGAAGCCAAGAAAGGGGGTTTGGATTTCGAAATCATCGATGTCTACCCGGCGGACAGCAAGGATGTGAGTTCTTCGGTGAATAAAGTGATCGCGGCCAAATGCGACATCATCGGGACCGTCTCCCATGTCCGCAATGATCTTCTGTTCACGCGGACGATTATCGAGATGGGCGTTCGCAGCAAATTTCAGATGATCTATGTGCAAACCGCGACCGGGTATCCCTCTTTCTCGCAGAGATTTAAACCGGACCAGATCGAGGGCATCGTCGGCACCAGTGTCTGGGCCTCGAGCCTCAATACCAGCGGGAACAAGGAGTTCTTGGTCGAGTTCGCCAAGGCGTTCGGCGAAGAGCCCAGCTGGGTGGCCGCCATCGGTTATGCGGGAGCACAAGCCATGCTCGAAGCCATCCAGGCAGCCGGGACCGTCGAGAAAGAAAGGGTGCGGGAAGTTTTTCTCACGAAAACAATCAAGACCATTATCGGCGACCTGAAGTTCAAAACAGACGGGACCTCTGAGGGCAGTGCGCTGGTCTGTCCGCAGATGCAATCCGGTGCGCCCGAAACGGTTTACCCCAAGCAGTTCTTGACGAAACCCCTCATCTTCCCCCACCCCGGTTACAAGTAGGGGGTTTCTCCGTAACGGAAGGCGGGGGCCCGGCCGCCTTCCGTTGCCGGACCGAAACAATGAAGGTCTCTGGATGCTTTCCATCGAGAAGGTAACCAAGCAATTTGGCGGTCTGGTGGCGCTGAAAGATGTCAGTTTGACGGTGCAGAGACAAGAGATCGTCGGGCTGATTGGACCGAATGGTTCCGGCAAGACGACGCTGTTCAACCTGATCACGAAGGTGTTTCCGCCGACCAGCGGGGAAATTCGCTTCCAGGCCGCAAGTCTGAACCCGCTCCAAGCCCATCAGGTCTGCTACCTGGGAATTGCCCGGACCCACCAGATTCCCCGCCCCTTCAAAACTCTGACCGTCGCAGAAAATGTGATTCTGGCCTACCTTTATGGGAAGCCGGAGAAAAAAAATCGACGGGAAGCGGCCCAGAGAGCTCAGGAGTTGCTGGCTCTGGTGGGTTTGGAAAAGACGGCCGAAAATCCGGCCGCTCACCTGAACGACGTGGAATGCAAAATGCTGGAACTCTCCCGGTGCTTGGCGACCCGGCCGCAATTACTGCTTCTGGATGAAATCCTGGCCGGTCTCAACCAATCTGAGTTGCAGCGCTTCCGCGAACTCATCCTGCGGATCCGGGATGAAATGGGCATCACGGTCTTTTGGTGCGAGCATATCATGCGGGTCATCATGGGAACCGCCGATCGAGTCATCTGCCTGGACCACGGGCAAAAGATCTGCGATGGCAAGCCGGAGGAGGTGGCCAAGGATGAACGGGTCATCCGTTGTTACCTGGGGAAAGCGGAGGAAGATTCGGCTTGCTTGAGATAAAGAATCTGGCCGTGGGATACGGGCATTTGCAAGTTCTCCACGACGTCTCCTTGATCCTTGCGGCAGGAGAGGTTATGGCCTTGTTGGGCGGAAATGGTGCCGGCAAAACAACCACCCTCCGGGCCGTAATGGGGATCTTGCCCCCTTGGAGCGGTGAGGTCTTTTTCGCCGGCCAACCCATCCATCATTTCAAGACCCCGGCCGTCGTTTCCCTCGGACTCGCCTACGTGCCAGAAGGGAAATCCGTTTTCCCGAAGATGACGGTCCTGGAAAATCTGGAGCTGGCGGTCCATTCTGCGGAGGCCCAGTCGCTGAAAAATAAAACTCTGGAGGAAGTGTTCGAACTATTCCCCCAGCTGCGAGAAGGCCGCAAGCCGAAACAACTTGCGGGGACGCTATCAGGGGGGGAGCAGCGGATGCTGGTAGTGGCCCGGGGGTTAATGGCCCGTCCCCGCCTGCTCCTGCTGGACGAACCGTCCCTGGGTTTGGCTCCCAAGTTGGTCCAGGATCTCTTTGCGACCATCAGAAAAATTCACCAGCAAGGCATGTCGATCTTTTTGGTCGAGCAGAATGTTCATCTTTCTTTGCAGCTGGCCGGTCGAGGATATGTCCTGGAACATGGCCGCATTGTCCTCGAGGGGCAAGCGAAGGAATTGATCGAAATGGACCACATCAAGCAAGCCTATCTGGGTATCTAGGTGGAACGGCCAGAACCGAAGTCAAAGCGCGAAAAGCCTTGGGTTTGAACGCGATGCGCCAGGCTCTGGGTGTTCCTTTAAAAAGGGGCAGGCGATGGATTACGGCACCTTGTTCTTTCAACTTCTGATGACGGGGATTTTCCTTTCCTCTTTGTATGTTCTTATGACCTTTGGGTTGACCCTGATCTTCGGGGTGATGGAGATCGTCAATTTCGCCCACGGCTCTTTTGCCATTCTCGGCGGGTATGCCTGTTTGCTGACCGCCACGAAATTGGGGATCGATCCTTTTATCGCCTTGCTCCCGGTTACCTTGTTCATGGCCATCGTCGGTTTCTTAACCTTCCGGCTGTTCACCCGCTTTACCTTTGATGTAGGCGACGCCCATGTTGTTCACTACTATGCCCTGCTCCTGATCATCTCCAATATTCTGGCGCTGATATTCGGGCTGGACTACCGTTTCATCCAATCGCCCTACGGATACGAGCAACTTCATCTAGGAACGCTCAAGTTCCCTCTGATCAAAATCTTCGTCACCGCGCTGAGCCTGGCTACAGTTGTGGGGGTGAGTCTTTTTATCCGGTATTCCACGACCGGCAAGAGGATCCGGGCCGTTTCCCAGAGTAAAGAATCTGCTGAAATCCTGGGTATCGACTCGCTCTCCGTGAGGCAAACGGCTTGGGTGATCGGGATCGCTTCTGCCGGGCTGATGGGGGCTCTGGTCGGCTTGGTGAACCCCTTTTCGCCCTATGCCGGGACAACCTATCTCATCACTGCCTTTACGGTGGCCATCCTGGGAGGGATGGGAAGCATGTTCGGCACCATCATCGCGGGATTCATCGTGGGCATGACCGAGAGCCTGTTTTCAATCATCTTGCCTTCCCAGATCACCCCGGTCATCGCCTTCATCATCATTATCGTGGCCTTGACCATCCGGCCGGAAGGGCTATTCAGCCGGAGTTAACAAAATTTGGGTGCCGGTAGAGGATAAAATGGCCGTGAGAAATATTGGACAGAAAAAGCGGCGGAACGATCTGGGCATAATCATTTTGGGCCTTGTTGTTTTGGCACTCCCTTTCTTGCGCTTCACCAACCGGCAATATATTCTTTCCGTTTTAACCTTCGTCTTCATCTATACGACCCTCGGGCAGTCCTGGAACATCCTGGGGGGATTTGCCAAACAATTTTCCCTGGGACACGCAGCTTTTTTTGGTCTCGGGGCCTTCTTTACGGCCTTTGGCTGCAACCTGGGAGTCCCGGCACTGGCGTCGTTGGTGATTGCGGGCATCCTGGTGGGTCTCGTGAGCTATCCTCTGGGGCGTATCTGCTTTAGCGCCAAAGGACCTTATTTTACGATCATTACCCTGGCCCTGGCCGAAATCTTCCGCATTATCTTCCTGTGGCGGCCCGAATTATCCGGTTCAGAAGGAATGACCTTGCCGGTTAATTTTTTCTCCAAGAACATCAACATGTATTACTTGGCCCTCATCATGGCTGCGGGCTCCACCCTGGTCGCCTTCCTGATCGGCCGCTCCAACCTCGGCTTATCCCTCCGGTCGATTGGAGACGACGAAGATGCCAGTGCAGAATTGGGGGTCCGCGTCCTCTACGCCAAATCCATCACCCTCTTCATGAGTGCGGGGATGGCTGCCCTCGCCGGTGGCACCTACGGGATTTTCACTCAATACCTTTCCCCCAACGACGTCTTTTCCATCCTCTATTCCCTGGATGCCATCTTCATCAGCATCGTGGGTGGGGCCGGGCTGTCTTTCGGACCTTTTATCGGGGCCTTGCTCTTTTCCATCCTGGAAGAAACCTTGAACCCGCTGGCCCCCGGGGCCCACCTGCTTTTCTTAGGCTCCATTCTCATCGCCATCATGTTTCTTCTACCCAACGGACTTCTCAGCCTGGTTTACAAGACGGGACCTCAGGCGGGGCCGATGGCGATTCGTCTCGTCCGGAAAGAAAAAAAGGAGGGTTCGGCTCCCAGGGGGGTTTGAATGAGAAACTGGACCAACCGATATGAACAATTCTCTAGTCAAATAAGTAATTTTGAGATAATCTGGGTTGCAGAAATGAACGGGGCGGCCTTTGGATAAAGAAAAGGATCTGGACGTAAACCTCCTGCAGAAAACCGAGCTCTGGATCGAGGGAATCTCTTTACAGAATGCCCGACTGGATGACATCGCCCGCCGGGTGGCCGAGGTTCTGGAACTTGAACCGAGCGAAGTGATGGTCGTGGACGTACGGGAGGACCACATCGTCCTGGATATCCTTCGTCCCGTGCTCAAAGCCAGCCAGATCGCCGGCAAAGGCAAGGAGATCCTGCGGCGGGTCGCCGAGGTCCCTGGCGTTATCCTCTCCGCAGAGGCCTCTTTGCACTCGGAGGGCGCCCTGGGCTGGGTCTGCCTTGACCAGGGTGATTATGGGCCTGCCCTGGAAAGGGCCCAGCAGATGGGAGAGGAGATCCGCAAACGGGTAGCCCGAAGAGCGATTGTCTTTTCCACAGGATTTGAGGTGCAAAAAGGGTTGATTGCCGATACCAATTCCCCCTTGATCGAAGACCGTCTCAAGGCCGAGGGGTACTCGGTTTCGCCCGGCGGCGTGCTGCCCGACAATGTGGGGACCATCGCCTACCGGCTGCAAGGGGCCCTGGACGAAGGATTCGGGCTCATCCTGACCTCCGGGGGTGTCGGGGCGGAGGAGAAAGACTGCACGGTCGAAGCCCTGCTCCGGGTCGATCCGTCTGCCGCAATCCCATACATCGTAAAATTCGAGCCGGGCACAGGGAGGCATGTGAAAGATGGGGTGCGGATTGCCGTGGGAAAGGTGGGACTCTCCTGGCTCGTTGCGCTCCCCGGGCCCACCCGGGAAGTGCAGGTGGGACTGGAACGGCTCCTGGAGGGTCTGGGTAAGGGATGGGATGGAAAGCAAACCGCCGAACATATCGCCTCCGCCCTTCGAGAAAAATGGAGAGGTCACGGGGTAATGCCCTGCCCTCAATGAAAAAATGAATCGTGGGTAAACGATGATGAAAAATTATGCGGCCCTGCTGGGCGAATGGCTGACCGAAGATCCTTTCTACGAAAGGATTTTTCAAGGAATCCGTCACCACCGTCTCAAGGCTTCCCTATCGTCAAAGGGGGACGGATGTCTGGCCGGGGTCCCCTTTGCTCAAAGGGCAGCGGAGATTCTCGGCCTCGAAGCCGTTTGGCGGAAAAGCAGCGGGATGGCGGTGGAAAAGGGGGAAGAAATCGCCCAGTTCGTCGGAATGCCGCAGCAGATCGTCAAGGTCGAGAACCTGGTGATCGGCTTGGTCTCCAAACCTTCGGGCATCGCCACCGCGGCTCAAAAAGCCCAAAAGGCAGCAGGCGGCAAAATTCGCCTTGTCAGCGGCGGATGGAAAAAACATCCGTTCCTGATCAAAGAGCTCATCTGGGAGGCGGTCGCAGCCGGAGGCATTGCCCACCGCATTATCGATGAACCGTTCATCTACCTGGATAAAAATTATGTGCGCATCTTTGGCGGCATCTCCCAGGCCCTTAAGGCGGCGGTCCCTTCCTCCTTCCTGAAGGTCATCCAGTTGCGGGGAGAGTTTTCGCCCATCGCGGAAGAAGCCCTGGAAGCAATCGCCTCGGGCGCTCAGGTCCTGATGGTGGATACGGGCTCCCGTAAGGACCTGGACGCGGTCCTTACGGTATTGAAGAAAAAGAAAAAGTCTGCCCAGGCCAAATTAGCTTTTGCCGGGGGTATCCAGCTGAAGGACATTCCGCTGCTGGCTAAAAAAGGGGTGGATATCCTGGATATCGGGGCGGCCATCCTGGACGCACCCTGGCTGGATTTAGCCTATGACGTGGTCCCGGCATAACTGCGGGAGCCTTGACGAAAGGTAAGGAAGGAATGGTCGGGGAAAATTTTCGTTCCTGGTTGGCAGCCTGGGAGAGGAATGGTTGGTTGACCCGCATCCGCAAGCCCGTAAGCCCGCAATACGTCCTCGGAGCCATCACCAAAAAGCTGGAGAAAGAAGGGGGCGTTATTTTTGAGCAGGTTTCTGGGTATTCGATCCCCCTGGCGACCAATTTCTTCTTCTCCCGCAAGGCGCTGGCCGCGGCCCTGGATATGGCCGAAGGGGATCTGATTCCCAATTTCCGGAAGGCGATGGAAAAGCCCCGCCCCTGCGAAGTGGTCGGGCATGCCGCCTTTCAAGAAAATGTTCTCACCCAAAAGCTAAACCCTTTGCAGGCTTTTCCCGCTCCCACCTACCATGAAAGGGATGCCGGTCCCTATATCACGGGGGGAGTTCTGATCGCCAAAGACCCGGAAACGGGGATTCGCAACGCCTCGATGCATCGCCTCCGGGTATTCGATGATGACGCCTTAGGGCTGCTCATCCTTCCGCGCCACTTGAATCTGTGCTTGTACAAATGCATCCAGATGAAGCGTCCGCTGGAGGTCGCTGTAGCCATTGGGGTTGATCCTTTCACCCTGCTGGCCTCGCAGGCGATTTTGCCCTTCGACATAGATGAGCTGGAAGTGGCCAGCGCCCTGCGTCCCAAGGCACCGCTGAAGCTGGCCCGATGTGTCAGCGTGGATTTGGAGGTCCCCGCAGATTCGGAGATTGTCTTCGAAGGATTCATTGACCCGGCCCAAACCAGGGTCGAGGGGCCTTTCGGAGAGTTCCCCCGGTATTACAGTCCGGAGGCCCCGCGCCCCCTTTTCAAGCTGAAGGCCATCGGCTTCCGCAAAAACCCCTTTTTCTACTCGATCCTTCCGGCGTCGCGGGAACACCTTCTCCTCGGAGCTATTCCGCGGGAAGCCAGCATCCTGGCCGACGTGCAGCGAGCCGTCCCTTCCGTACGGGCTGTGCACTTGGCCTACGGCGGCACCTGCCGCTACCACCTGGTCATTTCCCTGGTCAAACAGAACGAGGGGGAAGCCCGAATGGCCATGCTGGCAGCCATGGCCAACAATGCCGACATCAAGCATGTCGTGGTGGTCGATGAGGATATCGATATTTTCGACATGGAACAGGTCGAATGGGCGGTGGCGACGCGCTTTCAAGGAGACCGCGACCTGCTGATCATCCCCAAAACGCAAAGCTCTCCGCTCGACCCCTCCTCTTCGGAAGGCATCGGGACCAAATTGGGCCTCGACGCCACCGCCCCGGTGGGGAGCCTGCAGAAGGAATTCAAGCGGATCTCCATCCCCGGATATCAAGAGATTAACGTGGACCAATATCTCTGAAATAAAGGAGCAGAAGAGATGAGTCAGAGGAGCGGCCACGGCCCGTCTGCAAATAACTTTTGGAATTGAGAGGGCGAGAATGCTTCCTTGGGGAACGAATGCGGAGTCGTTATCATTTCCGGCGGGGGTCGAGATACCCTATGCAGGCGAGGTGCCTCTTCCTCCGAATGTCCGGCCGGTGATTATCCTCAGCGGTTCAGACTATGAAATGGGGTATCAGTTCTATCAGCAGCTCATCCAGATATTCGGCCCTTGGATCCTGGAAAGGGTAGCCGAGGATCGGTTCATTGAAAATGACTTAAAGATCAAAAACGCCTATGAACAGTACATCAAACAGTACGCTCCCGAATTCACGGAGATGTTCAAGGGCATGGCCCAAGGGGCATCGGCTGCCGGTGTTTCCCTTTCCTACGATGAGGTGTTGGCCCATTTTGTCAGGAGAAAGGTCCTGAAATGGAGGCCCCCCACGGATTGTAGCAGTTTCGCCGCCTGGGGAACGGCCACTAAAAATGGCCAGCTCATTTGCCTCGGGAGTACGGATCACGAGGTAACCTTCGAGGTTACTTTAATTGGTTTTCCCCAAACGGGGAATAACTTCATCATCTCCCCCTTCCGGCCGACAGAATTTGGATGGTGGGGCGGTCATCCGGGCATGAATAATAAAGGGCTCGCCTATGTCCATCATGGGGCAACGCACTGGATCCGAAGTAAACCCGAAGAGCAGTGGACCGAAGGGATCACCGAAGGCCTTGCCAATTTGCATACGCTGCGATTTGCGAATAATGCTGCGGAAGCAAAAGATATGCAGTTAGCCTACCCCAGCGGTGACGGGTTTGCGGGCGGTTTTTGGGCGGATATCCAGGGGAATGCCTACATCATCGAAAGCAGAGAAAACCCGACGGGCGTCAGGCAACCCGGAGACTACGGTGAGCGGGATTTCATTTATTCCACCAATAACGCCCTCTGCAAGGACTTAGGCCATTGTCAGAACCCGCCGCCTCAAGGAAACGTTTATGTTCCCCATGGAGGATGGCTGGGAACCGGTGCGACCATCAGCAGTGTGCCCCGGAATCTGGGTCTCTGGAACATGCTCCATCATTATCACGGTCAAGTCGATCTCGATTTCGTCAAAATGGTTTCGCGCTTTCCCGGCAAGCCCCCAGCCTATCCAACCCTGGAAGAAGCGGATGCGGCGTATTACAAGACGCAAGGCAAGGGGTGGGATGCCAAGATGTGTGACCTGGAAAATGCCCTGGTCGGAATCATGCTGCCCCACAACGGAAATGAGGGGCTGTACTACGTGTCCCATGGGTGCCCGGCACGGGTCGCCTATCCTCTGCTTCCCTATGGGCATTACTACCGGATCGCTCCCACCTATTCGTACTACCAGCTGAAGCTGGCCCCCAATCCGCAGGAGGTTTGCCAAGCCGCCAAGGATCGGGCGCAGTACGAACTCTATTACGCCAATCAGGAGCTAAGAAAATTGAACTACGCGGATCATGCCTACGCCCCCCTGGACCAGATATTCAATGAGGCCGCGATTGAATGGCATAAGGGCCTTTACTATGAAGATCGGGTTCAAGGGGGTCGGGCCGAAGGGAATCAGGCAGTGTATATGTGGAGCAAGACGCTGAGAGCGTATACGCGGTGTCAGGCCCTGGCCAAACAGGTTTACAATTCCCTGGTTCCTCCAGCCGCCAAACCGGAGGATCTCGGCTTGAAGCCATGGGGCTTCTGGAATGAGGATAAGAAATAATCCCGTCGAATCAGAATAACCTTCAACCTTCCGACATGTCCCAAGTCCAATAACCTGCCTTGAAACGGAAGCTCAGAAGCATGCTGATCGAGGGAGGATAAGTGCCCTTTCCCAGAATAGGACAAATATCCTTTTTCAGCGAAAAAAGAAAAGCAGGACCGAGGCGTTCGGTTTAAAGAGAAAAATCTTGGGTTGGTGCCAAAAAAGAGCCGCCGCAGGAACCGCAAAGAAGCCGAAGAAAAGGATGATTAGAATAATATCGATTATCCTCGCTTTCATGCGGGAAGTGATCATAGCGCAGGCTCCTTTCACTACCGTATGACCACGGAGTTATATCGGCTGAAGTTCTTAAGCCTCAAGTTATGACTTCGCCTCTCCAAAGATTTGTTTATGCTGTTGATCAGATCAGGAACGTTGAAGGGCTTGCTGAAGAAATCTCCCGCCCCATAACGGTTGGCCTCTTGAACATTGTGCGGAGTGCCGTCCGCTGTGATAACAATGACCTCAATATCGGGATCATTGATTTTGATCTGCCGTAGGACATCCATCCCCGAAAGGCCGGGCATTTTCAGGTCGAGAGCGACGAGGTCTATCTTATCTTTTTGGACAGACGCGAGTGCTTCTCTCCCATCCGTGGCCGTATAAATCTGGCCAATTGGTTTTAGGATCATTTTCAACGATTCCCTGACACCGAGTTCATCATCCACGATCAGTATGGTTTTCCTATGTGCCATCCTCAGCCCTCTATAACCGGATGTTCGATTTTGACAAATTCTAGCGGGATGATTTTGTACATAGCAAATTTTATGCCGGAGGGATTTCGCGGAGATATATGCTAACTATTTGACTTGTTTAAATTTTCTAAACCTGGAGGTGGACTAAAAGCGGGATTTGTGGCAAATTTTGAACAGGAGCAACAGGTTTGAGTTTTTGAAACAGTTTGGCCAAAAAAAGAAAAAGAATAAAAAGACAAAAATATTAGACACTTATTTGCCACAGAGGTCCCCGAGGCCTCAGAGGGATGTACGTTCAAAAACCAAAAGGGAAAGCCGAACGCTTGGGGAATCTGTTTTGACGGTGCAGGGTCAAATTCTTTTCCATTCTCTGCTTCCATATCTCTGTGGTCTCTGTGACCTCTGTGGCTAAACAATTTCTAATTTTTATATTCGCAATTCCCAGGCCTGGCTGGACGGTAAGAAGCCCGGATCTTTACCCTTTTCAAGCTCATCCCAACACCCTCTTCTATTTTTGGGAGATCGAAGGGATGGCCAATGACATGTTTCTTCCCGAAGTCTTATTTTTCGTACTTTCTTTCAAAATACAACATTTCTCCCGAAATTAGCTGATCAGCTTGCGATATTAATACAAAATTATCTTTCTCCTTTCTGACAACTGATCGGTATGAGGGTTTCAATTGCAAATGAACAAAATGGTGTAAATAGCGGATTGATTCTTTCCCTGAACGTACATGAACGTACAAAATTGATTAATGGCTTTTCCTTCTATCCTCGTTAAACATGAATAAAGCAGCGCCCCTAACCGGGAGACCCCCTGCGTGTAAGGGCATGGTTTTGATTGACTACCCTATTCCCCTGTGCTAAATTCTGGACCCATTAAACGGCTTTAACCTGCTTTTGGGGATTTCGCTTGGCGGCGGATTCGGCTTTTGATCCCGATATCACATAAACGGGTTCCGCCCTGTCTTGAAGCGGCTTCAAAACCTGCTGGATGTGCGCCGCCTTGTTTGGGAGATAAAACGCTTTGAGCTCTTCTCCGGCGGGACAGACCGCTACACAATAGCCGCATCGATAGCTGACCCGAAACATGAGCGACTGCCATAAGAACGCCGTCTCACTATCATTATACCGGGAGCGGTAAGCGGCAATATCTTCGGACGAAATTATGGTTTCGACCCATTTTTGAAAGCCGATCATGTTATCGCGATAGCAATGCGTACTGCATGCGAAAAAGTCAAATGGCTCATCTTTGCTGATGGCCCCGGTGGGGCACACCGCGGCACAAAGGTGACATTTTATACAGGGGCTCTCCGTCAGCGGCCGGCTGTATTCATTCAGCTCAGCGTCGATTAAAATGGAATTAAGCTGAATGAAGGCGCCATGTTTGGGATGGAGGACGATCCGGTTGATTCCCATTTGGCCAAGGCCTGCCTCGGTCGCCAAAATCTTGTGGCTGATATCCCAAATCT
>Ga0214473_10008558_pt1 | contig 12091 bp, 7 predicted proteins | sample RVTome_7_FD_203509 | JGI IMG/M metagenome (GOLD analysis project Ga0214473, IMG submission 203509) | Soil microbial communities from uranium-contaminated site in the Upper Colorado River Basin, Wyoming, United States - RVT98D197 | ecosystem: Environmental > Terrestrial > Soil > Contaminated >...
GGCGGTTCCGGTTCGACCGTGGGGGATTCCTGCGTGTATCGGGTGGTCTGTGCGGGTTTCGAGGATGCATGACGGCCGTCGCCGAGGAACTTCTCCTGCAGGACGCCGATGATTTCGGTCACCACCTCGCGCAGGACCCGTTCCTTCAGTTCCTTGAGCAATCCCTCCTTGTCGAGAGAACCGAGGCCGAGTGTGGAAGGTTCACTTGCAGGCGGCGGACCTTCGACTGGAGCCTTCATGCCGGGAGTCTCCATTCTTTCGGTGGGGATCGGTTTCGGTTTTTCGATTCCGGCCTCTTGCTGAGTCGCCGGTTCCGGTGCTAATGGTTTTGCCGGGGATGGTTTCGCATGTTCCGCCACCCAGAGGGAACTCATATCCGGCATGTGAAGCGCCGGATGGTCGACGCGCTCCATGAAGGTTCTGATATCGTGGGGGTCTTCCGCCGTTCTTTCGTCGGCGACCTTGTCCAGCAAACCCGGAAAGCCTTTCTCGTCCGCGGTCTTTGCCATGTCCTGCCCGACCGCTTCCTTGAGCTCTTTCGTCATCCACACGACTCGGCCGATCCCCCCGTCCGCCGAAAGGAACTTGCGGCTGCTGAGGAAGACTTTTCCGACTCCCATGAAACCCGGGGTTTGCGCTCCGCCGCCCACCGTCCCCGCCAACGTACTGAACGGCATCCCCACGGGCGTATCCCCCAGGTATTCGCGGTTGACTATCATCACACCATTACATTCCGGGACATAAGCGACAATTGCCTCGAAACAACCGCAGGAGGTCATCGGACGATCCATCATACTGTAAGCCGAAAAACTCTCGACTTTCTGGTGAGAGTGTCTGTAGACGTACTCGTTGACTCCCTCCCAGATTCCGCGAACCGGATCGATACAGTGACCTTTGTCTATCGGCTGGTTGGGACCTGTTTCGTCGATCTCATAAGCCGCCTTACCATCCAGCCAATTGTAGGCGCCGCACAACCCCAATCGCTCGGGGGTTATGATGCAGACATGGTCGGGCGCGAAGGACTGGCATAACAGGCAACTGTAAAAAGTGTCCACCGACTCGTCGGTCATCGACTCCAGTCTCTTGTTCCGTTCCTGGTAGACCTTCCGGGCGATCTTGATCCGACGGTCCACTTCTTCCTGCTCTGTGATGAGGGTGACCTTAACCTTGTCGACGATCGCCGGGTAGTCGCTCAAGAGCTTCGCGTGGAGGATCTCTCCGTAATGACGGAGTCGGAGACCGCGCGAGAAGGCGGTCCGGCTGAGTCGTGTCCACACAATGTCCCGCTGACCCATGTGCCAGATCCCTTCGGCGCCGTTGAGGAGGTGATGGATCTGGCGCTCCAGGATGGGTTCGAAATCGGTTTGCATCTTACGGCCCGCCACTTCGACCCAAATCCCCAAAGGCAATGCGGATCCCTCGGGAACGGTGTCGATCTCCGAGCCGACGATTTCGATCGCGCCGTCTTCGATATCTTCCATTTCGACCTGGGTCGCGAATTCGAACGCGGTTGTCTTATTACCCCCGAACTCGACCTGGACGTCGTTCTTGCGAATACGTTCTCCTTCGAAAGCGGGACCGTAAGAGACCGGTATGGGGACTTTCGTCACTTTGACCTTGCAGCCTCGTACCTCGAGCGCGCGGTCCACGATCTTGTCGTGAGGAACCTGACTTACAACATGCTCGTACGTACACACCCCCGTGGGAAGAATCTGAGGTATGTCGGTGTCCGCGATGGTGGGAAAGCCGTAGTTGATGGCCCCGGCCGCGGCGGCGTACTTCTCGTTGTCCACTTCTCCGAGGGCGAGGACAAACGCGAAGATCCGGTTCTGGTTGTACTTCAGGTTACGGTGGAAATCCCCCGGTGCGACTCCCCCGAAAGAAAGCGCCGCGCGGTTTGCGAAACCGAGGGAATAGATGGTCGCGGAGACATCACGACCGAACGGGACGAGGCGCGTTTCCCACCCGAGCTGGACCCCCTCCGAGTGGAGCTGTTCCGCGAAACTGGAACCGTTAACCGACCCCGACATGAAGACGTACAGGTTTTTCTCCTGGAGTTCGCGCGCGATCTTCACCGCCGTCTTGGCGTCCGGGGCCGCCCCCACGACCGCTGCGAATCCTGGGGCCGTCCCGTCGACAAACTCCACCCCGCGTTCACGCATAATCACGTCGTTCGCCGCTCCAAGCCAAATCCCTTGGAGCGGGGGAGGACCGACTACCGTCTTGCAGGCCTCGATAGTCTCAAATGCAAACAGAGTGGCGGCACCGGCGTCGAGGGCATCGCCGAGGTAAGGCAGCCACAACGAGTCCGTCGGCGGGTCGGGGAGCAGTCGGTTGCATTCCTGGAGGACCCACTCCAGGTGTTCCAATCTCTCCACCTTGTGGCCGGTGAACGAATAGATAACGGGCAGATAATAAGCGGTTTCGGGGAATCCAACCGGGTGGTCCTTTCCCTTTGCGGCAACCGCCTCCCCCAGCTTTGCTTTCGCCCGCGCGACCGTCTCTTTCGCTCCGAGGATCGCGCTCTTGCTGATCAGCTTGGACATCCTATCGTCCTCAATCTTGTTGGTCGCTCGATTCGCCTGATCGTCGGCTCTACACCCCGTGCCACCGCTTCCCAACGCCTGTAGGGGCGGACCTGTGTGTCCGCCCCTACAGGTGTGTCCGCCCCTACAGGTGTGTCCGCCCCTACAGGTGTGTCCGCTCCTACAGGCGTGTCCGCCCCTACAGGTGTGTCCGCCCCTACAGGCGTGTCCGCCCCTACAGGCGTGTCCGCCCCTACAGGCGTTGGTTACATCACCGTCGATGCTGCTTCAGAACGTCAGTTCCCGCCGGTCCTTCATGTCGTAGAGTTTTCTGTCCACCTTCCGGTTGATGCCAAGCGCGTCGCGCTTCTTCTCGATGTGCGCCACCATCGTCTCCACCGCGACTTGCGGATCCGAAATGTAGTGGAACTTCGCCCCTACAAGGTCTTGAATCCCGCCGCAGAGATATTCCGTTAGGGTCTCCGAACCTGTGGTGTAGAAAGGGTGGCCCAGGACAACGTCGATTCCCGAAGCAACAAAGTAGTGCGCAATCGCCACTGCTTTCTCGCTCATCCACTCCGGCGCCGCTCCGATGACCGGAAGCTCGGAAAGGTCGTTGCCCAGCCCCCCCTCATTGACCACGTTGGTGGCGGCGATCAGGATCCGTGAGTTGTCGACGCACGATCCCATGTGCAGGACCGGGGGGATTCCAACCGCTTCGCAGACTTCACGCAGGCTCGGGCCGGCCATCTCCAGGGCGGCCTCGGGGGTCAGCAATCCCTCCTTGCCGCACGCGACTGCGGCGCAACCGGTTTGGAGGACGAGCACGTTCCGGCGAATCAGCTCCTTGGTGAGAGTCAGGATGTATTCGTCGGTCTTGCCCCGTGCGTTCGTGCAACCGACAACGCCCGCTATACCTCGAATTCGGCCGGTGATGACGGCGTCGTTGAGAGGTCGGAAGCTCTTGCGGAAGGAGCCGCCGAGCATGTTGAAAATCGTCTCGTTGCTGAATCCGGCGACCATGTTGTTATGCGCCCCGGGGATGGTGACCTTCAGCGGGTTTCTGTTGGGATAGTTCTCGATCGCCATGTGCAGGATTCGTTTGGCGCATTCCAGGGCGTTTTTCTCGTCGAAACCGACATGTTCGGCTCCGATGTTCTTGGCGATGGGATTGGTGGTGACCACCTTCGTGTGATAACACCTGCTGACTTCAGGCAGGGAGGCCATGCAGCATTGCACGTCGGTAATCATCACTTCCACGGCGCCGGTGACGATCGCCAACTCTTGCTGGAGGAAATTGCCCGCGACGGGGACTCCGTGTCGCATCAGGACCTCGTTTGCGGTGCAACAGATTCCCGCCAGGTTGACTCCTTCGGCGCCGACGTTCTTGGCCGCCTCGAGGATTTCGGGGTCTCGAGCGGCCACGACGAGGATCTCGGTCAGAGCCGGTTCATGGCCGTGGACCAAGACGTTGACTTGTTTCTCTTCCAGAACGCCCAGGTTGACCCGTCCTCGAATGGGCTGGGGGGTTCCGAAAAGGATGTCGCCGATGGTGGTTGCGATCATCGACCCGCCCCAGCCATCGGCGAGCGCGGTCTTCAGCGCTCCCTGAACGAGGTTTCGGTAATCGTGGTCGACCCCGATATGGGTTCGATGGAGCGCTTCCACGATGGAGGCGTCGATGCCGCCCGGGGCGATTCCGACGCGTTTCCATAGGTTCTGACGGGGAATGGGGGCCTGTTTGAGGGTTTCCAGGCGCCCTTCCTGCATCGCGAACTCCTTTTCGAAAACTTCCGAGAGTTGCCGTGCCAGCTCTTGGGTTGTCTGCCCGTTGACTTCGATCCCCCAAGCCTGGGCGGCCGTACGGAGGCGTTTTTCATCCTTGATTGCGTAATCGCCCCCTTGCCCCTGGGCGACTGCTTTGAGAAGAAGCACGAGGTGTCGCCCATGATCGGAGTGAGCCGCGGCGCCTGAAGCAACCTCCCGGAACAGGTTCCTGGCAGCGATGGTTTCGGCGGTCGCCCCGCACACTCCCACCGGCGCTTTCGGTGTCAGCCGGCACGGACCCATGTGGCAGATCCGGCAACACATGCCTTCGGTTCCGAACGGGCAGGTCTTCCCTTGGGCATCGGCGCGAGCGAAGGCGTCGGGAACGCCATCATGGATGGCTTTCTCCAGCATGATGAGGCTGGCGGAATCGACCGCTTTTTCTCCAGGCGTTCGTTGTGTGACCATGTAGGCTCCTCTGTCAGGCTTTGACTGCGACTCCCTCTGTGATCCGACTCAGCATCTCGCCGACTCCGAGCCAGAGAGGATTCCGCTCAGACAAGGCGAAAACCGTGTCTCCGGCTTCATCGATTCGGGCCAGTTCTTCGTCCTCCGGCAGAGCCGCAAGGATCTGCACCGGCGTTCCAGTGAAAGCCTTGCCTGCTTCTTCCAGGCAACGGTTGTCCCGCGCCCTGTTGACTACCAGCCCCATGTTGTCCGCTTTCACCCCCATTTCCCGCGCCAACTCATAGAGCCGGCGGGCGGTGGTGAGTCCCCGCATGGAAGCGTCCGTTACATACAGAAGCCACGAGGTCTCTTGGACGGTTCGTCTGCTGAGGTTCTCCAGACCCGCCTCGTTGTCGATCGCGACCGACGGGTAGTCCTTGGTCAGACGATCCAGGACACCCCGCAAGACATTATTCGCGTAACAATAGCAGCCGGGCCCCTCGGGGCGGCCCATGGCGATTAGGTCGAAATCGTCCGATTCGACCAGGGATTCCTGGACTTTCAGGTCGAGCAGTTCCTGTTTCCCCATGCCCCCGCCGGAAATTCCCTGGGAGATCTGCTTGGCCTCCTCGCGCACACCCCCCACTGTGCAATCGGCTCGGACACCCAGCGCGAGATCGAGACAGCTATTGGGATCGGCGTCCACCGCCAGAACCGGCCCGTAACCGTTCTTGGCCAGCCAGCGTACGGTCAGCGCCGCAAGGGTTGTCTTTCCGACCCCCCCCTTACCGGTTATGGAGACTGTCCAAGGCAATTGCTTCAACTCCTCTTTCGGAAGGCGTGGCCCCTGTGACTCCCTTCTCCCCCCGGGAGAAGGGCCGGGGATGAGGGGAAACAGGGCCATCGGTCCAAGTGAATTACCCCCCGAACCCGTACTTCTCTTTCAACGCCGCGCTCGTCTCCCCAAGCAGTTCGAAGACACGCTCCGCATCCGCTACCTGCATGCTGCCGGTCCCACAAGAAGGCGTGATAAGGGCCTGTTCCGCGATGACCTGCTTGTCGATCCCGGCCTTTTTGGAAAGGGTGTCGGTGACTCTTTCGAAGTGCTCTACCAAGGTGTCGACCGTCTGTTCGCGGACCTTGGCGTTGGTGGGGACAACACCCCAGGCGAGCGCTCCTTTATTCTCCACGAGATGGCGTTTCATGTGTTCGGGATAGAGGGAGACAGTCTCTCCAAATTCGAAAGCGTCGAAGTTGACTATGTCCGCTCCGGCATCGACCGGAATCGACCATTCGGTGTTTCCGCAGCAATGGATGGCCGGGATTCCCCCTTCGGCGCGGATCGCCTCGACCACTTCGTTGAGTTTGGCGACCACGTCGTCACGTTGGACGGAGACGTAGGTGGAGCTTCCGAACCCCGCCAGGATCGGTTCGTCGATGCAGCAAATGACATTCTCAGCATAGGGTTTGAACTTCTGGACTTGCCACCGGGACTTCATGGCCAGGCCCTTGACCACGGTGTCGACGAACTCCTCGTTGTAGAAAATGGCCCGTTTGTTCTCGTCGGTGATGGTAAGCGCAAACGAAATCGGGCCCGTGGTCTGCCCCTTGACGATCGGAAAGGCTTTCCCGGCCGACTTGAGGCTCTCCTCGAAAACGGGGATACCCGCCGCGAAGTTGGCGCTGATGGCGCCGGCCGAGTGGTCGCCCGCCTCCTCGGAAGCCATGTAGCCCTCGTAAAAAGCGGCCAGTTCCTCGGAGTAGTCCCCGCTTGTGTCGAAAAACATGCGCTGCTTTTCCTCGTCGATGACAATGCGCGGCAAACCTTCCGAATACTGGATTTCCATCTGTTCGCGGAGATTCCGCTTGGGCAACTGGGGCCAGGCGGGAGCGGTGGGAATGGACGCGAAAATGACCTTCAGCGCCGTTTCCGGATCGCCCTGGGGCATCGACCCCACTGCGGTGGCCGTGCACTTCGGTTGGAAATTCATCTCCTTGCCTCCTCAACGCAACGAATCTCGCCGAAAAATCCACTGGTAGATCAATCCACCTGATCTTGGCTGTAGGGGCGCGGTTACCGCGCCCCTACGACGCGTTTTCCAAAGCGCCTCTACCCACAAATACAAATAGCATGAACTACCCGTGGCTGGCCGGAAATCTCTTCCGAAACCACGCCATCACCTCCGCCGAAAAGGCGTTTTCCGGCCTCTTCAGGGGTAAGCACATCACATCACATCAGATATAGGATACCTGCATTTCTTCGTGGGGTCAAGAACCGGCGGTGTTCAAGAGGAACAGTACCCCAGACTCCGTCTGCGTGGTCCCTTATCCAGGAAACCAAACACCTCCGAGGAGAATGGGGGACAACTGACTGGTACTTGGTCACCCTGGACCGGCTCCTGGCCGAGTATACCCCCCTCCCTACGGCCCGCAGTCCCTGAACATCCTCCAACAGCGATTCCTCCCTCATTGCCTCCCCTGTTTCTGGCTCTTTTCCACCGGCCAGGGGAGACGTCTGCCCGTACCGTGGTTTTTCAGCCCCGTTCGGGGACGGTTTGGTCGGAATACACAGTTCCCCTCCAATCCAGTCGCCCAACCCGGAACCACGAAGAGCTCGTAGGAATCATTCCATACAAGGTCATGATTGACCACCGGCCGTTTTCCGTTTACACTCACAGATATGATGTGATGTGATGGGAGTCAAAATGGCTGTTTCGACGAGAGAGTCACTTCCTATTTACCAACAGCTCTTTGACCATTACAAGGACCAGATCCTCCGCAGCCACTTGCATCCGGGACAACGGATCGACTCGATCGCGGAGATTCAGAGAAGGCATGGGGTGGCGCGGGAAACCGCGAAAAGGGTGCTGAGCCTCTTGGCGGAGGAAGGCTTCATCGTTCAGTTTCGCGGCAAAGGGTCTTTTGTTGCGGACCTCGGACCGAAAAAGAAGGTCTGGGGACTCGTGTTCCCCTTTTTCTCCATTCAGTACGAAGATCTGATTCTGAAAATCACCAGTCACGCGACCGCCCTCGGAAGGGAGCTGCATCCCTTTTGCGACCACAACGACTATAGCGAGGAGATCCGGCTCGTCGGCAACATGCTCAACGAACGATATGAGGCGGTTCTTGTGATCCCGACGATGGACGAGTCGAAGACGTGGGACTTCTATGCCAGGCTGTCCCCGCAGGCCCCTCCTGTCGTCCTGCTCGACCACACGATGACCTGCAACGATTTCCCATTCGTGATCCAAAGCTACGATATGGGTGTGACCCAGGCCATCTCCTATCTGACAGACCGGAAACGCGGGGGTGTCGCATTCATCGAGAACGAGGCCTGGTCGGGCCGCAACATGGTGTTGGACCTGATGCGTTGGACGTATGTCGACCTCATGTCCGCCAGACGTCCCGGTTACGAGCCGGTCGTGCTCCCCAGCGCCAGCCAGGTGAACGTGATGGATCTGCGCAAGTCAGGAATCACGGGGATCTTTTGCTGCGACGACGCCAGCGCCATTCGGACCATCGGCAGAATCAAAGAGCAGGGCGGGGAAGTCCCCCGTGACTTCAACGTCGTCAGCTACGGGAACACGGATCTGAGCCGTTTCTTCTCACCGGCGATCAGCTCGGTCGATCCCAAGAACTTCGAAATGGCGGCTGTCCTGGCCGGGCTGCTTCAGCCTGAAGGGAGGCTGCCCAGCAACACGCGGCATGTAACCCGACCCGAGCTGGTCGTTAGAGAGACGTAGTCTCCCCTCACTTTCTCTGCGCCTCTGCGTCTCCGCGTGAGATACAACCGAAATTCTCCGCGACTCTGCGTCTCTGCGTGAGATACAACCGAAATTCTCCGCGACTCTGCGTCTCTGCGTGAGATACAACCGAAATTCTCCGCGACTCTGCGTCTCTGCGTGAGATACAAACGAAACGAACCATACCATGGGCTGGAAACTGGCGGTATGCGGCAAAGGGGGAGTGGGCAAATCCACCCTGGCTGCGATGTTCTGTCACCTAGCTGCAGCAGAGGGGAAACGCGTTCTCGCGGTGGATGCCGACCCCGACGCCAACCTTGCCGCCGCGTTAGGGATGCCCGCCGATGAGCGGTCCCAAATCGTTCCTCTGGCCGAGAGGCGAGCTCTGATCGAAGAGAGAACGGGCGCCAAGGTCAAACAGTACGGACAGATCTTCAAACTCAATCCGGATGTTTCGGACGTTGCCGAGAAAGAATCCGCCCGGTTCCGGTCGATCCACCTCCTGGTCCTCGGTGCGGTGGAGAGCGGCGGCTCCGGTTGCGCCTGCCCGGAAAGCGTGATGCTGCGGTCCCTGCTGACCGACGTCATCCTCTACAAAGACGACTGTGTGGTGCTCGACATGGAGGCAGGGTTGGAGCACCTCGGACGCGCCACCGCTCGAGGGGTGGACCTGATGCTGGTCGTGGTCGAGCCCGGCGCCCGGTCGGTGGAAACCGCCTTCGCGGTCAAGCGGATGTCGGCCGAGATCGGGCTTCGCCAAATCGCCATCGTCGGAAACAAAGTCAGGGACGAGCAAGACCGTCTTTTCCTGGAGAAGGCCTTTGCCGGAGAGACCTACATTGGCAGCCTTCCCTATTCCGAAACCATCCGGTGCGCGGACCGTGAAGACCTTCCCTTGATCGATCTGCTCGACGAGGGGTTGCGAAAAGAATTCGAGAGGATCTGGAAGAGTGTCAAGGAGCGACTCTCGCGTGCATGACGGTTGCACTCCGGAATTCCACCGGACGCGCCGAGACGACCATTGCGCATTCGCACACAATTCCAGATAATCGATACAGCCACTCCAATACAATCCGAAAGGAAGTGACATGCCTGCGAGGTTCCTCATTTTCTGTACGATCCTACTCAGTTCTCTCACAGCCCCTGCCGCCGAATGGCCCGGTCCTTTCAAGGAGGGTTACCTCCTGCCCAACGGCTGGCGGATCACTCCGTTCGGCGAAGTCGTTCACACCGAAGACTTGATTTTGAACATCGTTCCAACCCCGGATGGCAAATCCGTTGTCGCGCTGACCTGCGGTTACAATCCTCACCAGTTGGTGGTCGTCGACTGCCAGACCGACAAGGAGGTCCAGCGCGTTTCGCTGCCGACCGCCTGGTTTGGGCTTGCCTGGAGTCCCGATGGAACACGGCTTTTTGTCTCCGGGGGCAACAACAAATCGGAGAAGGGAGATCGAGCCCCCATCTACGTTTTTGGCTACGCCGATGGGCGGCTAACGGAAAAGCCCATGAAGACGTTTGTGGAAGACCTTCCCCAGGACAAGATCTTCTGGTCTGGAGTGGCCCACCATCCCACCAAAGACATTCTCTTCGCAGCCAACCGGACCGCCCACAACGTGGTTGTTTTCGACACCTCCACCGGCGAGCGACTGGCTCGCATCCCGACCGAACTGAACCCCTATGACCTGGTCCTCAGCGCCGATGGAAGATCGCTCTATTGCTCGAACTGGGCGAGCGATTCCGTCAGCGTCATCGACACCGATACTCTCAAGACGAAGGCCACGATCGGAGTGGGCGACAACCCCAACGACATGCTCCTGACACGGGACGGGCGGCTCTTCGTCTGCTGTTCGAACGACAATGAGGTGGTCGTCGTCGATACGGCCAAGGGGCGTCCCGTGGGCTCGATCGCAACTTCTCTTTACCCACAGGCTCCCGAAGGATCGACACCGAACGCTCTTGCCATGAGTCCGGAACAGGAGATCCTGTACGTCGCCAATGCCGACAACTACAACGTCTGTGTGGTCGACATTGAAGACCGCGACGAGAGCCAGGTTCTCGGGTTTATTCCCGCCGGTTGGTATCCCAGCGCTCTGGCTGTAAGCAATGACGGTGAGAAGCTGTATATCGGCAACGGAAAAGGGGTCGCGTCTTACGCAACCCCCAAAGGACCGAGACGGCCGAACGAAGGGGGCGGTTCCGATACCGAAACCGTGAAGACCCTCCAGAAGGGGGCGATCGGCATTTTGAAGGTTGATGAATGCCGCGCGCGGCTTCGGGAACTGACCGAGCAGGCCTACAAGAACTGCCCCTACAACGACGACCTCCTTGCCGCGGCGATTCCCCCGGTGGAAGGTAACTCCGTCGTTCCGAGCAGGGTTGGGGTCGGCTCTCCGATCGAGCACGTCGTCTACATCATCAAAGAGAACCGCACCTACGACCAGGTGTTTGGCGACCTGCCGCAAGGCAACGGCGATCCCAGCTTGTGCCTTTTCAATCGCGAAGTCTCTCCGAACCACCACGCGATTGCCGAGCAGTTCGTCCTATTTGACAACTTGTACTGCGATGCTGAGGTGAGCCGGGACGGGCACCAGTGGTCGAACGCAGCCTACGCCACCGACTTCGTCGAGAAGAATTGGCCGGCCAGTTACGGCGGAATGAGCGAATATCCCCGGTCGGGCGCCATGTTGCCGTCATCCGGTTATATCTGGGACCAATGTGCCGCCAAAGGGCTGACTTATCGGTCCTATGGCGAGTTTGGAGCCCGACAAAGCGAAGACAGCCCCATGCAGCCGAACGATGGACGCCTGGCAGCGCTACACGGACACGTCGCTCCGGATTACTGCCCGTGGAAGATTCGCGACACGGAAAACGCGAAGGAGTTCCTTCGCGAGTTCGAAGACTACGAAAACCACTTCGACGACGACGATCCGGAGAAACGCCTGCCCAATTTCGTGGTGATGGCTCTGCCGGAAGACCACACCCATGGAACGAGGCCCGGTATTCCGACGCCACAAGCTTGCGTCGCCAGCAATGACTACGCTCTCGGGATGATTGTCGAGCGCTTGACTCATAGCAGATACTGGCCACAACTCGCCATCTTTGTCATCGAAGATGATGCCCAGAATGGGCCCGACCACGTGGATGCCCGCCGCACGGTGGGACTGGCGATAAGTCCCTATATCAAGCGAAAGACGGTCGACAGTACAATGTACACAACCAGCTCGATGCTGAGGACCATGGAACTCTTGCTCGGCCTCCAGCCGATGAGCCAGTACGATGCGGCTGCCACTCCGATGTATGCGGCGTTTGGCGAATCCCAGGACTTGGCGCCCTACGACAACTTGGAGCCCCTAATCGACCTGAATGAATTGAATGTTAAGACCTCGTGGGGTGTAAAGGAGTCCCTCGAGATGGACCTTTCCACGTACGACCAAGCTCCGATGTTCGCGCTCAACGAGATTATCTGGAAAAGTGTGAAGGGAGCGGATTCGGAAATGCCGCTTCCCATTCACAGGTTCCAGGCTGTCAGCCTGCGGTAGTGGTGTGTTGCATTGGTTCACCCCCACCTAACCTCCCCCTCCGAGGGGGAGGAACAACAGGTGCGGCTCA
>Ga0214473_10008559_pt1 | contig 12090 bp, 12 predicted proteins | sample RVTome_7_FD_203509 | JGI IMG/M metagenome (GOLD analysis project Ga0214473, IMG submission 203509) | Soil microbial communities from uranium-contaminated site in the Upper Colorado River Basin, Wyoming, United States - RVT98D197 | ecosystem: Environmental > Terrestrial > Soil > Contaminated >...
CCTACACGCCCCCTCACCCTGACCCTCTCCCCCTCCGGGGGCGAGGGCATCGAATTGACTCCCTCTCCCTCTCCGAGGGAGAGGGTCGGGGTGGGGGCGGGGCGCTCTTCGCGCACAGTCCGGCCTAGACCACGCCCTCGAAGAGGTCGCGCTCGCGCAGGCCCGAGGCCGCGGGAGGGTAGGCTCGCATGTAGCAGTCGACGCCGCCGAGCATTCGCGCAATCAAGCCTCGGAAGCCGGAGCGCGGGGGACCTCCGCTTAGCTGACTCCGGTGACAGGCCGAGGCACGCCCCTTCCGGGCCGCCGCCTCACGGCCCACGCGGATCCGCGCGTGGACGGGAAAGTCCACCGTGGTCAGGCTGACGAGGTCGATATCGTGGTTGCGACCGAAGCGGCGGGGATCTCGGCCGAGTAGCGGAAGGAGGCGGATCGCCACCCGCAGGAGCCGCCGAGGGATGACGTGGTAGTAGAGCTTCTGCGCCGCGAAGGCCGGCCCGCAGTCGGTGAACCGTCGCGGATCGCCGGAGGCTTCGAATGCGCGCGCCGCCGCCTGGTGGACGGCGATGTGGTCCGGATGCCGGTACCCGCCGATCGGATCGAACGTGATCACCACCTGGGGCCGCAACTCCCGGATGACCCCGACCACTCTGCGCGTGACCTCATCGAGTGGGGCCCGGATGAGCGCGTCCGGGTGCTGGTTGTCGGGAGCACCGGACATCCCCGAATCCCGGTAGCCAAGGCCGACGACATCCGTCAGCCGGAGCTCCTTCGCCGCGCACGCGAGCTCTGCCCAGCGCATCTCGCCCACACCGGGGAAGCCCTGCACGTGCTCAGGGTCGCCGGCGCCTGCCTCCCCGCGAGTCGCGCACGCATATGCCACTCTGACGCCGGCCGCGGCATACGCCGCCAGCGTGCCACCGGGACCGAAGGTCTCATCGTCCGGATGGGCGCCCACGAATAGCAGGGTGCGCCCCGAGACATGGGCCGATTTCACCAGCGCGTCAAGCACTCCCCGTTGATACCTCGGGCGACCCCCGGCCCGCAACCGGGTCTAGCCGCCACCGCTCTCGAGGACGACGAGCTCGGCCGTGACGTGGCTGCCGTCGACCCGCATCCGGGCGACCGCGATCGGCAGCCGGAAGCGGCGCGGCCCCGCGCTGCCGGGATTCACGTACAGCACGCCGGCCTTGGTCTCGATCTTCGGCGCGTGCGAGTGCCCGCTGATGACTGCGCCGATGCGCGCCGCCGCCGCATCGAGGTCGAGCTCGCTGAGGTCATGGAGCACGTACACCCGCGAGGCGTCGGCCTGAACGATCTCGGTCGCGGGCAGCCCGGCGGCCCACGGCCCTCTGTCGTTGTTGCCGCGCACCGCGACGACGGGCGCCACCGCGGCCAGCGCCTCCAGCACGGCCGGCGAGCCGACGTCGCCCGCGTGCACGATGAGGTCGCTGCCTTCCAGCGCGGCGAGCGCAGCGGGCCGGATCAGCCCAGTCCCATGCGATCGTGGGCGACCCTGCCTCCGACCACCGTGGCCAGCACCTCGATGGCGCCGATGCCCTCCCGGGCGACGACGGTGGGATCGGCCGAGAGCACCGCAAAGTCCGCGAGCTTGCCCGGCTCGAGGGCGCCGAGATCACTCTCGCGGAAGGCGGCGCGGGCGGAGTGAAGCGTGTAGCAGCGGATAGCCTCCTCCGGCGTGAGCGCCTCCGCGGGGTTGAAGGGCCGGCCGCTCGCCGTCCGCTGGTTGACCATGTCGTGGATGCCGAGCAGCGGGGCGCCCCTCACCACCGGGCGATCCGAGCTGCCGGGCACGGGCAGGCCCGCGTCGAGGAAGCTCCGCTGGCGATAGCACCAGGCCGAGCGCCCGGGGCCGAGGGCCTCGAGCATGCCGTCACCGATCTCGCTGATGAAGCGGCCCTGCGGCACGGGGATGACGCCCAGCGCGGCCAGCCGTCGCACGTCCTCCGGGCGGCACACGCCGCAGTGCTCGATCCTGTGGCGATGGTCGGGGCGCGGATGGGCCGCCAGCGCGTCCTGGTAGATGTCGAGCACGGTGGCGACGGCGCGATCGCCGATGGCGTGGGTGGCCACCTGCCAGCCCGCCCGGTGAGCGCGCGTGATGATCCGGCGCAGCCGCTCGACGTCCATCTGGAAGAAGCCGCGATTGCCGGCCTCGCCCTCGAAGTCGCAGCACATGGCGGCGGTGCGGCCGATGAGCGAGCCGTCGGAGAAGACCTTCACCGCGCCGATGCGCAGCCACTCGTCGCCCCACCCCGTGCGGATGCCGAGGTCCAGGCCGAAGCCGTCGCCGTCCGCGGCGGCATGCGGCAGGTCGTGCAGCGCCTCCGCGGCGACCATCAGCGTGGCGCGCACGCCGAGCCGGCCCTGCCGGCGCGCCTCCTGCCAGGCCGCCAGCTCCACGGGACTGCGCGCCACGAGCCCGCCGCCCACACCCGCCTCCTGCACGCTCGTGAGCCCCTCGCGGAGATAGTGCTCGCTCGCTTGCCCGATGGCCTCGACCAGCTCGGCCTCGGGATACGGATAGACCAGCGTGCGGACGAGGGCTTGCGCCTGCTCCTGGAGGAGCCCGGTGGGACGGCCCGCGGCGTCGCGCTCGACCACGCCGCCCTCGGGCACCGGGACGCTGTCGATGCCGATGGCGTCGAGCACGCGCCCGCCCACCGCGCACATGTGGCCCGAGTTGTGGCGGAGCCAAACGAGGTGGTCGGGCGCGACCGCGTCGAGCTCCGCCGCCGTCGGGTGCCGCCGCTCGGCGAGCCTGTTCTGGTCGTAGCCGCCGCCGATCACCCAGGAGCCTGCCGGCTGGCTCGCGGCCCGTGCCTTCACCGCGCGCAGGATGTCCTCCACGCTCCCGACAGGTGGTGAGGACAGCGGGATGTCGGCGAGCCCCATGCCGAAGGCGGGCATGTGGTTGTGCGCGTCGTGGAAACCGGGCACCACGGTGCGGCCCTGGAGGCTCACCACGCGCTCGGCCTGGATGTGACGGGAGAGCTCGTCGCCGTCGCCCACGGCCACGATGCGGCCCCCCAGCACGGCCAGCGCCGTCGCGCGTGGCCGCGCGGGATCCATGGTCAGGAGCCTGCCGCCCTCGAAGATCCGGTCGACGCGCATGGCCCGCCCATCATAGCGAGAACCCGCGCCCGGCGCGAAGAACAGGCGCGAGGCCGGTCAGCGTCGGTGGACGACGCCGGTCCTAGGCTTTCTCCACCTCCGGGCGGATGGTCTTCGTCACCAGGTCGAGGAGTTCCAGCATCCGGCCCAGGTCGTCGCGGCGGAAATCGATCATCACGTGACTCAGGCCGATTCGCTTGTACTCGGCAAGCTCGTCGATCGTCCGCTGAGGGCCGGCGGCGATCAGCGTGTCGGGCAGGCTGTAGCGCACCGACAGGTCGATCGTCTTCATGTCGCGGTTGTGCTTGTCGGCGACCGCCCGGAGCCGACCCAGCGCCTCGCGGAGCTGGGCGGGATCCTTGGACGTCGCGTGCCAGCCGTCGCCCAGCGTGACCACCCGGCGGAAGGCGCCGGGGCTGTCGCCGCCCACCCAGATCGGCGGGTGGGGCTTCTGCACCGGCTTGGGCGCGAAGCCCAGATCGCGGAAGCGGAAGAACTCGCCGTCGAGCCGCGGGTTGTCCTCGGTCCAGAGCGCCTTGAACGCTCGCAGGATCTCGTCACCGTGGCGGCCGCGCGCGTGGAAGGGCACGCCCAGGATCTCGAGCTCTTCCTGCCACCAGCCCACGCCGACGCCGCAGATCAGCCGGCCGTTGGAGAGCGCGTCGATGCTCGTCAGCATCTTGGCCATCACCACCGGATGCCGGTGCCCGAGGATGAAGACCGAGGCCCCGAGGCGGGCCCGGCTGGTGCAGACCGCGGCCGCCGCAAGCACGGTCACCGGCTCCAGATAGGGCTTGTCGGGCGGATGCGGGAAGCGCCCCCCCGGATAGCTGCCGCTAGCCGTCCGCGGGAAGATGACGTGGTCGCTCACCCACAGGGAGGCGACCGCGTGCTGCTCGGCCTCGCGCGCGAAGCGCGCGAGCGATTCGCCGTTGGCCAGGGGGCCCTGGTTGGGGAGATGGCAGCCGATGTCCATGGAACGCTCCTCCTCGAATGCGCCGGCCCTTGAGCCGGCGGTGACCTATCGCATCGCCCAGGGTGTCTTGCGCCTCTCACGCGCCGCCGATCATCCACACTTCAGATCGTCCGTGTCAATGGCCGGCACACTTTTTCGCTTGACAGCCTCGCCCGCGGGGGATCGGCGCGTGTCGGCGGCGCTCCGCGGATGCCGGCCCAGCGCGTCGCACCGGCCTGATGATGGGCGGCCGGGCGCGACGGCAGCGAAAATCATTCCTCGTCACTGGATCGCTGCTCCAGGACGCCGCCAGATGGCTCCGAAACCCGGGTGTAGAGTCGCGGTAGTAGAAACCGTAGTAGGAGCAGGGGGACTCGCCATGGAGATCCATTCGCACGGGATATTTGCTACCCCGGCGCGCGTCGCGGAGCTGGACCGGCTGGGCGAGCTGGGCGAGGGGCATCACGTGCGCCACTGGGCGCAAGGCGGGCCGACCACGCTCTCGAACCTCGCGCTCCTGTGTCGCCGGCACCACCGTGCCGTCCACGAGGAGGGTTACGAGGTGGATCACCAGCCCGACGGCGCGCTCTGCTTCCGGCGGCCGGACGGCCGGCTCCTGCCCGATGTCCCGCCGCCTCCGGCAGTGCCGGCGGATCCGGTGCAAACCCTTTGCGCGCGGCACGCCGCGCAAGGGCTTCGCCTGGACGCGCGCACGACGTGCCCCGGCTGGCTTGGAGAGCGCCTCGATGTGGGCTGGGCGATCGACGTCTTGCATCCCCTGGCCAATCGAGACCCACGATCGCGTCGGCCGCCCGATCACCGGTGATCGCAGGCCCCCGTCCCGTCTGCGATCGCCCTGACCACAGCGCCGTCGCTGATCTCGGAGTAGCGTGCCGACATGGCGAGATCGCGCTGACCTGCCTCGAGCACGTTCCCGACGCCCTCGAGGAGCAGCACGCGACGCTCGAGCCTGAGCGGGCTCCGGGGCGCCGATCCCAAGGATCCGGACGAGTACGGCGCGCGCTGGAGCGTAGGCGGCCCGCGTCAACCGTTCGGCTTGCCCTTCCGGCCATCCTGGCCTAGCCTGTCCGCGACACGCCAACCATCGGTCGTGGAGACTGGTTGCCCCGAATGAACCATAGCGAGATCGTCAGCTTCCTCTGGGGGGTCGCGGACCTCATCCGCGACACCTTCAAGCGCGGCAAGTATCAGGACGTGATCCTGCCGCTCACCGTTCTGCGCCGGCTCGATTGTGTGCTGGCGCCCACCAAGGAGAAGGTGCTTCGCAGGAAGGAGGAGCTGCGCGGCAGGGGCTTGCAGGACCTCGACGGCCAGCTCCGCAAGGCCTCGGGCTTCGCCTTCTACAACACCTCGCGCTACGACTTCGACAAGCTCCGCGCCGACGCGCCCCAGCTCGCGGCCAACCTGCGCAACTACATCGCCGGCTTCAGCCCGAACATGCGCGAGGTGCTCGATCGCTTCGACTTCGACAACACGATCAGCAAGCTCGACGAGTCGGGCCTGCTCTTCAAGGTGCTCGAGCGCTTCAAGACCGTGGACCTGCATCCCGACGCGGTCGACAACCCCACCATGGGCACGATCTTCGAAGAGCTGATCCGCAGGTTCAACGAGGCGCTCGACGAGAACCCGGGCGAGCACTTCACGCCCCGCGACGTCGTCCACCTGATGGTGGACCTCATGCTGGCGGGCGACGAGCCGCGTATCCGCCGCCGGGGCGTGGTCCGCACCGTCTACGACCCGTGCTGCGGCTCCGGCGGCATGCTGACGATCACCAAGGAGCACGTCACCGTCGGGCTGCGCCGGAACGGCAACATCCTCCGGTCCCCCATCAACCCGGGGGCCGAGATCCACCTCTTCGGCCAGGAGGTGAACCCGGAGACGTGGGCGGTGTCCAAGTCGGACCTCTTCATGAAGGACCCCACGGGGCGCGACGCCGACCGCATCGCCTTCGGCAGCGCCCTCTCGAACGACCGCCACGCCGCGATGCGTTTCGACTACCTCATCGCCAATCCGCCGTATGGCAAGGACTGGAAGGGCGACGAGGACGCCGTGCGGGCCGACCACGCGCGGGGCGCCGCCGGCCGCTTCGGCCCCGGCCTGCCGCGGATCAGCGACGGGCAGCTCCTCTTCCTGCTCCACATGCTGGCCCACGCCAAGGACCCGAAGGACGGCGGCTCCCGCATCGCCATCATCATGAACGGCTCGCCGCTCTTCACGGGCGACGCGGGCAGCGGCGAGAGCGAGATCCGCCGCTTCATCCTGGAGCACGACTTGCTGGAGGTCCTGATCGCCCTCCCCGAGCAGCTCTTCTACAACACGGGCATCGCCACCTACGTGTGGGTGGTGACCAACCGCAAGGCGCCCGCCGCGGCAAGGTCCAGCTCATCGACGCCACCGCCTTCTGGACGCCGATGCGCAAGAGTCTCGGCGACAAGCGCCGCGAGATTCCCGTGGACCGCGCCCAGGATATCGTGAAGATCCTGGCCGACTTCGAGGACGGTGACACGCGCACGATCGACCGCGACGGCCGGAAGGAAGACGTCGTCGTCAGCAAGGTCTTCCCCACCACCCGCTTCGGCTTCCGCAAGATCACCGTCGATCGCCCCCTGCGCATGAACTTCCAGGCGAGCCCCGAGCGCATCCGGCGCCTTGAGGAGGAGCGCGGATTCCTGGCGATGGCCCAGTCGAAGAGGAAGGGCGCAGCGGGCGCCAAGGAGCAGGCCGCTGGCCGCGCGCAGCAAGAGGCGATCCGCGCGCTTCTCCAGACGCTGCCGGCCACGCTCTACAAGGACCGGGGCGAGTTCGAGGCGGCGCTGGACGCCGCCGCGCGCCAGGCGGACGTCAAGCTTGCGGCGCCGGTGACCCGGGCCATCCTTTCCGCCCTCTCCGAGCGCGACGAGACGGCGTCCATCTGCCGCGACTCCGAGGGCCACCCCGAGCCCGACCCCGAGCTGCGCGACACGGAGAGGGTCCCCCTCGCCGAGCCGGTGGAGGCTTTCTTCGAGCGTGAGGTGAAGCCCCACGTCCCCGACGCCTGGATCGACACCGCGCGGCGCGACGAAAAGGACGGCCAGGTCGGCATCGTTGGCTACGAGATCAACTTCAACCGCTACTTCTACCGCTACACTCCGCCCCGCCCCCTGGAGGAGATCGAGGCCGACATCCGCGGCATCGAGACGGACATCATGCGGATGCTGTCCGAGGTGACGGGAGGGACGCCCGCGGCCGAACCCGGGCGGGCTGGGTGATAGTTCACCAGTCGCTGGTGAATATTCCACCATCGAGGGCGCGCCGGGCCCGGGCCCTTCAGCCGTCGCCAGATGCCGGCCATAGTGTCGGGAGTTGTGTATAAGTCCCGACATTCTGTATACTGGCGGCGTCGTGGCGACCGACGAACGTCGAACACTCGCGGTCATCCGCAGGCTCGGGGTCTTGCGAGCGGCCGACCTCGAGGAGCGAGGCATCCCGCGCCGGCGGCTGTATGCGCTCCTGCAGAAGGGGAAGGTAGAGCGTCAGGCTCGCGGAATCTACGCCGCGAGCAATCACGCCCGCACCGCCGGCCACGCGCTTGCCCAGGTCGCCAAGCGAGTCCCGAGCGGCGTGATCTGCCTGCTCACGGCCCTGCGCTTTCACGAGCTGACGACGCAGCTACCGGCCGAGGTGTGGATCGCCCTGCCCGAGAAAGGTCGCAAGCCGCGGCTCGACTACCCAAGGCTCAGGGTGGCGCGGTTCTCCGGGGCCGCTCTCACCGAGGGGATCGAGACCCACCGCATCGAGGGGGTGGCGGTCCCCGTCTACTCGGCGGCCAAGACGGTCGCCGACTGTTTCAAGTACCGCAACAAGGTCGGAATCGATGTCGCGGTCGAAGCTCTGCGCGATTTCAGCCGCCGACATCGCGGTGGCGCGACGGAGCTGGCCCGCTTCGCCAGGATCTGTCGCGTGACGCGCGTGATGCAGCCCTACCTGGATGCGATCGCGTGAAGAAAGACCACGGAACCTCGCCGCCTCCGTGGGCGCGCGTCTCATGAACCGAGCCACGCAGACCGGCGAATGCTGAAGCTGCAGCCATGACGCCGCCGCCGGCCCGCCCGAAGCTTTACCACATCACGCACGTGGACAACCTGCGCGACATCGTCACGGATGGCGGACTCCTGTCCGATGCGGCCATGATCGCTCGGGGTGGCCCCCTGCGGGCCATTGGCATGTCCGGCATCAAGCGGCGTCGGGTCGAAGAGCTGGACGTCGATCGCCACCCGGGCACGAAGGTTGGCGACTACGTTCCCTTCTACTTCTGCCCGCGGTCGGTCATGCTGTTCGTGATCCACTGCGCGAACCACCCAGAGCTGACCTATCGTGAGGGACAGGGGCCGATCGTGCATTTGGAAGCGGATCTTCGGGCAGTCGTCCTGTGGGCGGAGGAGTCCGGAACACGCTGGGCCTTCTCACTTTCCAACGCGGGCGCCTTCTACACGGAGTTCCGGTCGCGGGTGGATGAGCTGGATCAACTCGACTGGCAAGCCATTGCCGCAACAGACTTTCGCCCGGCTGAGGTGACGGAACGCAAGCAGGCCGAGTTCCTGCTCCACGGGCGCTTCCCGTTGGAGTTGGTCGAGCGCATAGGCGTCCTGTCTGCGGACAGCCAGGCGCGTGCGGCGACGGCCTTTGCGGACGCGCGCCGTTGGCCGGCTATCGAGGTCCGCCGGGCATGGTACTTCTGAGACAGGAGGCACGGCGATGATCGAGTTCAAGACGGGCGACATACTGGCGGAGGACGCCGAAGCCTTCGTCAACACGGTCAACTGCGTGGGCATCATGGGGCGGGGCGTTGCGCTCCAGTTCAAGCAGGCGTTCCCCGAGAACTTCAAGGCCTATGAGCGCGCCTGCAAGCTGGGAGAGGTCGAGCCCGGGCGGATGTTCGTGTTCGGCACCGGGCAGTTCACCCACCCGCGCTACATCATCAACTTTCCGACCAAGCGACACTGGCGCGGCTTGTCGCGCATCGAGGACATCGAGGCGGGGCTCGACGCGCTGGTGGCCGAGGTCCGCCGCCGCGGGATCCGCTCGATCGCCATCCCGCCCCTCGGGGCCGGGCTCGGCGGGTTGAAGTGGGCCGAGGTGCGGCCCCGCATCGAGCGGGCATTCCTCGCGTTGCCCGACGTCCGGGTGGCGGTGTTCGAGCCGCGCGCGGGGGGCGAGTCCGAGCCGGTCCCCAGGGCTCGGAAGATCCCGGCAATGACGCCCGGGCGAGCGGCGCTCGTCATCCTGATGGATCGATACCTCGCCGGCCTGCTCGATCCCTTCGTCACGCTGCTCGAAGTGCACAAGCTCATGTACTTCATGCAGGAGGCCGGGGAACCGCTCAGGCTGCGCCACGTCGCAGGGCCCTACGGTCCCTATGCAGAGAATCTCCGGCACGTGCTGCAGGCCGTCGAGGGCTACTACGTGTCGGGCTATGGGGATGGCAGCGACGCCCCCGACAAGCTTCTGCAAATCGTTCCCGGTGCGGTTGCCAGCGCCCAGGCTTCGCTCGAGGCGCACCCGGAGTCCCGTGCACGCTGCGAGAAGGTCGTTCATCTCGTCGAGGGCTTCGAGTCGCCGTTCGGTCTGGAGCTGCTCGCCACCGTCCACTGGATTGTCACGCGCGATCCACCGGTCGCCGGAGAAGACCTCATCGAACGCGTCCACGCGTGGGCCGAACGCAAGCGGCAGTTCTCCGCGCAACAGATTCGCCTCGCGCGGCGCGTGCTGGCGGAGCGTGGCTGGATCGCCAACGTGGGCGCTTGAACCAGTCCGGAGAGCGACCCAAGCAGGAGGGCGCGTGGGAACCAAGGTAGGGCACGAGCCGGGCGGCGCGAGCCTGCGCCGATTCAAGCCGTATCCCGCGTACAGGGACTCTGGCGTCGACTGGGTGGGCGAGATTCCGACCCATTGGGAGGCACAGCGAACGAAGCACGTCGCCCGTCTGCGCTCAGGGCATACACCGAGCCGCCAGCATCCAGAATACTGGGTGAACTGCACGATCCCGTGGTTTGGCCTTGCGGACGTCTGGCAACTCCGCGATGGGCCCCAAGAGTACGTAGCCGAGACGAACGAGAAGATCAGCGCGCTCGGTCTCGCGAACTCGGCGGCTCGCCTGCTTCCGAAGGGGACCGTGATCCTATCGAGAACGGCGTCAGTCGGATTCTCCGGGATCATGGCGACGGAGATGGCGACCACACAAGATTTCGTGAACTGGGTCTGTGGTGAGTCGATCCGCTCGGAGTACCTGCTGTACGTCTTCCGGTCGATGACGCACGAGTTTCGCCGTCTGACGATGGGCTCTACGCACCAAACGATCTACATGCCGGATGTGGGGAAGTTTTCAACGCCAGTTCCGCCGATCCTCGAACAGGATCGGATCGTGGCTTTCCTCAGGAAGGAGACGGTGAGGATCGACGGGCTGCTGGCGAAGAAGGAGCGGCTGATCGAGCTGCTCCAGGAGAAGCGCACCGCCCTCATCACTCGGGCGGTCACCAAGGGCCTCGACCCGAGCGTCCCCATGAAGGACTCCGGCGTCGAATGGCTGGGTAGTGTCCCCTCGCAGTGGAGGGTCGCGAAGCTGAAGACCGTCAGCGTTCTGCAGACCGGCATTACCTTGGGCAAGAAGTACGAGCTTCCAGCTCTCGATGTGCGACCTTATCTACGAGTCGCAAACGTGCAAGACGGGCACTTGGATCTCAGTGATGTTGCAACTATCGAGCTACCCCAATCCCAACGCCTTCCTCGCCCAGGTGCTGACGTTCGCCGACGCAGATTTGGAAAGGCTCTACGTGTTCGCGCGCCACCTGCGGCGCCTGCTCCCGGCGGACCGCGAGGAGCTGCCGCGGGAGGTCCAGCAGAATATCGACATGGAGTCCTACCGGATCCAGCAGACGGGGAGCGGCCGCATCGCGCTGGAACGCCGGACCGGCGTGCTGGACCCCGTGAGCACCAAGAGCGACCCGAGGCCCCAGGCCGAGGAGCTGGAAGCGCTCTCCCGGATCATCGCCGAGCTGAACGAGCGCTTCGGGCTCAACCTCGGCCCGGAGCATCGCCTGACCCTCGGCCAGATGATGGAGCGGCTCGACGCGGATCCGGGGCTCGACGCCAGCGCGCGGGTCAATACGCGGGAGAACGTGCGCCTGACCTTCGACCAGAAGGTCGAGCACGCCATCCAGGACATCGTCGACTCGAACTTCGAGCTGTACAAGCGCATCACGGACGATCCGGCGTTCGGCGCGGCGGTGAAGAACTTCCTCTTCGACCAGTACCTCCGGGCGCACCGGCAGGCCGAGGAGCTGATCAAGCGGGGCGAGTCGAAGACGCTCGAGTTCAAGTCCACGCTGCGCTTTGGCCTCAAGGATGGCCGGCAGGACGACCAGGGGGTCACCCACGCCGTCCTCAAGACCGTCGCCGCCTTTCTCAACACCGAGGGCGGGGACCTCCTCATCGGCGTCGCCGACGACGGCGCGGTCGTCGGGATCGAGCACGACCGGCTCGAGACGGACGACAAGTTCATGCGCCATCTGGCCCAGGTGGTGCGGAACGGCCTGGGCGACCGCGCCGCCACGTGCATCGACCCGGCTGCCCAGATCGTGCAGGGCCGCACCGTCTGCGTGGTGAGCTGCCAGCGCAGCCCCGAGCCGGTCTTCTTGAAATGGAAGGGCATGGAGGCGAGTACGGAGGGCGACTTCTACGTGCGCAGCGGACCCGGCAGCGTGCGCCCCGCCTCGGACAGCGCCCGCGAGTACATCCGGACGCGCTTCAGCTCGGGCGGGTGAGCAGCGCGGCCGCCTACTTCATCGCGCAGGTGCCTCACACCAGCCGCGGGCGGTCGCCCTCGACGATGATCCGCCACAGCACCCGGCTCTGGCTCCGGTCGTAGTCGCCGTGGGCGCGGTGCATCGTCGCGCGGTCGTCGATGACCAGGACGTCGCCCTTGCGCCAGACGTGGTGATAGACGA
>Ga0214473_10008560_pt1 | contig 12090 bp, 7 predicted proteins | sample RVTome_7_FD_203509 | JGI IMG/M metagenome (GOLD analysis project Ga0214473, IMG submission 203509) | Soil microbial communities from uranium-contaminated site in the Upper Colorado River Basin, Wyoming, United States - RVT98D197 | ecosystem: Environmental > Terrestrial > Soil > Contaminated >...
ATAGCGGGTCTGAAAAACTCGCACCAATGGTGCGGGAAATTGCCCTGTCACATAACATCCTCATTATGGAGAAGTGCAAAAATGAGCTTGAGCACGAGTTTTGTATCCGGACGACCCGCAAATTTGGTTAGACCAAAAACGGTCTTGCCATGCAGATCGAAAATCGAGCTTATCAGAGAATAGTAAGTTGCATTTTCCCCTCCGTCCCCCTCACATTTCTCCAGCAGTTTTGCTTTCAAAGAAAAAGGATTTCTCAGGCGTTATCTTTTCCCTCTGCTCCGGTGGGTGGATTATAGCGGAATGCTGAAATTGAAAGAGAGAATTTCTCCTTCCTTAATGACCCCTGAAGAAGTTGCCTTCCTGAAACAGCTCAATCGGCTTCGCAAACTCTGGATCTTCAACTAACCCCGACAAAAACTCGAATAATGGAAAGATATCTCGCCTGCCGTGTTGACTACGGCCCAGGACTAATTGTGAAGTAGGCATCGCTGATATCGCTTCCTACGGTGATTCCTTTTGTATTTTTCAGGACCACCTTAACTTTGCACCTGGTCTTTGGAGTCGTTCCTACTCCGGGAACCAACCAGAGATGACTATATTCTCCTGGAGGATAACCTTCTGCAAGCGTTATTATTGGCTTCCAGGTGGTTCCTCCGTTTGTCGTATAAGAGAGCACCGCTTTAGTCGCGGGGCTTTTTGTATTGTTTATCCGCCATGTAATGTCAGTGGCAGCGCCTGAAACCAAGGGGGTTCCACCGCCATTGGGCGAAGTCAATTTCGCTACCTCAATCATGAAATGAACATCTGATTTATCTGACCCTACTTTCTGGGATTTCTCATCGTACGCAATGACTTTTATGAGGCACTTTCCCTTGTTGTTGGATAGGATCGGAACGGTCCAGTTATAGCTCGACCCTGTGATATAGGGCTCCGTGTGTAACTTTTTCCATGTGACACCTTTATCCACTGAATAAGAGAGTTTAAATTTCACTGCTTCGGGGGGCGCCACCCAGGTAACCAAGTAATCCGAACCGGCTGGTATCGCCTCTCCCTGAGTGGGTGTGGTGACCATGAGTGCCCTGGCTGCCCGATCGAATCGGAATACCCCTCCTCCCTGTGCAGCGGCGTAGAGCACACTATTATTTATTGCGAGGCCTTTCACCGCCCGGATGGTCAAACCGGACATCTTCCAGTCAGGGAAAGGCGCCCAAGTATTCCCCTGATCCAGTGACCGATAGATACCGGAATAGAGGTCGCCCGCAAAAACAATATCCGGATTGGCGGGGTCTACAACCAGGGAAGAGATATAGGGATTGGCTGAATTGAACCCGCTGTTGTGAGGGCCTGTCCAGGATGTTCCGCTGTCGGTGCTGATCCAGATTCCCCCGAATATCTCTCCTGCAATGATATACCCCGGCTGTTGGGGATTGATTGCCAGGGCTTCGATTTGCCTGCTGCCCAGACTATCCATATGGGTCCAGCTTGCGGCTCCATTACTGCTTTGATAGACTCCATTGGTTGTCGCCGCATAAAGTTTGTTCGCATCGTTCGGGTCTACAACCAATCTTCTTACATTATTGCCATCCAGTATGGAAGGCATTGGAGAAAACGCCATCCCTCCATCCTGGGATTTGTAAATCACCGTTCCAGTGGGTGAAGAAGAAAGAAAGGTTCCTCTATCCTTCGATAAACCAGCGTAAACCCAGTTCGGATTGGAAGGAGCAAAGGCCAGGCCTCGAAAGCCCTGGCGCTTATTCGGATCACTTGCATCCGTATCCGGCTGTCTGAGCACTTCATCGAACTGATTTCCGCCGTCACTGCTATAAAGAATAACCCCTTGATGCTCATCCGAGATCAGGACAATATTGGCATCCGTCGGACTGGCGGAAATGCAATCCCATTCCGCAAACGTTGCATCACCATTCGCAATGCCGATCCAGTCTCCTCCATAGTTGGGGCTTACAAAAGGGCCGCTTCTACCGATCGCATAGACAGTTGATGGATGACTATTTGCGATATGGACCTCGTGGATATCGGCGCCCGAATAACCCTTGCTCCACATTGTCCATGTTGCAGCTCCGTCAACTGACCGGAAAACACCGCCGCCATAGTTGTTGGCATACAAGACAAAGGGATTATCAGGGTCGACGATAACATCAATCGGGACGCCTGCTCTGATGCCTGAAGGCCCCCATTCCGCGCCCGAGGGCTGCGAAAGTCTGTACCAAGTCGTCCCCCCATCCTGGCTTCTGTAGAAGGCAGAACCGCTGCCGGCATAAACGTTATCAGGCGAGGAGAGACTGAAATTCACCGTGGTCATAATGTCATTCGCGATGACCTCTGTCCATGAATCACCCCCGTTCGTTGTCTTGAATAGCCCGCTGACAAGATTGCCGGTATATCCTCCGGAACATGCGTTATTTCCTGTGGCTGCGAAGAGAATTTGCGGATTTGTCGGGTGCATCCGCAGGCTCCCTACGTAAAGGTCGGTGAGGCCGGCATTGACGGGATTCCAGGTTTGCCCTCCATCCGTGCTTTTTGAGACGCCCACACCTCCGGGTTGACCCTGGGCGCAGTCCGAGTTATACGCCTCTCTATCGAAAATGCCTGAAGAAAGATAGAGAACATCGGGGTTTCCCGGATCAATGATCAGGTAGCGGGCAAGATCGTTTCCCTGCCAGACGAGATTCCATGATTCTCCGCCATTCGTTGTTTTATAGACGCGGCCCTTAACACGATTGAATTCCCATCCCTGGACGGTTGTCGGGATTTCTGCTTGGGCATAGACCACATTTGAGTTCCCTTCCTGGATCGTGAAACCCCGAAATACCATGCCGATATCGCCATTCAGTGTCATTCCAGCGGTTTTAGACGTCCAGGAAGCGCCGCCGTCCGTGCTCTTGAAAACCCCGAAAGATGAGCCTTCGCCATTCGTTCCTGCCCAGAGTATTTCGGGGTTATTCGGGTCTATGGTGAGACTGAAGATGTTGATAGCGTCACCGGTGGTGCCCCCTTTAACAGTGATGCCGGTATTGGTCTGCTGCCAGGTCTGTCCGCTGTTATCGCTCCTGATTACACCCGCAAAATTGTCGGTCACATACATGATACTCTTGTTTGCCGGATGGATTCGGACATCGTATCCGAGACCTCCGAGAGGTCCCCCGGTGTTTACCCACGGGGTCTCCGAAAGAGGCTCATCGGTAGTTACGAATACATCGTCAAAATGGACATGGGAATTATCGAGCACTTCGAAAGCGATGGAGCCGCTGAGGAGTGGATCATTAGCGTCCATAAAATCGATCTTCAGGATATTGTCAATATAAATCTTTATGCTCCCTGCAATGCCTACTATCTCTACGACATACCATTGATTGCTGTTATAGGTTTCAGGAACACTCATAAGATCATTCCACGTGGGGCAAGGATACGTCTTCGATAGATACAAGCCTTCCGTATTGAAACCGATATAATACCGGTCGCAGCCTTTCGCACGATAGTTGAAGTGAACCCCTGAACTGGCATCCATCAACTTAACCCTGGCCTTGAAACTGTAGTTTGTCCAGGAAAGGCTTCCAGCCCTCGCGGAGGAGTTAGCGGACCCGCTTAACACAAAATTCCCACCATCGTCCTCGACCTGCCATCCTGCATCCAGCTGCCACCGGTCAGCATTGCCGCTTCCGAAGTCGTCCTGAAAAAGGATCGTCTGCGCAAAGCTGTCAGAAACGAAAAATAGGGCAACGAAGAAGAATAATAACTCCAACCCGATTATGACGATTGATCGCCTCGCCCAATTCATAATCATTACCTCCCAAGGGTTAAGTTTTTTCGAGCGATTTCCATTTCATTCATGTCGAAACCCTTCGCATCCATCCATTTTTTGTAGGCCTTACGATAAATTAATCTGGAAGTGATAGTGATCGATCCCCGCAGGTCCGGGGGGACACTGTATTGATACCTTGAAATATCGGAACCCATTGCAGGAATCCTGTTGTCGGATTCTATGAGCGTGGGACGCCAGTGAGGCGCGGGATACTCAGGCTGGAAGTGTCTCTGGCCGCGGCCGTCAGGGTAGGGGATGGAGTCCCTCAGGACCTTGGCAAATCCCTTGCCCGGCAATCCCGCATAGTTTTCTTCCTCCACAGCCCCAACGCCTCCCCACACTGGAACTCTTTCACCGCTTACCAGGGATAAGCCGTGACCCTTTTCATCGGTAACGTCCACGAGCAGGATCATATTGCGCATGGGATTCCCGGTGGGATAATGATGTCCGGCTTTCACATTCTTAACCGTCACAATAATGCTCAAAATATCCTCTTCCGTTTCAGTACGGACATTGAGGTCAACCGCTTCAGTCATAAAATTCCTGTCACTCACGCCAAGAAACAGATGGGATGGGATGGTCTCCGGATGACGCAGCACGCCTCCTTCTTTTTCCGGCGCAAAGCGGGCTGTTCTGCCGTCGGGCGTCATATGACAGCCCTGGCAGTGGATATTTTTAGCGGCATACTCACTATCAGCCCATTCCTGAAATTCGGAATAGATGAGCACGTCCCAAAATCTACCATGGTGGCAGGGCGCACAGTAGCGGCTATCTTTGTATAAAGGATGGTAACTGTCGTCGCCGGGGAAGACATCACCATAAGGGCCATAGAAGACCTGGCGGCCTTCCGGTGGTCTCTTAAATTGGAGGGATAAAGTCCCCGGATATCCGCCGCTTTGGTCGATCCGTGCGCCGTAAATCTTATGGCAAAGATCGCAAGAGACTCCTTCTTTCGCAACCCCGCGGGCTTCCCGGGGATCGGAATTAAAAGGCTTCTTCAAGGCCAATGAAGGAACGTGACAGGTTGAACAATTTCCGGTAGAGTTGGGAAAGTCGGTCTTATAATCCGGCCCGGCGCCTTTCCTTCCCTGGTGATCAGTCCGGCTAAAAAAGGCCAGAAATAGGGGATTGACCGCAGAGGTTGCGTGGGTGCTTCTTCTCCACTCCTCCGTAACAGCCGGATGACAGTCCTGGCACCGCTTCAGTTCGGGTTTAAGGTTTACCGTCGCAGTTTCTTGCTCGTGCATGGAGGGAAGCCATTCATAATTCTCGTGGTCCCCCGGGTGAATGGGGTTCAATACCACCCGGTATTTCATATCTCGATTTGATACAGGTTGCCCTCCGTTATAAAAACCTTGTTTCCATGCCGTGACATATCTTGCGCTGACAGCCTCATCCGTATTGATTTCAAACCGACCCTTTCGATCAGTAAGAGTAGAAAAAGAGGTCCCCTGAAGACGAACAACCGCTTTATAAATTGGTTGTCCCTTTACATCGACGACTTCACCCGAAAACTCCATCGCAAAGGCGGTACTATTTGAAAAACCGGGACCCGCTGTCAACAACCAGAAAAGACTTATAAGCAGAACCAGAACTCCCCAGGGCTTCTTATCAGTCATATTCTTCTTTCGTTTAAAAATTGCATAGCGTAGACAACTAGTCACTTTAAACAGCTTGACCGGTCTCGCCGAAATCTCAGGACCAGGAGGCAAGAGCATAGCATAACTATCAGAAACCAGGCTCATTTCTATTGTTTAGAGAGTTGTGCTTATGTCATGAGTATTCTCAGCGGATATATCTTGCTGCTAATTTCATGCCAATAATCAGGGAATTTCTGTCAACGCTCAGAAGGAGGGCCTTGTGGGTCGTCCCGAAGATTACTATAGATAGGATGACAATGCCTTTTTAGAATGTGCTATTTGAACTTCTTAAGAATCTAACGACGCAACCGAATGACGAAACGGGCATCTCGTAGAGTCGAGTCTCCGACCTTACCGTTGCCGTAAGACGAGACCTTTATTCTCCCAACCTATCACTTAACATGAAGCTTATAGTTTTCCTCATAGCTGGAGGCGTAAGGCGGCTTGAGATGAAAATCGAGCGGAAGCTCTCTCACCTTCACTTTGTCACCCTCCAGTCTTACAGGGAGGAATTTTTCCCACTCCGTTGGGTCCATCTGGGGATAATCAAGCCTGTAGAAATCGAGGTAGACGCTGCTGCACTTTCTCGCCAGCGATGCCTGCATGACCATCTCACCCAGCGTAATCAGTGAGAAACATTCCAGGGTGCGTCCTAGCTCATGTGGGTTGGAGGCATAAGCTGTCGCTGCCTCATTTTCCTTGAGTTCTTTGAGTAGTCTGAGCCCCAAATTCAGTGTTCTTTCATTTTTATATTTGCCACAGTAGTCTTGCATTACTCTGGCAATAGCATAATTCAGTTCTTTCCACCCAACGCCATTCTTGTTTTGTTTCAGTGGACCATAGACACGCGCCCTTTCCATCTTTACCTGCTTACGGTCCGCCGCCGGTTCAGGCAAAGTTCTGGCATAAACGGCTGCCTTTCTCCCCGTATACCTTCCAGTGGTATGAGATTCGCCATGACTCCCCGAGCCGAAAATAGAAACGCCACTGGCCGCATAGAGCCCCTCAAGGGAGGTCCCCAGGTCCCAGTCGACGAGAAAGCCACCTCCTGACAAGTTCCGTACGTGGGGCATGATCATCCCTTCCCAGTAATTGGAATTCTGGTATGCCTCGGGGGGCATGACGGGCGCTTGGAGCAGGTCCTTATCCGGGTCGAAGCCCGCTTTTGTGAATTGATCGTAAATGGGTATACGTGTCTTTCCTTCGTTACCCACCATCATGCCAAATATGCACTTCCGCTCTAGTTCGGGCAATCGTGTGAGATCTGCATAAAGGGGGAGGGAAAACTCTCCCTTCCGTATCCGTTCCGGCAGATCCCTGGTCAAGTCATTCAGGCGGTACTCGTCAAGGTAGTAATAGAGCCGTATTCCGATACCCAACTGAAATCGTTGACCGGGAGACGGGAGAAATCGCTCTTGGACGGTTTCGAGCTCTCTGCCATAAGGATCACACCAAGGGACCTCCTTCCCGTTGGTATCGACTATGGGAGTGCCATGGTAGGTATTACTGGTATTACCCATGCTGTAGGGTGCATAGCCAAAGCCACTAAAGTAGCCTGGCCCGCTTTGCTCTATAAGGACGAATTCGGCGCCGGCATTCCAGCCGATGGCATGGCCTGTGGCAGTACTATTCATCCCGTACATAGAGCTTGCGGCAGTCAATTCCGGAGCAAACCGAAAAAGCCGGCTGGCACCGCCGGTAGCGACTATCGTTGCTTTCGATCTAAAGATCTGGAACTCACCGGTTCGTGTATTGACACCTGTGGCCCCTACCACCCGGCCACCTTGCTTACCACCTTCAGTGAGCAGACTCGTTATCACCACCCTATTGTAGATTCCTACACCAAGTCTCTTCATCTCATTATAGAGGCAGGGCTTGATATTATAGCCCCAGACACGTATGACATGCCGATTCTTGTAGTCATAGGCAAACATCAGTTTGGTCTCTTCGTCCCTGAAGTCTGCCCCCTTAAATTCATCCTTTACATCTCTGATCTGCACACCCATCTCTTCACACTCAAGGAGGGTATCCCAGGCTTCTTTGGAGATGATGTAGCGCGCTATTCCATTGGAATACATGTGGGCGCACTCCATGATAGCATTCGTATAATCCTCAGGAGTAACCTTGGAGCAGGGATTGGTTACAGCACCATGCCAGTGGTCGACGCCGGCGCCTCCTGATCCGCCTCTCTTTGCATGACTGGCCTCAGCGAGCGCAACCTTGGCCCCACTCCTGGCAGCACTGATAGCAGCGTGACAGCCAGCGACCCCGCCACCCAAAATCAAAACATCGGCAGTAATTTCATTTTCCTTGTCATAACGTATTGGATACGGCCACTCCGGGACAGCACCATTTCCTTCAACAAACTCGTTCCATGTCGTCATATGTGTCCTCCTTCGACAAAATGGCTACCAGCCGACTTTAGGCAAAGGTCAACGTTAGGAAAAAGAGGTTCCTTTCCTCAACCTTAACCTCGGCCTAAGCCTTTTCCTTGATCTTATTTCCTCTTCTCCATCCAGTCCTGATAAGAATACCAGGTGACAGTGTGTATCTGTATATAGTCGGTGTGGACATAGTCCCGCATCACGTTTGTCTGTACGGACCTCCAGAGCGGAGTCACCAATGCATCCTCGCCTGCTTGCTTAACAGCCTCCTGGAGCGCCCGCCTCATGGCCGCCGGCTCATATGCCTTCAACGCCTTTTCGCATGCAGCGAGGAATTCAGGCGACTTTGCTATGAAACCAAAGCGATAAGTCATGGGTCTCGGGCCAAAATGGGTGAATATGTCGGTACCGTCGGGGTTTATCCCTGATGCCGCGAGAACAAGGTCGGTCCACCCTGCCGGCGAGAAGATCGATGCGAAGTACCTGCCCATATCGGCCAGATCTATGCTCACTCTGATGCCGACAGCGTTCAGATAGGTCTGCACGGCTATAGCCGCGTCTCGGGAGGTTTCCCATACAAGCAGTTTGGTCTCAAATCCATTGGGATAGCCTGCCTCGGCGAGTAGCTGCTTGGCTTTTTCCGGATTAAAGGGCCGCGGGTTATAGTTAGAGTTGTATGCGGGTGAATAAGAGGGGACGATTTGTGTAAGGGGCTCGTACTTGCCAAATCCAAGCATCTTCGCTATGGTTGGCCGGTCAATGGCGTATTCCACTGCCTCGCGCACCTTCTTATTTGCATACGGCGACTTGGGATCTTTGGCGTTGCTCGGCAAGAGCGCCCAGAGCATACCCGGCCCCCAGTTCACTTTGAACCCCTTTTGCTCAAGATCGAGTATATTCTTCACGTTCGCGACGTCCATCCAGATATCCGCTTCTTTTGCCTCCATCATCATTTGAGCCGTCATGGGGTCGGGGACATAGCGGACTTCCATACCGTCGAGGAAAGGACCTTCGCGCCAATAGTCATTGTTTCTCTCGTACTTGATGAAGGAATCACGCTTAAAGTCGACGAGTTTGAACGGCCCCGTTCCCACCGCGTGAGTCCGAGCCCACTCTTTTCCCCCCTTGGTATTGAATGCAGTGGGCGAGTACTGCTGCAACCACCCGTAGTTGAGGAGGGACACGCTCGTGTATTCCGTGCAATTTAGTCTCACTGTGTACTCGTCGAGAACCTCAATCGAGTCTACGAACTGGCCGTCCGTGAGCCGGCCCGTATCCTTTCCAAGTTGAAGGTTCCACCTGACAGCCTCGGCATTAAAGGGCGTGCCATCATGGAACTTCACGCCTTTTCGCAGTTTATAGGTGACGGTCTTATTTTTCGGGTCCCCTTCCCAGGATTCGGCTAACACGGGGATGAGATTTCCCTTCTCATCCCACTCGGACAATCTCTCTGCGTACAGGAGGGCAAATATGGTGTCTGTAGGACCCTGCTCCGGCGGGTAGCCGAGGGTCTTGGGGAAGTTCCCCCTGATAGCCTTCAGGATTCCACCCTTCACCGGCTGAAGGCCGACGGAGGATACTGCGACTTTCTCCGCCTTGGGCGAAGTCTCTTGTTTGGATGGCGCTTCCTTTTTCGGTTGGGCCGATGCCGGAGAAGCGAAGTTGCTTAAGGCCCACATACAAATGATCAGAACTAATGCGGTAATGAAGAACTTTTTTCGAGTAGACATTTTTTAGACCTCCTTTCTTGGCTAGAAATCAATGTTATGAATAACTAAACTCTTGAACTTTTTGTGCGCGCATAGAAAAAGGCTGTTATCCTAAGATAGGTTAAAGAATCGAAAATGAAATACATTAGATCCGAAACATATATCCGCTCTGAGAAGAGAAAATGTTATTAGAATGGTAAAATTAAAGATACCCAAAATAACCACTTTGTCAAACAAAAAATGAGTTTGGGGAGGATCATCTTGGGTGTGCCTATTCTGACGCGTCCCGCCACCGATTCCGAATAGCTTGCGCGCCAAAGAGACGAGAGGGGCATCAATGTATCTCCATGACAAAAAGGGTCTTAGCTTCGGTCAAGGGCAATCCTTCGGGGAGAAGGAGTGGAAGACAAAAGCGGATCCTAATGCTTCAAAAATAGTATGTATCTATTTGTTATTCAAAATGAATATGAGAACCGTCCCAAAAATTTTTCCAAAAATTTTTCCGGCGTTAAATCCTGCCTATGCACGAAAGATGAGCGAAAGACTGGAAGAGATTCTCAAACAATTTAAGGACGACTGGGATGCTTTGGAAAGAGAGCTGCGGAGATTCATTCAAGAGCTTCGCAAAGGACCGGCTCCGATTCCGGGCGCTCCCAGTATCGCGGGACCGTTTATTTCATTGATTGCTGATCAGCTCGGAGGCTGGGAATCGATCAGCGAAAGTCAAAAAAGCAAAGTGGTTCAGGTTACAGTAGAGATGGTGGAACGCATCCAGCAGGAAGTAAGAAAGGTTGACTTCTGGCGAAATCTTTATGCCCGGGAAGTTTTGACAAAGACGCTGGTCCGGGACCTCGACACGAGCGATCTTTTCCCGCCGGGTAAAGAACGAGACCTTGCCCAGCAGATTGTTGCTCTGGCTAAAGAAAACCACGAGAACCTGAAACGATGACCCGAGAATCGTTGAACGTAGAAAAACTTACTTTTGAGGTCCGCCGCAGTGCTCGCCGGCAAACCCTGGGGATCAGTTTAGGCCGGCAGGGGGAATTGTGTGTATTCGCTCCTGCTGCAACCCCGGTGGAGGAGATTTCTGCCTGGGTTGGGAGAAAGCTGCTATGGGTCCACCGTAAGTTGTCCCTGAAACAAGAAACATCCCTGAGCGGGTCCCGGCCGGACTTTGTCACGGGTGAAAGTTTCAGCTACCTGGGCCGGGTTTACAAGCTTCGTCTTGTCGATCGGCTGGACGTGAAGTTGCGGTTCGATGGCGGCGCCTTCCTGCTCCGGCGTGACGCCCGGAGCAATGCTGAAAAGCACTTTTCCACCTGGTATCGGCGTCAGAGCCTTAGATGGGTTGAGGCGAGGGTGCGCATGCTCGCGCCCCGGGTTGACGCCTCCCCCACCGGGGTAACTGTTCGAGACCTTTCGTACCGTTGGGGGTCATGCAGTCGTACCGGTGCGATCTCTTTCCATTGGAAGTTGTTTCAACTGCCGGTTCGACTCGTGGATTACGTGATCCTTCATGAACTTGTTCATCTGGTGGAGCCGCATCATGGCCCCGGGTTTTACGCTTGCCTGGAACGGGCGCTACCGGACTGGCAGGAACGAAAGGACCAGTTGGCCCAATGGGCGCCAGGGTACCTGAGATTTAGAGAATAGAACTATCTCTTTAAGCATGGTAGTGTCCTAATTTGATTCTGTGGTCCCGCCATTATTCGTAAAATCCATCCTGTTTGGCATAAAATTTGCTTTAAACATAAGAGTTGGGAGTTTTGGCGTAGAACCTGTTCGAGTGAGTGGCATTATGGAGCAAGGGTTGCTCATTTTGTGAGCTAAGTAGTTTTCTACTTGACAAATAATTGAATTCTTGTTAAAAACTTGCTACAATAAATTTAACATGATACATTTCCATGCACAAAAGTGACAAGGAATTTTATGGGCAAATATACTGAAGATACGGGTTTCCTTTTTGCACATCCGGGACTTCTACAAGGTATTGCAGTTGTATTGGATATTGGAGGAACCCTTGTCGAGTATAACATTTCTACTACCCCACAAGAGGCTGATGCTCGTGCTATAGCCAGTGATTGGGCTATAACGGGCAAGGATATTTTGACCGCCGCCAAAACACTTGTCAAAGAAAAAGCACAAACACAAGAATAAAGCTTTGGTCCCACCAAGTAATTCTTCTAATCCAGATTCCTTGGCAAAGGATAACCCTGTACTTCCCGGTACGGCCAAACTGATCCGGACTCAGGCTGCTTTATTCAGTGGACCCATTCCTCCTCCAGATTTGCTTGATAGATACAATCAAATGATTCCAGATGGAGCAAATAGAATTCTAAAAATGGCCGAAAACCAGTCAACACATCGGCAATATATTGAAAAATGGGCAATTGTTGGTGGAACCATTCTTTCCTACATTGGAGTTCTATGTGCGGCTGTCATAGCTATTGGCGCATTATATATTGGGTCTGACCTAATAAAAAGCGGACATGTAATACCGGGCTCTGTATTGGGTGGCGGTGGATTAACAGGTCTTG
>Ga0214473_10008561_pt1 | contig 12089 bp, 13 predicted proteins | sample RVTome_7_FD_203509 | JGI IMG/M metagenome (GOLD analysis project Ga0214473, IMG submission 203509) | Soil microbial communities from uranium-contaminated site in the Upper Colorado River Basin, Wyoming, United States - RVT98D197 | ecosystem: Environmental > Terrestrial > Soil > Contaminated >...
CGGCCTCGTAGGGAGTGGCCAGGCGGACGCGGTGTGGAAGATTCAGGGGGCGCGGTCCGCGACGATCGAGGCGCCGGGTGTCTGCTCACGCAGCCCCGGCGCTTTTGTGTGTGGTCCCGGCACCGGATCTCCCCGCCTCCGCGAAGGGTCTCGCGGTGCGGGGTGCGATCGCGGCCGGCGCGACCGGACCCCCGACGCTCGTCAGCGGTTGGACACGACCCAGATCGTGCGCATCGGCCGGTCGGACTGGTTGCTGATGCGGTGCGGCGTCGGCGCGTCGAAGACGATGGTGTCGCCCGCTCCCAGCGTGAAGCGCTCGAAGCCCAGTTCCAGCGTCATCTCACCCTCGAGCACCAGGGCGAACTCGTGCCCGTTGTGGTGGGACATGTGCGCGCCCGAGCTGCTGCCGGGCGGGTAGACGGTCTCGATGAAGTCGGCGTCCGGCTCGGGCCGGCCGGTGAGGCGCGCCCACGTCACGCCGCCCATGAGGGTGATGGTCGGTCGCTCGGCGCTGCGGGTGATCAGCGGCCCGGACGCGGCCTTCCCATCGCCGGGCACGGGAGCCCCCGCGTTCGCGATCTGCGCCACTCGGAATTCGCTCGCGGTCAGTGCCGCCGCGTCGGCCCCGCCGGCGACACGCGCCGCCGTGGTCGCGGCGTCCGAGAAGAAGTCGCTGACCGGGATTTCCAGGGCGGCTGCGATGTTATAGAGCGACTCGACGGATGGGTTGGCCTTGCCGTTCTCGATCTGGCTCAGCAAGCTGGCGCTCACGTTGGCGAGATCGGCCAATTCGCGCAGGCTGAGGCGCCGGCGCGTCCGCACCGCCCGGAGGCGGTCCCCGATGCCGTTCTTCATGGCCAGAAATTAAACCATACTGGACAGCCAGTTGTCTATACTTAACTTCTGTTTGATTTCACTTGACACAACACCAGGCGAGTGGATAGGATGCGCGCCCGGGCCGTTGACGAGGATGGCTCGATGATGCCGCCGTTGCATGCGGCCGCCGGACCAGCGCTCCAGTGCGAGGGCGTGACGCGCCGCTTCAGCGGGCTCGCGGCGGTGAACCAGGTGTCACTGCGGGTGGCCGCCGGGGAGCGTCGGGCCATCACGCTTTCGCCTCCCCCCCCGCGGCTGCTGGACGCGCCGACGGAGGGCCTCTGGCCGCTCTCCACGGGGGTGGTCGGCCACGCGATCCGCAGGCTGGAGCAGAGCGGGAGATCCATGCTGCCGGTGGAGCAGAGGCTCCGCTTCGCCCGACTCTACCCCCGCTGCGTGCATCATGAACCGCGGCACGATCGTGCCCTTCGCGTCCTCGCGGGACCTGGCGAAGGACGAGGAGGTGCTGGCCAGGTATCTCGGCGTGTGGCGCCGAATCGGCCGCGGGGAGGCGACCCATGCGATTCGCGGGACGGGTGGCGATGGTCACGGGCGGGGCCAAGGGCATCGGCGCCGCCATCGCGCGGGCGTTTGCGCGCGAGGGCGCGCGGGTGGCGGTCCTCGATATGGACGCCCCGGCGCTGGACGCGCTGACCCTGGACCCGCAGGGGGACGGACGCCAGGTCCTGCGGCTCCGATCCGACGTGACGCGCGCGGCCGACGTCCAGGCGGCCATGGACGCGATCCTCGCCCGCTGGAGCCCGGTGGACATCCTGGTCAACAACTGCGGCGGCTTCGCCACGATCAAACCGACCGAGGAGATCCCCGAGGACGAATGGGACAGGATCCTGCGGATCAATCTCACCAGCGCCTTCCTCTGCGCCAAGGCCGTCCTGCCGTCCATGAAGCGGCGCCGCGCCGGCCGCATCGTGAACCTCTCCTCCATCGGCGGGCGCGGCGGGCTGGTGCTCCTCTCCTCCCACTACGCGGCCGCCAAGGCCGCCATCCTCGGATTCACGCGTCACCTGGCGCTGGAGGTCGCCGGCCTGGGGATCACCGTGAACGCCATCGCGCCGGGCACCGTGGCCACCGAGCGGTTCAAGGCGCTCCGCACCGCGGACGAGACCGAGGCGCTGGCGCAGCGCGTGCCCATGCGGCGCGTGGCCGATCCCTCGGAGATCGCCGAGGGGATCCTGTTCCTGGCCTCCGACGAGGCATCCTACATCACCGGGACCTGTCTCGACGTGAACGGCGGCGTGCTGATGCTCTAGCTCCGGTAGGCGCCTGCGGTTCGCAGCCTGCGCCTCTTCAGCGTCTTTCGGACACTGGGCGAAAGGAGACATCGCGATGAAGTACAACCGGCCGTATGCACGCGCTCGGTGGGGCATGATGGGAAAAGATTTCGAGGCGGGGGTGGACTTCCACCGCCTCCGGCGCGAGCGCCTGGCCAAGGCCCAGGCGGCCATCAAGGCGCGGGGCCTGGGGGCCATCCTGTGCTTCGACTTCGACAGCATCCGCTACATGTGCGGCACCACGATCCTGGAGGTGTTCCGGGACTTCATGATCCAGTACTGCGTCTGTCCCGCGGAAGGGAAGCCGGTGCTGTTCGACTCGGCGGTGCCGGCGAAGCGGATCTCGGCGCCCTGGATGGAGGACCGAATGCACGCGCCCATCAGCGTCCTCAAGGGCGCGCTGCCTCCGGAACACGAGGTGCCGGCCAAGTTCGCCCAGCAGATCAAGCGCGTCCTCGTCGATCTCGGCGTGGAAAAGCAGCCGCTGGGGATCGACGTGATGGAATTCACGATGCAGAAGGCCCTGGAGAAGGAAGGGATCATCCTGGCCGACGGCGTGCAGGCGATCCTGGATGCCCGCGAGATCAAGACCGCCGACGAGATCGAATTGCTGAAGCAGTGCTCGGCCATCACCGACGGGGTCCACGATGCGCTGTCGCGCGCGATCCGGCCGGGGATCAAGGAGAACGACCTGGTGGCCATCGCCACCCAGAAGTTCTTCGAACTGGGGGCGGACCGCGTCGGCGGGATCCAGGCGGTCACCGGACCGCGCGGTCTTCCCCATTCCCACACGCCGTCCGATCGGCTCATCCAGCCGGGGGACATGGTCTTCATTGATCCGCTCGGGTCGTTCATGGGGTATCGCACCTGCTATTACCGGTGCTACGTGTGCGGGAAGCCGAACCGGTACCAGGAAGAGGCCTACGAACGGGCGTCGAAGTGGCTCAGCGCGTCCATCGATCTGATCCGCCCCGGCGCCACCACCGCCGAGATCGCGAAGGCCTGGCCGAGGGCCGAAGAGTTCGGGTACAAGAACGAAGAAGAGGCCTTCCTCCAGCAGTTCGGCCACGGCATCGGCGTCGGGCTGTGGGAACGTCCCATCATCTCCCGGCGCTTCTCGATGGAGCATCCTCAGACCATCAGGGAGAACATGGTCTTCGCGGTGGAGACCTGGAGCGGGGCGGAGGACGGCTCGGGCGCCGCGCGGATCGAGGAGCTGGTCGTCGTCACCAAGGACGGATGCCAGCTCATCACGAACTTCCCGAGCGATCACCTGATCTCGTGCGGATTGCCCGGGTGCGAGGTGTATTTCTGAGGAAGGGATGGCACGCGGCACGGCGGCGGCGGGCCGCCCGGCCGTGCGGGCGGCCCGCCGCCGGTGAAAGGAGTGCCCATGCATCATGTCGGTCGACTGGATCCGTCCTCCATGTCCGTCCCGGAGGCCTTCCGCAGCCGGAGCGGCGGCTTCGTCCGACAGTCGCTGGTGGATGGGCGGGCGGGTTCGGTTCACATGGGGTTCGGGGCCTGCGATCTGGCGCCCGGGGGGCGCATCGAGGGCCACGTCCACTCGTACGAGGAATCCTTCTACGTGCTCGAGGGGCATCCGCGGCTCACCGTGAACGGTGAGACCGTCGAGCTGGAACCGCACCACTGCGGGCTGATCCCCCTGGGCGCGCCCCACGCCTGGCGCAACGCCGGCGGGCAATCGTGTCGATGGCTCGACATGATGGCGCCTCGGCCGCGGGATCCCGGCGCCGAGCCCCCCGACACGTTCTTCACCCCCGAGGCCGGATCCGACGGCGCCCCGCGGGTCCTGGATATCCGCGACCCGCGCTGCCGGCACTTCTTCCGTCTCGACGATGGGCAGATGGACGTGGACCGACTCAAGCGGGGAAGCGCCGTCGGCGCGCCGACGGTATCGGCCAGCATGGCCACGGCCCTGCTGGCCTATAGCGGCATCGCCGTCAAGATGCTTGTCGACCAGCGCCTGGACGCCTACCTGCTCACGATGTTCATGGTCGAGTACCAGCCGGGCGGCGTGGCGCACCCGCACGACCACCCCTTCGAGGAGGCGTACTTCCTGCTCGACGGCGAGGTGGAAGCGGTGGCGGACGGGCGGACCTATGTCCTCCGGCCGGGGGACGTCTTCTGGACGGGCGCCGGCTCGGTCCACGCCTTCTACAACAAGACCAATGCAACGGTCCGATGGCTGGAAACCCAGGCGCCGCAGCCCCCCCGGAACCACTCGTACCGGTTCAACCGCGACTGGGATTATCTGGAGCAGGTGCTGAGGGCGCCCTGAGGCCGCGCCCGTCCCCACGTCCCCTGCCGGCGGATCCTACAGCGCGGCAACCCGAGAAGGAGATCCACCCATGAAGCGACGTGCCGTGGAGTTCCGGAGCGAGAACCCCCAGGAGATGATCCGCGCGGACCTCTATACGCCCGATACGGGGCGGGGTCCATGGCCCGTGGTCGTCATGGGCGGGGGGTGGTGCTACGTGAAGGAGCTGATCATGCCCGAGTACGCGCAGTTCTTCGTGCGCGAAGGTCTCACGGCGCTGATCTTCGATTACCGGTGCCTCGGCGCCAGCGACGGGGAGCCGCGGCAGCACCTCGACCCGTGGATGCAGATCGCGGACTACCGGTCCGCGGTCGACGCCGTCAGCTACCTGGAGGAGTACGAGGGCATCGTCAATCGCGAGCGGATCGGGGTCTGGGGCATCTCCTACAGCGGTGGCCACGTCCTGGCCGTGGGCGCCCTGGACTCCCGCGTGAAGTGCGTGGTGTCGCAGATCCCGGTCATCGAAGGGTGGTACAACTCCATGCGGGCCCACGGCTCGGTCGGCTTCCGTGAGCTGACGGCCCTCGTCGCCGAGGAACGGCGCAACCGGTACCTCACCGGGAAGCACGGCACCATCCCGCACTCCGGGGATCCCAAGACCGAGGTCGTCACCTGGCCGCACCCCGAGACCAAGCCGGTCTTCATGAAGATCAAGGAGACGACCGCGCCACGGCACGAGCATTACAGCACCATCCAGTCCGTCGAATACGTCTGGGCCTACGACATGCGTCCCTTCCTTCCCCGGATCCTGGACACCCCGACCCTGATGATCGTCGCCGAGGGCGACGACCTGACCATGTGGGAGCGGGAGATCCCTGCCTTTGGCGAGATCGCCACCAGCAAGAAGAAGCTCTTCGTCCAGCAGAAGAGCACCCACATGAGCATGTATAGCAACCTCTCGCATCTGGGGATAGCGGCCAAGGAGGCGGCGGACTGGTACCGCCAGTGGCTCATCGAGGCCCACTAGTCCCCCGAGCATGAAGTCCCTGACGGGATCGTGTCCGTGTCCCTGCCCGTGCCCGAGTCTGAACCAGGAACTGTCCCTGCCACGACCGGTCGGGCTGGGGCTCTGGCGTGCCGTCGGGCACGGGCACGGGCACGGATGGTGCGGGAAGGCTAGCGAACGGGCCTGAAGGGGAGGACGTATGGACAACGCGGGGAGTGTCGTCGTCATCGGTGGGACCGCAGGAATCGGCAAAGAGGTGGCGCGGTTCTACGCCAAGCGAGGCCGCGACGTCGTGATCTCCGGGCGCGACAAGGGGCGTGCCGCGGGGGTAGCCAGCGAGATCGGGGGCCGCACGCGCGGGGTCGGACTGGACCTGGCGCGCCCGCAGGAGATCGCCAAGAATCTGTCGGATGTGGGGAAGGTCGACTACCTGGTGATCTCGGCCATCGAGCGGGACCAGAACACCGTCCGCGAGTACGACGTGACCCGCGCCATCCGGCTGGCCACGCTCAAGCTGGTGGGGTACACGGAGGTCGTGCACGCGCTGGTATCGCGCCTCGGCGAGCAAAGCTGCGTGCTGCTCTTCGGCGGATTGGCAAAGGAGAAGCCCTACCCGGGATCAACGACCGTCAGCACGGTGAACGGCGGTATCACGGCCATGGTCCGGACGATGGCGATCGAGCTGGCCCCCGTCCGGGTGAACGCCCTGCACCCGGGGATCGTGGGCGATAGCCCCTTCTGGATCGACAAGCACGAGGTACTCAAACAGGTCAAGACGAAGACCCCGACGGGCCGGCTGGTGACCATGCAGGACATCGTCGATGCGTCCGTTGCCCTCCTGGAAAACCCCGCCATCAACGGCGTGGACCTGTACGTGGACGGGGGCTGGGTGCTGATGTAATCCATGCTGCGGGGCCCACGCCGGGAGCGATGGGGACTCGCGTGGGCCCACGGCGATCCGGCGGTAGAAAGGACGATCCATGGCTGAAGGTCGGCGGGTGGCAATTCTCGGGATCGGACGGATGGGCGGCGCCATGGCCGGGACGCTCCGTCGGGCGCGGTTCGACGTTACGCTGTGGAACCGGACGCGCTCCGCGGCCGAGGCCGTGGCAACGCACGTGGGGGCCGAGGTGGCGGCCAGCGCGCGCGAGGCGGTGGCGAAGGCGGATGTGGTGATCAGCAGCCTGGCGGACGATGCGGCCGTGCAGGCGGTCTACACCGGGACGGTGGGGGCGGCGGCCGGTCTGCGGGAGGGCACGGTGGTGCTCGAGACGAGCACCATCGCGCCGGAGACGGTCCAGGCGATCCGACCGGCCGTCGAGGCCCGCGGGGCGGCCCTGCTGGACGCGCCGGTCTCCGGGAGCGTGTCACTGGTCGAGAAGGGCGGGCTCACCATCATGGTCGGCGGCGACGCCGCGGCGCTCGAGCGCGCGCGGCCCGTGCTGGAAGCCCTTGCCGCCAAGGTCTTCCACGTGGGCGGCCTCGGCGCCGGCGCCACGGTGAAGCTCGCCGTGAACGCGCTGGTCAACGCCATCAACGTGGGGCTGTCGGAGGCCCTGGTGCTGGCCGAGAAGGCCGGCGTGGACCGGGCCCGGGCGTACGACGTGTTCGCGGCGGGCGCCGGGGCGGCCCCCTTCGTCCTGTACAAGCGCGCCGCCTTCGAACACCCCGAGGAGACCCCGGTGGCCTTCAGCCTCGACCTGGCGGCCAAGGACCTGGGCCTGATCCTCGGCCTCGCCAGGCAGGTGGGCGCCCGGATGGATCAGGCGGCGGTGAACCGGGAGACCGCCAGGGCGGCCATCGCCGCCGGGCTCGGGCGCCAGGACATGAGCGCCATCGCGACCTTTCTGAGGACGCAGGGCACGGCCGGGTAGGCTCGGGCACGGGCACGGTGACGGGCACGGGCTCGGGCTCGGGCACGGGAACGACGGAAGGGAAAGAGGTGAAATGATGGATCTGACCCCGGAACGGCTTGCGGGGATGTACCGCTGCATGCGGCTCATCCGCCGCTTCGAGAATACCGTGGTGGAGATGGTCAACGCCAACGAGATCCCCGGCACGACCCACGAGTACGTGGGCGAGGAGGCGGTGGCGGTGGGGGTGTGCGCGGTGCTGCGGGACGCGGACGGGATCACCAGCACGCACCGCGGCCACGGCCACATCCTGGCCAAAGGCGGCGACCCCCGCCGGGTGATGGCCGAGCTGTTCGGCAGGGGGGACGGCTACAACCGGGGCCGCGGGGGCTCCATGCACATCGCCGACCTGGCCCTGGGCATCTACGGGGCCAACGGCATCGTCGGCGCCGGGACGCCCATCGCCTGCGGGGCCGCCCTGGCCGCAAAGCTGGCGGGGCGCGGCGGCGCGGTGGTCAGCTTCTTCGGCGACGGCGCCACCAACCAGGGCGTCGTCCACGAGGCCATGAACCTGGCCGCCATCTGGAAGCTCCCCGTCGTCTTCGTGTGCGAGAACAACAGCTACGCCATCACCGCCTCCATCCGCGACATGCTCGCCATCTCGCGCATCGCCGATCGCGCCGCCGCCTACGGCTTCCCCGGCGAGCAGGTGGACGGGATGGACGTCCTGGCGGTGCACGCCGCGGCCGCCCGGGCCGTGGCCCGCGCCCGCGCCGGCGACGGGCCCTCGCTGGTGGAGTGCGTGACGTACCGGTATTCCGGGCACTTCACCACCGAGCACTCCCTCAACCTCAAGTACCGGTCCCAGGAGGAGATCGACGCCTGGAAGGCCAAGGACCCGCTCCTCACCTTCCCGGCGCGCCTGCAAGACATGGGGGTCCTCTCGGCCGAGGGGAAGGATGCCGTGGACCGGGAGGTGGAGGCGGTCCTGGCCGAGGCCATCGCCTTTTCTCGCCAGAGCCCATTGCCCAAGGCCGACGAGGCCCTGGACGGAATGTACGCGGTCACCTATCCGAACACGCCGGCGCGGGGGTGGTAGCCATGCGACAGCTCCGATACCTGGAGGCCATGAACGAAGCGTTCAAGGAAGAGATGCGGCGCGACCCGTCCATCATCTACCTGGGCGAGGATGTGCGCCGGAGCGTGCGGGGTTTCAGCAAGGGCCTGGTGGAGGAGTTCGGCCCCGACCGCGTGTACGACTGCCCCATCTCGGAGGCGGGCTTCACCGGGCTGGCGACGGGCGCGGCCATGTCGGGCACGCTGCGCCCCGTGGTGGAATATCAGATCAATACCCTCCTCCTGGTGGCCTTCGACCAGCTCGTGGACCAGGCCCAGAAGCTGCGCTACATGATGGGCGGGCAGGGGAAGGTGCCGGTGACCTACCTGGTGCCGGCCTCGGGGGCCCGCCGGGGCCTGGCCGGCCAGCACTCGGACCACCTGTACCCCCTCTTCCTGCACATGGGGATGAAGGTGGTCATGCCCTCGACCCCCCACGATGCCAAGGGCCTCCTGAAGGCGGCCATCCGGGAGGACGACCCGGTGATGGTGTTCGCCCCGGCCGTGCTGCTGGCCGGCCGGGGCCCCGTCCCCGAGGAGGAGTACCTGATCCCCCTGGGCCAGGCCGATGTCAAGCGGCCGGGGGACGATGTGACCATCATCGCCGTCGGCCCCCTGGTGCCCGACGCCCTCAAGGCCGCCGAGGCGCTGGCGAAGGAAGGGATCTCGGCCGAGGTGGTGGATCCGAGAAGCTTCCTGCCCCTGGATCGGGCCGGCCTCTTGGCCTCGGTGCGGAAGACGGGCCGGGTGGTGATCTACGACGATGCCAATCGGACCTGCGGCCTGGCCGCCGAGCTGGCCGCGCTCTTCGCCGACGAGGCCTTCGACGCGCTGAAGGCGCCCATTCGGCGCATCACGCGCGCCGACGTCCCGGTGCCCTTCAGCCCGCTCATGGAGGCCTTCGTCCTGCCGTCTTCAGAGCGCCTGATGGAGGCCGGGCGGCAAGTGTGCCGGCAGCCGGCCCGGGTGGGCTGAGCCATGTGGGAGATCCGGGTGCCGAAGCTGGGGATGGCCGCCACCGAGGCGGACGTGGCGCGCTGGCACGTCGCCGTGGGAGACCGGGTGGAGCCCGGGGCTCCCCTGGTCGAGGTCGAGAGCGAGAAGACCTCGTTCGTGATCGAGTCCGAGGTGGCCGGGGTGGTGCGGGAGATCCGCATTCCCGCCGGCCAGACCGTTGAGGTGGGGACGATCCTGGCGATCGTCGACGACGGGGCGGGGTAGGATCCGTCCGAGGACCCGAACGTCGCCAGGCCCTGGCGTCGCGGCCCGGAACCTTCTGGCTGCCCCGCCGGTTCGTGGAAAAGGTCCGCGCCCGCAATCACCTTGACATCCCACCCCCGCTCGACTATACATACGGGTGCGGGGTGGAGCAGTCCGGTAGCTCGTTGGGCTCATAACCCAAAGGTCGCAGGTTCAAATCCTGCCCCCGCAACCAATACAACTCAAGGGGTTACGGCTTCGGCCGTAGCCCCTTTTTGCTTCAACTGCCCGTGTGCGGCGCGTCACGCTACAAGGCACAGCCCGGTTTCTCGCTGCGATCCCCTCGATAGCCTTCCGCTCGGCGGGGAGCGTTGCCAGCCAGGCCTGCGGCGTCCCGCTCCACCGTGGTCGCTCCCGATCTGGACTTCTCGAACGTCCTCCGCTATCCACCCGACCAAACGCCCGGACTGGTGGTTCTCCGCGGTCCTAACGATCTCTTTCCCATCGTACGAACCCCGATCAGGACCCTGGTCGACGCCTTGACGACCGAATCACCGACCGGACAACTGTGGATCGTCGAACCTGGACGGATCAGGATTCACGAGCCCAACCCGGAGGGTGAAGCGTGACCACACCGCAAGCTCCACTCCACCCTCCCACCGCTCTCCCGCTCCCGCTCCTTCCGGTTCTGCTCCGCAGCGTAATGGTGTCGGGTACCATGTCCGCGGACCCGGCCCGGCTGCGTTCCGCCCCGCGGCAAAATGGTGTCCGGTACCATCTGCGTCACGAGGCTGTACGGAAGATGAAGGTAGGCCCTTCGGAGTCGCCCTACAGGGGGAGGCTTCAAACCGCCATGAGCGGCTCGGGTCAAAAGCCCCGGTCGTGAGCGTCATGGAAAAGGCGGGACCACCCGTCAGGTGGGGGCTGGAGAGGTGAGCGCAAGCGAATCCCCGACGACGCGTCGAAAGGACAGCGACGACGCCAAAACCAGGGTCGATGGTATGCTCTGGGAGCAGCCTGGCGGGAGCCTGTTGACTGGCCAGGTGGCGTCCGGCGTAAAGGGGACACGACTCCAGCCCGGGCTTCCGTGCGGAACGTGAGAACCTTGCCGGTGATGCCAAGGGAAAAGGCCCAAGCGGCAGACCCGCGAGGCCGAAAGTACCGATGCGCCGGTGAGGGGCGGACCACCCCGTAGTAGCGAGGAACTGGGGCAACGCCCAGGGAGCGAAGGGGGTGGGTCACTCGCACGGCGCCGTCGGGCCAACCGGCAACGGGAGGAGCCCGGCGGTGTCCGTGGACGGCCGGCAGGCCGTTGGGGGGTGACACGAGCCGGATGAAGGGAGACCTTCACGTCCGGATCTGTGAGGGGCCGAGGGTGAAATTCCCTCGGCCTACTCGGCTTTCTGCAGCGCTTCGCCGCACGCCCACCGCCTTCGGGGATCGGTCTTCCCGCGCGGCCGGCGCCTTGGGGGCCGAAGGGGAACGCCTGTGAGGGGACCCGAACTCCCGCAGGGGCGCGCGTCAGTCCTGCGGGGTTCGATCCAAGAGCCGGCGGAAGACCTCGTAGATGTCCCGGCGGGGTCCGACGAGATGGATGTCTATGGCTCGCGCTTGGATCCGGTAGATCACACGGTAGCGAGAAACCCGCAGGGCACGGAACCCGGCCAGCTCGAGCGCGAGGGGGTGGCCCTGGAGCGGATCGCGGGCCAACTCGCGGATGGCCTGTCGGATGGCTGGCTTGATGGGTGGCGGGAGGTGCCGGATGGACTCGGCCGCCGCCGGGGTATAGCGGATCTGGTGCGGCGTCATTCGGGGCCGAAGACCTCCGCCTCGCGCAGCCACTTGCCGGCGGCGGCCTGCCGCAGGGAGCGCCGCAGGGCCCGCATGGTGCGGGCGTCCCCCAAGATCTCCAGGGTCTCCAGCAGGCCCTCGAACTTGGCGGGGCTCAGGAGGATGGCCGCCGGCACGCCGTTCCGCGTGATCGCGACCACATCGTCGTCCCGCTCGACCTCGCGCGTGAGGTCGAGCAGGCGGTTCTTGGCCTGGGTGATGGGCACGAACCGGTCGATGGTCGGCATGCGAGACCTCCGGGCTGTGTGACAATGGTCAGAATAACAGCCAGAATCATGGCCGTCAAACCCGAGGCCTGTCCCGAGGCCGACGTGCCGGCTCCCCGGGCCCCTAAGCGCGAGACCCGCGTCGAGGCGCGCAAGAACGCCGCCCGCGGCTGCGGCCTGGCCAGGAGGCCTGACCGGATGCTGAAAATCTCTCTCACGCCCAGGCCGCTCAAAAGGGTGTTGTCCGAGGGCGACAACGCACCACCCGCTGCCGCCGAGGCGGCGGGGAGAGATGCTGGACTCTTTTCGGCAGCCTGCTGACCGCCGCGGGGCCCCAAGCGACACGCGGAGGGTGCGTGATCCCGTTGAAGTCCGTGTGGCTAGCCCGGGATCGGGGGCCGGGTCGGG
>Ga0214473_10008562_pt1 | contig 12088 bp, 11 predicted proteins | sample RVTome_7_FD_203509 | JGI IMG/M metagenome (GOLD analysis project Ga0214473, IMG submission 203509) | Soil microbial communities from uranium-contaminated site in the Upper Colorado River Basin, Wyoming, United States - RVT98D197 | ecosystem: Environmental > Terrestrial > Soil > Contaminated >...
CGACCAGGAGAAACTCCAAGGTATGGAGCAAAAGGCAAGACTCAAAGTTGAATAAGAGGAACGAGTGTAAAAGAAGAATGTCGAGTGGCAAATGAACAGTAGCAAGTAACAAAAGCACAAATAAATTGGTTTCCCTTGCCACTTGTCACTGGCCACTTCACACAAACAGAAGGAGGTAATCATGAAACCCAGAGACAAGACGGAGAAAATCAATCTGGATCGACGTGAAATGCTTAAGACCATGGGCGTTGCCGCTACCGGCATAGCGGCAGGCGCTCTGACTTCAACGGAGGCTGCCGAGGGGCAGCAAACTGTGTCTGGGGAGCACAATCCTTACGGGGCGCCTCCCGGCAGCGGCATCACGCTGCCGCCTTATTACCTGCCGACGCCCTCGGTCAAGAACAAGACCAACTACTTCCCGCAGAGCGAGCCGCTCGGCCCGGACGAGATGCGCATCATCTTTATGGGCAGCCAGCCCTGGCCGCCGCGGCTCACGCAAGCCGGCACCTGCATCATGGTGGAGCTGGGCAGCAGCAAGCGGCTCTTCTTCGACTTCGGCCCCGGCTGCCTGCGCAACATCATCGCCAACCAGGTGCCGGTGCCAGAGATCACCGACATCTTCCTCACCCACCTGCACCTCGACCACTACGCCGACATACCCTACCTGTGGCAATTTGCCCCGTTCAACGGGCGCTGGAAGCCCCTGCGTGTCATTGGCCCTTCGAGCCGCACCCCGGCGCTGGGCACCAAGGCCATGTGCGAGCACATGAAGAAGATGGGCCTCTGGACTTCGATACAAAGCGCTGGCTTGCCTATGGCGGACGGCTTCGAGATCGACGTCACGGAGTTCGACTTCAAGGATGACGGTGGCGTCTGCTATGACAAGGACGGTGTCAAGGTGACCCACTGGCGGCGCTCGCACGCCGTGGACGGCGCCTCCGCCTACCGGCTCGACTGGAACGGGCTTTCCTTCGTCTGGACCGGCGACGGCAAGCCCGACCGGCTCACCGCCAAGTACGCCAAAGGCGTGGACGTGTTCGTCACCGAGATGGCCGTAGACAACGTCAGCCTGTGGGCCTTGAAGCAGGGTGTTCCACCCTTTATGGGCGCCGTTACGATCGACAATTATCACACACCGCACTATGCCGCCGGCTACCTGTCGAACCTGGTCCAGCCGCGGTTGGCGATGGCCTGTCACCTCTCCTTCGACCGTGAGCTGATCGGCGAGATGATGGCCGGCGTGCGCATGCACTACAAGGGTATGTTCGCCTTCGGCATTGACCACACCGTGGTCAATGTCACCAAGGATCGCGTCTGGATCCGCGAGGCCGCGCTCCCGGAGACCACCAACAGCAGACTCCCGGACGTGCAGTCGTTGATGCAGAACAATTTCGGCGGCAAGGTTCCGACAGAGATGACGATTAAAAACCCGCTCTGGGCCGTTCAGGAGCAGTCGGTCCGCGACCTGGAGATCGATCCCGCGCTTTTCACGCCCAAGGACCAGATGCGGCAATGGGCTCGTTTCCCCGCGGAGATGAAAATCAACCCGGCCGATTTTCTCGGCGGCCCGCCGGCCAAAAAGTAAGGAGTGTCGGCCAGTCCCGTCACGCCAGGCGCGATGGGGCTGGCCCTCTTAAAAGAGAGTATGCTAACCATGGACCAAATTGACCACGACCTCGCGGTCGGCCCGCCGCCGATTCCGGTGACCATCCTCACCGGCTTCCTTGGCGCGGGCAAGACGACCCTGCTCAACCGCATCCTCAACGGCAACCACGGCCTGAAGGTGGCAGTGTTGGTCAATGACTTCGGCTCCATCAACATCGACGCCGAACTCGTAGTGGGCGTTGAGAGCAACGTCATCAGCCTCGCCAACGGCTGCGTCTGCTGCACCATCCGCGACGACCTCGTCGAGACGGTGATGGAGACGATCAACCGCCCGGAACATCCCGAATACATCCTGCTGGAAGCCAGCGGCGTGGCCGAGCCGTCCAGCATTGCCATGACCTTCAACAACCCCCGCTTTCGCGACCGCATTCGGCTGGACAGCATTCTGTGCGTGGCGGATGCCGAGCAGGTGTTCGCCGCGCCGGAGGCGATGGAGCTCAAGATCTTTCAGATGGCCTGCGCCGACATGGTGATCCTGAACAAGGTGGACCTCGTGGGCCGCGATCAGATCGGAAAGATCAAACAGTGGCTGGACAGCCGCTTCCACCGCTACCGTCTCGTCGAAGCCATCCAGTGCGACGTGCCGCTCCCGGTCCTGCTGTCGGTCGGCCGTTTCGACCCAGCGCAACTTGACGCCAACGCACACCTGGAAGAAGGCCGCTGCACAGACCCGAATTGTCACGACGAACGCCACGACCACTCGAAAACGTTCAGCACCTGGAGCTACGAGACCGACCGGCCGCTCTCGCTGGAGGCGTTGCGCGAAACGGCGTCGAAACTGCCCACGAACATCTACCGGGTCAAGGGCGTGATCTACACGGCCGACGAGCCGGAGCGTCGCGCGGTGTTGCAGGTGGTCGGCAGGCGCGTGGACATCTCGTTGGTGGACGAATGGAACGGACGCCCCCCGCGGACGCAGATCGTTGCCATCGGAGCACCGGGGGCTATCGACAAAGAAGCGTTGCGCGACAGCTTCGAACAGTGTGTCAAATGACGAGTGACGAGGGAAGACACTCGACACTCGATACCCGACACTCTGCACTCAATGACCAAAGGAAACGAACCATGAAACGAAAGGAGATCGAAATGGAAACATCCAGTCATCAGCAACAGCGGTCGCAGAAATTTCCCGGCCTATTGTCCACGGCTTTGGCCATGTCAATGGCCGCGGTGTCGTGCCAGGCCCCGCACGGGACGGTGCTCCCGGCGCCCGATCCTCCGTTCAAGGGGAAGATCGGCCGCACCTACAAAGAATCGCAACCCGATAAGATTCCAATTACCAGGGCGCCGGTAGGCGCGCCGAACGTCTTGGTCGTCCTGATTGATGACTGTGGATACGGCCAGTGGGGAACGTTCGGCGGACAGATTCCGACGCCCAATCTGGACAGGCTGGCGAATATGGGTCTGCGCTACACGCGGTTCCATACCACCGCACTCAGCTCTCCCACCCGGGCAGCGCTCCTCACCGGCCGCAACCACCACTCGGTCGGCACGGGCGTGATCACGGAAATCGGTGACGCCTATCCGGGCTACAGCGGGCAAATACCCAAGAGTGCCGCGATGGTCTCGGAAATCCTGCGGCAGAACGGCTACAGCACCGCTTTCATCGGCAAGAACCACAATGTCCCTGATTGGGAGACCAGCATATCGGGTCCGTACGACCGCTGGCCGGGTCTCCAAGGCTTCGATCACTTCTATGGCTTCATCGGTGGGGAAGCGAATCAGTGGGCGCCTGCTTTGTATCGTGACCACCAGCGAGTGGAGATGGAGGTCCCGAAAGGTAAAGAAGGACACTACACGCTGAACGACTCGCTGGCGGATGAAACCATCAACTTCATATTCCAGCAGAAATCGGTGACTCCTGAACGCCCGTTCTTCGTCTATTACGCCCCCGGCGCCACCCACGCTCCCCATCACGTTCCAAAAGAGTGGATGGAAAGATTCAAGGGGCAATTCGATCAGGGCTGGGACAAGTACCGCGAGGAGACCTATCAGCGCCAGCTCAAGCTGGGAGTGATCCCGCCGGGCACAAAGCTGACACCCAGACCCAAGGAGATTCCGGCCTACGACTCGCTGACTCCTGACCAGAAGCGGGTCGCCGCACGGCTGATGGAAGCATTTGCGGCTTACACCGCCCAGACTGACTACGAGGTGGGCCGCGTTCTGGATGCCCTGGAGCAGATCGGCCAATTGAACAACACTCTCGTCTTCTGGATCGTTGGCGACAATGGGGCGTCTATGGAAGGCACGCCCTACGGCGCTTTCAACGAAATGGCGGCCCTGGGCGGCATACCGGAAGACCCCGCTTTCATCTTGCAGCACCTGGATGAAATCGGCGGGCCCAATGCCTATAACCACTATCCGGTGGGCTGGGCGTGGACCATGAACACGCCCTTCCAATGGGGCAAGCAGGTGGCTTCCCACCTGGGCGGCGTGCGCAACCCGATGGTGATCGCCTGGCCGGACCGCATCAAGGACAAGGGCGGCATCCGCGCTCAATTCCACCATGTCATTGACATCGTGCCCACGATCCTGGAGGCGACGAAGATTCCCGAACCGACAGAGGTGAATGGGGTCAAGCAGAAGCCGATGGAAGGCGTGAGCATGATGTACAGCTTCGAAAAGGCGGACGCCGAGGGCACGCGGCAGGTACAGTACTTCGAGATGTTTGGCAATCGTGCCCTGTACAAAGACGGCTGGATCGCCGCCGCCCGGCATGGCCGGCTGCCGTGGACGCTTGGATCTTACGATTTCGACAAAGACACGTGGGAACTTTACGACCTGGGGCAGGATTTCAGTGAAGGCAACGATGTTGCCTCGAAGCATCCCGACAAGCTGAAGAAACTTCAGGATGATTTCTGGGTCGAATCAGAGAAGTACCAGGTGCTCCCGCTGGACGATCGTCTTGCCGAGCGCTCCGATCCAACCCTGCGGCCCAGCCTGATCGAGGGACGAAGCAAGTTCACCTACTACCCAGGGAGGGTTCGGATTCCTGAAAGCTCCGCCGCGCAAACCAAGAACCGGTCTCACACGATCACTGCCTACGTGGATGTGCCAACGGGTGGGGCGGACGGTGTTCTGGTCGCCGCAGGCGGGGTGGTAGGTGGCTATGTCCTTTACATCAAGAACGGGCGGCCCAACTACGAATACAACTATGTCACGCAGACCCGCTACAAGGTGACCAGTTCCGATGCTCTGGCGCCGGGGTCAAATGTCATCCGCATGGAATTCCGCTATGACGGAGGTGGCCTTGGCAAAGGCGGCACAGCGGCGCTCTTCGTGAATGAGAAAAAGGTTGGCGAAGGCCATATTGAAAAGACCGCGTGGGGGCGTTTCTCGGCAGACGAGACATTCGATATTGGCGAAGACACCGGCTCACCCGTCAGCGCTGCCTACACCTCGCCCAACAGGTTCACCGGCACGATCAAAAAGGTCGTGATCGATACCCAACCGGCGAAATTAAGCGAGGCGGACAAGGAGAAACTCCGACACGTAGAGCAAAAGGCAAGACTCGCGGTGGAATAAAAAAGAGTGACGTGTGTAAAAGAAGAGTGTCGAGTGACAAGTGAGGAGTGACGAGTAGCAAATGACAAATGACGAGGGGAGAGGAGCAAGGAGCGAGGGATGAGGGGCTAGGGAAGCACTTGACTCCTGATACTCGACACTTCGCACCCAAACAACGAAAGGAGATGAAACTATGAGAAAGCAACAGTGTACAAGACAGCAAACGACAAGAGTCCGCGCCGGCGCCTGGGCCGCGGTGGGCTCGGTGCTGGCGGCAGGAACATTATTCACCGGCAGCACGTCGGCACAGGAGGTCCTGCCAACTCCGCCCGCACCCTTCAAGGGGCAGATCGGACTGAGCGCCAAGGATTCGAAGTCCGACTTCCCACAGCCGGTGCAGGCGCCCAAGGGGGCGGCCAACATAGTGCTGATAATGTTGGATGACGTGGGCTTCGGCGCGTCGAGTACGTTCGGCGGGCCGTGCCAGACGCCTACGCTGGACCGACTTGCGAAGAACGGGTTGCGTTACACCCAGTTTCACACCACAGCGCTCTCCTCGCCCACGCGCGCCGCGTTGCTCACCGGGCGCAACCACCACACGGCGCACACCGGGACCATCATGGAAATGGCCTCGGGCTATCCCGGCTACGACAGTCTGATGGGAAAGGACACCGCCACGGTCGCCGAAATCCTCAAGCAGAAAGGCTGGAACACGGGTTGGTTCGGCAAGAACCACAACGTACCCGATTGGCAGAGCAGCCAGGCCGGACCGTTCGATTTGTGGCCGACCGGCCTGGGATTCGAGCGCTTCTACGGGTTCATCGGCGGCGAAACCAACCAGTGGCGGCCGGCGGCCTTTGACGGCACCAAGCCCATCGAGCCGTACCTGGGCAACCCGGACTACAATTTCGATTACGACATGGCCGACCAGGCCATCAAGTGGGTGCGCAGCCAGAAGGCCGTCGCGCCGGACCGGCCGTTCTTTCTCTATTATGTGCCGGGCGCCACCCACGCCCCGCACCACCCGAAGAAAGAATGGATTGCAAAATACAAGGGGAAGTTTGACCAGGGGTGGGACCAGGTGCGCGAGGAGACGCTCGTGCGGCAAAAGAAGCTGGGTATCGTGCCGGCCAACACGCAGTTGACGAAGCGCCATGAGGGGCTGGCGGCCTGGGACACGCTTAATGCGGAGCAGAAGCAGCTTTGCGCCTACATGATGGAGATTTACGCCGGCTACCTCTCCCAGGTCGACTACAACGTCGGCCGGGTTCTGGACGCGATTGAACAATTGGGCCAAATGGACAACACGCTGGTCATCTACATCTGCGGCGACAACGGCGCCAGTGTCGAGTCATCTCCCTTGGGCGTGGCCAACGAAATCGCCGGCTTCAACCGGCATCCGGACGACCCCAGCGTGGTCTTCAAACACAAGGATGATCTGGGCACGTGGAAAACGCACAACCACTATCCGCTTGCGTGGGCCCATGCTATGGACACGCCGTTCCAGTGGGCAAAACAGGTGGCCTCGCACTTCGGCGGCACGCGCAACGGCATGGTCATCTCCTGGCCGGCGCGCATCAAGGACCAGGGCGGTCTGCGAACCCAGTTCCACCACGTCATTGACATCACGCCGACCATTTTGGACGTATGCGGCCTTGAACAGCCGTCTATCGTCAACGGGGTGGCGCAGAAGCCCATCGAGGGCGTAAGCATGGCCTACACGTTCAATGATGCCAAAGCTCCGTCAGCCCGCCGGACCCAGTACTTCGAGATGTTCGCCAACCGCGCGATCTACAACGACGGCTGGGTGGCCTGTACAACACCGGCAAGAGCGCCTTGGGATCCGGGAGTGACCTCTGGAGATGTGATCGATGGTTATAAGTGGGAATTGTATCACATTGCGGACGACTTCAGCGAGGCGGTTAACCTTGCCCACAAGTACCCCGACAAGCTCCGTGATCTCCAGTTGTTGTTCTATGCCGGGGCGGCCAAGTACAACGTGCTTCCCCTCGACGATGACCCGATTTCGCGGTTCGACGTCTCCATTCGTCCGAGCCTGACGCGTGGGCGCTCCGAGTTCATCTATTATGGGACCCTTACGCGCATCCCGGAAGGGGCCGCGCCCGACGTGAAGAACAAGTCCTTCCGCATCACCGCCGATGTGGTCCTCCCGAAGGGCGGCGAACAAGGCGTCCTGGTGACGCAGGGCGGCCTGTCTGCCGGCTACGCCCTGATGTTCAAGGATGGCAAGCCGGCGTTCCACTACAACTGGCTGAATGTCGCGCACTACGAAATCGCCGCCAAAGACGCCTTGACCCCGGGCAAACACACCGTTGTCTTCGACTTCAAGTACGACGGCGGGGGCATCGGCAAAGGCGGCGCCGGGACCTTGATCGTGGACGGCAAGCAGGTCGCGCAAGGGCGCATTCCCAACACCGTGCCTGTGCGCTTCACGTTCGATGAAACCTTCGACGTGGGCGAAGACACCGGCACGCCTGTGAGCGAGGATTACGACGTGCCGTTCAAGTTCACCGGCAAGATCGAAAAGGTAGTCGTGAAGCTCGGAGAAACCAAACTGGGTGCCGCCGACCAGGAGAGACTCCAAGGGATGGAGCAAAAAACCAGGAGCGCGGCGCAATAAAAACGAGTGTCGAGTGATAAGTGGCGCGTGTGGAGGGGGGAGGTCACGACATTTGTAAAGTCAGAAACGAATCAAGGCAACGGAGGAGGATCTGAAAAATGAAAAGGAGACGCATCTTGCCCGATCTGGAGCGGTTGTGGGTAACCGATTTCGCGCTTACCACTCTGCTGGTCTTTCTCCTCGCTTACATCTTTTTTCTTTACCCATTGGGACAGGTTGGTTCTTTCAGGCTTCTGCCCACTGTCTTCTTCTCGCTTATCCTCATTACAGGCGCGATCACGGTGTCCAGAAACCGCATTTTCAGGATGCTGGTTTTCTCATGGGGCATTCTCAGCTTCATCTTCGTGTGGGTAAGGTATTTGTTTCCGCATCAGACTCTCATCTTCGTAGCCAACTGTTTGGGTCTGTTTTTCCTGGTGCTCCTCACCTTTCTCATTTTGGGCCAGGCTCTTCGCGAAGGGCCCACCACTTCCCATCGGATCATGGGAGCTGTCGCTGCCTATCTGCTTCTCGGGCTGATATGGTCCCTGGCCTACTATCTGGTCGTACTCCGGATACCCGAAGCGTTCGGTTTTCAGGGACCTTTCGCCCCAGGCGACAGAGAATCTCTCCAATCGCAGCTTTTCTATTTCAGTTTCATTACCCTGACGACGCTCGGTTACGGTGACATTGATGTTAGTGATCCTGGAGGGAGTGGTAGGACAACTTTTCCCTGCCATCCTGATTGCACGGCTCGTTTCTCTTCAAGTGCAGTCGAAGCGGAAAAGCTGAAACCATTTGAGGAGGAGAAAAATGAAGATAGTAAAAAATATGGCACTGGGTGCCTTTGTGGCGCTCGCCATACTGGTTCCCCTGTTCACCCACGCCGAGGAGGGCGGAAGCGGCCATTACATGCCGGGGGGGACGGCTTCGTTCATTGATGCGCTCCCCGGCAAGCCCGGGTTGGCAATCGCCAATTACTTTAACTCTTACGACGGTAGTGCGAGCGGCAGCAGGCAATTTCCTTTCGGGGGTTTGGTCACGGTAAACGTCGATGCCACGGCCTATTCGGACACGGTCGTGGCGCTGTATGAAACACCGCTGAAGCTGCTGGGCGGCTATTACGCCGTCGGCGTAGCCATCCCGTATGTCTGGATGAGGGTCAAAGGCGAGGTGACCACAGGCGGAGTCACCCGCACCGTGCGGGACAAGGCCAGTGGTATCGGTGACATCACCCTCTACCCATTCATGCTGGGCTGGACTGGCCTCAATGGCGACCTGAAATACGATGTCCGCCTGGGCATCTACGTCCCCACCGGCGACTATGATAAGGGTGAGCTGGCCAATGTGGGCAAGAACTACTGGACATTCGAGCCTCTTGTCTCGGTCAGTTATATAAGCAGTAAGATAGGCCTTGAACTGAGCGCTTTCGCTGGCATGGACTTTAACACCGAGAATGACGCAACGAACTACCAGAGCGGAACCCAATTTCACCTCGACGTCACGGCCGCCGAGCACCTGCCGCTCTTTGGCGGCATCATCGGTGTGGGAGCCAATGGGTATTACTACCAGCAGATCAGCGGGGACAAAGGCTCGGGTGCACGCCTGGGTGATTTCAAAGGCCGTACGGTCGGCATCGGCCCTGTGCTTTCCTACGCGACGAAGATCTGGAATAAGGATCTCGTGGCAGAAGTCAAATGGCTCCCGGAACTGGACGTAAAGAACCGGCTCAAAGGCGATTACATCTGGTTCAAGCTCGCGATGTCATTTTAGTGAACGGTTGGCAGTGAAGCGCAAGAAGTGGCGAGTGGCAAGTGAAATGCTGTTTTCTACACAATCACATGAAAGAAGAAAGATGATGGCACGCCGCCGAGAGGGTGAGGCGGCTGGGTGCCGTTGCGACGAGTAAGGAGCAATTCTTGGCACGCCAGCGAGTCAGTGAGCCGGGTGGGTGCCGTGGCGATGAATAAAGAGCCACTCTCGGCACGCTGTCGAGACGGTGAGACAGCCGGGGAGTGCGGAACCTAACGCACCCCGGCCGCGGTGAGATGATCTTCTCTAAGAGTTTGCCTTTCCTTTATCTTATCATTTAAGAATTCGCGATGAGCCAATGTATCCAATAAAATTTCATTCATCAGTGACTGAAATTCTGTATTGTTGGTTTTAACGATTTCTCCATACTGGTTTCCGAGAAAGGATTGCTCAATATCTCGACTGATGAAAAGCATATTTCTTTCTGTGATCTCCTTGTTTTTAAGTCTCTGGAGGTTCCACCGTACACCCGAGATCGATATCTGGATAGTGGCGGGATTAAAAGGACGTCCCAACTCAAAAACTTCTGGTTTTTCCGTCACCATTTTTGTGATTTTGCTTATATAGTGAGCGTGCTTAACCTCACCCCGTTCCATAAGAATCCAAAAGTATTTGTTGTCAGGCCAAATCTGACTGCAGGTCAGATATAACTCTGCTAATGCCAGTTCGTACTCTGCCATCCTATTCAAAACGACCTGAAGATTATTTAAGGTATCTTCTCTCATTTTGGCTGGTTTTCGCCTCCTTTTCTTTTTAGCAGTCCATAAAGATGCAGCAAATAATGTGCCATTTGCCTATGATTTTTAACTTGTTGAAATCCCAGCAGAATATTTTAACGGCACCTTCTTGCTATCTCTCCAAAGTGTCAATTTTTGACCGGGAGAATGACTTGTTGGCAAAATGTTTTATCTTTTGAAGAGGGTTCCGAGGAGTTTAAGGGATAGGGAACAAGTTTGGATTTGCCTTAAGAAAATGCCTTCCGGGGGGATGGCTGATCCGCCCCGGAAGGAGAATGGAATTCATAGAGTTTCGTAGAAGGATTTTTTCAAGAATTTAAACGACTTGACAAATTTATCGAAAATATCGAAAGCCGCCATATCGTAGGTTGCGTTGATAGGCCTCCACTGGGTGATGTAGAATCCGATAACACGGTCGCCCCGTTTCCCAAAGATTACCCGGGCGCGAACCTTTTCACCCTTAATCGGGTCTTTCCCCTCTACATCCACCTGAAGCCCTTCCCCGCCGACCACCTGAACTTTCTTCTTATCCAACATCTGGAACTGAACAATGGCGTTGAAAAGGAATCTCTTGAAAAATTCCCTTTCTCTCCCTTCAAACTGAGGCGAACAACCAAAGGGTTCCTCATCATAGGCAAAGGTTGTCATGGAAGGGAAGGGTCCGTCATCCTGCCTCATAAACCCAAAATTGATATCGCCTCCTGATTCGGGTCGAAGCAATTTCCAACCAAGGGGAGGAGGAGCGAACTCAAACTCATCTTCCCAGATCACCGTTCCCTGCGGAGAGAACCGGTAAGGCTTCTGAGTCGACTCCGGCGCCATCATTGCACACCCGGAGAGCCACGCTCCAACCAATAAGAGAGTTAAGATCACGAAGGCTTTTTTTCTCATGGCTTTCCTCCTTCCTGGTTCAGTTTTTTAAGAAAGAGGAGGATATCCTTAAACTCAGGCGAACCGTCCCTTGCGTAACGAATAACTCCGGTCTTATCGATAATAACCGTCCGTCTTCCAAAGATGGGTTTTCCTTCCGGTTGAATATCGAAATAAGCGCCCAGAAAACCGGTCACATTCGAAAGAAGGGGAAAGGTTAGATCCAGGCCTTTTGCCCAATACTTCAAAGTCGTCACATCATCCCGACTGACGCCCATGACCCGGGCGTTGAAGCGCTCATAGAGGGAAAGATTCCTCTGATGGCCCTCCATCTCGCCTGTTCAGACGGGGGTGTAAGCCGCCGGGAAAAACGTTATGATTAGATGATGTTTTCCATAATACTCATCCGCATAGTTAATGATTCGATCGTGAGTAGATGGAAGAGTAAAATTGAGGGTCTCACGACCCACAAGCTCTACCTTCTTTGCCGCCTCCCCGTTGGTGACGGGTAGAAACAGTAGAAAGAGAAGGGGAATAATGACCCATGTCAATGCAACTTGCCTCTTCATGACAGCCTCCTTTCTTTGAGTGTAATCCCTGCTATCTCATTCAGGGTGATGTTTCCTGGCCACCTCCCTTCGAATTCCAGATTACAATGGTACCGATCATTATGCAATAAGAAAGCGAAGAAAGTCTATAGGTAAAATCCAGTAATTCTCCTTCAGAAAACCTGTATTTTTATAGCCTTGCCGAGGCATTATGAATGCTTCTACAAGCCAATCGGAGAAAGCGGGGAATTGCATCCATCCGTAACTTTGTTATGTTTATTGTTAGATTCTTTTTCTAAAAAGGGGCGGCAAATTAACCTTGACGAAAAGCC
>Ga0214473_10008563_pt1 | contig 12087 bp, 4 predicted proteins | sample RVTome_7_FD_203509 | JGI IMG/M metagenome (GOLD analysis project Ga0214473, IMG submission 203509) | Soil microbial communities from uranium-contaminated site in the Upper Colorado River Basin, Wyoming, United States - RVT98D197 | ecosystem: Environmental > Terrestrial > Soil > Contaminated >...
CACTGCGCTGGCCATTAGCGAAGCGATGCGTTCTACGGCTCCAGGGCTGTTGGAAGGCCAGCTGGCGGCTATTGCCGACTATGTATTTCTCTTGAATGGAGCGACCGGCGGCGGCTACCGGCCTATCGTCGCTTGCGGCACCAACATTTGGAACATGCATTATTATCGCAACAACTGCCCATTGATCGCTGGCGAGTTGGTGCTGATGGACTACGCGCCCGATTGCACCTGCTATACGAGCGACATCGGCCGGATGTGGCCTGTCAACGGGCGGTATGAACTCTGGCAACGCGAGTTGTATGGCTTTGTCGTCGACTACCACAAGTTGTTGCTCGAGCTGATTGCTCCGGGAAAGACAGGCGTGGAAATCTGCCAACAGGCGGCCGCGCGGCTCGCACCATTGGTTGAGCGAACTCGCTGGTCGAGGCCATCCTTCGGCGAAGCCGTCCGCACACTCTTGCGTTCCGGCAGGCCATTCACGCATGGCGTCGGCATGGCCGTCCACGACGGGGCCCGATACCAAGAGACGTCTCTTCGCCCCGGCCTGGTCTTTGCCCTCGATCCGCAACTCTGGGTTCCCAGCGAGCGACTATACGTTCGCGTCGAAGACACCGTCGTGGTGACGGACAAAGGCGTGGAAAATTTGACGGCAGATTGCCCTCACGGGCCGGAAGAAATTGAGAAATTGATGGTGGAACCCGGGCTGATTCAGTCGCGTCCCGACCTGCTTGTCGGTTAGGCTGGGTGTGGCGGACGGTGTCGGAAACGGCCGACCGCGGAGGAACATTCGCGATGAACAATCCGCCCAGCAAAATTCGTGTGATTGATTCACACACCGGCGGCGAACCGACGCGGGTAGTCGTTGAAGGAGCGCCCGAGCTCGGCACGGGTGTCATGGCCGACCGGCTTGCTCGGATGCGCTGTGAAACCGATTGGCTCCGTACTTCGCTCGTTACGGAACCGCGCGGCAGCGAATGGATGGTGGGCGCGATCCTTCAGTCGCCTGTTTCGCGGCAGGCTGTGGCAGGTGTGATATTCTTCAATAATGCCGGCTATCTGGGGATGTGTGGCCACGGATTGATCGGCGTTGTGGCAACGCTTGCTTATCTCGGTCGGTTGAAACCGGGAACGCACCAAATCGAAACTCCGGTTGGTGAAGTCGTGGCCGAGTTGCATGCGAATGGCGATGTATCGGTACAAAATGTCGCCAGCTATCGTCGCCAACAGGGCATTGCGATCGAGGTTCCGGGGATTGGTCAGGTGATCGGCGACGTAGCGTGGGGCGGCAATTGGTTTTTCTTCACCAATACACCGCGGTTGTTGAAGCTCGCCGACGTTGATGAGTTGACAAGGATCACGATGCAGATTCGGCGAGCCCTTGAGAAACAAGGTATTACTGGTGATAGCGGCGCGCCGATCGACCATATCGAACTCGTCGGCCCGCCGAGCGTCACAGCCCGAGCCGATGCTCGTAATTTCGTGCTTTGTCCCGGCGGCCAATACGATCGCTCGCCATGCGGGACAGGCACCAGTGCGAAACTCGCCTGTCTGGCGGCCGACGGCAAACTTGCGCCCGGTGCGGTCTGGCGTCAGGAGTCGATTGTCGGAAGCATTTTCGAGGGCCGGTATCGACCGGCCGGTGATTCGATCATCCCGACGATCACCGGTCGAGCCTTCGTCAACGGCGATCTTACGCTGCTGCTCGATCCGGACGATCCGTTTCGACATGGCATCGAGCCTCAGAGCCCGCGCTGATTCCTGAGCGGCTTTGCCACCATACATCTTTCTACACAACCTCCTTTCGCTCGGCAGGAACATGACGAACAGTCCCACCGTAATCGTGGTTGGCGGCGGCGCGATCGGCTGCAGCACCGCATACTATCTGACGAAGCTGGGCTGCAAAGTTCGCGTGTTGGATGCTGGCCGAGTGGGTCGTGCCTGCTCACATGGCAATTGCGGATACATCTGCCCCAGCCACGTGCTTCCGCTGACCGCGCCGGGTGCCGTGTGGCGGGTTTTGCGAATGATGTTCGACAAGGATTCGCCACTCTATGTCCGGCCGCGATTCGATCCGACGTTGTGGAGTTGGCTCTTGCGATTTGGGCTGCACTGTCGCCAGGGGACGATGATGAAGACGGCGCAGGCCCGGCACGCTCTATTGGCGTCGTCAATGAAACTCTATCGAGAATTGCTTGTCGACGAATCGTTGGACGTCGAATGGCAGGACCGCGGTCTATTGTTCGTCTATAAGTCGCCTCACGAATTCGCTGGGTATGAACGTACTGCTGATCTGGTGCGTCACGAATTTGGGATCCAGAGCACGCGACACGAGGGCACCCAACTGGCGGAATTGGAGCCGGCGCTGCGATCCGACCTGGCTGGGGGTTGGCATTTTCCGAGCGACGCGCATCTTCGGCCGGATCGGTTGATGGAATCAATGGCGAGTTTGTTGCGAACGCTTGGCGTAGAAATCATGGAAGGGGTTACCGTGGAACGCATCGACGTCGCCGGCGGCAGTGCACAAGCGATTCAGACCACTCACGGCAGGATGACGAGCGATGTCCTCGTATTGGCGGCCGGGGCGGAATCGCCAAAGTTTGCGGAACAGCTCGGATGCCGCTTGCCAATCCAACCGGGCAAAGGATATTCGATCACCATGCCTCGGCCCCGCGGGGCGCCAACGATTCCCATGATCTTCGAGGAGTATCATGTGGCGGCAACCCCCTGGCCGTCTGGATTGCGGATCGGCTCGACCATGGAGTTTGTCGGCTACGACCGCAGTATCAATCGCCGCCGAATCGAACTTTTTCGGAAGGCGGCCGCGGAATACCTACGCGAGCCGCCGTGCGAACCAATTCAGGAAGAATGGTACGGTTGGCGGCCCATGACGTACGATGAACTTCCCTGCATCGGGCCGGCGCCAAAGGCTCGCAACGTTATTGTCGCCGCCGGTCACGGGATGATTGGAATTGCCACCATGACCGCAACCGGCAAACTGGCGAGCGAATTGGCAACGGGCACCATCCCCCACCTCGATCCGTCGCCATATTCCCTGACGCGGTTTGGCGGCTGAACTGCGTCTAGCGTAACCGCGTGCGTCGCCGTGGCAGGCCGGAGCAGCCACGATTTGTGTGCCGCTGGGATCCGTCCTAAGTGCCAGTCCGAACCGCGCTCGACTGGACCTGTTGCAACAACTTCTGCACGACCGGCTTCTGATCGCGGATGTGTCGCACCAGCGCCTTTTTCGCGGTACTCCACTGGTCCTGGATCAGTGCTTCCAGAATCTCGCAATGCTGCGATGCCATCTCGGACACCACGTGCGCTTCCGGTGCGGCGTAGTTGAAAAGTGTCGTGTAGTACACCGCTTGGCGCGCAAAGAACTCGATAATGTAACGGTTTCCAGAACGGTTGATCCAATAGCTATGCAAATTGTTATTCAATCCGCCGACCTGGATATTGGCCCCGCCGCGGTTGCCGTCGAGAAACTGCAGCAGTACGTCCTTTTCCATCTTGTCGCGCGCTTGCTCGAGGGCGGTCAGCTCCAGCGCCTCTCGAACGACGATGAAGTCGCAGAGGTCCTTCTTATCAAACGAGTGGACTCGCCAGCCGCATCTAGGAACGTGCTCCAGCAGACCTTGCCCGGCAAGGCGGCTAAAAATCGGGCGCAAAACTGTTCGACCGATGCCATACTTGGCCGCCGCCGCGCCCTCGCGCATGTAGCGAGAGTCTCCGATCAGGCTGAGTCGGATCAAGTCTGCCTGGATCATCGCCTCAGGATCTGGCGTGAGATTCGCGAGATCGATCTTCCTCGCCCGCCGCTTTGTCGGCGGATTGTCGCTGACCTGCAACCGACCGTTGTCCAGCGCGACCAGATAACCGTCTGCGACGAGTTGCTTCACCGCAGTACGAACGGGAGTCAAGCTGACTTGATAATGCTTGGAGAGCGCCGAGAAAGTCAGTTTGCACGGCGGTCCCTTGCCGGTCTCGATCCGCGCACAGAGATCTTCGAATATCCGCTCAGCCAGCTTCATCGCTCAGCCTGCATTTCGATGAGCGGGAACGACAGGGCCGCACGCGCCCTGCCACCATCGAACCGACTTCATGCAAATCGCTCGACAGTGCGTCCCACGAATCCAGTGTGCCGTGAATTGAATCGGGTACGCCATGCCAATCGCCTCCCCCGATCACTGGTCGGGCAATGCGACTAGGCAAATCGTCCGCTCATCAATACTTATGGGTACAATAACAAGTTTAGCGGAAGCTCGGCGGTATGCTAGTTGCCACGGCGGCAACTGTCAATCAGAGCTTGCGGGGCACCCATGGAGCCAGGCTTTGCAGCGGGCAGCTCAAGGACCGATCGGCAAAATTCCGACGCGGCAGGACTCGAGGTGGACTGCGTCCAGATTTCGAGCGGTACTCCCGCGAATAGTTTGACCTTGTGCACAAGATAACTTATACTGAGGTCCGACCCAACGGACGGCCGACACGTCGATCCTCTTTATAAGGATCGCGCGACACAGATTCCGTCTTGGCTGGTCGGCTGAGTTGCGCAGCGATCGCGCCACGAAGCGGCCCAGCGGAACACAACCGCCAAGATGCGTGATCGGCCGCATCGGCGGCGCGATGGCGAATCTCGACCAAAGATGTCCCAAGGAAGATGTGAGGCAACAGCATCTGAGGAAGGAACTGAGGTATGACGATCGGTCGAAAGAACCAGCGGCGGCTCACGGTTGAACAACTCGAACCGCGCACGATGTTGGCGGGTGATCCGCTTGCCAATTGGAACTTTGACGCCACGTCAGGCACGGATTTGATAGATTCGCAAGCCGGTCATAACGGCGTGCTGACCGGCGCTCCAACATGGGCCGTCAATCAAGGTACACGGGTGGGTGCGCTGCGATTGTACAGCGATTCAGACGGTGCAACGGTGGCGACTGCCGATGCGCCGTTGGTCCAGTCCGTCAGCCTCTGGTTCAAAGCTGACACGACACGTCCCGTACTGCAAGGCAGCAGCTCCGCCACCAGGATGGTGCTGTTCGAAGCCGGTGACAGTACGCGCGGCGTCAGCATCTACATTTACAACAACCTTTTATACGTCGGGGCGTGGAACAACGGTGTCTCCGGCTGGACCAATGGCACGTTTGCCAGCACGAATCTGATTCGAGCGGGGCGTTGGCATCAGGTGGTGCTGACACTCAGTCCGTCATTGACTTTGCAGGCGGGCGGTCTCAAGGGATATCTCGACGGCGCCGAATTTGGATCCGTCAACGGTGCCAATATCGGCAGTGCCGGGCCGATCGGCTTCGGCAAAGTCGACGGCTCGACTCGTTTCCACGACGGCGTCAGCAGCGCAAGCAATAACCGTGGATTTGCCGGATTCTTGGACGAAGCCCGAATCTACGGCGAAACGCTCACAGCGGGCGACGTGGTAACGATTCGCGACGAGACGAATCCGCTTACTCCGGAAGAAGAATACTTGACGCGCGAGTCAGGGCGGGTAACCGACCTGGCGATCTTTCGGATTCCAAACATCCTCACGAGCGAGCATTTTGCCATCAAATGGGGGAACAACAACACGTCCGGCCTCGCGGTGAATCCCACCATGATCCAGCAGAATCTCAATCGGTTGGAGCAATCGTGGGACATCATCGTCGAACAATCCGGAATGGAAGGTCCTCCTGCGCGTAATCAAGCCACGTCGGCCCCGGTCAAATTCAAAATAAATGTTTACGTGCTGGAAACGGGACTTTGGGTTAGCACAGGTGGTGGCGCTTTTGCCGGGCCCGACGCCGAAAGCTTCGGCGCCCTCTATATCTCGCCTTGGGCGATGGGCGGCGGAACAACGACCGGCACGCCCTGGGGCACGATTGTTAACACTACGGTCACGCCGCACGAGTTTACGCATGTGCTGCAATTCGAGTCGGGCGGTTTCCAGAACAGCGACTTTTCGGGTCCATTTTGGGAAACGCATGCGAACTACGGGGCGTCGCTCGTCTCGGATATTGTCACCCGAAACTCCATCAACGGGCGCTACGGTCAGCGGCGTCACCGCTATTCGTTGGCCACCGACTTTCGTTACGAAGCCCATCCATTTCTAAACTTTTTGGCCGGTCGACCGGAATACGGACCCGACTTCGCCACGAGCATGTTGTGGGAAGACCCTTCCGCTCTGGTAAGTGGCGCCGATCCCTGGCAGGTGTTGAGGAATAATTTCGCGTCGGACGCCGAGTTTGCCAGCGTGTATGCGGATTACGTGGCCAGTTCCGTCACCTATAAGGCTCTTTACGACGGGGCTTTGTTGACCGGCAGCCCGGCAATTCCTGCCCACAACACGACCACGCGCCTGTTCAGGACGTACCTGGAGCCCGTCGGGTCTAGTCCCGGCTGGTATCAGGTTCCCGAGCAGGACACGCCCGAACAATACGGCGCGAATATCGTTAAATTAACGCCCGTGGGCCGAGTGGCCGGACAACCACATACGATCACGGTCAATTTGGACGGCTATGTCAATCCTGGCCAGTCCAATGGGAATTACGCGACGCTGGTGGCCATCAGCGGCTCGGGAGCGAGTGTTCAGGAGCGATTCAGTCCGACGTGGCAGAACGGTGAAATGACGTTTGAGCTCGCGGCCAACGAAACCGACGTCTATCTGACGGTCACGGCAATCCCTTCCGTCCATCGCAAATACATCTGGTCGCATCCCTTCCACGCGATCGGCAATTTGCAAAAGATCGAACAATTTCCCTATCGCGTTTCGATGAGTGGTGCGGTGCCCGTGCGATCGGAAACCCCCGTCGCGCGGCCGGCGCCAAATGGGAGTGCGGTCCGTCACATGAATCCCGATGGTAGTCAGGGCGGCTGGAAGACGGTGTCCGTGCCGGCGACGGTTTACCTGGGACCAAACGTCTGGGTCACCGGCGGATCGGTGAGCGGCAACGCGCGGATCGAAGACTACGCCACGATCACGGGCGGAAGCGTAAACGGCAGCGCGATCGTCCGCGGCAATGCCCGCGTTCAGGCTGGAACCGTCACCGGCAACGCCATCGTCGAGGACTACGCGGTGATTGCTGGCGGGACGACCTCGGAATTTGCCCGCGTGAAGGGCGACGCGCTCGTGAGCGCCGGACAGATTCGCGGTAACGCGCTCTTGCTCGACTACGCCACGGTCACGGGCGGCAGCGCGGTCGTCGCCGGGGACACCGTGATCAAAGGCTATGGCGTCGTCGACAACGCACAGATGAACGGCAATGCGTTGGTCGCAGCGTCGGGCCTGGCCGCCGGTACGGGCCTGGTCACAAACATGGGCGTGCAGTTCAACGGCGAACCCGCTTCGCAGGAAATTCCGTTGATGTCGACTCAGTACAACAATTTGTTTGCCCAGTACAACTTCGCGTCGGCCGACAACAATGCGGTTTGGGATTCCTTTAATACAACGTATGGCTGGGTGAGCAGCACGCCGCCCCAGTGGTCGCAGAACACGGGCGACGTTCTGACCGGTGTTCTGCAATTTCAAAACGACAGTCAGTTCGTCGAACTCAGTCCGGAGTTGGCTGATCTGCGCGACTACACTCTGGCTGCCTGGGTTCGCTGGGACGGCAGCGGCGACGCCAACCAGCGGATCATCGAATTCGGACGGGATGCCAGCAACATCATGTATCTGCAGCCGACTTCATCGGGAGGCGGCGCGAAGTTTGTCATCACCTATAACGGCGTCGAGTACGCGCTCCAAGGTTCCGCATCGATGGTGCCGAACACGTGGACCCACGTCGCGGTCACTGTCATCGGCAATACGGCCAAGTTTTATATCAACGGCACGGCCGTCGCCACGAGAGCCGACGTGGACGTCGATCCTTATCAATTGCGTTCGACCTACGGCATGCTGGGCCGCGGCCTCAGTTCCGGCGGCTTCCACGGGATGATCGACTCATTCCGCATGTACTCGAAAGGCCTGGCGTCGAACGAAATCGTCGCGTTGGTTCAACAAGTCTACCCGGACATAAACCCGACTGGGTCTGACTCGATTCTCATTCTCCAGTTCGCCAGGCATGATGGTTCCGGTCTGGCGGTAGTGAATCGGCAGGCCATCACCAACGGCGACCTTTACAACTCTTCCTCGTCTGCGCCGGGTGAGAGCCCCAACCCCGGTGGAATGACCAGCAGCGGCGCAACGTATGCCACGTACGTCGTCGGTACGGAAGGCCTGAACGGCAAACCGGGCGCCGATGGCTTTGCGATGAATTCGGGAACAGGGTACGTGTATTTTGCCGACGCAGGGTCTGCCCTCGAGCAGGCCTTGGCGACGAGCGACGCCTTTTCTATTTTCGCCCGCGCCAAGCGAAACGTCGATACCGGCGATTTCGAGTTTGTCGTCGGCCGGCCGAGTGCCTCGACGGTCACGGGCGCTTGGAGCCTCGGCATCGATCAGAGCGATCACATTGTTGCCTCGATGGGTGGTGTGACGGTCGACACCGGCGCGACCTGGGCCGTGAACGCCTGGCACGAAGTCGGTCTGGTATACACGGGCACCGGAGCCGGTGACGGCTGGGTCTATGTTTATTTGGACGGCGTGCGAGACAAGGCGTTTCAGCCCGGAGCAATCGACACGCAGCAAGTATTACATCTTGCCGCCGGGCTCGGCGGTGCGAACCGCATTCGCGGATGGATTGACCACGTCGAGTTCTGGGATCATGCCGTCGGCGATGAGGAGGTTGCCGCGCTGAGCAACGTGACGGCGAGCGCGTTGCCGGGCGACTACAACCGAAACGGAGCCGTCGACTCCGCAGACTACACGGTCTGGCGCAACAATTTGGGTACGGCGGTTGCGTTCGGCGACTCGGCCGATGGAACGGGCAACGGGTTGATTGAGCTGGACGACTTCGCCTTGTGGAAGGCAAATTTCGGTCGTTCCGCGCCAGCGGGGGGCGCGGCGTCGGCGGTTGAGCCGTCGACGCCGACTGGCGCGACCGTCGACTCCGCCGTTGCTCAGCAGTCACAGCCGACTCGCCAGCTCGAATACATTCGCATCCTACCCGGCATCGGCGGAAGCGCGGCGAGGTCTGCCCGAACGGTCGCGCGAGACAGCGCGTTCGGTGACGTTGGGACCGGCGCACGAGTAAGGTTGGCCCGGCGGCGAGACGACTTGAACCTCGCCGAATCGCTGTCGCAGCGCACCGTGGCAGCCACGCTATCGGGCGACAATTCGTTTGACCTGTCGGCGGCAACATCGCATGTCGATGGCAACGACAGCGGCGATTCTGCCGATCACTTGTTGCCCTGGGATGAACTCGCGCGAGAATGCCATCCCTTCAAAATCAGGAATCGAACATGAAAACCGATTTCGTGCGACGAATAGTTATTTGCTTGGCGGCCATGGTCAGCCTCCCCGGAGTCCTCGCGGCCCGCAATCAATCGGCGGCCGACAGTTCGCCGGCCAAGTCGCCTGCGAATCTGGCCATCGTCGCACAGCCATCGAGTTCGTACGTGTCGGGCGATACCAAGTTGGCGGCGCTCAACGACGGTTTCGATCCGGCCGAGTCCCGTGAATGGCGGCGGGGCACGTACGGCAATTGGAATAGGACGGGGACTCAGTGGGTCGAGTACGAATGGAATCAGCCAATCAGCACCAACAAGATCGACGTCTATTGGTGGGCGGACGGCCAAGGCATCCATCCGCCGAAAGCGAGCCGGTTGTTGTATTGGGATGGTGACAAGTACGTGCCGGTCGGCAATCCGTCGGGGCTCGGAGTGAAGCTGGATCAATACAACACCACGACGTTCGATCCGGTCCGCACGTCCAAGCTCCGGCTCGAGATCGACTCCGACGGGACAAACTCCACGGGCGTTTTGGAATGGAAGGTTTACGACACGGGCGATTCGCCCAGGTTTCCGCCATCGGTGGTGGGCGACGTCGATCGCGTGGTCATGTTCGGCGGCAAGACCTATCTCCGCGGAGCCATCAAGTCGCTCGGTGATGAGGGCAACTCGTCGACGATCGTTACGTGGACTAAGGAATCTGGTCCCGGGGAAGTCGTCTTTGCCGACTCCCACGCGGTCGAGACGACGGCGACATTCGACAAAGTGGGCGACTACGTGCTCAAGCTCACCGCCGCAGACGGCGAGTTGAATTCTGCCGCGACGCTCAACGTTCATGTCGAGCTGCCGCCTCCGCCGACTCCGCTCAACGTGGTCTATACCAAGCGCTACAAAATCGACGGCCCGCTGTGGAATCATCGGGCCAAGGCGTTGATCACGAGCTGGATTCCCTACTGCGTGGTCCAGATCAACACACAGAATCTGCGGGAAGGCTCGGGCGGCATCGACAACTTCGTCGAGGCTGCAAGAAAACTCGCGGGGCAGCCGGCTGGGCCGCACCGCGGCTACGTGTTCTCCAACGCCTGGGTCCACCAGACCGTCGAAGCGATTTGCATCGCCCTGATGGTCGATCCGCAAGGCGACGGGGACATCGCCCGAGCACAAGAGCAACTCCAGGCCACGCTCGAGGATTGGATTCCGAAAATCCTGGCGGCCCAGGAGCCGGACGGCTATCTTCAAACCGCCATCACGCTCGATGAGTCGAAACACCGCTGGTCGCCTCAAGGTCGCGCCGATCACGAGGGCTATACGGCCGGGTACTTCATCGAATCGGCGATCAATCACTACACGCTCACCAACGGGACCGACCTGCGCCTCTATAACGCAGCCAAGAAGCTGGCCGATTGTTGGGTCGCAAACATCGGACCGCCGCCGAAGCAGCCCTGGTATGACGGCCATCAGGAAATGGAGCAGGCGTTGGTGCGCTTTGGCCGGTTTGTCAACGACATGGAAGGCAACGGCCGCGGCGACAGCTACATCCAGCTCGCCAAGTTCCTGTTGGATTGCCGCCGCGACGGCAGCGAATACGACCAGAGCCACGTGCCGGTGCAGCAGCAATACGAAGCGGTCGGACACGCCGTGCGCGCCGTGTACTCCTATTCCGGCATGGCCGACGTCGCCACGGAAACCGGCGACCTCGACTATCGCAGCGCCGTGATGTCGCTGTGGGACAACATTGTCAACAAAAAGTACTACGTCACCGGCGGAATCGGCAGCGGAGAAACTTCGGAGGGCTTCGGGCCGGACTACTCGCTGCGAAACAACGCCTATTGCGAGTCGTGCTCGAGTTGCGGCGAGATCTTCTTCCAGTACAAGATGAACTTGTCCTACCACGACGCCAAGTACGTCGACCTTTACGAAGAGACCTTGTACAACGCGCTGTTGGGCTCGATTGATCTGGGCGGCAAGAATTTCTACTATCAGAATCCGCTCGACTCCTCTTGGCCGCGCTACCCGTGGCACGGATGTCCTTGTTGCGTCGGCAACATTCCGCGTACGCTCCTAATGGTGCCGACTTGGACCTATGTGAAAGACAAAGACGGCATCTACGTCAATCTCTTCATCGGCAGCACGATCCAGGTGGAAAACGTCGCCGGCACGGACGTCGAAATGGTGCAGAAGACCAACTATCCCTGGGAAGGCCGCGTGGCGATCACGGTCAATCCAGCCAAAGAGACCGAGTTCGCCGTGCGGGTGCGTTCGCCGCAGCGCAGTGTGAGCGGCCTCTATTCGAGCACTCCAGAAGCGGACGGAATTGCGTCGATCGCCGTAAACGGGGAACCATTCAACGCCGAGATCGTCAACGGCTATGCAGTGATCCGCCGCGCGTGGAAAGCCGGCGACACGATCGATCTGGAGCTGCCGCTCGTGCCACAACGAGTGAAATGCATTGACGACGTGGCGGCCAATCGTGGACGGGTCGCCCTGCGCTTTGGACCACTGGTGTATAACGTCGAGGCCTCCGATGGAAACAACATGAACGGAGTGCTCGCTTCTGATTCGCCGCTGACCACCGAATGGCGGCCGGACCTGCTCGGCGGCGTCGTGGTGATCAACGGAAAGTTTGCCGACGGCACACCGCTCGTGGCGATTCCGAATTACGCTCGCAATAACCGCGGACTCGGCGCCGCGAAACGCACGGCCGGCAACGTCGGTAACGACGGCCCTGACGGACGGCGCGGTCGACGGGGTGGTGGGTCGACCGTGTGGATCAAG
>Ga0214473_10008564_pt1 | contig 12084 bp, 7 predicted proteins | sample RVTome_7_FD_203509 | JGI IMG/M metagenome (GOLD analysis project Ga0214473, IMG submission 203509) | Soil microbial communities from uranium-contaminated site in the Upper Colorado River Basin, Wyoming, United States - RVT98D197 | ecosystem: Environmental > Terrestrial > Soil > Contaminated >...
AGCTTTGCCGTCTGGAGGACGACGACTACCGTCTGACCAGGGACAAGGCCAAGGTGGTATACGAAAAGAAGAAGTCGGATTGCGAGCGCCTGGAGAATATGTTCGGGAAGCAGCTGGTCAGCGAGAAAGAGCTCGAGGAAGCCCGCTTCAACCTCGATCAGGCCCGGATCGAATGGGAACAGGCTTCCCTGAACCTCAGGCGGACCAGGATCATCGCTCCCATCTCCGGAGTCGTCACCAACCGCCATGTCAAGCTGGGAGAGCGGGTGACGACCTCCGAGCCGGTGTTCAAGATCGTGGAAATGGATGAAAAGATCGCCGTCGTGCACCTTCCCGAACGCGAAACCGGCAGGGTGACAACCGGTCAAAGGGCCTTCCTGCAAACCGATAACCTGCCGGACCAGCGTTTCGAAGCCACGGTAAAGAGGGTTTCGCCGGTGATGGACGCCGCCAGCGGCACCTTCAAGGTAACCGTCGGGGTAAAAGACTTCCGGAATCTACTGAAGCCCGGCATGTACGTGGCCGTCCATATCATTACCGACACGCACTCCGCGGCCCTGCTCATACCCAAAGCGGCCGTGGTCTACGATAACGGACTGCCTTACGCGTATTTCGTCCGGGAGGATACCCTGGCCGGCAGAGTCCGCTTGGAAAAAGGCTACACCGATGCCAAAAACATCGAGGTCCTGGCCGGAGTGGCCGAACACGACCGGGTGATCGTTATCGGGCAGAACGGCCTGAAGGACGGCGCCAGGATCAAAATCATTGCCGGCATTCTCGATATCGACCGGGAAGTCACCAGCCGGGACACGCTGCTGAGCGAGGGAACCCTTTAAACGCACTCGGACGGAAAAGCCGGCCACGGAATTTGTATTCTGCAATATGAACCGGGGCTGTCCCGACAACGGGACGGCCCCTTTTTTATCGAAAAGATTTCCTCAACCGCTTCGACAGACTTGTTGGGGGGGGCCCCCGTGTCCGCTCGGCGGCGGGCGGGTTTGAATAACGTAGAGGCGACGCATGCGTCGCCTCTACACTATTTCTTTTTAGCATTATCTGTATTTTACAAATTTTCCGGATTTTCCTTATCCCGCTCCCGGCAAGTCAAAGTGATAGCCGGCCGGTCGCCCGGTGGGGCCAGGCGGCCAGTCCCCTCTCGAGAGGGGTGCCCTGCGCAGTCCCGTACCCGGTACGGGGCGAAGCAGGGCGGGGTGTGTAATGCTCGAACCACCCCGACAGCGCCTTTCCCTGTCGCCCCGGCCAAACATTGGAGCCTGACTCCGAGGAATGTATATTTGAAATCCACCAACCCCGGAGGCAACCATGCGCGCCAGAATCTTATCAATCTTTTGGCTTTCAGTTTTTTTAATTGTTTCTTCCGCCTCTGTTGCCGGCCCGGCCAAAGGCCCGCTCCGGGTGCTCCCCGCCAATCCGCGGTATTTCACCGATGGCAGCGGGAAGGCCGTCTTCCTCACCGGCTCCCACACCTGGAACAACCTGGTGGAAATCAACCGCCTGCCCGAGTTTCCCAATCCGGCTGTCGACTTCGGGAAATACCTGAGCTTCCTGAAAGCACGCCGGCATAACTGTTTCCGCCTGTGGCCCTGGGAAAACGCCTTCTCCTTCGATTCCACCGGCGTGATCACCTACCGCCATGACCCCATGCCATATCTGCGCACCGGCCCGGGGAAAGCCCTGGACGGCGACCCCCGGTTCGATCTTCATAAATTCAACCAGGCGTATTTCGACAGGCTGAGAAGCCGGGTGGCTGCAGCCGGCGACAGCGGGATGTACGTGATAATCATGCTCTTCCAGGGATTCAGCATCTACGCCAAGGGCCACGACGATCCCTGGAAAGGCCACCCTCTCAACCCGGCCAACAACGTCAACCGGATCGATGGCGATCCCGGCAAGAACGGCAACGGCCTGGACACGCGCAACCTGACATTCCCCGCTGTGACCGCCATCCAGGAGGCCTACGTCCGGAAGGTAATCGATTCGGTCAACGACCTGGACAACGTGCTCTACGAAATCACCAACGAGGACAACGGCGGGCCGAAAAACACCGAGTGGCAGTACCATATAATCGAGTTCATCAAGAAATACGAGGCCGGCAAGCCCAGGCAGCACCCGGTGGGCATGACAGTCCAGTGGCCGGAGGGGAGTAACCGGCTCCTGTTCGACAGCCCCGCGGACTGGATTTCACCCAACTCCGGCGGCGGCTTCCAGACCGACCCGCCGGCCGCGGACGGCAGCAAGGTCATCCTGAACGACACCGACCATTCTTTCTTTTACACCGGGCTGCAGGCCTCCGGGCTGGAGGGCCAGCGGGCCTGGGTCTGGAAAAATTTCACGCGCGGCAACCAGACGATGTTCATGGACCCCTATCTCGACCCCACCCCCTGGTACGTCAAGACCCGCAACAACCCGCAGAACGGGATGCCCGATCCCTATTGGGAAACGCTGCGGATCAACATGGGCTACACCCGGATGTACGCGGATAAGATGAACCTGGCGGCCATGGTCCCGCAGTGCGGCCTGGCTTCCTCCGGCTTCTGCCTGGCCAGTACCGGCCCGGACCGCGCCGAATATCTGGTGTACCTGCCGAAAGGGCCCTGGGTCACGGTGGATCTCAAGGCGGGTGAGCGTACGTTTTCCGTGGAATGGTTCAATCCAGCTACCGGCGAGACTGTCGAGGGGGAGGCGGTGCAGGCTGGGGCCAGGCTGGAGCTGACCGCGCCGTTTAAAGGGGATGCCGTGCTTTACCTGGTGGAAATTAAGTAAAGAGGTGAGAATTTGATACTAAGCTGGTGGTTACGAGGAGAAGCAACGGCCGGCGGTTCCGACGACACCGGAAAATACGCGGGTAGCGCGTATAGAATATATAACAATTATTTTATTTTTTGTGAAATTGATATATCATTTCATCAATTTTTTCCACTTCTTTTCCTTCTCCAACCTCCTTATAAAAAGCGCGAGCTTGCTCTAAAGATTTCAGTGCTTCAATATTTTCTCCTTGATAAGAGTATATTATGCCGATGTTCTTGAGTATACCAGCACAGTCTTTAGAACTCCCTTTATGAATAAATATATCGAATGCCGCAAGAGAATAATACAACGCCTTTTCATATTGTCCTTGTTCGACATACACCGTTCCAATGTTGCCGAGTTTATTGGCTATCATAAGAGAATCACCTGTGTACTTGTAAAGCTCAATAACTTCGAAGTTATTATCAAGCAATTCGTTTAGTAAATTCCTTTCCCTATAAATCATACCTATAGTGTTTAGGATCTTTATCTGATTAGGAATATTAACCATTTGTTTGTAAACTTGAAGAGATTCTTGATATAAAGCTAAACCCCCATCCGGTTTCTTCTGAGTACGGTATATAAAGGCAATATTATTAAGCGTTTTAGCGTGACCTTGAATATTGCCAATTTGTTTAAAGATTGAATCTGCCATTTGATAGTTTATTAGAGCTTCCTCTATACTGCCCTGTTTTAGCAAGAGATACCCTAAGTTACCTAACGCATTAGCCTGACAAATAGGGTAATCGAACTGAATAGAAATTTTATACGCCAATTGAAATTGTTTTTTTGCTTCTTCCAATTTATTCTGATTTCTAATGATAACTCCCATGTTGTTATATATATCTGCCTGGCCTTCATGATATTTTTCTTTAATAAAAATATCAAGAGCATCTTGATATTTTTCTTTTGCCATATTCAGGCTATCTTGCATTAAGTATATGCTGCCTATGTTTTGTATGGAACGAGCCTGATCCAGGGAATTACTACATTCTTTTAAGATTGAAAGTGCCGCATTGCAATATTCCAGAGCATCATCCAGTTTTTCCTGGGAAGCGTATATTGCTCCCAGGTTTCCGAGAAAATAACCTTCATATTTCCTGTCTCTCTTTTCTCGAGAAAGCTTCAATCCATCATTATAAGCGTTTTCGGCCCTATCATAAGCTGAGATAAAAGAAAATGAACCACCAAGATTCAAGTATCCAGACATTGTCGGAAGTGTGCTAATCGATTTTTGATAATTCTTGGCGGCATCTTCAAAGCGATGGGATAAAAAATCCTGTTCGGCTGCAAAAAAATATATTTTTGCCACTTTAGCAATCTTATTTGCTGCCTGCTCGACTTCTCTCTCAAATCCTTCAATAGTTGCTTTTTGAGTGTTTATTGTTGGAGATGGATTAATGCTCTCAGTTTCGGGATTTTTACTTAAATGTTCTATCAATGAAGCTGTACTACTTATTATAGTAAAAATAATCGTAATAATTACGATTCTTTTTTTCTTGCGCCAGCCTTTAAAAAAACCCACGCCAAGTAAAATTGACAGTATGGCTACGAGTGTACCGGATATATAGTCAATAAAGGGTAGCATATATATTTTACTCCTGGAAATTTTATTCCTATTAATAACTTATTTGCTCCATCAAGTATTTCCAAAAGAAAAATAATATGTAGTACCGTTAGGCTCGGAGAGAGGCATCATTCATTTTACAGTTCACTAATGGTTTAAATCGCCTCATGTTCCCCCCTCCATGAACGCCGCTCCGTAGAGGGAAGCGAGCCTGCCGAGCTTACTTCGGACGACCCGGGTGGCGTTCCTTTTCACCCGGTGCCGGTCGATCAGTTCATGCAGAGGGCCGGAGAAATAGTCCCAGGCCTCGGCCATCGACCCGCCCACCACCACCACCTCGGGATTCAATCCGTTCACCAGGTAACTCAGCCCGAAACCCAAGGACTCCCCCAGTTCGGTCAGGGCTTCGAGGGCAAGCGGATCGCCTTCTTACGCCTTTCGATGAATCTGTTTGCCGGTCAACCTGCTGAGGCTCATCTCATGGTACCTGCGTTCCAGGGCCGTGCCAGACGCCCAGTCTTCCAGGGTGTCATCCCGGTAAGGGCAGGTCCAGATTTCGCCGGCGCACCAGTGCGACCCTTTCAGCAACCGGCCCTCGATGACAATTCCCACGCCCAGGCCGGTGCCGATAGTCACCCCGCAGCAATCCCTGCAGCCCGCCGCCGCGCCGAAAGCCATTTCGCCAAGTATGAAACAGTTGGCGTCCTTTTCCAGGATGGCCGGGACCCCGAGCCTGAGGGTCAGCTCATGGGCCAGCGGATAATTGGTCAGCGTGGGCAGGTTGGGCGAACTATCGATCAGCCCCTTGTCGTACTGGACGGTAGTGGGCACGCCGATTCCCAGCCGGGAGACTTCCCCGGCCTCCCTGCCGCAGTTTCGCAGCGCATTCCGGAAGTTTTCGGCGATCCGGTCGACCAGCACCCCGGGGCTCGAATCCGCCAGGGTCGGAGTTTCCACGGGCGAGGCGAGGATCGAGCCGTCGCCGGAAAACAGGGCCGACAGGATTTTCGTGCCGCCCAGGTCGATTGCGCCGAGGATTTCTTGTGCGGAAAAGGGTGCCATGATTCGAGTGAGCGACAAAGATGTGTTCGGAGACGGGGAGTCTCCCGGTCTTCCCCATAAATTACAACCATTCAGGACGGCGGCTCAAGCAATAACTGTCTCCGCAGGCTCACGGGTATCGTTTCATTCGCAAAATCATACCTGTTTCTTATTGAAAAAAAATGAATCCAGCATCCTCGATCTTAAGTCTTAAGATTAAACGAAGCTTTCGCAACCGCCATGCAGGAGTAAGAGAGGAAGAATAGTTTCTATTTTTCTACGCAAACCCTGATTATCATTTATCATCCTGATGAGAATGGATAATTTATGGCCAAATTTGAATCGAATAAAAAGGCTATCTTCTGCGGCTTCCATGTTAATTTGTGGAATCCCGGTTTAAGCACGACCGCGACAGGTTTTCAACGCTCCCATCCAATAGCCGATCCTGGTCCTATATTAAGAAATGAGTGAATCTTCCATGCAGAAATCCGTCCTGTTACTTTTGGTCGCCGTGCTGACGCATGCTGAAATTTGCCAGGGTGAGGGCAACAATTCCGCCCCTGGCCTGACGGCTGCCCTGGCCGTATCCGAAGCCGATACAATTGTAGAATCCGGAATCGGCAAACTGAAGAAACTCTATTCCCTGAAAGCCATTATCAAGGATATCCCGGGTGGTATGATTGCCGGAATCGAGTTTGATAAGAAACATAGATTGTATGTCGCAACTTATGGCTATGGCAGGTTCGAGGCGTGGACTGTCGGTAAGAAGCCAATTTACAGGGTCGAAACCGATGGCAGGGTTTCTGTTTTTGCCGAGGTAAATTGCGGCTTGTTGGGAATATTAGGGATCGATGAAGCAAATTCTGTCTACGTGACAACTACGAATGATAGAGATGCAGAAAACGGCACCGACATCCTTAAAATCGCAGAAGACGGAAAAGCGACAACTTTCTCCACGGGCTATAAACAACCTTGCAGCGGGATGTTTGACTCTACCGGAAATTTTTATTTTGTGGAGGCGCAACAGAAAAAAATTTACAGAATAACGCCGCAGGGCGGGAAATCGGTTATTCTGGATATCAATTCGAGTTCTCTGGCGGCAGGGCTCTTGTTCCACGGCATGGCCTTTGACAGCAGTTTCAGCACTTGTTATTTAGTCGGCTATAGCGCCGAGACCGGCAAGGTGCTTAAATGCAGCATGGACAAGGATTGGAAGCCGGGAACCCTTGTATCGATTTGCGATTTGCCTTCGCCCAAGTTCGCCTGGGTGGACCGCAACGGCAATTTATTTGTAACTTATGGAGACAGCCGGATTGCCAAAATAATCCCGGATGGTACCAAGCAGCTTGATTACAATGTATTATACAGCAACATGTTGGATGATTTTGACAAAACAATGTATGTGGTCAGCAAGGAATGTGAGTTGTACCGGATCATGGAGGATGAAGCTGAAACGGATGGTGATGTTGATGAAGGCCAGAACAATAATGCAGCGCCGCGGATAATCGAATTTTCCATGGAGCGAAACAGCCTTTCTTACGGCGGCTATGTAGTCCAGGCCCGGGTGGAGGACGAGGCATGTTGCGGTGTGCACCTGTTCCTTCTCCTTGACGGCAAAAGCGACAGCGTGTCGCTGGAGCGGGACTCATCGGACTCCACCCTTTACAGGCGGGATTTCGACGGTTACACCTGGGGAGACAGTCTGGCCGCCTGGCTGGAAGTCGTCGACGACCAGGGTAGTTATACGGTGTCCGACACCCTTGATTTTTGCTTCATGCCTTTTGTAGCCAGCGACCTGGACAGCGATGGAGGGGTGGATATTTTTGATTTGCTCTCCTTGCTGCGAATTCTCTCCGGCTCGGCGCAACCCTCGGTGGAGCAACGCTGCACCGGTGACCTGGACCGCAACGGCAGGATCGACATATTCGACTTACTGGCTTTGCTTAAACTGTTAGCCCCTCATAGACCCGGGACGTAACTTGACTTTTGCATCAATAATAAATAGTGCCTAAAATCCTGCCATTTCAAATCTTTCCACCATCGCCTGCGATCGCTATTCTATCCTGACTTTTTATCCCTCTTCATAAGCTGTGGCCTGTATAAAATACCACGGCAAGAAGGGCATCTGCCCCTTCTATGTCCCGGATCATTAACAAATAACCACAATGCAGTAGGGGCGGACCCATGTGTCCGCCCGTTGTCCGGGAATATCTCGATGGTAATCGGGCGCACACGCGGGTGCGCCCCTACACAAAACCTGAGAAATACCGTTAAACAAAACCGGAGAAATACCATTTTCAAGAATACGGTCTGAGAGGGAATTCCTGGACTCCCGACCAAATTCTATAAACTCAGGCTTGAATTTCCTCCGGGGAAATTGTAATCTCCCGGTGAATGGGAATGTCGGTCTCGAAAAACTTCATCCGAAACTATAAACGAGGGTAATCCGATGTATCTCAGGGCAATGATGATTCTATTATTTCTGTGCAGCCTGCGGCTCGACGCCCAGGAGACTGTGGACACTCTGTACTGCGACGCCGACGTCACGATCTCGGGCGCGGCCTCCAACGAGCTGGCGCCGGGGGGCGGCAGGCAGGGATACCTTTGCGTGGGGCAATTCGTCCACGATCCGGTGAACTCATTCAACCAGGCCTACGTCCGCTTCCAGCTCAACGGTATCGACCCGGCCTCGGTCTCGAAAGCCGAGCTGAAGCTGTGGAAGAGCCGGGGCCGTCAGGATACGCTCATGGTCCACGCCGTGGCCGACGACGGTTGGGACGAATACCATCTCTGGTGGCTGAATAAGCCGGTGGACGGTAACCTCCTGGGGAGCGTTTACGTATCGGGCGGAAAATACAATTCAGTTGAAGTCACCAATTTCGTCAAGGCGCAGGCCGATGACGTCGCGAGCTTTTGCCTGAAAGTGGAGATGTGGTCGAATCCGAACGAATATATCGGGTTCAACAGCCGCGAGGGCGGGGCTCCCCCGCTGCTGGTGGTCACCCACTCCGGCCCCCGGCGCCCGGATCCTCCGTCCGCTCCTGGATTCCCCTCCACCAGCAGCCTGGAACATGGCGTTTACATCCATGCCGGCGGCTCCTATACGAAGTATGAAAGCATTACCCAGGCAATCGGCCGGGTGCAGCCGGGGCAGGAGATCGTGCTGGGGCCGGGCGCCTATTACGAGACTTTCGACTTGACACCGAACGGGACGGCCCAGGCGCCGCTGGTGATCCGCGGGGACGGCAACCCCCGGCCCATTATCGACGGCTCGCTGAATTCCACGAGCTGGAAAAACACCGATCGCGGCCTGATCAAAGTCTCCGGCGACTACTGGACCATCGAGCACCTGGAGGTGCGCAACGCTCATCCCTGGGCCGAGGCGGAGGCCAACAGCGGCGGGTTCTACATCTATCCGGGCAACTACTGCACCATCCGCGACTGCGGCGTGTATTTCAATGGCGATGGTATTTTCAGCACGGCCAGCGCGGGCAACCTGCGCCTGGAATACAACGAAGTCGCCTGGAACAGCTTTCCCGGCGCCGGATACGAACACGGCCATTATCTCAACGGCTGGGGTACTACCACCGTGCGCTTCTGTGACATCCACGACAACGGCGGCCAGAATTTCAAGTCCCGCACCGAGGACCTGGTGTTCGCCTACAACTACGTGCATTCCCCGGGCAATTACCAGGTGGACATGGTGGAGGGCAGCGACTTCACCGACCAGGATGCGCTCTTGATCGGCAACGTGATCGTCACCGACAACCGGTACCATACCAACGAGCAGTTCGTGGTTTTCGGAGAGAACCGCCGCGGCGGTTCTCTCTACCTTTTCAACAATACATTCATACACCTGTACCCGGCCGGCAGCAGCTTTATCCACCTCTGGTACCCGGGCACCACGGCGGTGAGCACTACCACCCTGGAAGCGTGGAACAACGTGTTTTACGTCCAGCCGGGAGCCGGGAATCAGATCCTGGTCGGTCAGGATAAGCCTACGCCCGTATCCGGCGCCGACAACTGGATTTCAGAGTCGATCTCCTCCGTACCCGGCAGCCTGGCGGGGACAATTATGGGCGCCGATCCCGGGCTGGCCGATATCCCGGGAGGAAATTTCCGGCCGCTGGAGACCAGCCCCCTGGTGGATGCCGGTTACGGCGCCGCGGCTTATCTGCCGGAATTCCAATACGTGCATCCCCGGAAAAAAGAAGCGCGTAAGGTTGCCGGCCCGGCAATCGATATCGGGGCCTATGAATATTCCACCGGGGCCGGAGCGTTCGATTTCCACCACGACGGCAAGCTGAACATACTGGACGTGGTGGCCCTGGTGCTGGCGCTTTTCAGAGGGGAGACCGGCCCGGCCTGGGATGTGAACGGCGACAGCGCTTTTTCGGCCGCGGACGCAATCTCGCTGCTGGTGGTGATCAGGGATTTGTCCTGAGCCGAGCTGAGGTCCGGTCGGATTCGAAACTGGGGTGTATCCGCCCTTTCGCACGATCTGGTTTTCCAATTCAGTCCGATCAGCGGCCTTGAATAATCCCCCGGCCAGGGATTACTTTATAGCGGCTCTTGATTCATCCTTCGGGAAGGGCGATCTCATTCGATTTTGTTTCCGGCGATACGTTCCTTTTCAAAACCGAACTGACTCAATTCAATACGAAAAGCCGCTGCGTGACTGGGTTTGTCTTCATCTTTTCAACCTGGAGATTCTTATGAGAAGAGCATTCATCGTAACCGCATTGGCGGCAGTGCTGGCGGCGCTCTGGCTGGCGGCGGAGGCGGCCGACAGCCCGGATACGAATAAGCCGGTTTCCTCTCCCGGATTAGCCGCCGGGGGACAACCGGCGTTAGCCGCGAAAAAGGGAATCGCCGCCCTGTATCTCGGCGACGAAGGCATCGAACAGAACCCGGCGGTGGTGTTCCATGAGGATTTCGAGACCGGCGCTATCGAGGACCTCGGCCAGCGCTGGACGAATATCCTCGATCCGAATTACAGCGTATTGTGGTACGTCCCCGATTCGGTTCCCGGCAGCCCTGGTAAGCGCAGCCTGCGGATGACCGGCACCAAAGGCCGCGATACCGGCGGACACCTCTGGAAACTGCTCAGTACCGGTTACGACCAGCTTTACGCCCGCTATTACACAAAATTCGCCCCGGATGCCCCCTACGTCCATCATTTCGTCGCCATGGGCGGCAGGATGAATTCACCGAACTATCCGATCGGGGCTGCAGGGACCCGGCCCGAAGGATCTGACCGTTTCGGCTCCACCGTTGACCTGGGATACCGGGAAGTCGCCAATCCCCCCGGCGCCTGGTTCTTCTATACATACTGGTGCGAGATGCGCAGTTGGCAGACCCCGGAGGGCGTAAGCGATGGCCGGCCTGATGCTTTTTATGGGAACCCGTTCGGCCCGGTCCAGCTCGAGCAGGCGCCGCGGGACAAATGGGTGTGCGTGGAATTCATGATCAAATGCAACAGCGCGCCGGACAAGAGGGACGGCGAGCAGGCGTTCTGGATCGACGGCCGCCTGATCGGCCGCTACGGGCCCGGCACGATCACCGGGACCTGGTTCAGGGACACCTTCCATCAGTCAGGCTATTACAACACCAATCCACAGCCATTCGAGGGCTTCCGCTGGAGAAAGACGAACGACCTCAAGATCAACATTTTCTGGCTGCAGTATTACCTGGCCCATGTTTTCGAAAACGACTACAATCCCCACAATCCCGATATTCCCTACAACGACAATGTGGCCAGGGTCTATTTCGACGACATCGTCCTGGCCACGGAATATATCGGCCCCCTGGCCACCGAGCCGCCCGGCCCGGGGTGCGATGTCAACGGCGACGGCAATGCCAACGTGATCGACGTGATCAGGCTGGTCCAGCTCTGCCTGAAGAACCCGCAGGACCCGCGGGCGGACTATAACGGCGACGGCAGCGCTACCATCGCCGACGCCATCGCGCTCTTGATCGACATTATCGAAGGGAACTGCTGAACAGAGGGAGCGGGTGGACCGAAACCGCTTCCCGGCCTTACATATTCAAATTGCCCTTAAGGCCCGTCAATGAACGGGCCTTCTTTTATTTCAAGCCAGGCCGCGGCCGAATCGAACTCCGCCGCCGCCGGTTTCGAAAACTTCGACCGGCCGGGAATAAAAACAGCGCTAATTGGGACATATATTGAGAGGCCGGCGAAAAAACTTAAAGTGGTCCGGGCCGGGTCTGAGCGGACCGGAATTTCCTGTCGCCCACCAGTAAAAAGAAAGATCTGCGCTATGGTTCTTAAATCGCGCTTTCTCCTGTGTGTCAGCCTCAGCGCCGCGGTCTGCTGCACGGACGGCCCGGCCGAACCGGTAATTGCTGAATTCAGCCGTGACGACCTGATCGGCTACTGGCAGGGCGACCTGAGCCGGCTGGTGATCTACAAGGATACGAGCCAGACTGTCGGAGTGAGCGGCCTTGTCCGGGCACGCTCCGGTTTCGTGGACCATTTCGATTTCAGCGACTCCCGGGTGGTTCTGAGGCTGGAAAACAACTATTATGCGATGGCTATCTATTTTCGGGAGGACACGATCCTGGCTGAGTATACGGAGTGGGGAAAGTGGCTATGGGACCCCAATTCGCCCGCTGACCTGCACTTCGATTCTTCCATGGTGGAAATC
>Ga0214473_10008565_pt1 | contig 12083 bp, 14 predicted proteins | sample RVTome_7_FD_203509 | JGI IMG/M metagenome (GOLD analysis project Ga0214473, IMG submission 203509) | Soil microbial communities from uranium-contaminated site in the Upper Colorado River Basin, Wyoming, United States - RVT98D197 | ecosystem: Environmental > Terrestrial > Soil > Contaminated >...
TCTTGCTCCGGAGGCAAGCGCTCTATCCAACTGAGCTACTGGGCCCGACGGCGTCTGGTGGGGCGTACTGGACTCGAACCAGTGACCTCCGCGGTGTGACCCTGCCTAGAAGTTGCCCGACCCGGCAAGAAGGCTAGCAGAATCATTCTCTCACACTCCAGGTAGAAGCTGGAGGGGGCACTTCGGGACGAAGTGACCCCAGAGTGACCCCACGAAGGACCCCTCTACACAGACCACCATCAAGGGCCTAAACTCCAGGATGGTCCCGCCCCCAGGCAGTACCGCGCCACACGCTCTTCTCCGCTGAGATCCGCCATGGATCGGGGCTCGGAGTGCGCAATGGCCCGTAGCTCTCACGGTCACGCACCCGTACCGGCCACCCGCCGAGATTCACGAGACGACCCTTGAGAACCTCGCTGGCGCGCGGAGGCCTCTTTGCCTGGAAAGGACCGTCAACTCGCCGGGTGCTGACCCTTGGGAGAGTCTTGTCGAGATGATCGGACCGTACGGCCGACAGCCGGCCAACTAGAGGGAGCCGGTGGAAATCGTCGGGATCGTGCTGATTGTTATGAGCGCCCTCGCAGTTCTCTACGCAGCGATCTTCCGCGCCCAGATCGCGCTCAGCCGCTTGTTCACAATGGGTGCCATCGGGCTTGCCAGCGGCGCGACGCTGACGTTAGGTCCGAGAATCACCGGCCTGCGCGTTACCGGAGTGGCGGAGATTGAGGCAGCAGCTCAGGTGGCGGAACAGAAATCGGAGGAGCTGCGAGCGTTGATCGAGAAGAGTGAGCAATTGTCGACGGATCTGTCCGCTGCATTTGCTTCGATCTCCCAGATTCGAGAGAAGACCGAGGTGGCTTCCGCTGAACTCTCGGCGACCAGTGAGGCAGCGCAGAACGCTGTCAATGACGCCTCGACTGCACTTTCAAAGGCACAGCGAGCGCACAACCGAGCCGACGCAGTGATGGCCGAGCTCTCGGCGAAGATTCGAGCCGCCGACGCGAAGCTCGTGTCACTCGGTGACCTCACAAACCAGCTCGAAGCAGATAGCACACGTCAGGAGATCGAACGTTTGGACTTCCAGATTCGAATGGTCGACTTGGAAGCTCGGATCGTCGGAATGGGCAAGGCGTTCTTGCAGCTGGCGCTCATGATGGACTCCCCGGCTGCCAACGCAGCTCAGTTCCGCCGCCAGTTACAAGACGCCGAGCATCGTTCGAGCCAGCAGGCTGCCTCGAAGGCAAGCGTGCCCCGAGCGACCGGCCATCCGTGAGACATTTGGCATGAATAAGAGCTGCCGTGTGCAAGGGCTCGGACAGCAAGAGCGAAATTGGGGAGGGTGGGGAGTTGTCTACAGAACTTCTGACCGTGGTGGCGATCGTGCTCGGCCCGGTTCTTGCGGTACAGGCTCAGAAGTGGGTAGAACGCGCAAGGGAGACCCGTGGCCGACGCCTTCATCTGTTTCGGATTCTGATGGCCACACGCGGCGCACCTCTGTCACCTGGGCATGTCGAAGGGCTCAACGTGGTGGACGTTGAGTTCTACGGCGTCGAGCGAGTCGTAAGCGCCTGGCGCGCGTACCACGATCATCTCACTCACTATCCCGAACCGGATGCGAGTGGGAAGGTCTCGGACGCTGCATTGTCAACGTGGAGCGCGAGATCGCCCGACCTGCTCGCGGATCTACTCTTCGAGATGGCCTCGCACTTGAAACTGCAGATGGATAAGGTAGCGCTGAAACGCGCGGCCTACTTTCCACGAGGCCACTACGAAATCGAGCAAGAAACGACCGCGATTCGGAAGGGTTTGGCTTCCATGCTGTCCAAGGGCTACTTGCCGGTGGTTGACGTCGTGCGCGCAAGGGAGGAGCTCGAAAAGATTGCCTCGCCCTCCGCCGGCGGATCGCTTCCCGGAGGGAAAGCATGAGCGTTGCGATCTATCAGCTGGAAGCCCTTGCCGCACCCTGCCCATCGGGTGGCCCTCGCCCGGCGAGGAGGGGCAGAAGCAGGGAGTGGGGAACATGCTATGACATCGAGCGCGGGGGTGTGATCTACTACGCCCGTGTGGTGGGCGGGAAGCCGTTCCGCGGCTCCACGAAGACTGGAGACCGGCGCGAGGCTGCGGCTTTCCGCGACCTGTGCGATGCCCGCAAGGGGATCGGGCGCTTCCCGGTCCCGATCTTGGACGCGCCGCGCTTCGCCGACTTCGCCAAGCGCTAGCCTGCGGACGTGGGGCACTTGGCCGCCACGACGTGCCGGGACAGCGAGCGGCTCCTTGGCGCGAGCGTGGTAGCCGGCGGCCCATCCTCGATCCCCCCCTGTGGGGATCGTGCCGCGCCGCCGCCTCAGGAGGTGCGCGAATCTGGATGTCGCCTTAGACCTCTCCTACCGCGCGCGGCGACATCCGGCGCCGGACGTTGATCCGGCGTCCACGTCGTTGTGGCGATCCAGCGCCGGCGCCGACGAGGCCCGCGCCCGCATCGGCAAGGCCGAGGTCATAACCCAACCGGCCACGTCCCGGAGTCCAGCTGCTCCTCGCGGGCGGGTAGGCGCTGAAGCTCCCCGCCTACGCGCCCTGGAACGTCCTCCCGGCGGATGGTCGGGGCGGCGGCTCGCTGCCCACTGGCGCGCCGGGGGGCGGGTGGCCCTTGCAGGGTGGCAAAATGGGTGCTAGCAGTCACCCACACTCCGAGAAGGAGGACCGGCCATGCACGATCCCTAGAGCTTAGTGCGGAGGCCCCTCGTCGATTCGCAGGGGGCGGGTCGATACGCCAAAGGGGGGCCCAAGGAGGGCGGCTTGGTGCAAAGGCACGCGATCGCGCAACAGAGCAAGGACGCACCAGCGACCGCCAAAGAACCACAAAGGAGCACAACACCATGAGGGATCCGTGATGAAGGCCAAGAAGGCCAAACGCCGCAAGAATGGGCGGCGGAGGCAAGCTAGCGGGGGCAGAGCCCGCAGTTCCCAGACCAGTCATAGAAAGACTGGCAGTGCAAGGAGTTATGAGGAGCTATGCAGGGTCGCCGAGCGGGTTTCTATCAAACTCTCGCGCGATCAAACGATTAGGGATGCGATCCCTGCGATTCGCGACATCGCTGGCCAGGTGATCAAGGTGGCCGGGGGGACTATGGTTCTCGGAGAAGCCATCAGGATCGTCGGACAAATCGTGATCTTGGTGATCCAGCTGGCGTTTTGAAACTTATACTACGCCGAGGGGTGTGGGGATCGGAAGCAATACCTATGGAGGCAAAACTGACCTTCCCCTCCCCCCCCCGGAAGGCGTTCTTAGAGGAAGCAAGCAATGAGTTTGGTTTATCCCCAGCAGGCAGCCAAAGCGTCTCGTCGTCAGATCAAACTTCCCGAAAGAGCTTACCAGCTAATCGAGGAGATGAAGGATCTTTCCGGGGCTAGTACCAAGACAGGTGCGCTTGAACGCTGCTTGATGCTCTACACCTATCTGCTTCGCCGAAAGCAAGAGGGTGGCCGAGTTCGAATCTTCGTGGAAGGAAAGAACGATTCGGTACAAGAACTCGCTTTCCCTGAGTTCGAATGAACTCGGAAGCGAGCACCCTAAACCCCGCGTATGGCCGAGCTTCTGCGCGGGTTCCTTGCGCACCGGCAGCGCAAGCGAATCGCCACAGGGGCTCAAGGAGGCCGTCGATCGCAGCCTCCAGCGGAATGCCCGCCCCAGGTAGACCCGAGGAGGATGCGGGCTGCCCCACTCCGGACCGCGCGACCACGACGCCGAGCTGCTCGATCTTCCCCGCCGAATCGACGCGAGCCCGATCGGGCGGACCGGCTCCGCCACCTGCTGGCGGAGCTGGAGGCCAGCCACCTGCCGCCCCGGTGTCGCACCTCGGCACGTGCCCGCGAGCCGTGGGCGAAGCGTTGGGCCGGGGCGAGAGCCTGCCGGAAGCGCAAATCCGGTGGATCATGCCAACGATGACTCACCCGTCGCCGGAGCAAAATTCAGATGCACACTGAGGACGCGATCGCGGCGGAATCCGCTCGGGACGCGCTTCGCAGCGCGAAGCTGATTCACCGGACTCTGCTTCTTGCCTGTGCGGCCCTCATTGGGTTTGGTCTTTCACCGGATCCCGCGGGGCCTTATCGGAGAGCCCTTGAAGAGCTTGAGTTCATCGACCGCTACGATGAGCGCACGTTCCCCGACTACGTCGACGCTCTCGTGCGGAAGGACGGCGCCCTTGAAGAACTGCCGGGCCTGATCCGGTCACTTGTCAGCGAACGGGGGATCGAACTCCGGGAGGCTGAACGGGTCTCATATCGCTCCTTGGTTTACGTCGGCCGCGGATACGGGATTCCCAGCCATTCCGGCGGTTGGAATCGCTCCGAGGAGTCGCTGAACGGTCTTTATCCCCTGTTCAACGACCATGACAGGACCATTCTCGTGGTTCCCAATCGAGAGGACCTCTTAGCGAGGCTAACCGCGGTCCTTGCGGCATTCGAAGAATGCGAAGAGGTAACGATCAGCGACCTTCTCCTTGGGGGAATCTCCGCCACCTTGAAACAGCCACGAATTAACCGACCGGGTGACCAGAAGGCGCGACTGGAGCTGCTGATTGCATTTCGCAACCAACCTTGCGAGTCGCCTCAACTTCTCGATCAAGCGCGGAAATACTTCGCTCTGTCTGAAGAGAAGCCACAACCCACCTGGCGTTTGTTTCGCGCTGAGACAACGCTTCCTGTCGAGTTGCGAGAGATCCCAGCGAGTAGCTTTGTGGATTGGCTCAAGGCAGATCCAGCCACGCGATTCTTGGTCAGCACCGAGGAAGTAGTCTTCCCCGCTCTTCAATCAAGGTGGGATGAGTTCCGAGATCTAACGTATCCGGCTGCGGCGCGTCATGCGCGCGATCAACTTGCATCGACCCAGGGAAAGGTGAGCTTTCTCGGCCTTCCGCTTGAAGAAGCCGTAGTTGCTTGGTTTCCGATCTTCACCACCTTCCTTCTTCTCTATCTGATGCTCCATCTCGCTCACGCTGCCAGGGTAGTTGAAGCTGCGCCGGTTGTAGCTTTCCAGTTTCCCTGGCTCTCTGTACTACCGGGGCTGCGCGGACGTGTCCTGTCGATCCTCACAGTAGTAGTAATTCCCTTACTCGCTGATCTCGTTCTAGTCCGCAGGCTAGAGATCACTGGGATTACGTTGGTCATGGGTGTCATTGTGGTCGCGGCGACGCTCGCCTTTGGCTGGTCTGACTGGAGACTTCTTGAGCGGGTCCGGCGTCTGGGAGAAGAGCACGCCGGAGGTGATGCATGAGCCGACAGTCACAGCATCCGAGCCGTCGCAGCCGCAGCAAGCGTTGGGGCGCCATCTACTACCAGCGCGTGGTGGGCCGAAAGCGGATCCGAGGGGTCGCCGCGTTCCGCGACCTGTACGAGGCGCGCAAGGGGATCGGACGGTTTCCCGTCCCGATGCTGGACGCGCCCCGCTTCGCCGACTTCGCGCAGCTCTACCTCGAGGAGGACGTGGGGCACTGGGCCGTCACCACGCGCCAGAACCGCAAGCGGCTCCTCGGCGAGACTGCGCCCCTCCTCTCCTTCTTCGGCACCCAGCGTCTCAACGAGATCACCGCGGGCCTGATCCGAGAGTGCTGGAATCAGGAGGTGGTCGCGAAGAGTCGCGCGATGGGGACCCGGGGGCATCTACGCGTACACCCTGGGCGCGGTCCTGGGCTACCAGCGAGGAGGTGGAGGTGCTCGCGGAGAGCCCCGTCCCCGCCTTCCGCAAGAGCCTGCGCCGCCGCGGCCGCACTCGGCGCGGGCGGGCCGAGTCGGAGCGGGGCGCGAAGATCACCCCGGATCGTGCGGGCCGCAGCCCAGGAGGGGCCCGAGGCGCTTGCGCTGCTATGCCTCGACGCGTCGCTCCGGCTCGGGGAGGCCCTGGGGCTCGCTGGGGTGACGACGAGGAGGACGAGGGCCGGGCGCTGATGATCCGCCAGTCCTGCCCCGTGTGGCGGCGCGCTCGGCCCCCCGAAGAGCGGCCGGGCCCGCCGGGTGGCCCTCTCGCGGCGGCTGCGCGAGGCCCCGGCGGCGCTCTACCGGGAGCGGTTCGAGCCCGGGCCGGAGGACCTGGCGCTCCCGGACGTGTGGCCCGAGAACTTCCGTCAGCGGGAGTGGCCGCGGATCTGCAAGCGGGCGAAGGTCGGCGACCGGGCCCTCAAGGATCTTCGCGACACGTCCGCCAGCCAGCTGCTCACCTGCGGCGTCCAGCTCGGCTACGTCTCCCAGCAGCTCGGCCACGCCGACGTGGCGATCACGGCGCGCCACTACGCCCGGTGGGTGGGGAGCGAGGAGTACCGCGACCCGATGCGCCGGCTGCCGGGCGAGGTGCCGGCGGACCTGCTGGCGCGGCTCCCTGGTGCCGAGAGTAACCCCACCTCTAACCCCAGTGAGACGTTCGGCCACGAGGGAGAAATACCGCTCGTGGCCGAATCTTCGTTGCGCGACGCTGGCTTGCCTGGTGGGGCGTACTGGACTCGAACCAGTGACCTCCGCGGTGTGAGCACGGCGCTCTAGCCAACTGAGCTAACGCCCCGGCAAGCCGTTGATTTAGGAGAGTTTCCCGCCCGGCGCAAGGCCGCGGCGCGGCCGCGCCCGGCGGCGCTCCATCCTGGCGGGGCGGCCTTGCTAGGCTGCCCCCGTGGGCGACCTCGATGAGTTCTCCCCGGACGTGCGGCTCTTCCTCAAGGGCTATCCGTGGCGGCGCATCGACCCCGTCCCCTGGACGCCGTTGCGCAAGCCCCTGGCGGAGTGCCGCCTCGCCCTGGTGTCGAGCGCCGGACTGGTGGCGCCGGGCCAGGAGCCCTTCGACGCGTCGCTGCGCGGCGGCGACCCGGGCTTCCGGGCGATCCCGAGCGACTGCGACCCGGCGAGCCTGCGCGACACCCACCGCAGCGAGAGCTACGACCACGCGCCCCTGCGTCGTGATCCCAACCTGGCGTTCCCCCTCGATCGCGCGCGCGAGCTCGTGGCGCGCGGCCGCATCGGCTCCCTGGCCCCGCGCCATCTCTCCTTCATGGGCTCGATCACCGCGCCCGGACGCCTGGTGAAGCGCACGGCGCCCGAGGCCGCCGGCTGGCTGGTGGCGGACCGGGTGGACGTGGCGCTGCTGGTGCCCGTCTGACCCATGTGCAACCAGGCCGTGGGCCTGGTGGCAGCCGAGCTCGAGCGCCGGGGCATCGCCAGCGTGGCGATCCAGCTCCTGCGCGAGGTGACGCGCCGGGTGCGCCCGCCCCGGGCCCTCTGCGTCCCCTTCCCCCACGGCCGGCCCCTGGGCGAGCCGGACCGGCCGAGCGTCCAGCACGCGGTGATCGAGGCCGCGCTGCGCATGCTGGAGGACCCGACGCTGGAGCCGCCGGCCCTGGTGGACTACGAGGCCTGATCAGGATTCGCGGGCCCGCAGCGCCGCGCCCACGAAGTGCACGAAGAGCGGGTGGGGCTCGAAGGGCGTCGACTTGAACTCGGGGTGGAACTGGCAGCCCACAAACCAGGGGTGATCCGCCACCTCCACCACCTCCACCAGGCGCCCGTCGGGCGAGGCGCCCGAGAAGACGAGCCCGGCCCGGGAGAGGCTGTCGCGGTACTCGGGGTTGAACTCGTAGCGGTGGCGGTGGCGCTCCGAGATCTGCGCCCGGCCGTAGGCCTCGAAGGCGCGGGTGCCCGGGCTCAGCACGCAGGGCCAGGCGCCCAGGCGCATGGTGGCGCCCTTCGTGGTGACCTGGCGCTGCTCGGGCAGCAGGTCGATCACGGGATGCGGCGTCTTCTCGTCCACCTCGGTGGAGTTCGCGCCCGCCAGGCCGGCCACGTGGCGGGCGTACTCGATCACCGCGAACTGCATGCCGTAGCAGATGCCCAGGAAGGGGACGCGGCGCTCGCGCGCGAAGCGCACCGCTGCGATCTTGCCCTCCGCGCCGCGGCCGCCGAAGCCGTGGGGCACGAGGATGCCGTCGGCCGAGGCCAGCACGCCCGGGTCGGTCAGCTTCTCCGAGTCGACGTACTCGATGGTCACCCGCGCGCGGTGGGCGAGGCCGCCGTGGTGGAGGGCTTCGTTCAGGCTCTTGTAGGACTCGGTCAGGTCGACGTACTTGCCCACCATGGCGATGCTGACGTCGTGCTCGGGGTGGCGGAGGCGGGCCGCCAGGTCCTCCCAGCGCCCCAGGTTGGGGAGGCCCGTCCAGATGTTCAGGACCTGGGCGATCTTCTCGTCGAGGCCCTCGTTATGGAGGATGATCGGCACCTCGTAGATCGACTCCACGTCCTTGGCGGTGATGACGGCGGCCTCGTCCACGTTGCAGAAGAGGGCCACCTTGGCCTTCACGGCCTTGGGCAGGAAGCGGTCGCTGCGGCACAGGATCACGTCGGGCGCGATGCCCACGCTGCGCAGCTCCTTCACCGAGTGCTGGACCGGCTTGGTCTTGAGCTCGCCCGCCGTGGCCACGTAGGGGACGAGGGCGATGTGGATGTAGCAGACGTTGTCGCGGCCGGCGTCCGCCCGGAACTGGCGGATGGCCTCGAGGAACGGCAGCGACTCGATGTCGCCCACCGTGCCGCCCACTTCTACCAGCAGGATGTCCACGCCGTCGGCGGCCTCCCGGATGCGCGCCTTGATCTCGTCGGTGACGTGGGGGATCACCTGGACGGTTCCGCCCAGGTAGTCGCCGCGGCGCTCCTTGGAGAGCACGGCGTCGTACACCTTGCCCGCGGTGACGTTGTTCTTCTTGCCCATGGTGGCGCTGGTGAAGCGCTCGTAGTGGCCCAGGTCGAGGTCGGTCTCGGCGCCGTCCTCGGTGACGTAGACCTCGCCGTGCTGGAAGGGGTTCATGGTCCCCGGATCGAGGTTCAGGTAGGGATCCAGCTTGAGGAAGGTGACCCGCAGGCCGCGGGCCTCCAGCAGGGCGCCGATGGACGCCGAGGCGAGTCCCTTGCCCAGGGACGAGAGCACGCCCCCCGTGACGAAGATGTACTTGGTCGGCCGCTGGCTCATCGGATCACCGCCTCCCCCCCTGCCAAGGCGTCGTCCACCCGCACCGCATGGATCGGCACGAAGGGCTCGGGCAGCCCGTCCGGCCGAAAATAGCCCGTCTCGAGGGTCTCCTCCGGCGTGGTCGCCCGCTCGCTCCCGACGGAGACCGCCTCGAAGCACAGGTTGACGGCCTGGATCCGGCGTCCGTCCGGGTACTCGATCACCTGCCGGGAGGGATCGGAGTAGACGCCGATCAGCCGGCCCAGCGCGACGCGCTCGCCCGTCTCCTCGAGCACCTCGCGGGCGGCGGCCTGGGCGACGCTCTCGCCGGGCTCGACGTAGCCCCCGGGCAGCCCCCAGCAGCCGTTGTCGCTGCGGCGCATGAGGAGGATCCGCTGCTCCCGCCACACCACGGCGGAGACCGAGAGGCGAAGATCCTGCGGATCCGTGGCGAAATAGCGCGTCATACCGCGCACGCCGCCGCGCTGGCTTCGTTCATGGCTCGACCTGTGGGGCGGTTCGACGGTTTATACCCCGGCGGTCCGAGGGCTGTCAAACGCGCTACAGGCAAGGCGCCGCGCGTCCGATGGGAGGGGCGATGCGTCGTGCGCTCCCGGGCGTCCTGCTGGGGCTTCTCGTCCTTGCGCCTGCGGCGGACGCCATGGACTCGGTTCCCCTGGAGGCGCTGGCGGCGCCTCCGCAGCCCGTCGACAGCCGGCCGGTGGCGGAGCTGGGGCACCGGCGCACCACGCCCCTGGACGCCCTGTCGAGCCGGGACACCGCGGCCCCCGAGCCGGACGCTCGCGACGAGCCGGAGGACGCGCAGGCGCCCGAGGACGCGCAGGAGGCCCGGGCGCCCGAGCTGCCGGCGTGGGAGCCGCCCCCGTGCGCACAGGTGGATCGCCCCCGGCTGGACGTCCCCCCGGGCCTCGACAGCGCAACCTGGGAGCAGATCTTCCGCGCGGCCCAGGCTCGCGAGGAGAGCGCGCGGGCCCGCCTGGACCAGGCGAGCGGCCAGCAGCGCGAGCTGCTCGACGCGCGGGTCGAGGGTCCGTTCCGCGAGCGGGCGGAGGCGGAGCTGGCGAAGGCGCGCGCCGAGTACGCGGCGGCGCGCTGCGTGCTGCCGGAGCTCGTGCGCCGCCAGGCCAGGCCCTACTAGCCAAGGCTAGGGCACGAGGGGCGCCTCGAGCAGGCCGTCGGTCTCGGCGAAGCCCTGCATGAGGTTCATGCACTGGACCGCCTGCCCCGAGGCTCCCTTGCCCAGGTTGTCCAGGGCCGAGAGCAGGACCAGGGCGCCCGTGGGCTCGTCCACCACGGCCGTGACGTCGCAGAAGTTGCTGCCCCGCACGGCCGCGAGGCTCGGCGTCACTCCCTCGGGCAGGACGCGCACGAAGGGCTCGCCGGCGTAGGCCTTCGCGAGCACGGCCCGCGCCCGGGCCGTGGTGAGGCGCGCCCGGGGCCGCGTGAAGACCGACGTGGCGATGCCCCGGGTGGTGGGCAGCAGGTGCGGGACGAAGGCCAGGCGCACGTCGCCACCGGCGGCCAGGCTCGCCTGCTCCTGCATCTCCGACACGTGGCGGTGCACGCCCCCCACCTGGTAGGCCAGCACGTTCCCGTCCATCTCCGCAAAGAGGTAGCCCGCCTCGAGCTTGCGCCCGGCCCCGGAGACGCCCGACTTGGCGTCCACGAGGATCGCGTCCGTCTCCACCAGGCCCTCGCGCAGGAAGGGCGCCAGGGGCAGGAGCACCGACGTGGGGTAGCAGCCGGGAGCGGCGACGAAGTCGGCCCCCCGCAGCGCCTCCCGGTGGAGCTCCGGGAGCCCGTAGACCGCCAGCCCGAAAAGGTCAGGGGCGCCGTGCTCGCCGTAGGCGCGGCGGTAGGCGGCGGGGTCCCGCAGCCGGAAGTCGGCCGACAGGTCCACCACCGGGACGCCCGCCTTGCGCAGGTCGCGCACCGCCGGAGCCGAGGTGGCGTGGGGCAGCGCCGTGAAGACCAGGTCCGCCCGCCCCGCCAGGGCGCCCGGGTCCGCGGCCTCGAAGCGCAGATCGGTCAGGCCGGCCAGGGCCGGGAAGGCCTCGCCCACGAGCCGGCCCGCCCGCTGCTCGGAGGTGACGGCGGCGAGCGCCACCCGCGGGTGGCGCAGCAGGATGCGCAGGAGCTCGAGGCCCGTGTAGCCACTGGCCCCGACGACGGCGACTCGCATGGGCGCCAGTCTAACGCTTCGAGAACTGGAAGCGCGCGCGGGCGCCGCGCTGGCCGTACTTCTTGCGCTCCTTCTTGCGCGCGTCGCGCGTGAGGAGCCCGGCGCGCTTGAGGGGCGGCCGCAGCGCGGGATCGTACTTCTCCAGGGCCCGGGCGATGGCGTGGCGCACGGCACCCGCCTGGCCGGAGACGCCGCCCCCGTCCACGTGGGCTCTCACGTCGAAGCGGCCCGTGCCCTGGCTCACCTCGAAGGGCTGCTTCACCAGGATCTGGAGGGTCTCCCGCGGGAAGTACTCCTCCAGGGTCTTGCCGTTCACGAGCATGGCGCCCGTGCCCGGGGTGAGGTGGATGCGGGCCACGGCGTTCTTGCGCTTGCCGGTGGCGGACCAGATCTGGGCGGCTTCAGCCAAGCGGGAGCTCCTCGGGCTTCTGGGCGGCGTGGGGGTGCCCGGGCCCGGCGTAGACCTTGAGCTTGCCGAGCAGCTTCCGCCCCAGGGCGTTCTTGGGGAGCATCCCGCGCACGGCCTCGCGCACCACGCGGTCGGCGTGGGGGCCGTCCAGCAGCTTGGCGGCGTTCGTGGTCCGGACGTGGCCCACGTAGCCCGTGTGCCGGCGGTAGAGCTTCTGCTCGCGCTTGCGCCCGGTGAGCTTCACCTTCTCGGCGTTCACCACGATGACGAAGTCCCCGGTGTCGGCGTGGGGCGTGAACTCCGGCCGGTGCTTGCCGCGCAGCAGCACGGCCACCCGGGTGGCCAGGCGCCCCAGCACCTGGTCGCGGGCGTCCACCACGTGCCAGCGCGGAGCGACGTCCGCGCGGCTGAAGCTGCGGGTGGCTTTGTGGGCGCAGGCTCCCATGAGGGCGGGACGGATAACCCATTGGATTTCAATAGTCAATCCGCAC
>Ga0214473_10008566_pt1 | contig 12083 bp, 11 predicted proteins | sample RVTome_7_FD_203509 | JGI IMG/M metagenome (GOLD analysis project Ga0214473, IMG submission 203509) | Soil microbial communities from uranium-contaminated site in the Upper Colorado River Basin, Wyoming, United States - RVT98D197 | ecosystem: Environmental > Terrestrial > Soil > Contaminated >...
GTAGCTAATGTTTGCGGCCAATGTCATGTTCGACAGGCTGAATTGTTTCAGGCAAGTCCGCACAAGGCGGTGTTCGACGACAGGCAATGGGGTGAATGCGTGAAGTGTCACAGCAATCATCAAATAGCCGCGCCTACTGATGAACTGATTGGAACTGGCGAGAAGTCGCTGTGCATAATGTGTCACAAGGCAGGTGACAGCGGCTTTGTTGCCGCAGCGACAATGCGAACTCGCATTGACGATCTGCTTGGCGGCATCGAAAGATCTAAGGAGATACTTGACCGTGCGGAGCGAGCAGGCATGGAAGTAAGCCGCCCGAAGTTTGAATTGCGCGAAGCTGTTGACGGCGTCACACATGCGCGCGTATTGATTCACACCTCTTCACCTCAGGAGGTAGAAAAGGTCGTTGGCCCAGCAGTTGAGGTAACCAAAAAAGCATATCTGGCTGGAGAAGCGGCTTTGGCAGAGCGAACCTTCCGGCGCAAAGGGTTGGCAGTATCGCTCTTTTTTATTCTGTTCCTTGCGGTTCTGGTTTATTTAAAGGTTAGGGAGATCGAAAGCCGGCAGCCGGCAATCTGAGATCAGAAAAGTGCGGAGAACCAATTGGCTGAGCGCAGGCAACGAATAACCGGACTGCTTGTGATTTTCACCGTGGGTTTCTTACTCACGGCGTTGCTGCCTTTGGTGCCTGGCATTGCCGCCGCCTCAAGAACAGGTGCACAACAGATCGCCCAACGCCGACGGCCAGTTCGGCCGGCGCCCGTACCCAAGGTCGACTACGGCAGTTTTTCGCACAAGACGCATGTCGATAAGCAGAAACTCACTTGCGACACGTGTCATCAGTTTCCCTCGAAAAACTGGAAAGAAGTCCGCAAAGGCGATGAAGCTTTTCCCGACGTCACCGATTTTCCTGAACACGCTGCTTGTCTCAACTGTCATCGGGTCCAAATTTTTGCTCGAGAACGGCCAGCTCCCAAGATCTGTGGAAATTGCCACATAGCCGTCACTCCTAAAAATACAGCACGGTACGTATTTCCCAGCGTCGGTGAGGCTTTCGTCGCTTCTCCCAGATCACTGGGGTTTGTATCGGAATTTGCGGTGTCCTTCCCGCATGACAAGCACGAGGAAGTAGTGAGCGCCAACTATCGGGGCGAGCAGCCATTGCGGGTTATGGCCGTCTCGTTCACTTCGAAAAACGTCCAGGAGGCGCCGAAGAGCTGTCCGGTCTGTCATCAAACATATCAACCTCAAGGCGATTCTGACGATGAGTTTGTTACTAAACCACCAAAGGACTTCCCTGAAGACGCGTTTTGGCTAAAGAAAGGCGCGTTCAAGACGGTTCCGGTGAGCCATACATTATGTTTCACCTGTCACTCTGAAGAGTCAGGGATAGAGCCCTTGCCAAAGAATTGTTCTACCTGCCACAAGCCTGCGCCTGTGGGTGCTCGTCCACTGCGTGATTTCGATCCCAAGTTGGCGGCCAGCATGGGAATTACTGACCGGATAATGCTGACGCGATGGTCGCGTCGCAGCGCCGGCCGTTATCGACATGAATTTGCCGTACACGCCGAGCTCAGTTGCTTTGCCTGTCACAATCTTGCGGTCATGAACACCCTGGATGAGAGAACTCTAGTTTCCGTTAAGTCCTGTGGGGGGGAAGGTAGCGGGTGCCATGTCGAAGCAACTACTGATGGAATATTAAATTACGAGATTGAGCAGAAGAAGACCAAGGCAAACTTTCAGTGCACGAAGTGTCACATAAAATTGGGGACCCAGCCGGTACCAGCTGATCATCTGGAAGCAATCCAGAAGACCGCCACAAAGTGAACACGCGTTGTGACTAGATGAGTGGGTTAATTCGAAGTCGAGGTATGCAGGCAAAGTCAGCCAGCCGCCTTTGGCTGCTTGTAGCGATAATTGCGCTGCCATTAATAGGCGCTGTCTTAAGTTCACATGACTATGCCAGAGCGCGCGACTTCAGAGAAGATCCTGCAATGGAGCAGCAGGACATCGGAGCTTCTACTGACTTTTCAAAGTTTCTACACGGCTCGCCAAACCATGCGAGGTTGCCTTGCTTATTGTGTCATCGACGTGAGAACACTTCAGCCCGTCCCGCGCTACCTGGGGCGAATGGCCATCTACCCTGCGCCGGCTGTCATGCCCAGCAGTTCGCGAATAAAGAGAGCCCAATCTGCACTATTTGTCATACAGATGTGAAGTCGGGGGCAACGAAATCTTTTCCTAACCTGAAAAGCTTTCGGGTAAAGTTTGATCATGCTCGACACATCAAGATGAATAGCGTAAATTGCGCCACCTGTCACAAACCCACTCGTGGTGGAGTAGCGTTTTCGATACCAGTTGGATTCAATGCACATTCGATATGCTATCGTTGCCATGTACCGCGCGGCCAAGCGGCGGCAGGCCGCGACATCTCATCCTGTGGCATCTGCCATCAACTGGGCGGTTATTCACGCACACCATCCTGGACTGCTGCGTTCCGGATGAACTTCAGTCATGCAAAACACGGGACGACTCAGGGGCTGAACTGCAATTCATGCCACAACATCCGGGCCGGAGCACCTCAAAGGAGGCAAGTGTCCGCGCCGCAAGCTGCCAACCATCACGCGGTAGGCACCACCCAGAGTTGCATGAGCTGTCATAATGGCAAGACGGCCTTTGGTGGTGACGACTTTTCGGCGTGTAAGCGTTGTCACACTGGGACCGGCTGGAGTTTCTGACAGCCCCCATCGTTACTGATGTACTTGCAACCTTGCGGAAAGTTACGCAGCATAATGCGAAAAATGCCGCGATTTCTGATGTATTCAACCTGGTCTTCGAGTGATGTGGGGGCCTGGGCTTTCGGCACAATCATTGCGCCGCATTCGTTCAGAGCCAGGCTTGGCTATACGCGTAAGTGAAAGGTAAAACGAACTCATGGGAACAAACCTCTTATTGCTAAAAGTCGGGGTTTTTGGGATAACAGCTGCTCTCTTCACTGTCGTCTTAATCGCGGTCCCAACCGCACGAGCAACCCAGGAACCAAGCGATCCGGCCGCTTTTTACAAAGCCAAGTGCTTTGCGTGTCATGGCGCAAGAGCAGAAAAGAAATTTGACCCTGCTGCACCGGAAGCGGAAATGGTCGAAGCCATCCTGAAAGGGAAGAAGGCTGAGAAACCACCCAACATGCCTGGCTTCGAAGCCAAGGGCGTGACAACGGATCAGGCAAAAGCACTAATCAGCTACATGAAACAGCTGAAAGAGGCGCCTGCTGGTGATTGAATCTGCGTAATTGAGATAGAGCAGGAGCACATCCAGTTAGATCAATCGGGCGGTCGCTTTAGGAGTCCAACTGCAACGTAGGTAAACTGCCCATGCAGCGAGGTGCTTTGCGGACATCCGTTTAACGCGAGTCGTGAAGATGCGCAGTTACTTGTTGGTAACATCCCTCATCTTGCTTCTGATTAGTTGTGCAGGCAGCGTTTTAATTGTCAGCGAACGTGTAGTAGCGCAAACTCCACCGACGCCTGCTCCCACACCTAGCGCGATACCTCCACAAGAGACCTCAAGTAGCCAGGCTCCTGCTGCCGTTTCACCTGTTCTTCAATGTCAGGCCTGCCATGAATCTGGAAAGAAGCTTCCCTATTTGGGTGGCGCGCTGTTTCATACTGCGCCGCACAGAGACTACGATCAGGGTTTCCATGCCAAAGCCATATCAGACGGAAGAAATGGCGGCGCCAAGGCGGCAACATGCCTTGATTGTCATACGAAAAACGGCGATCTCAGCACGATGCTGCCGGCAGACAACCCTCAGTCAACAATAAACCGAGTCAACATCGCAGCCACTTGCGGCAAATGTCATGGGAACAAGGCAGTCATGCAGGGCAGCGGTATCAGTAATCGGCCGTTCTTGTCCTATGCAGAAAGCGTCCATGCGCAAGCGTTAGCTCGAGGTAATGCGAGTGCAGCAGTATGTATTGACTGTCACAACAGCCACGACATTCGTCCAGCTTCGGATCAACAGTCATCGATATTCAAGATCAACATCCCGAAGACTTGTGGCCAGTGTCACCGAACTGAAGCTAATGAATTTGTGAATAGCGTCCACGGGCTAGCGGTTGCGCGCGGTGTTTCTCGCTCTCCCGTATGTACCGATTGCCATGGCATTCATGACATCCAAGCTGCCTTTGATCCGGCGACGGCCGCCGTCGTTGCCACTGACTCCTGTGCCAAATGCCATGAGGGCGTCACGCTTACAAGGGAATTTGGTGTTGCTTCGGGCCGCGTGGCGAGCTACAAGGACAGCTACCATGGCCTAGCCTCCCAGTTAGGGTCAAAGACTGTTGCTAACTGTGCCAGTTGTCATGGTGTTCACAATATCCTTCCCTCGTCAGACCCCAAGTCGATGATCAACGCGCAGAACCTTCCGCAGACATGTGGACAATGTCACGTGGGTGCAAGTGCTAACTTCACCAGCGGGAAAATTCATCTAACCGAGCCTTCGGTTTCTGAAGTCGCAGCTTCGCGCGATCTTGGGTTGATAGGAACGCGGATCGTGCGCTGGATCTATTTGCCTTTGATATTCATCGTCATTGGCGGCATGGTGGTTCACAACGCAGTTATTTGGCGCAGTAAGGCAGTGGCCAAGAGGAAACGCGAAGGTCGCTCGTTGGTACGTCTCACCCGGAACCAGCGCGTGCAGCACTGGTTGTTGCTTTCCAGCTTCATCGTTCTGGTCATCAGTGGGTTTGCGCTTCAATATCCCGATTCCTGGCTGGCGTGGTTGCTCGGCTCAAGCGAGTATCTGCGCCGCGGCATCCACCGAGTGGCCGCTGTTGTTATGCTTGCTGCCGGTGTTTATCATGTGGCGTACCTTGGCTTCACTTCAGAAGGACGCCAGTGGACAAGGGACATGCTGCCACGATTGAAGGATGTTCGAGACGTGGTTCAGAACTTCACATATTATCTCGGCTTGAACCGAAGAAAGCCCAAGATTGCCCGTTTTGGTTATGCGGAGAAGGCTGAATACTGGGCGGTCCTCTGGGGGACCATAATTATGGGACTCACGGGATTAATGATCTGGTTCAAGCTTGGCTTTTTCAGTTTCCTCTCACGGGGCTGGATTGAGATTGCGCTGGCCATACATTTCTACGAAGCCGTTCTCGCTACGCTGGCAATCGTTGTCTGGCACTTCTATCACGTGATTTTTGATCCGGACGTGTATCCAATCAACTGGGCCTTTCTTGATGGGCGAATATCTGAAGAACTCTACAAGGAGGAGCACGAACTCGATTATGAGCGCTTAGAGCAATCAAAGCTGGAAACAACAGAGAAGGGAATAGAGGAGGGCCCAGAGGAACGTACAGTCCCAGCTTCGGGTAATTGAGTTTGCCTGTTTGTAGTAGGCGGCTGATAATTTCGCTTCGCCGCAAAACCCTAAAAAACTAAGACGATCTCTTTCGGTTCCTCGGAATCTGCTGGTGTAAAGTAATGCCATGAGCGAAAGCCAAGCAGTACAAAAGACTCCAAGTGTCTTACGCAACTACATAAGCTTTGCCGGCGCGGCGGTGGCAATTTCCGCCTTCGCCAGCATAGTGCTGCTTTTTCTAATTGAGATAACCGGCGGAACGGAAAAGCCTTACCTCGGGATTTTTACCTACATCATCTTACCGACGATTCTCGTATTTGGTTTATCCATAGTCCCGGTTGGCGTGTTTCTTGAGAGACGGCGGCGACGCCGGCTCAAACCTGGTGAGATTGCTGTTTATCCAAGCATCGATCTCAACGATCCGCGACGCCGGCGTACCTTTCTTGGTTTTCTTGGCATCACTTTCATTTTTGTATTCGTGAGTGCATTTGGAAGTTATCGCGCTTATGAGTACACGGAAACAGTTACCTTCTGCGGTCAAACTTGCCATACTCCAATGCAACCCGAGCACGCTGCTTATCTAGCCTCGCCCCATGCCCGCGTGCGCTGCGTCGATTGTCACGTGGGGCCAGGCGCTGGTTGGTATGTGCGTTCCAAACTGTCGGGGGCATATCAGCTCTATTCGGTGGCATTCAATAAATATCCTCGTCCAATCAAGAGTCCTGTTCATAATCTGCGTCCCGCACCTGAAACGTGTGAACAGTGTCATTGGCCGGAAAAGTTCTTTGGCGCGCAGCTAAAGGTATTCAACCATTATGGATATGATGAGAAGAACAGTCTTCGTCGAGCGCGGATGTTGATTAATGTGGGGGGTGGCAGTCCGGCGACAGGTTTTGTGACGGGAATCCACTGGCACATGAACATCGCCAATGAGATCACATACATCTCCACAGACGCGCAACGCCAGGTGATACCGTGGGTGAGAATTAAAGACCGGCAGGGAAACGTTACGGAATATGTGGACCGCAGTCGTCCATTGTCACCCGATCAGGCGGCCCAAAAAGAGGCCCGGAAAATGGATTGCGTTGATTGCCACAATCGTCCGACACATGTGTACCTGCCACCCGATCTGGCTATAGACCAGTCGTTCGCGGCGGGCAGGCTTGACACTGCCTTACCCTATCTGAAAAGGGAGGCAGTCGGAGCACTGGCCCGTCCCTATTTGACGACCAATGAGGCATTAAACTCAATCGCGACCGGACTGGATCAGTTTTATCGCACAAACTATTCTGATATTTATGCGCAGAAGAACAGCTCCGTCAAAACTGCAATTAGCGAAGTTCAAAGGATCTTTCAGACTTACTTCTTCCCCGAGATGAAAACGAACTGGGAAACGCATCCTAACAACATTGGGCATTTTTATTACACCGGATGTTTCCGGTGCCACGATGGAGAGCATGTCAGCAACACAGGAAAGACCATTCGCAACGAGTGTAATATCTGCCACACCATGCTCGATGATACGGCTGGAGGTCCCCCGGCCCGGGAAAAATCAGGTTCATTTCAACACCCGATAGATCTCGGCGCACTGTCAGATCTGAAGTGTACCGTTTGCCACAAAGCTAACCAGCCCTTCCAACATCCGGTCAACCTCGGTGACATATCCAGCTTTAGCTGCGTTGAGTGCCACCCACGAAAGTAAGAGGGGGAATCGACCACCAACGGCCCGGTGGTGGCATTCTCTCAACATTCCTTTGCGGATGTTAGAGAAAAGATCTAGAGCACCTCCAACCGCAGTTAGTGGAATTTTGTGTTGGGCGTCGCGGGTCGGTTATTATCTCCGAAGGCCGAGGAGTAACAAATGGTAAACATTGAAGACATGACGCCAAAGGAGATGGAAGTCTTGCTTGCGCGGGTTGGATTCGGCCATCTAGGTTGTGCTCGCGAGGGGCGACCCTACGTTTTGCCTATGCGCTACGCTTACGATGCGGGGAACATATACTTCTTCACCACTGAAGGAATGAAGACTAGCTACATTGACACAAATCCGGAGGTCTGTTTTCAGGTCGAAGAGGTGCGTGATTACTCCCAGTGGCAGAGTGTCGTAGTGGTCGGACGCGCTGAGCGTCTTACCCGGGCCGAGGACACGGAGTACGCAATGCAGTTACTTACGAAACGCAATCCAACGCTCTCTCCGGCTATTAATGCCACGCGCATCGATGTGTGGGGAAGATCAAATACGGTCGCTCTATATCGAATCAAACCGGAGCTGATGGACGGTCGAAAGACGATCTCTTCGAATGGTAATTAAGGCTTTGCGCGCTGGATCTAGCCTACTCGTATCGCAGCGCTTCAATTGGGCTGAGCCGGGCAGCTTTCCAGGCCGGCCATAAGCCAAAGATCAATCCCAGGCCGACCGAGACACCAAAGCCAACGGCCGGTGACCACAGCGGTATGTATGTTGGCATGAACCGTTGGATGCCGAGGGCGATTAGCGAACCAAAAAGAATTCCCAACAACCCTCCCAACCCGGTCAACGTGGTCGCCTCGATCGGGAACTGAATCACAATATCGCGCCTCCGTGCGCCAATCGCTTTTCTTACACCGATTTCCCTGGTGCGTTCTGTTACTGAAACGAGCATGATATTCATCACACCGATGCCGCCTACCAGCGTATAAAGCCTTGTTTTCGTTGTTGGGATCTTCAGCGCCCACCAGGAATATGTCTCTCTCAGCCAGCACTCCAATCACCCGGTAGCTGCGGCCACTGATCAAGATGTCTTCCCCCAGGGCATTGGAGAAAGGGAAGAGAGTGTTTGCTACGTCGCGGCCAATAACGGCTAGATCGCTGCGGCGCTCATTTTCTTCGTCGGTGTAATAACGGCCTTCAGCTACCTCGGTTACGCCCATCTTAAAGTAAGAGGGTGAGGCGCCCTGGACGGTCGCTGTCGTCATCTCCACATCCCGATAACGAACATTGACCCGGTCAGTAAACGGTCCGGCCATGAAGTCCACTGGCGACATGAATGCGGCGACATAGGTGATGGAGGGACACTCCTGTTCCAGAGCAGTAGCGTCTTCATAGCTGAGTGGCTTGCGCATGCGCTCTTCAGATGAAGGGTTGAAATTGAAACCGGGATCAAATTTGTAAATGTAGATTGAATTGGTGCCGAAGGATTCAATCTCCTTTGAGACGCGTGCATCGATCCCCGATACAAATGCGGCGATCACAATCACGGTCATTGTGCCAATCACCACGCCCAGAACTGTTAAAAGGGAGCGCAGCTTGTGTTGCCAGAGCGTGTCTAACCCCATCTTCAAGTTTTCAAAAACGCTGCCTTTGAACAGTTTCATAGCCGATCACAGTTGCGACTCCGAAGATCACGCCCAGGAGTGTCAAGAAGGATCTAAGCTTGTGCCCAAAGATCGAGGCAATAGCGAGTTTTAGAGCTTCCAAAAAGGGCATTTTACGTCCTCATTATGCCGTTTATAAGGTCATTAGCTCCAAGTGTCTATGCTTGGATAGGAAAGTTTCAAGCTTGAGTTCTGTTGCCCGTATCTGGTTGATCTTACACTCAGTCAGACTGGCCGCTGCAACCGGTGAGGTGTTTAGTGTGGCTATGCTTTGTACGGTATGGCACAGAAGTGTTATAGTCTGGCGCCGAAACAGGATGAAATGCAAGGTTGAAACTGTCTGATAGGCTCTTGGTTTTTCCGCCTCCAAATTGAGTCCACGCCATGTTTAAGCACGTTATTGGACTATTCTCGCGGAGCTCAGAAGATGAAAATTTTACTGTACAACCCTGATAACGGAGTCACTCGAAACTTCATGCCTCACCTCTGGATGTTTTTGCTAAAGGCATTAACTCCCCCCGAGCATGAAGTCGTGCTAATCGACGGCAACGCTAAACCACTGAATGAGACTGAGCTTGTGCGCTTTGTGGCTGACCATAACATCAGTTTGGTTGGTATCGGGGCAATGACGCGCATGATTGCCAAGGCATATCGAATAGCTGATGCCCTGCGCGCAGCTGGGGTTCCCGTGGTGATGGGAGGGCCTCACGTCACCGAGTTGCCGGACGAGGCGCTCGGAAGGGACGGCGGTCCAAGACACGCTGACGCCGTTGCTTTGGGAGAAGCCGACGAGACCTGGCCCCGAATTGTTGAGGATGCGAGCCGCGGGCAGCTCAAGGAAGTGTATGCGCCTGTAGATGAGAAAGGTAAAGAGAAAAAACCAAGCTTACAACCATATCCAGTCATTCCGTGGGACAAGATTGATCTGGAGCAGTTCAATTGGATACCTAAAGTTTTTAGTCGATGGACTGTAAAACACGGGTCAGGTTGGCGCACGTTCAACATGATTCCAGTTGAGTCTGGTCGCGGTTGCCCGTACGGGTGCGAATTCTGCACCGTTACCGGCTTCTTTGGCGACTCAATAAGGTTTCGCACCAACGAGAGCGTTGTAAACGAGCTTCTGCTGCTAAAGGAACGCGCCCGGAAAGAACGCGGACAAATCTCGGTGTTTTTTATTGATGACAACTTTGCCATCAACATAAAGCGAACTAAGTCGCTGCTGCGAGATATCGTCGCAGCTGGAGCAGAGCTTCCCTGGACCGCGCAAATCAGCGCCAATCTGCTGCGTGACGAAGAATTGGTGGATCTGATCGCCGCTTCAGGAGGCCGATGGGTGTTTATCGGCATGGAGTCGATCGATCCGGCAAACCTCGCCGCTGTGAATAAGAGTTTCAACAAGCCCGGAGAGTATGCAGCAGTGCTCAACAGGCTAGCGCGCCGGAATGTCTATGCCATCACCTCCTTCATTATTGGTTTGGACAACGACACACCTGGTGTAGCGGCGCGCACGCTTGAGCAGATTGCCGAGTGGCCGCCCGTTATGCCTGTATTTAGTCCTCTAACGCCACTGCCGGGCACGCCTTTATATGCGCGGCTCGGGGCGGAAGGTCGACTTACGCGGCCTAAGCACTGGCTCAATTTCGATCTCTACAAAATGTCGCACACCCCTTTGAAGCTAACAATTCCGGAAGCACAGTTGGAACTGGATCGAGCCTGGCGAAACTCTTACAGCCCCGAGCGCAACGCAAGGGTAATCGATTCGCTTAGCGATCGCAGGCTTGACGATCAAATAATGCATTTTGTAATGCGCATGTTCTTCCGCGGTATTTACTTCCCGCAGATGGATAAGCGAACGTGGGCCAAATCTATCCTTCAAAATCGGAAGCCTATCTATAAGCTCGTTAAGGGGGGAATTAGCACCTATCGGGAGGTGCGAAAGCAATCGGCGCTGGCAGCCGCGGTATAGCGCCTATAGGACCTATTTGAGGATAGGACCAATAGGAGAAATACTAATGAAAAGATCAAATCTCCTTTTATTGCTCTGTACCATTTTCGTCATCGCCTTTGTCAGTTGCGCCGCGCCAGGTCCTAAACCACCAAAGCAGATCAAAACCGTCGCCTTTATCACCAACACCACGTCGGATTTTTGGAAGATAGTGCGCAAGGGATCTGAAAAGGCTGACAATGAACTGGCTGATATTACGGTAGACTTTAAGACGACAAACGACTCAACGGTAGAAGAGCAAAACCGCCTCATAAAACAGGCCCTCGAGCGGAATGATGCAGATGCCATTGCTGTCAGCCCCATCGATCCGGCCGGTCAGAAAAAGGTGATCAACGAGGCGGCAAAAAGGGCGCTGGTTATTACTCAGGACAGCGATGCGCCAGACAGCGATCGCACTCTTTACCTGGGCGCCGACAACCGTGTCGCAGGTCGCCAGGCCGGAGAACTGATTAGAAGGGCCCTGCCACAGGGCGGAAAGATAATGGTGTTTGTCGGTAAACGTGAAGTACAGAACGCGCTGGAGCGATTCGAAGGTCTTCAGGAGGCGGTACGGGGATCGAAGGTGGAAATTATTGATCTGATGACCGACGATGCCAATCCAACCACTGCGAGAGAAAACGCCTATCAAGCGCTCAAGAAATATCCTGACCTAGCCGGTATGGTTGGTCTATGGTCTTACAACGGTCCGTCAATCGTGCAGGCGCTTCGGCCCGAAGGTAAGCTCGGTACTATCAAGATCGTGTGCTTTGACGACGATCAGGCCACCCTCGCTGGAATCAAAGAAGGCGTGATCTTTGGCACCGTGGCACAACAGCCTTTCGAATACGGATATGAAGCCGTTAAAACGGCGGCCAAGATCCTCTCTGGAGACCGTTCGGTCATACCAGAGAACAAGATGCTATTTATTCCGACCGTCGTTATTCAACGCAACAACGTCGATGACTATAGTAAGAAGTTGAGCCAGCTGCTTAGCACGTAAGTTACTACCTACTCTCGTTGTCGACTCGTGAGCTAACCGAACATTGTTGGTTCTCCCACGACCCCCCATTTAGTTCTTGTTTGGATCCTTCAACTGCCTCAGCCAGACAATCGGGATGAAAGTTTAGATTTCCGGGAATTCTTTGGACTCGTCCCGCAATTGGGTTGCCGCAGTGATCGCAGATGATTCGCATAAACACTCTCCTTACCTGAATACAACTCTATTCAGCTTACATACTTGTCCGGCAATGCCTGATCGCGTTTTCCCGCAGAAACCTTTTCGAGGGACTTCCGGAAATCAGTTTGTCTCATCTCCCAGCGTTGCTCGTAAGCGTTCACCGGTCCCCACAAGACGTTTATAGCTTTCTTTCAACGATCTCT
>Ga0214473_10008567_pt1 | contig 12083 bp, 9 predicted proteins | sample RVTome_7_FD_203509 | JGI IMG/M metagenome (GOLD analysis project Ga0214473, IMG submission 203509) | Soil microbial communities from uranium-contaminated site in the Upper Colorado River Basin, Wyoming, United States - RVT98D197 | ecosystem: Environmental > Terrestrial > Soil > Contaminated >...
GCTGTTTTCCCATCGCCGAATCATGCCAAGTTCCACGCTCCGTTCGAAACGCTCAAACACTTGTGCCGTGCGGTTTTCAGGCTCATGCCGCTTCATTTCCTACCCACACGATTCCGTGAAGACCCAAAGTTCTTTGGTGCGCTCGAGAGTACCTTTCCGCCGCTCCGCGAGCTTAAGGCAAGTCGCGCTGACGAGGAGATCGCAGGCCGCTATAGACGTCCGGACGGCGGGCACCTCCTTTTCCGGCCAATAGGCCTGCTGCTCATCGTGAGAGCCATTCGCCACCTCACCGATTCGGGGCTCAGCTTGAAAGAGGCGCTGAGGCGAGTCGCACGGGTCCCCACGGAACTGGAGAGCGACCCCTGGGCCGGCCTTCTGTGGGACAAGACCAATCGAAGGATAGTGTCTGCCCCTGAAAACCAAAAGGTAGCGCTTCGAATGCTGTGCTTTGGGCTCGGAGGTGACCTCTCGAAGTTCAAGACGACCAGAGAAGACCTGGAAACGGAACTTGCTGGACTTCTGCACGTTGCCACGTTCGAGTTACCCCGCTTTGTGGAGGAGTGATTAGTCCCCGTGGGTGCCATGAACGAGGAATTCGAACGCCAGAAGCTCTGCTACGAGCAGAACTGCGAGCATATGCGCAGCCTCAATCAGATCATGTGGCAGGTGCCGATCATCGCCATGACCCTGACCGGCGGCCTCTGGTACGGGATCGCAACGCTCAGCGCAATGCAGACAGGGATTAAGGTCGCACTCTTGGTCTTCGGAGCGGCGGCCAACATCGCGCTCATCGGAGTCATCCAGCGCGTAAGGTTCGTGATGGCTGCGTATCTGGACAAGATCAAGGAGTTCCATCCTGCCGGGTTTGCGGACACGAAGACGGTTCCCCCGAAGGGGTGGCGCCGGCTGTTGCGGGAGCAAGCGGTTGTCGACACCTTCTCCATATTTCTCGCAACCGCGGCGGGATTGAGCATTGTTGGTGCCGTGTTGATCGGGGCTGGCATCCTGGCAACAACCGACCAAAGCGGTGCCGGAGGCAAGAAATGCATACAGATACAGGTCCCGTGACGGTCGCTGCCGAGTCGCCCTTCTTGGATGAGACGCGGTGGACCAACGAAAACGAGTCCGCCGTTGCCCTGAGGGACCGCTTCCCAGTGAGCCGGGGACACACGCTCATCGCCCCGAAGCGCGTCGTTTCGTCCCTGTTCGATCTCTCTGATGAGGAGGTCTTGGACTGCTGGCGCTTGTTGAAAGAGGAGAAGAGGCGTCTTGAGTCGGAATTTTCACCCGACGGCTTCAACGTTGGGATCAACATCGGCGCGGCAGCTGGCCAGACAGTGGCTCACGTACATATCCACCTCATTCCGAGGTACAAAGGCGATGTCCCGTCGCCGCGCGGCGGCGTAAGGGGGGTGATTCCTGGGAAGGCGAGCTATTGAAGAGTTCAGAGGGGTTTTCGATTTCTTCAGCGTTCGGAGGGACCAATGCGAGTCTTCATCGGCAGTTCCGGAGAACAGAAGCAGCTTGTGGAGTGGCTTACTGGCTTTATGCGAAGCGACTATTCGGGAGTGCTCGAACCAGTTCCCTGGACAGTGCCGTGGGCTGGCGGCAAGTATATTCTTGAGACCCTCTTGGAATTCGTCGAAACGACCGATGCGGCGATCCTCTTCTCGACCGCTGACGACATGACATCGTACAGGGAGACTCAGCGCTTCGAACCCAGAGACAACTTGCTTTTTGAAGCGGGGCTGTTTGTCGCCGCACACGGGCGCGAACGTACGCAGCTGATGGTCCCGCAGTACCCGGCCGGAGATCCACGTCAGAAGGTCGCCCTTCCGATAGATGTTGCCGGACTAAGCTACAACTCATACCAATGGGTTGATGGAAACCCGGCGAGCACCGGACTACCCACCACGGCTCGGACGGTGTGCAATGCGCTCAAGAATCTCGGGCCACGCGTTCGGACGCCAGCGCCACTCCGGAGCCTAGTTGGCCAACCCACAGTTGAGGAGATTCGCACCCTCGTCGGTGAGTGGAGTGCGCTCCACGCTGGCGGCATTCAGCGTCTCGCCGCCGACAGCAATGCCAGGTCTGTAGACATCTTGGCTGCATACAGAGTCGGAGATATTCACAAACCCCTTGAAGCCAAATGGAAGGCGCGGGAAGGAGCCTCTGTTCGTGCCTGCTTCGCGAACATGTGGGACGACGCGCTCCTTGCTACCTACCGGCGCAAATACGACGACCGAAGCGCAGATCACATTCGGAACGCGGTCAAGGAGTCAATAGAGTTTCTCCTGGGTCCTTGCGAAGTGCGCGTCGAGAACGGAAAGGTCAGCATTGCCAACGTGCAAGACCCACCTCGCGCTAAGTACGAGATCCGACTGACGCCGCAGCGCATTACGTATAGCTTCTACCGGATCGACGACATTGCGTTCCTCGTTCCGCTCGACATGAAACGGGCGCAGAACCCCAGTCCGCTTGCGTGGGCACTGGCAAAGGACACGGCACCACGTGCGTTCGCGCACTACCTCCAGGAGTATGAGACCATGTTCTCGGAAGCCATTCAGGTCTACCCTCCGGCGTAGAAAGTGAGCTGCGCATGAGAGAGCTTTGCTTCATTGACGTCGAGACGACAGGGGCGGTTTTCGGGCACCACGAGATCATCGAAATCGGCGTGGTCCGAACTTCACAAGACGCCGCATCCGTTAAGACCGACTGGAGCAGGCGAGTGCGCCCTCGTCATCCAGAACGCATCTCGCCGGCCGCTCTCAAGGTAAACGGCTATTCGGCAGAGCTGTGGGCCAGCGCTCAGGAACTGTCGCGCCAACTCTGGGTCGAGTTCGCCGATGTTGTCAGAGAGTGTACCCCTGTCTGTCACAACCCATCGTTCGACCGAGCCTTTATTGGCTTGAGTGCAGCTGAGCATGGAGTGGCGGATCTCGGGATGGACTACCATTGGATAGGAACGGAGTCTCTGGCTTGGCCTTTGTATCGGTACGGTGTTCTTGAGCAGTTCTCGCTCGAGACTCTCTGCAGCTTTCTTGAAGTTGAAGTGGAACCTAACCCCCACAACGCTCTTGACGGTGCACGAGCGTGCTGGCGTGTCTATCGAGTCCTGATGATGCGGTATAAGGATCTCGCGATCGGACAGCACGGTGCAGGCGTGACTGGGTGATTGGACAGCGTAGGGTGCATGCGCCCTCGCTGGACTAGAGGAGGCGGTGATGCCGAAGGGTCGAGCTTCGAAGCGAACAAGGGGAGCGGCGCACACTCGCGCTGCGCGGGTGAGCAGAGCGGAGCAAAGTGCCGCGGAGCACGGTGCGTCGCGGCGAGCCTACCGCTTGCGCGACGACCACATCGAGAGTTCGCTGCTGACCGGCAAGGACGCGGAGTTGCTCGAGCCCTACTTCGGTGAGGCCGGCTACGAGGAGATTCGCGACCTCGCGCGACAAGCCGCCGCGCGCAGCGTCCGCGGCGGGCCGCGTGTGCTGATCCTGCCCGGCATCATGGGTTCGACGCTCGGCACGCCGGGGCGCTTCCTCGACGACACCATCTGGATCGATCCCATCGACATCGCCCGCGGCAAGCTAGCGGAGCTGGCGCTCCAGGCGGGACGCGTCAAGCATACCGCCCTTGGCGTCGTGCTCTTCGCCTACCTCAAGTTGAAGCTCACGCTCAAGATCAACGGCTTCGACGCCGACTTCCATCCCTTCGACTGGCGCCTCAGCATTGCAGACCTCGGGGCGCAGCTCGCGCAAAGGGTGAAGGATGAGCAGGCGAGAGAGGTCTCTCTCGTCGCTCACAGCATGGGTGGCCTGGTGGCGCGTGCTGCTCTGGCGCACAAGCTGCCCGAGGTGAAGCGGCTCGTGATGCTGGGGACGCCGAACTTCGGCTCGTTCGTGCCGGTGCAGGCCATTCGCGCTGTCTACCCCGTGGTGCGCAAGGTCGCGCTGCTCGATCTGGCACACAGCCCGGAAGCGCTTGCGGAGCAGATCTTCAGCACCTTCCCAGGCCTGTATCAGATGCTGCCGCATCCCGAGCGATTCAGCGCGCTCGATCTGTCCAACCCGGCCGTCTGGCCGGCCACCGGGCCGCAGCCCAATCCCAAGCTGCTCCCCGAATTCGGCCGCATCGGCAAAGCTCTGGCGAAGGCGGACGAGCGCTTCATCTTGATCGCTGGCGTGAATCAAGAAACCATCACCGGCCTGCGCGTGGACGGCGCGGACTTTGTTTACGAGCAATCCCTGGAAGGCGACGGCACCGTGCCGCTGGCGTTCGCCGAGCTGCCCGGGGCGAAGACCTACTACGTGGAGGAGGGACACGGCGGCCTCCCCAACAACGCCACCGTGGGGCGCGCCGTGATCGAGCTGCTGCAGTCGGGGAGGACAGCTCTCCTTCCTGATCACTGGGCACCGGCGCGACGCGGCCTCACGCGTGTGCTTCGGGAAGCCGACTTCCCCGTTCCCTCTGCCGAGGGCCGGCGGGGCACCCAGCTCACGGCGAGCGAGGTGCGCCATTTGGCGGATGAGCTGGTGTCCCCTGACGCCCGCGATATGGGGCCCGCGGCCGCAGTGGCTGCATCGGCCGCCGCGGGCTACGACCACGAGCTGCGGCAAGTAGTCGTGGGCCGGCGCTTACAGCACCGCATCGACCTGAAACTCGCCCACGGCAGCATCGCGGACGTCGAGGCACCCGCCTACGTCTTAGGCGTCTTCCGCGACGTCGAACCCAGCGGCCCCGCAATCGCGTTGGATCAGCGCCTCGACGGTGCGATCAGCGAGTTCACGAAGCGGCGCATGTTCAATGGCAACGTCGGTGAAGTATTCATCATGCCCACAGGTCGTCACCTCGTGCGCTCCGACATGGTCCTGTTCGCCGGCCTCGGCTCGTTTGACCGCTTCGATGGCGGGGTGCAGCGTTTGGCAGCAGAGAACGTCGTCCGCACGTTCGTGTCCACCGGCGTCGGCGACTTCGCCACCGTGCTCCTCGGCGCGGGCTCTGGCCGCGGCGTTGCCGACACCCTGCAGAATCTCCTGAGCGGCTTCTTTCGCGCCATTCGCGACCTCGACCGCACCCATGGGCTTCGTTCCATCACCTTCTGCGAGCTCGACCGCGACGCCTACGCCGCGATGAAGGAAGAGCTCTACCGTTTGGCGAGCACCGAGCTGTTCGATGAGATCGAGGCCACGTTCAGCGAGGTGCCCGTTCTCGCCACGGTCGCGCCCGCAGCACCGGAGCGAGCTGCGGAGCGCGGCCCGACCCCAGCGTATCTGATCGTACGCGAGGAGCCGCGGCCAAACGAGTCAACCAAAGACGATGCACGCCTGTTCCGCTCCTCCCTCCTCACCGCCGGCACCAAGGCGGGTGTCATCACCGGTGTCGCCAAGCTGCGGAGCCGCGATCTCGATGAGCATCTTGATCAGATCGAGCTTCCGCAGTTCACCTTCGACCGGATGAATGCCTTCGGGACCAAGCTTGCCAGCTTGGTCCTCGCCAGAGAGATCTTGGAAACGCTTCCGACGATGAAGGACCGCCCCCTCGTCGTCGTCCACGACGGACCGGCATCGCGCATTCCGTGGGAGACCATCTCCGTGGACGGTTGGTTCCCCGCTGCTGGCGCCGGTCTCAGTCGGCGCTACCTGGCGGACAATCTCTCGGTGGCGAAGTGGCTCGAGCAGCGAAAGCAGGGAACGGTGCTCAAGGTGCTTCTGGTCGTCAACCCAACCCTGGATCTCGACGGCGCGACGGTTGAGGGGCAGCGACTGAAGCAGTTGTTGGCGGCGTATCCGTCCATCAAGATCGACGAGCTGCATGGTGCCGAGGCGACGAAGGCTGTGGTGCTGCAGAAGCTCCGTTCGGGCGAGTACGACATCGCCCACTACGCCGGACACGCGTTCTTCGACCCGAGCAACCCGGCGCTCGGCGGCCTCAAGTGTCACGACCGTGTCCTCACCGGGGCCGACTTGGCCGGCGCCGGGAGGCTGCCGAGCCTGCTCTTCTTCAACGCCTGTGAGAGCGGACGGGTACGCCGGGGCGAACAGAAAGAGGATTCGGAACTGGCGGTGGCCAAGCGGATCGAGCGCAGCGTGGGCGTCGCTGAGGCGCTGATGCGCGGCGGGGTCGCCAACTACATCGGCACCTATTGGTCCGTGGGTGACGCCAGCGCCAAGGCCTTTGCCGAGACCTTCTATGGCGATCTGCTCGGGGGCAGATCGATCGGCGCCGCGTTGTTGGCTGGCCGAGCCAAACTGCGCACGCTCAAATCGCACGATTGGGCCGACTTCATCCTCTACGGCAGCTATGACTTCGTGTTGAAGCAACCCTCGGCGTAGGTCTCCGGCATGTTCCGCCTGGCGGCTCTGCCGATCCTCAAGACAAAGGAGCGAGCCTTGCCATCTGGTGATCAGCCGTGGTACCAGGCGCATACTAACCTGCGACGAGGAGGCGACTATGGCCAGACGTCCCAAGGTGTGTCACGACCGCGTCCTGCCCCAGGATCTATTCCGTCGGCAGCCGGCAATGGCGCTGCGCCGCGGTGGTCCGCAGCGTGCGGTACTCGAGTTTCGCAAGCTGTGGGTGAACGGCTCCACGCTACACGTGCGGTTCCTAGAGGGAAAGGCGGCGCAGAAGGAGCTGGTGAAGACGCAAGCGCGCTGGTGGACGAAGCACGCGAACCTTAGCTTCGCATTCGACGACCGGCCTGACGCAGAGATCCGCATCACCTTCGATCCGTCTGACGGCGCCTGGTCGTGGGTGGGTACCGACTGCCGCAAGATCCCACAGGACGAGCCAACGATGAACCTTGGCTTCCTCGACGGTGGGACGGCGGGCCACGAGTTCGGGCACGCCATCGGTCTCGGCCACGAGCACCAGAACCCAAGAGGTGGCATCGAGTGGAACGAGAAGGTGGTTCTCAAGGAACTGAGCGGCCCACCCAACAACTGGACGCCAGAGCAGATCCGCCACAACGTCCTCGAAAAGTATCGCGTCGACCAAATCCGTGGAACGGAGTTCGACCCGGACTCGATCATGCTCTACTTCTTTCCGGGAAGCTGGACGAAGAACGGCCAGGGCACAAAGGCCAACGAGGTACTGTCCGGGTTGGACAAGGGCTTCATTGCAAGCGAGCAGGCGTATCCGGCCATACTGGCGAAGGCAGCGAAGGTCCAAATCGACGGCGCAGCCGTAGCGGCAAAAATCGGCCTCCCCGGCGAGGAGGATCTCTTCACCTTCAAAGTGAAGTCGGGTGGGCGCTACGTCATCGAGACTGGCGGGAAGACCGATGTCGTGATGAAGATGTTCGGCCCTGACAACCAGACTGGTTTAGTCGCTGAAGATGACGACAGCGGCGTCGGTACGAACGCGCGGATCATCGCCGACCTGATCCCCGGACAGTACTGGGCTCAGCTCCGCCACTACCACCAGGCGACTGGAACCGGCACGTATAGCCTCCAGGTCAAGTCGGCGTGATCGCGGCGGAGGTCGCGCGGCCGGCGCGCTTGGGGACGATGGTGCTCTTGGTACGTTTCGCGCACGGCTGTAGACCCAGATCGAGGATCCGTTCCAAAAGTACCATCGTCCCTAATCCCCGTACCAGACCTGAATCCGGAATCCGTGCCGTAGCGCCTTCTGACCAAAGCAGCAGACGGGATCATCGATCTGGAGCACGATGAACCTTGCCGGATCCGTTCTGCGCCGCCGCTGATAGATCAGTTGCAAGTAGAGGGCGTTGTGGACGAGCGCGAGCCCGAACGCCAGCAAACCGAGGAAGCCGGTGGCATACTGAACTGCGTACGCAATCGCGACGTGCAACGCATTGATGCGCGCTGAGGTACCGTAACCGCGGAGGAGGAAGAACACGGTCCAGTCCTTCTCGTCCGGGCACTTGTGACTCGTGTATGCGGGCACGACGCTACGGACGTCAAAGAACGCAACGATGACGATAATCAGCGCCACCGCGACTGGTATCGGACGTTTCGCACCCAGCGGAAAACCGAAATCAATGATCCCTCCAAATGCACGATCGTCCCGCATCCTGTCTGGCACCCTACAAAGTGCTTTCCTCAGAAGTCAACCGAACCACAATCTCCGCGCCTCTCTCCTAGTCCCATCATAGTGAATGTTGAGATCACCTCTGGGGGGTCAGGCACTGAAAGTTGTACTTAACCGTCTTCTGATTCGAGCTCAACGCACAGCGGGCCCGGACCTGCCGGCCACACCCCGCGGTCACTCAGACGCCGCCCCTCGAAGACGACGAAGCTCTCGGCGCCGTAGTGCGGCAGCGGCCCGGCGATGGCGCTCAGAGCACCAGCATCCTCGCCGCTGACGACCACCAGCGCGCCTTTCCCCAGCCGCGCCACCGTCCAGGCTCGCGCCGTACCGCGCCGCGCGATATCGGGCGCAAGCCCGTCGAGGGCCTCGCGCTTCAACACCGCTTCGACCTCGGCATCGGTGCCGACGAGCACAGCCGTTCCGTCCGGCAGTGGCGCCGACGGCCCGTTGAACTGCGGCTCTCGTTCCAAAAGCCGCGCAGCAAGGTTCCGCGCCGCTGCTTGTACCTGCGGATTGAGTGCGGCGATCACGACTGGCGCCGACGGATCGAAGGCGGCGGAGCGCAATATCGGCGCAACCTCGCCGGGACCGGGACGGCGAAAGAGGCGAAAATCAGGGTCGACGCACAGCCGGTGCGGCCGATCCGGCGTACCGATCTGGTAGCGCAGCGTGGAGAGGTCCAACCACTCCGCTTCAGCACGCGACGCCGTCGCGCTGTCCACTACCAGCGGCACCCGCAGCTTGTACGCGGGATCAGTCTGTGACAACACGAACGAGAGGACAAACCCCTGCTCCTCCTGGCGCACCGCGACCTCGCTGAGCGCCAGCATCGGCGCCCCGGCACGCTCAATCCACTGCGAGAAAAACTTCCGCACCCCAACGGGATTAGGCCTTACCTCTCCATCAACTGCCTCGAAGGCCTGCCACAGGTCGTCCCAACTCGCCCGCCGGAAGTGGTTGCGTTCCCAGAACCGCCGCAGGCCGCGGTCGAAAGCGGGCTGCCCCAGGACGTCGCGCAGCATGAAGAACACCATGGCGGCTTTGTGATATCCAACCACTTGGGAAGTGGTATGCTGCCTGCTGCGAAACGCCGTCAGCGGTTGCTCTCTGTCGGGAGGCAGAGCGGCGTACTCGCGCATCCAGCGCCGGCGCATCTCGGCCGCCTGCGCCTCGCCCTTGCGCTCCTCATAGGTGTAGTCCGCCATGAATGTGGTCAGGCCCTCGGCCCAGTTGCCGCGGCTGGCATCAATCAGCACCCCGTTGCCCCACCAACTGTGCAGCACCTCGTGACCGAGGGAGGTGTCGAGCAGGAACGGCAGCCGCAGCACAGCGCTGCCAACGTAGGTGAGCCCTGGAAATCCGAGGCCGAGTGGGCGCGGACCCGACACGACGTCAAAACCGGCGTATGGATATGCACCGATCCACGCCTCATAGAATTCCAGATATTGACCGGCCTTCTCGAGATATGCAGGCGCGAGCTCGGCGACACTCGGGTCGAAGTACGTGCGCAGCCGCCGTCGTTGCAGCCAGCGCTCGCGCATCACGTAGGGGCCGGCGAACAGCGCGATCTCCTCCATCGGCCCCTGCGAGATGTACCGCGCCTTATATCGGCCGGAGGAGCTGCGCTCTTCGACCAGCTTTCCGGGCGCAACCGCCAGCTGCCCGACCGGCACATCGACGGTCAGTTCATAGGATATGAGGCCGTCATCGAAGGTCGGGTACCAACCCCCGAGCAAAAAGGTTCCCGCCGGGTCGATAACCAGATCCGCGTCCTCTTCTCCCCCCGCAGCGGTCCCATGATAGCGCACCATGATGTCGTGCGGCTTACGCTTGTTGAGTTTGAACAGCCAGCGCCCGGCGCGCGGATCAACCGCCAGCGCCGTGCCATCGACAACCAACCGGTCGACCACGAAAGCGCTCGGCAAGGTGAAACTCTGATCACCGGACGCAAGTAGGCAGATGTGATCGGTCCCATCAAGGGAGCGGGTATGGGGATCGATACGAACGGAGAGTCGGTGATGGACAGAAGGGCGCGCACTCTCTTGTGCTGCCCAGCAGGGCACAACGGCCAGCAAGAGAACAGTCGCGGCTGCTAAACGTCTTCCCAGCTCTGAGGGCATCAGGTCAGTGGTTCTCGGTTTCGGCGGGAAAGCGGGCCACAATTTCCATCTCCTTACGGCCGCGGCGCACCTGCAGCGGCAACCAGGTGCCGGGCGCTTGCCGCGCCACGATCTCCTGCAGATCGCCCGGTGCCTGCACCGCCACTCCTGCGGCATTGACGATCACGTCTTCGGCTTTAACCCCGGCCGCCTCAGCGACGCTGCCGGAAGTCACCTCCCTCACTTTCAGGCCACCCTCGACCGGCTCAATCTGCACGCCCAAAGGCACGTAGCGCTTGGGCGTTTCGCTCAATGTGATGCCGAAAACCGCATCCGCCAAACCCGCTTGGAGCTCCTCACAGTCATCGCTCCAGGGCAGGAACACCATCATGTCCTTGGCCTCAACCCCCAGGGCGGCAAGCTGGCGCGGAACGCCGTAGCCATGTCTCAGATGTCCCATCCCCACCAATCCGACGACCACCGCATCCGGTTCTGCCTGCATTGCGGCGTGAAGACCTTCCGCGAAAGCACGATCCCACGCGAGTTGGGCCGCGATGAAGCGGGACAAGCCGGCCTCGGAAGACACGTCTGGCTTCTGAGCGTGTTGGCTGTAGGTGTCTTCAAGAAGCTTGGCATACTCGGGCACAGCCGGGGCCGGGTGGGTGAGGCCCTCGCGCTCCTCTGCGGCAACGTTGTCCCACCCGTGCTCAGCCAGGCGGGAGACGAGCTCCCATGGAACGTTGAGAGATCGCATCGGCATGCGATTCATGCGCGCGAAGCGCAGGATGGGCAGGTAGAGATCAGCCGGAACCCGCCAGAAATTCTTCCATCCACTGTCGGCGAGAAAGCGCTCCTCGTCCAGTTCGCCTGCCACCCACTTGTCGACGACGGGCTGGGCGCTGCGTTGCAGCATCTCCAGGGCGATTACGACCCGGCGCCGGCCGTAGATTGCGGCGATCGTTTCCAGCTGCCACAGGTGGTGCTCGCGCCGAGTGTGTTCCTCGCCGAGCAAGACGATACGGCTCGCTGCCGCGCGCTCGATGACCTCGGGCATACTCAGCCGCTGGCGAGTGGCGGGTACCACCCAGGCGCCGCCCGGAACACACGGCTCAGTCGGGCCAGGCGTCTGGGTCACGTGCGATCTCACGGAACCGCAGGCGGATAATGCCGCGGCGAGCAAGATGAAAGTCAACAGAGGGGTACCGGGGCGGCTGGAGCTCATCGACAACGAGAAAGAATGCATGGTTGGGTCCGCCTCTCGGAAACACGCTCACGGGGACATTCAGCGTGAAATCCGGGGCGCGCGCAAGGGGTCGCTTCAGACCTCCCTCCGCGCCAGCACCCGGCGTGTGTGCCGGGCAATCATGAGGTCTTCGTCGGTCGGGGTGACCCGGACCGTGCAGGGGCTTTGCGCCGTGCTTATCACCGCAGCGTGCGCGTTGTTGCGCTTCGCATCCAGTTGGATGCCCAGATGGCCGAGCCCGGAGCACACCTTGGCACGCACGGGAGACGCATGCTCCCCGATTCCATCGCCGCCGAACTCAATGGCGTGCCCGCCGCCGTGAGCGCGCGTGCGATATCGTAGACCGAGCTGTTCTGTTTGCGCCAAGCGATCACCTGTTCGCGCGCCGGGGTGGACTTCGGTGCGGTGGTGGGGCCCTTGCTGGGGGTCACGAAGAAGCAACGGTCCGGCTGCTTGCGGAACTCGTGACACAGAACGCGAAAGCTGCCGGGGGTGTACCCGAAGCGCTTGGCGGCCTCGGCAGAAGCGAGGTGTTCGACGAAGTAGGCGCGCAGGGCTTCGTACTGGCGATGCGTGGGGTTACTGGGTTCGAGGAACACTCTGGCGATCTCCGTTAGCTCTTCTGGTGTACCTATGTTCACATAGCCACTATATCTTGCACGCTCATCAACGTCAAGGGTAAGCGGAGT
>Ga0214473_10008568_pt1 | contig 12083 bp, 13 predicted proteins | sample RVTome_7_FD_203509 | JGI IMG/M metagenome (GOLD analysis project Ga0214473, IMG submission 203509) | Soil microbial communities from uranium-contaminated site in the Upper Colorado River Basin, Wyoming, United States - RVT98D197 | ecosystem: Environmental > Terrestrial > Soil > Contaminated >...
CGTCCCAGCCACCGATGCCCGGACAGCCGATGCCCGGACAGCCGATGCCCGGACAGCCGATGCCCGGACAGCCGATGCAGGGCGTGCCACCAGCCCAGGGCTGGCAGCAGGGACCGCAGGGCTACCCGGCCCCGCCCCCGGCCCAGTGGCAGCAACCCGGCTACGGCGCTCCGCCAGGCTATGGACCGCCCGGCTATGGCGTGGCACCCGGCTGGGCAGCAGCTCAGCCATGGGGCGCGCCGGTCTACAGAACCTCCGTCCTGGTGGCGCTTGCAGGCGTGGTGCTGATCATCTTCGGCCTGGCAGTGGCGGTGCTCGGCGGCTGGACGCTGACCCAGGGTCCCGAGCTCGGGCGCTTCATCCGCGACAACGACATCGCGATCTTTGGCACCCATATCCAGCGCGACACGCTCAAGACCATCCTCGAGCCGATGCCCGGCATCCTGATGGTCACTGGCGTGCTCCAGCTGCTCGTCGGCGCGGTCATCCTGGCCCACCGCGGCTGGGCGCGCTGGCTGGGCGTGCTGCTGGCTCTGTTGGGGCTGCTGGTGAGCGTGGTCGCGCTCAGCGCCGTGCTGGCGCTGGTGCCCGGCGTGTCGCTGCAGCTGATGATCGCCGTGGTGCTGCTGCTCGGCTACGCCTACGTGCTGCTGGCGCTGATCGCCGGCGGCAGCCACTTCAGGGCAGGCGCCCCGCGACGCTGACGTTGGCGCCGAACGTTCGGCGCATGCAACAGAAAATCGTCAGGGGGCCTGTCGCGGACGGTGGAGACGCGCTAGATTCCGGCCTTCAGTCCTAAGTGAAGACTGGGAGGAAAGCCGTGCTGCGCGGTCGCCGTGTGTTTCTGTCTCTTGTTGCCACCGTTGCCCTGGCCGTGGCCATGCCCGGTGGCGCGTCAGCGTTCCATGATTGGAACGGTTACCACTGGGCTCGAACCGCCAACCCGTTCACGATCAAGCTTGGTGACAACGTGAGCGGGTTGTGGGATTCGATGCTCGCCACCGCCTCATCTGACTGGTCGCAGTCGACTGCCGGCAACCCCGTCCGTACGACGGTCGTCGTCGGCAACACGAGTCCCAAGTCGTGTCGGCCGACCACGGGACGGGTCGAGGTGTGCAGCGCCAACTACCGCAACAGCGGTTGGCTGGGCCTGGCGCAGATCTGGGTCACCGGTGGCGAGCACATCGTCAAGGGCGTGGTCAAGAACAATGACTACTACTTCGGCAACTCGAGCTACGCCTACAACAACACGGCAGAGATGCAGCACGTCATCTGCCAGGAGATCGGCCACACGCTCGGGCTTGGACACACGAGCGAAGATGGCTCGTCGCAGAACACGTGCATGGACTACTACCACAACACCTCGGGGTCAGACACGACGTCGACGCATCCGAACACGCATGACTACGAGGAACTGGCTTCGATCTACAGCCACCTCGACAGCACCACGACCATCGGCTCGTCGGCCGCGTCGGGTCGCTCGTCGAGCGGCGACGCCAGCAGTTGGGGCCGCCAGGTTGCCGGCTCACGGGCTAGCGGCGAGAGCGTCTACGAGCTGCGCCTGAGCCGATCGGAGCGGGTGATCACCTTCGTCATCTGGGCCAACTGATCTGCGCCAACAGGCAAAGCGGGCGAAGCGGGCCCCGGGGCTAGTCCTCGGGGCCCTTCTTCTTGCGCGGCGCGCGGCTGGTGCGCGGGGCGCGATCGAGCTGGCCTGAGCGGTCGGGCCACTCATAGCCGGCCCACGGGTCGTAGTCGACCTCGAGCGGCTCCTGCTCGGGGCGGAGATCCGCCGGCACGTTCGATAGCCGGACGCGGATGCGCGTCCAGGTAGTGGAGCGGCCGCGCATCGAGTCAACCAGGATGTCGTCGGCCCGGAGATGCGCGGCCGCCGCGGCGTGGCGTTCCTTCCACCGCTCCAGCCCGGCAAGCGCCTCATCCTTCTTGGCCGCGCGGGCAATCTCGACCACGGGGATGGCGCTGCGCCGGCGGCCGGTGGGTGTGGGCGTCGACGGCCGCGGCGACCCGTCGAGCGCGGCGCGCTCCTCCGCCGCGCGTGTGATGCGTCGCTCCATCGCGGCACGCGCCTTCTCGCGCTGCGCCTCCGCCTCCGGCGTGTTGTATTCGGCCGCCGGCCGGCGCTGGCGCGACGGCTGGACGCGCGGCGGCTCATTGGCCTGCTTGCGGTAGTTGGGCGGCCACGGCGCGTCCCCTTCACCGGCCGCTTCCTGGCGCGCGGACAGTTCCAGCAGGCCATCGAGGGACCCAGCGGCGTCATCGATCCCAGAGTGGCGGTCGCCGCGGGAAGCGAAAAGCGCCGGCACCGTGGCCAGCGTGAAGTCGGCTGCTTCGACGTCGGTCACCTCGTCCCATGACAGCGGCATCGAGACGCGCGCGTCGGGCAGCGGACGCACGGAGTAGGCGGACGCGACGGTGCGGTCCTTGGCGTTCTGGTTGTAGTCGAGGAAGACCCCGTGCCTCTCCTCCTTCCACCACTTGCTGGTCGCGATCTGCGGCGCGCGCCGTTCGACCTCGCGCGCCAGCGCCAGCGCCGCGCGGCGCACGCGATCGAAGTCCCAGCTGCGCTCGATGCGCACGTTGATGTGGATGCCGCGCGAGCCCGATGTCTTGGGCCAGCCGACGAGGCCGTGGTCGGCCAGCACCTCGTTCGTGACAAGCGCGACGCGCCGCACATCGTCCCAGGGCACGCCCGGCACCGGGTCGAGGTCCACGCGCAGCTCGTCCGGGTGATCCAGGTCTTCGGCACGCACCGGGTGCGGATTGAGATCGACACAGCCAAGGTTGATCACCCACGTCAGCTGCGCCGCGTCGCGCAGCACCACCTCGTCCGCGGTGCGGCCGGACGGGAACGACAGCTCCACGGTCTCGATCCAGTCGGGGCGCGACTCCGGGGCGCGCTTCTGGAAGAACGGCTCGCCGGCGGCGCCGTCGACGAAGCGCTTCAGGGCCATTGGCCGGCCGCCAGCGCCGCGCAGCGCACCGTCGGCCACGGCGAGGTAGTACATGACCAGGTCGCGCTTGGTGTGCCCGGCCTGGGGGAAGAAGATCTTGTCGGGATTGCTGATGGTGACCGACCTGCCGGCCACCTCGATCTGCTCAGCCTTCCTGACCATCGGCGGAGTCTAAACTCGGCCCGTGGACGTCGAGCGCGCCGTCAGGAAGCTACGCGTAGTGCGCCGCTTCCGCGACGAGCCGCTCGCTGAAGACGATCTGCGCGCCATCCTCGAGGCGGGCCGGCGAGCGGGCTCGTCAAAGAACCTCCAGCGCTGGCACTTCATCGTCGTCCGCGATCGGGCGACGTTGACCGCGCTGGCGGGGGTCGGCCCGTTCGCCGGCCATCTCGCCACAGGCGCCGTCGCGATCGCGCTCGTCACACCTGACCCAGAAGCAGCTGATTCACCCATGTCGGTGTTGTGGGACCTGGGCCGCGCGGCGCAGAACATGACGCTGGTCGCCTGGGCGCGCGGCGTGGGCAGCGTCCCGGCCACGGTCTACGAGCACGACCTGTGCCGGCGCATCCTGGGCTATCCACCCTTCGAGCACTGCGAGTACCTGCTCAACTTCGGCTACCCGGCGAACGCCGAGGCGTTGACGCGGCCGCTGCGAACTGGGGGTCGCCGCCCCCTCGACGAGGTGGTCTACTACGAGCGCTGGGGCACGTCCGCGCCCCCGGCGGAGCGCATCAGCTGATTGGCGGCATACGTCCTATCAAGCGTGCCCATCGGGCGCGAAACGTTCTACCGTACGCGTGCTGGTAAACAGGCAAGCTGATCTCAGGCTGCGAAAGGAGACTGCCGTGCGTGTTCCATTGATGGTCGGCGCCGTTCTGGCGCTGGCCGCTCTTGGCGGTTGTGGCGGGGGTGGCGCGCCGACAGGGGCGCCTACTACCGGGCCGACCGGTGCGCCTACTGCCACGCCCGCCGCGGCCTGCACAGGCACCGCCGGCGTGCCCGTTACCATCGGCGACTTCTCGTTTGGCCCACAGGAGATCACGGTCGCCGCGGGCGGCGCAGTGACCTGGGCGAACGCTGGCCAGACCACTCATACGGTCACCTTCGACGGCGGACCTGACTGTGGTCGACTGGCATCTGGCGCGACAGTCACGCGAACCTTCGACACCCCCGGAACGTTTCCCTATCACTGCATCATTCACCCGTCGATGACGGGCTCTGTCGTCGTCTCGTAGCGATTACGTCGCGGCGCTGTCTGTCAATCCGGCGCAGCCGGTCTGCCGTATGTGCCGCTAGTGATAGATCCTGGCTGCGAAAGGAGTCTTGCCGTGCGTGTTCCGGTGATGATCGGCGCTGTCTTGGCGCTGGCGGTGTTCGGTGGCTGTGGAGGCGGTGGCGTGCCGACGCCCACGCCCGCCGCGGCGACACCCACGCCTGCCCCTGCGACGGCCACGCCCGTCGCGGCGACACCCACGCCTGCTCCGGCGACGGCCACGCCCGCCCCTGCGACGGCCACGCCCGCCCCGGCGACGGCCACGCCCGCCCCGGTGGCGATCGAGTGCGGTGCCACCGGCACCGGGAGCCCGGTCGCGGTTGAGAACTTCTCCTATAGCCCGGCCTCGACAACTGTCGCCGTGGACGGCCTGGCGACGTGGACCAACTCGGACAGCGCCACGCACACGGTCACCTTCGACAGCGGGCCCAACTGCGGCACCCTGTCGGGCGGCGGCGGCACACAGACGGTAGCGTTCCCCGTTGCCGGCACGTACCCCTACCACTGCCAGATCCACCCCGACATGACGGGCACCGTCGTCGTCGAGTAGTCAGGGCGCGCCGCCGTCCTCGTGGATGGCGCGCGCGACCCGCGCGGCGAGCGCCATGACGGTGACCATCGGGTTGACGCCGGCGTCGGTCGGGAAGAGCGACGCGTCGGCGACGTAGAGGTCACGCGCGCCGCGCACCCTGCCCCATGGATCGCACGCGCTGGTGCGCGGGTCGCGACCGGCGCGCGCGGTGCCCATCTGGTGGGCGCTGAACGCCGAGCCGCGGTTGGGCGCGAAGTCAAAGCGCGCCAATCGGTCGAGGTACGCTCGCCAGGCCGCGTCGTCTCCGTGCTTGACTTCGTGCCACGCGGCGGGCGTGCCCAGCGCGACGATGCGCATCGCGCCGGCCCCCCGCGTCAGCCGCGCCATGGCGACCAGGGCGGCGCGCGCGCGTTCAGCATCGCGACCAGAGATCCGGTAAGAGATCCGCGCGCGGCCGGAACGGCTCAGCCGAACGCGTCCCCCGTCGCGGTCCTGAACGATACCGATGAGCGGCGCGTAGTGGTTGACGTCTGACATCAGAGCCGCGAAATCGGCCGCGCCGGCCCACGGGAAGGCGAGCCCGATCAGTCCCGGATGGCCGGGCGCCGACTCGATCATGAAGCCGCGCCGCAGGAACTCGGTCGAGCGCGCCGCCTGCATCGTGTCGCTCCACATCGCGACCGCCTGCTCGAAGCGGCCCGCGACGACGACCGTCGGGTGCAGGTGCAGGTTGGCGCCGACCGCTGCATGGTTGATGCCACTGCGCAGCAGCACGAGCGGCGTCCGCAGAGCCCCGGCGGCAACGACCACCCGACGCGCAGCCACCTCGAACGGCCGACCAGACGCCAGCCGGCCGACCACCCGCATGGTCCCAGCCACGCGGGCTCGCTCCACCCGCTCCACCCGGGCGCCCGGCAGCAGGCGCGCCCCATACTCCGCCGCCGCGGCCAGGTGCAGCCGCGGACCCGATCGTTTCGCGCCGCGGCGGCAGCCGAAGCCACACGCGCCACAGTCACCGCACGGCGCCGCGTTGCGCTCGATCAGCGCCGCTTCCCAGCCGAGCGCCGCCGCACCGTCGAGGATGGCCCGGTCCTTCGGTCCGATCGATGCCGGAAGCTCGAAGCCCAATTCGGTCCGCAGCCGGGCCAGGTCGGCATCGGTCGGTGACCCGTCGAAGCCCTCCAGCCCGTGCTCGTGTGCCCAGTCCGCGCGAAGCCACGCAGGCGGCTCGATGCACGTCATCCAGTTGACGAGCGTCCCGCCCCCGAGCGCTGCACCCGCGAGGATGGGCAGACCCAGGTCCGCGGTGGAGGCCATGCCGTGATCCAGGTACAGGCGGTCGAACGCGGCCAGCTCATCGGTCGGCATCTCCGGCTCCGGCGCGTAAGGGCCTGCCTCGAGCACCAGCACCTCGTGTCCCAGCTCGGCCAGCCGCGCCGCGACTAGTCCACCGCCGGCGCCACTGCCGACGATCACGATCTCCGAATCGAGCTCTAACGTGCCATCGCCGTTGGCGGGGCGCACGATCGCGTCCGCGACCGCGTTGCGCGGCGGAAGTGGGTGGTCGGGCACCACGTAGTCGATCGCTGCCCAGCGGGGGTTGCGGCCGGTGGGCCCGGGGTCGGCGTAGGCGAAGAAGCACGCCAGGCGCTTGACCGTCTGGAAGAACGTCCGCCGTTGCGGGATGCGGCTGGTCGACCACGCCAGCAGGAGACGCTCACGCTGCTCCCGCGGCAGTCGCGAGAACGATCGCGTCCCGGTCAGCGATGACACGCCGATCGGCGCCTCGAGGAGGTTGAGCACGACACGCAGCTGGCGCAGGTCGGCCGGCTCCGCTACCTCATTCAGCGCCGTCGCCGCCAGCGCGACGTGGCGCTCTGCTTCACCCTCGTAGGCGGGCTCGACGAACGTGCTGAAAACCGCCGCCAGCGCGCGCAGCCGGCCCTCTGACCAGCCCGCGGGCCGCGTGGTGTCAGCGGCCGAGAACGATGTCAATGCCGGCCAGCACCAGCTCAAGGTTGGACTGCGAAAGCTTTCCCGCCCGCTCCGTGAGGACGTCACGATCGATCGCGATGATCTGGGAAACATTAGCGACCGACTTGCGAGCGAGCCCGGTGGCGCGGCCGCTCAGAGCCACGTTGCCCGGTGCTTCCGCCAGGCGCTCGTTGCTGGTCAACGGAACGACGACCACCGTCCGAATGGCACTTCGGTTGAACGCGTCGGATTGAACGACGACCACCGGCCGACGAAAACCGGGCCCCGATCCGGCTGGCTCGGGCAGGTCAGCCCACCAGATCTCGCCCTGCCCGATCACCATTCAACGGTTTCGAGAAGTCGGCGGCCCGCTTCGGTCACGAACTCATCGATGCCCTCGTCGTCCCCGTGGACGCGGTTGAGGCTCTGGGTCACTTCGTCAGGCGCGTGACGATCGACGTACTCACGTAAGGCGGCCGCGTAAACCTCGCTGCGCGACCGGCCTGCTCGCTTGGCGAGGCGCTCTGCCCGCTGGAACACATCGTCAGGTAGCGAAACAGCCGTTTTCATACCGCGAGTATAACCAGACGGTCAGCCGCGCTCGAAGCCCTGTGCCGGGAGCGGCGGGCAGCGCAAAGGCTTGTCCTCGCGGTACCCCAGCAGGTAGTCGGCCTGGATGAGCGTGTGCAACTGAGACGTGCCCTCGTAGATGACCGCGGCCTTGGAGTTGCGCAGGTAGCGCGCCACCGGGTACTCGTCCGAGTAGCCGTACGCGCCGTGGATCTGGATCGCATCGAGCGCGCTCGCCACGGCGTGGTCAGTGCAGAACCACTTGGCGAGCGACGTCTCGCGCGTGTTGCGCAGTCCGCGGTTCTTGAGCCACGCGGCCTGGCGGCATAGCAGCCGCCCGGCCTCTATGCCCTGGCTCATGCGCGCCAGCATCTGCTTGACCAGCTGGTGGCGGCCGATCTCCTCGCCGAACGTCTTGCGCTCGTGCGCGTACTTGACGCTCGCGTCCAGGCACGCCTGGGCGAGCCCAACCGCGCCGGACGCAACGGTGAAGCGGCCCTGGTCGATGGCGCTCATGGCGATGGTGAAGCCTTCGCCCTCCTCGCCCACGCGATTCGCAGCCGGGACACGCACGTCGTTGAACGCCAGCTCACCGGTGTTGCCGGCCCAGATGCCGAGCTTGCCCTCGATCGAACCTGTCGTGAAGCCGGGCATGCCGCGCTCGACGATGAACGCGGTGATGGCCTTGTGCTTCTTGGCGCGGTCCAGCGTCGCGAAGACCAGGAAGTGGTCGGCCACGTCGGCGAGCGAGATCCACATCTTCGAGCCGTTCAGGACGTACGAATCGCCGTCGCGGCGCGCCGTCGTCGCCAGGTTGGCCGCGTCGGTACCGACACCAGGCTCGGTCAGGCCGAAAGTGGCCAGCTTCTCGCCCTTGGCCTGGGGCACCAGGAAGCGTTGCTTCTGCTCTTCAGTGCCCCACTGGAGCAGAGTCAGCGAGTTGAGCCCAACGTGGACGCTCATGACCACCCGAAAGGCAGTGTCGGCCCGCTCGAGCTCTTCGCACAGGATCCCGAGCGACACGTAGTCGAGCCCGGAGCCGCCGTACCCCTCCGGGATGGGCGCGCCCAGGAAGCCCAGCTCGGCCATGCGCGTGAAGACCTCGCGGTGGACCTCGTGGCGCGCGTCCCACTCGCCGATGTGCGGTGATATCTCGTGCGCGGCGAAATCGCGCACCGACGACTGCACTAGCCTGTTCTCGTCGCTCAGCGACAGGTCGATGGTCATACGCGTATTGTGGCGACTGGCGGACTGCCCCCTAGCGGCCGCCGCGCGTTTTCGCTACGTTCTGCGTGCGCAACGCCGCGGTTTGAATCGGTTGTCCGACTGAGAGGGATGCCTTGAGAAATCGACTTTCGGCCGTCACGGCCGCCGGATTGGTCCTCGCGTTCGCCGCCGGGTGCGGCGGCTCCACGCCCGGGCAATCGACGCCGCCGCCGGATGGTGGGTCGACCCAGACGCCAAGCGGGCCGGCCGCCGCAGATTCGTGCACCAGCGAGACGGTGCCCGGCGCAGTACAGGCGGTGATGACCGGGACGCACGAGTGGGCGCCGAGTGAATTCACGATCACCGTCGGCACCACCATCACCTGGACCAACGACACCACCGCCCCCCATACCGTCAGCTTCACCACCGGCCCAGATTGCGGCTACGTGCTCGGCGGCAAGTCGACCTCGGTCACGTTCAACACGCCGGGCACCTTCACCTTCAACTGCAAGATCTACCCCACGTACATGAAGGGAACGGTCACCGTCACCGAGTAGCCACCGGCCGCCACAGCAAAGAACCGCCGGTTGACGCCGGCGGTTCAGCTCGATCTTGATCAGTGCGGCCGCATCGGGCGGCCCGGGCGCGACTAGCGGTTGCGAGTCAGGAACTGCATCACGTCGTCAAGCCGGAAGCGACGATCGCCACGCTTGCAGACGCGGAAGAAAGGCAGCTCGCCGCGGTCGCCCAGGCGCTTGACGGTGTTGACGTGCAGGTGCAGCAGGTTGGCTACTTCGCTTGCGGTCAGCATCGGGCCCAGCTCGTGGACACCCATTGAAGCCATCGTTGGTCCTCTAGTGCGGTGATGGGCCGAATGCTCCCGTCCGGAAGGGATTGCGCCAAGCCGTACTTTGGGAATGCCTGACAGGTACGAGGGGTGTTGCGGGCGGTCAACGTGGGTTAGGGCAGGTTCGCTACTCTCGGTACAGATGAGCGCAATGCGCCTGGCGTCCGTCTCGACGCGCGGTGTCCCGGGGTTGCCAGACGTCGAGGTCGCACTGCAACCCGTGACCGCGCTGATCGGCCCGCGCGCAAGCGGCAAGTCGAGCCTGTTGCGCGCCATCTCGTGGCTGCTGTCCGGCCTGCCGGCGCAGCTCGCCGACGCGGCCGCGCCCACGGTCAGCGCCCAGCTGGTGTCGCTCGACGGGGCCGCCACACGGACGATCGAGCGCGGCACAGCGGCCTTCCCCGCGCCACCGCTGCCGCCGGTCGTCTTCCTCGCGGCACGCGACCGCCTGCCGGCGCTGGTCGACGCGCCGCCTCACTACGGCAGTGACGCGGCCGCGGCAGAAGCGATGGTCGCCGCGATCGCACAGCGGCGCCTGTCCGGCGTGGAAGGTGAGCTGCTGCTGATCGAGGAGCCGGAGCTGATGCTCACCGTCCACCAGCAGCGCCACTTCTTCAACCTGCTCCACCGCTACGCCGAGCGCAACCAGGTCGTCTACTCGACCCGCTCCCCGGCCATGCTCGACGCGGTGGACTACCACGAGATCGTGCGCCTGGACATGAGCGCGGGGCAAATGGCCGTTCGCCGCGCGCCGGCAGGGACGCTGACGGACGAGCAGCGGGTGCGACTCGAAGCTGAGTTCGACCACGAGCGGACGGAGATGTTCTTCGCCTCTGCGGTGATCTTGGTGGAGGGTCAGACGGAGGCCCTGGCGCTGCCGCTCATGTTCCGCCGGCTGGGCCACCATCCCGACGCGCTGGGCATCTCCGTCGTCGAGGTCGGCGGCAAGGGCAACCTGCCGCTGGTGGCGCGCCTGCTGGCTGAGCTGCGCATTCCCCACGTGGTCGTCTTCGACTCAGACCGCGGCCATCCGGGCGAGCGCGAGAACCGGCTCATCAAGCGCGCGGTGGGCAAGGCGCCGGTGTACGTGCTCGACCCTGACTTCGAGGGCGTGGCCGGCATCCACGACCACGACGAGAAGGTTCTCAACGCCTGGCGCCGCTTCTCAAGGATCGCCCCGGACAAGATCCCACCGATCTTCCGCAAGATCATCGACCGGACCGTCGCCCTGGCCAACCGGGGCAATGCCGGTTGACCGATGCACAATGACCACCGCAGAACATGAGGCGCCCGACATCGCGGCTTGGCCGGACTTCGAGGACGGCGAGGAGGACTGAAATCAATGCCTGCACCCGTTATCGACACCCCCGCTCATCTCGAGCACCGCGTCAAGACGCCTGACGGCCGGACCCTGGCCGTTGCGGAATGGGGCGACCCCAGCGGTCTGCCGTTGATCGCAATGCACGGCACGCCGGGCGGGCGTATCCAGTATTGGGAAGACCCCGCGATCTACGCGCGTCACGGCCTGCGCCGGATCACCTACGACCGGCCGGGCTACGGCGAGTCCACGCGCCATGAGGGGCGCTCGATCGCCGATGTGGTCGACGATGTGGCGGCCATCACGGAGGCGCTGGGGGTCGATCGCTTCGTCGTCAGTGGAGGCTCAGGCGGCGGCCCGCACTGCCTGGCAACGGCCGCGCTTATGCCCGATCGCGTGATCCGCTGCCTCGCGGAGGTTTCCATCGCGCCGTATCCGGCGGACGGGCTCGATTGGCTCGCGGGCATGACCCAGGGCAACGTCGACGAATTCAGAGCGGCAATGAAAGGCGAGGAGCTGATGCGCGCGATCGCCGAGCGCGAGCGGCGGACGACACTGGATCGCCTGGCCGACGGCCGGGCAGACTTCTTCGGCGATACCTACGAGCTGTCCGAGGCGGACAAGGCGCAGATGGCGAAGCACTTGACGCGAGTGGCCGACCAGCTATTCAACGCACTCGCGCCCGGAGTCGACGGTTGGGTAGACGACATGCTCGCCTTCGTGCGACCGTGGGGTTTCGACGTGACTTCGATCCGCGTTCCGACGGCGATCAAGTTCGGCCGCACCGACAACCTTGTCCCGCCGGCACACGGCGACTGGCTAGCCGCGCACATTCCTGACGCGATCGTGGCCGCGCACGAGGGTGCGGGCCACGCCGGCGACGACGCTGACGTGGAGCGCACCCACTCGTGGATCGCCGGCGAGATCAACGACATCTCTGCCTAGTTGAAGGAGGCCTCCCCGGCAGGATTGGGCCGGCTATGCACCCTCGGGTCAGGACCCGGCGCGTTCCAACGGCGGATCGAAGAGGCTCAACTCCTCGTCTGTCGGCGGCTCGAAGACGCCTCGATACTGCTCCATGTGGCTCGCGGTGATCGGGATGCCGCCGTTGGCAGTCCGCTCGACAACCCGCCGCACCAGCTCGTCATAGGACACGTCGAGGAAGCGGAGCTCGACAGCGGCCCCGAGCGATCGCGCGACCTTCCGCAGCACGTCGCGTTCCGACCGAGCCCAGAAGCCCCATTCGAGGATCACCGAGGTTCCCAGCGTAAGAAGGCGCTTCGCCAGAGCCAACAGCTGTCCTTCGAGCCGGACTCGCGCATCGTCATCGAACGGATCAATACCCAATGCCAGCTTCCATTCATCGGCGTTGAGTCGGACAGCGCCATAGG
>Ga0214473_10008569_pt1 | contig 12082 bp, 6 predicted proteins | sample RVTome_7_FD_203509 | JGI IMG/M metagenome (GOLD analysis project Ga0214473, IMG submission 203509) | Soil microbial communities from uranium-contaminated site in the Upper Colorado River Basin, Wyoming, United States - RVT98D197 | ecosystem: Environmental > Terrestrial > Soil > Contaminated >...
AGCCGGATGTCCTCGCCGCTCGCCGCGTGCGTGGCGAGGAACTCCCGCGTGCCATCCGTGGAGCAATCGTCGACCACGATCAGCTCGATCTGCGCGTCGACCGGCGCTTTCCGGACGCGCTCGATGATCTCGCCGATCGTGGCGACCTCGTTGAACACCGGCATGATCACCGAGACCTTCATCCGTCGCCTCGCTTGGCCGCCGACCTGTCGTCGGGAGCTAGACTATTCGGGCCCTCCTCCAACGGCACTTCTCGCAGCGTTCTGCCTTCTCGGCCATCGCCCATGCCCTTGGCACGCGCTGATTCTAGCACTCTCCGGGCGCCCGCAAGCGCACTTGCGCGGTATTGGCGCTGAACCTATACTCGCCAAGGCTGCTGTCGTCCCAATCAGTCTTTCGTCCGTCGTCGGCCTCGGGCCTAGGATGAACACTCATCTCGTCCGCACGGCCGTGCTGCTTCGGCGTGGCGCGATCGCGCTGCTCGCCGTGCGCATCCTGCTCGTCCTGTTCACGGGAGGGTACCAGTTCACCCTGGGTCCCTTCGCGAGCCGAGCGTCGCGCATCGCCCCGCCTCTCATCGTGTTACTGCTCCTGGCTCTCGCGAGCTTCCCGTTCCGCCGCTCCCGCCTATCCCTGCAGGGCCACGCTTCGCACGGAGCCGCCGCGCTCTTCGCCGTCGCCCTCGTCGTGTACTTGGCCAGCGGCTCCACCCACGGGAGCGGCGATACCGTTCCCGCACGCTACCTGCCTCTCAGCATCCTTCGTGAGCGCAACCTGGACCTCGACGAGTTCCGGTTCCTTCGCGCGGCCGACATGCCCTACTATCTCAAGCTCGTCAACGGGCACTACGTGTCGGACTATCCGGTGGCGCCCGCGCTCCTGGCGCTGCCGTTCTACCTGCCATCCGCGCTCGCAGGTGTCCCGTCGGATAGCCCGTTCATCGCTCAACTGGAGAAGCTCGCCGCGGCGGTGATCGTGTCGATTTCGGTCGCGGTACTCTACCTCCTCCTTCGCGAGCTCACGACCGGGGGAACGGCTCTGGTCATCTCACTGATCTACGCGTTCGGAAGCAGCAGCTTGAGCGTGAGCAGCCAGGCGCTATGGCAGCATGGCCCGGCTCAGCTCGCCATCGTGACAGCACTGTACAGCTTGATCAGGGCGCGAGATCAGGCCCGCTGGGCGATCCTTGCCGGATTCGCCTTGGCGTTCGCCGTCATCTGCCGGCCCGTCGCTGCCCTCATCGTCCTGCCCCTGATTGCGCACGAGATGGTGCACCGGTGGCGCCGGTTGGCACCACTCGTGCTCGGTGCGCTGCCGCCGCTCGTGTTTCAGGTCTGGTACAACGCCACGTACTTCGGCAATCCCTGGAGGATGCAGTTCTCGGGGGGCGGTGGCGAGTTCTGGAGCACGCCCCTGGGAGACGGGCTACTCGGAATCCTGCTGAGCCCGGGCCGCGGGCTGTTCGTGTACTCGCCCATCTTCGTTCTCTCTTTCGTGGGATTGGCCCTGAGCTGGCGCAAAGGCGCCGACCCGCTCCTCCGCTATCTCAGCATCGGGACGCTGCTGAGCGTGCTGCTCTACAGCAGGTGGGTCATGTGGTGGGGAGGTCATTCGTACGGTCCACGTCTGCTGGCCGACCTCACCCCGATCCTCGCGCTCTCGCTGTGTGCGCTCTCAGGCGCGGTGGCGCGCAGCCGGCTGCTCAAGAGTGTTGTGATCGTGCTCGTGGCCTGGTCAGTGGTCGCGCACGCGCTCGGGACCTTCTGGGGCGACTACTCCCGCTGGAATGGCCATCCTGACGTCGATCGCTTCCCCCACAGACTCTGGTCGTGGAGCGAAAGTCCGCTCGTCGAAAGCGCCGGCGAGGTCGCCGGTCGGCCCCTGATCATCATCCTGCGTCTGCCGACGAGCGAGACGCGACCCGAGCTGCTGTCCGCTTCACTCACCGTCCTCGACAGACCGATCCCTCCGCCGAGCCTGGTGACCGTGCGTGCCAAGCCTCTCGAGCGGTATGTGAGAGCCACCAACGACGGCCGGGCAGTGTGGCTCTCCACCGCTGGTCGCGGGCAGGTCATGCTCGGATGGCGCTGGCTCACGAGCAAGCAGGGGGTCCCCGCGGTGTCGGGGCTCGAGCCGCTTCGCCATGACGTGTTTCCACGCCGGTCCTACGAGTTCCTCATCGGGATCGACACACCCCACGAGCCGGGAGCCTACGAGCTCGAGGTCGGACTCGTGACGGTGGCTGACAACCGGACTCACTCGTTCGCGAAGCTCGTGGTCCCCTCCATCAGCATGGTCGTCCCTGCATCGCCGGACAGGCGATCGGTCTCGGCATTCCTCACCGACCTCCCCGGGACGGCTTCCCCACACCCCACGCCTTCCTCGCCGACGGCAGCGATCAAGCTCAACGCCTCGCAGTTCCGGCCCGGGGACAAGATCCGCATCTCGCTCGAGGTCCACAACTCGCAGGACGGACCCGCGCGCGACCTCTACGTCGGCGTGCTGTTCCCCGACGGGGTGACGGCCATGTTCTTCTCGAGCGACGGACGCCCGACACCACCCAGACGGCTCGCGACACGCCGCGAGTTCGTGCGGACGATGTCGATCCCTCCGGGCTTCGTCCTCGATCGGCCGATCTTCGTCGAGGGGAATCTCCCTTCCGACTTCACCCCGGGGACGTCGGGGACGTACGAGTTCTTCGTCGCGATCACCCGCCATCGAGCGTTCGAGGAAGTGGAGGCGCGGCCCGGAGACGTCGTCGCGGCAAACATCAACGCGGTCACCCTTTCGCGGTAAGGTCCGGATCGGGCATGTCGGGACCGGCCGCAGACCGGTCATACGCGCCACGCGCCCGGCGCCGGTTGATCTTCAGGAGGTCCCAGAACATCTGGGCCGAGTCCCGCAGTAACCGCACCCTGGAATCGTGGGAGTGCGAGAGCGTGACCGGGATTCGGTCGATGCGAAGTCCCCAGCGCTGGGCGAGCACGAGGAGCTCGACGTCGAAGGCAAAGCCCTTGAGAACGACTCGGGGGAATAGCTCCCTGGCCATGGACGCACGGAACCACTTGAACCCGCACTGAGTGTCCGGGATCGCGCGCACGGCGAAGGCGTTGACGAGCACGGAGTAGATCTTGCCGGAAAGCCGCCGCATCCAGCCATAACCCATCACGTCGGTGCTCCCGGGCAGGTCGCGTCCCCCGATGACGAGGTCGGCCCCGTGCGCCAATCGCTCCATCGCTCGGTCGAATCCGTCGAAGGCGTAGGGCAGATCAGCATCCACAAAGGCGATGTGAGCGCCGCGCGCCTCGGCCACGCCCCGCTTGACAGCGGCACCTTTACCCTGGTTGGTCCCCAGAGACACGACCCGCAGACAAGAGGTTGGCAAAGCCGCTCCCCGGGCCGCGGCCGGAGTGCCATCCGTGCTGCCGTCGTCCACGACGACGATCTCGACCCGCCAGGGTCGCGTGGCCAGGAAGGTCTGCAGCGCCGCCAGCGTCGCGGGCAATCGCCTGGCCTCGTTGTACGCGGGTATGACGAGCGAGAGATCGGGGCGCTCGGCCGTCATCGTGGCGACTCGAGGGTCCTCGCGCCCCCGGCGTCTCGCGTGGGACCCAACTTGGGGGATAAGCGGCGGGCATCCCGGCTCAACCCCAGGCTCCTCGGGGCGAACACCTTGAGCGCGCGCAGATCGAGACGAATCCAGTCACCGGCTACCCCGGCAGAGCTGGTCTGGTCGAGATCGAATGCGCACTCGGTCACGCCCTGGGCGGCGGCGGGGCACTCGGCAAGCCGTCTACCGCGATCCCGGTGAAGGCCGCCGGAAACCGACCTCCGTACCCGCGAAGGAGCCGATTCAGGCCCCCAGGGGCGCGTCGCGCGAAACCCCCGCAGAGCCGTGAGTGTCGGTGGCAGGAGCTCGACCTCGTTGTGGGCGGAAACAACGATGGACAGGTCGATCGTGTCAAGCGTCACGGGGACGATGCGAGAGTCGCCGCCGCACCAGCCCTCCGCGTGGGGCCGAAGTCGAAAGAAAGGTTCCGAGAGTCCCTACTCAACCCGGCACGCAAAGGCGAAAACGTCTGGAGCGCGCGCAGCTCGAGCACGATCCAGCCGTCAAGACCAGGGCGCGTGGAACCCGGTCCTACGTCGAACCCACACACGCTGACGCCTTGGCGCTCAGCGGGGCAGCGGGCGATTGGTTCGCCATCGGCGTAAACCGCGAGTTGGTTACTCCAGCCCTCGCTCGGCGACACGTACGCGAAAAAGCGCAGCGTCACCCGCGCTCTCCCATCCGTCCTGATCATCAACGACGCCTGCTCGCGCATCCAGGAGTCCGCGTCCAAGCCGTCAAGGATGATCCGCGGCGTTTCGGTGACCCTGTAGATGCGCCATTGCAGCGAAGTGGTGCCGAACGACAATAGCGTCAGTCCGGTCGAGGGAGCGAGGAAACGAGCTTCGTACTCATGCAGCAGCCGGATTCGAAGCAGTGCCTGACCGCCCGGCGCTATCAGCGCATGCTCGATCGAACGGGTGACGTTCACATCGCGAAAGGGAATCCGCGCGTTCCGGCGGGTCCCGAATTGCTCGATGATCCAATCCCCGTCCCGAAGATCCCGACTCGTCACCGGCAGAATCTGCGGCATCATATCGCTTGCGGGGCTATCCAGCACTCCCACGGTGACCGGCATCCGGTTCAGGACCGCCCACCAAAGCCGTGCCTCTTCATGTGTCTCCAATGATCCTGCTTGATGAAAGAACACCCGTTCAGGCCGTTCCTTGACCACGATATCGGTCAGCCGATCATACAGCCCGCTCCAAGCGACTAGCGCGGACGCCCCGGAAACCGACCGGCCCGTACCATAGACGAGGAGGAGCGCGATCAGCACCACGAACGCTCCCTTCCAGGTCCGGCCTCCGACCGCAATTGTCGCCATGGCCCCGCCGACAAACACCGCCGCAAGGGCCACGGCCGGGTAGTAGTAATAGAGCATTCCCGCGCGGATGACCGTGAAGAATCCGACAACGGCCAAGAACTGGACGAGGAGCAGCGTCGGCAAGCGGTCTCCGCTCGCAGGCCGAAGAGCAAGGAGAAGGCCCGCCATCAGCCCGGCAAACAAGAGGACCGCTACGACGATATCCCGACCCAGCAGCGGCAGCCACGAAGTCGTTGCGACGGCGCCCCCGATGACGACGCTTCGAGGATATGCGCCCGGCCTCATCCCGTGCACCACGACGGCCCCAACCGAGCCTGCCAGCGGAATAAGCGCCGCCACGACGAGGATAAGCCGGCGGCGCCGCTCGCTAGCGCGGAGTGTGCGCCACGCCTTCAGAGTAAGAACCGTGAACACGGACAAGGGGACGACGAGGAGGACGCCCGTCTCCTTGAACAGCACGGTGGCCGCCGCAAAGCAGAACATCAGCGGCGCCTCGATCCTCCGGAATCGGCTCGGTTCGCCCTCGAGAGCGCGACCCATCAAAGCCAGGCAGGCGAGCCAGAAGACGAGCTGCTTGGGCTCCGACTTGCCGAGCGTGAAGAGGTTTTCGACCGTCGATAGGTTCAGCGTGAAGAGCCACACAGCAGCGACACCCGCTCCTGGGCCACCGATCCGCCGAGCGAACCATCGCACCTGTGCCGCGGCGACGAGGAGGAACAGCCCGTTACCCAGCGAGAAGACCCATGCCTCTGAAGGCAGGCAGCGGACGAGGATCCAATGGTAGAGATGATAAAAGGGAAACACGCGGCCGGACTCGCCTATCCGGAAGTTGTCGAGAAAGGTCGCGCCGTGGCTCTGAACGAGTATCACCCCGTCATCGATCAGCGTGAAGCGATTCAGCGCGATGGCGAATGCCGTCAAGACGAGGGCGGGTAAGAGTGACAGGAATACCTCGGCGCCGGACGAGATCCGCAACGCAAGCGCGGGAGCATTCACGCCGACGTACTCTGGGTGACTTCCCGTTGGCCGTTGCAGTGACTCGCTCAACACCGCCCCGGCGTCGCCTCGAAGCTTCCCTCGGCGTCGGCAATGATGCGATAGCTATCCGGCTCGGTCAGGAGCAGATGGTACACATACTTGCCCGGAGGCAGCTCGCTGACGGGCACAGCGATGGAAGTAGGTACGGGGGCGCCAAGCGCCAGCGGCAACCACCAGCCCCGAGCACGCAGGACCAGCCGCCCGTCATCGGAGAGCCAGAAGACGCCGTTAGGGCCCTGCACCCGAACATAGCTGTCTACCGATTGCGGCTTCACGCTCGTCGGGGCAACCGAAATGCGACACACGGGCCCGCTGCGGGCAACGGACAGATCAAGCCTTGGAGCATGCCCTCCCCAAAGCCTCAGCGATCTCAGCAGCGCGCGGAAGGCTTCTTCCGGTGCCGGCCGGACCTCTACTGACACCGACACCGGAGGACTGCCGGCGTCGGAAAACCACGCCACATGCTCACTGACCAACCCCAGCTCAAGCAGGTAATGACCGGGGCGGCTCGGAGTGTCGACCGACACTTGAAAGCGATACGCCTGTCCGGGGGAAACATCGCGCTGGAGAACACTTCGCGCAGCGAGATCGGTAAGTTCCCGACCCTCCTTGTACCACCGCCACCCGAGCATCACCAATCCTCGGTTCTTCTTGGCGGTTGCAAGCCAGACCGCGTCTCCAGTATTGACCGCCGTGACATCAACCTCGAGTCGCTCCTCCGCGCTGACCGCAACTTCCGCACTGCCACGGTACTCGTAGCTGCTCTTGAGGAGACCGGCCGGACGATCTAAGGTAAGCGCGCCAGGCCTGCGCAACTCGATCGCATCCAAGACCGCCCGAGCGCCGACGGAGGGAATGGAAACCTCCAGTGAATAGGTACCAGGGCCGCCCGGCGGAGGTATGTCCAGGGGAACCGTCCCCACCTCGTCGCGGGGCACCGCAACCGGGAGCAGAACGCGCGTCGTGTACTCGACAGGCGGAGTCCCCCGCGAATCCCTCCAGCGCGCGATGACCGCCGAGAGCCCATGCGGGCCTGGATGTACCCATGGACGGCCGTCGCGGCCGCGCACGAGGAGTGCGAGACGGACCCTTCGATCGGCCGGGGCCCACCGAGGTGACGCAAGCTCGACTGCCGGCGACGAAACGGTGAGCACTTCCGGGACGGCGTAGACGACATCGGCCCCGAAGGTGGCGAGTTGTCTCAGTCCGCCCGGCTCCGTTTCTTTCCCCCATCGCTCCCTCTCCTCCGCCGGGAGCTTATCCGTGTGCACGACAACGGCTTTGATCCCAAGACTTCCCGCGTATTCTACGGCACGCCGAGCGGGAAGCTGCCTGAGCGCCAGGCGGATCTCGTCGTAGATGGGCGGCGTGAACCCGCTGACGCCGTTGGCGAGCGGCAACCAGTGGAAGGCGCTCAGATAGATGTAGTGGTCGTCGTTCAAGAGCCCGTAGTTCTCGCGCTTCCATGCAGGATTCATGTCGGGACCATACGGCAGTTCGACTATGGGGCCAGGACGCTCGACCGCCAGCCACCGATACACCGGCGGGACGGCGGCGCCGACAGGCACCTGAACGAGCGGCAGCGGCTTCCACCCCAGCTCGAGAAGGAACAGGCCGATCAGACCAGCAGAGACAAGCGGGCCTACAGCACGCGACCGGCCGTACGATCCGCACCAACGGCGGGCGACCGCACACGACCTGATCACCCCCAAGGCGGCGAGCGGAATCGCAGCGAGGACAACAAGTAGCGCGAACCTTCCGGGCACGCGCATGCTCCCGAACCCCGGAACCAGATGGTAGAGGAGCAGATAGGGCAACGGTATCCGCGTATCAAACCCGAAAGCGAGAAGACGAGGTCCGAGAGACAGCAACCATGCCGCGCCGAGGAGCAGCCAGAACGCGTGCCGCAGCGGGCTCACAGCCGCTTGAGGCATTCCCTCGATGTGGCCCCGGCTCCCGAGCACGGCCAGGGCCGGCAACACGAGCCCCGGGAACAACCACTTCTCTCCTGCGGCGGGCACATCCAGAAACCGAAAGGCAGCGAGATACAGGTCGTTCATGAACGGTGGCGCTGACAGATAGCTCGCAAGGTCCGGATTGAATAGCTTGAGCTCCGCCAGGGACCGCTCGAATCCCCAGCCCCGGTGGGCTTCGAGGTAAGGCAGGTGGACGGGTCCCAGCACGACGGCACTCGCGGCGAGAAAGGCTGCCGTCTTCAGCGCCATGGAACCGGACAGAAGGGACCGGTCGGCTACCAGCGCATGGTAGCCAGCGTACAACGCGACTGCCAGCATCATCATGTACCCGAGGTACACGGATGAGAGCACCTGGAGCCAGAAGAGGATGGCAAACGCCACCAGGTTCTGCCACTGCCGGCGACGGATGAACAAGTCGAGGAATACGATGGCAACCGGCGCCCAATAGAAACTCAAGAGCTGCACGTGGCTGAGCTGGCCGAAGCGGAACGCGGCGAAGCCGAACAGGCTCCCCGCCACGAGGGACGACCAGAACTCTCTCGTGAAGTAATACGCCAGGGCGAATGCCGATACCCCGGACAGCGCGAATGAAAGTAAGAACAGCACGTTGTAGCCGGCCACCGGGTTTCCCGTGAGGAGGTAGGCGACGGTGAAGATCGGCTGCACGCCGAGCAGATGCTCTGACAGAGCCAGGGTGTTCTGTGCCGGGTAGAAGATGTTCGCGTCGAAGAGACGCAAGGGCGACGCCGCCAGGGCATGCGCACCCCAGCTCAGGATCCACGTGTTCAAGAGTGGGTCGCCGGGATCCATGGGAATTCGGCTTCCCAGGAAGCCAACCAGGGGAAGCGTCTTGATTACCGCCAGCGCGAGGTAGAAGAGAAAGGCCAGAAAGAACTGGGCAGCCACGAAGATCTTGCTCGGACGCAGCCGCTTCGGCTCGGGCCCCACCGGTCAGTGCTCACGTCCGGCTGTGAGACCCGCGCCGGCCATGCTCAAGCCGGGGCGCGCTTGGACCCCACCTGCCCGCGATACCACTCGACCGTCCTCCGCAGGCCTTCCTCGAAGGGCGTCTTCGCGACAAAGCCGAAATAGGTGGCGGCCCGCGACGTGTCGAGCATGCGCCGCGGCTGGCCGTCGGGCTTCGAGGCGTCCCAGACGATCCGGCCGCCGAAGCCGGTGAGCTTGGCGATCAGCCCCACGAGGTCCCGGATGGAGATCTCCTGCCCCGCCCCCACGTTCACGGGCTCGGCGCCGTCGTAGCGCTCCGCCGCGAGCACGATCGCCTCCGCGGCGTCCTCGACGTAGAGGAACTCGCGCGTGGCGCTGCCCGTCCCCCACACCACGACCTCGTCGCTGCCGGCGTCGGCGGCGTCCAGGCACTTCTTGATGAGGGCGGGGATCACGTGCGAGCTCTTCGGGTCGAAGTTGTCGCCGGGGCCGTAGAGATTCACGGGGAGCAGGAAGATCGAGTTGAACCCGTACTGCTGGCGGTAGGCCTGCGACTGCACGAGCAGCATCTTCTTGGCGAGCCCGTACGGGGCGTTCGTCTCCTCGGGGTAGCCGTCCCAGAGGTTCTCCTCGCGGAAGGGCACGGGCGCGAACTTCGGGTACGAGCACACCGTGCCCACGGCGACGAACTTCCCGACGCCGGCGAGGCGCGCCCGCTCGATGAGCTGGGCGCCCATCATCAGGTTGTCGTAGAAGAAGCGGCCGGGGTTCTCGCGGTTGGCGCCGATGCCGCCCACGACGGCGGCGAGGTGGATGACGATCTCGGGCCGCGCCGCCTCGAGCATCCGGACGATGTCCGCTTCCTTGCGGAGATCGTGCTCGCGGCTGCGCGGCACGACGGGGGGCGGGCAGCCCCGGCGCGCGAGCGCATCCACCACGCAGGAGCCGAGGAAGCCCGCGCCGCCCGTGACGACGACGCGCTTGCCCGGCCAGAAACCCGCCGTCACGACAAGGAGCCCGGCAGGGCGCGGCAGCGGTCGAGATCGGCCTGCGCCATCATCCGCACCAGCTCGGCGAAGTGGACCTTCGGCTCCCAGCCGAGCCGGCTGCGCGCCTTGCTCGCGTCGCCCAGCAGCACGTCGACCTCGGCCGGCCGCCGGAACATGGGATCGACGACCACGTAGCTCCGCCAGTCGAGCCCGGCGTGTACGAAGGCGTGTTCCACCAGCTCCTGGACGGAGTGGCTCTCCCCCGTCGCCACCACGTAGTCGTCGGGCTCCTCCTGCTGGAGCATGAGCCACATGGCGTGGACGTAGTCGCCGGCGAAGCCCCAGTCGCGCCGGGCGTCGAGGTTGCCCAGGCGCACCTCGCGCGCGAGGCCGTGCTTGATGCGCGCGGCGGCGTCCGTCACCTTGCGCGTGACGAACTCGAGCCCGCGCCGCGGCGACTCGTGGTTGAAGAGGATGCCCGAGCAGGCGAAGAGCCCGTAGCTCTCGCGGTAGTTGACGGTGATGGCGTGGCCGTACGCCTTGGCGACGCCGTACGGGCTGCGCGGGTGGAACGGCGTGCGCTCGGTCTGCGGCGTCTCCCGCGCCTTGCCGAACATCTCGCTCGACGAGGCCTGGTAGAAGCGCACGCCGGGGTCGACGAGGCGCACGGCGTCGAGCATGCGGGTGACGCCGAGCGCGGTGAACTCCGCGGTGAGCACCGGCTGGGTCCACGACGTCGGCACGAAGGACTGGGCGGCGAGGTTGTAGACCTCGTGGGGCCGGCTCTCCTCGAGCAGCCGGATCAGCGAGAGCTGGTCGAGGAGGTCGGCCTGGCGGAGCTCGAGGCGCGGCAGGATGTGCTCGATGCGCTCGAAGTTGTCCTTGCTCGCCCGCCGGACCATGCCGAAGACGGTGTAGCCCTTCTCCAGCAGGAGCTCGGCGAGGTAGGAGCCGTCCTGGCCCGTGATCCCCGTGATCAGCGCGCGCTTCGCTTCCACCATTTCCCCTTTCCCGGCGCGACATTCGGTCGCACTTCCGCCGCCCGTCGAGGCCACATCTTACCACGCCCGGACCCGCGGCCGGCCCATGATCGCCGTCGCGGGTCGACGGTTATTTCGAGAACACTAGACGCGCGTGTCTAGCGGACTATCCAGGGCCCTAACTCGTTCGGATTCGCCCGACTTATGCAACCTGGACACTCGCATGGAGCGGAACGATTGGCTCGTTGGTGAATCAAGCCGTGGAGGGTACCGTTCTTTTGCTGGAAGCGGTGAATGAAGGGGCGGATTAGTGTAGCGTCTCGCCGTTCTATAGAGAAGAAAGACAGCATGTATTTTGTTCGTAGACTGCGGCACCAGCGAGTACGAAGTGCTTGTCGGCAGGATCACCCTCATTCCCGGATTCATCGAGGTACAGGAGGTACACCGCTCACCCCCCGAAAATGAAAAGGCAACTGACGACACCGAAAGGTGTCACGGGTTCCAAAAAAGGGAACCCTACCAGTTGCGGCTTTAGTCTAACGCCCCCGGAGGAAACCTTCAATAACGATATTCCCTTGTTTCTTGGGCACATAAGCTGAACTCCCCCAAGCGGCCAGGGTCAGAGCCGCGGCACGCGGTCGATCGCCCCCGTGCGGACGTCGTCGAGCAGCCGCGACATCTGCTCGGCCGTCCGCCGCCAGCTAAAGGCCCCGACCCACTTGAGGCCGCGCTCGCGCAGCTCCGCGCGCAGATCCAGGTCGGTGAGCACCCGGTACATCGCGTTCGACAGGTCGATGGCATCGTACGGGTCGACGCTCAGCGCCGCGTCGCCGCCGACCTCCGGGAGCGAGGAGCTGCTCGAGGTGATCACCGGCGTGCCGCAGGCCATCGCCTCGAGCACGGGCAGGCCGAAGCCCTCCCGCAGCGAGGGGAGCACGAGGCATGCCGCCCGCGCGTAGAGGTCCCGCAGCGCCTTCCGGCCGGCATAACCCTGGAAGCTCACGAGGTCGCCGAGACCGAGCGTCTCGACCCGCTCGCGCACCGCGCGCGCGTAGGCCGGCTGGCCTTCCCCGCGGATGATGAGCCGCACGCGCCGCCGCCGCCGCAGGATGGCGAGGGCGTCGAGCAGGCTCAGCAGGTTCTTGTGGGGCAAGAGGTTCCCCACGTAGAGCAAGTAGGTGTCCTCGCTCGAGGCGGGGGCGGGGTCGAAGCCGTTG
>Ga0214473_10008570_pt1 | contig 12082 bp, 9 predicted proteins | sample RVTome_7_FD_203509 | JGI IMG/M metagenome (GOLD analysis project Ga0214473, IMG submission 203509) | Soil microbial communities from uranium-contaminated site in the Upper Colorado River Basin, Wyoming, United States - RVT98D197 | ecosystem: Environmental > Terrestrial > Soil > Contaminated >...
GCCGACGCTCCCGAGAAACCGTCCCATGGTGAAGGGTTCGAAGGCTGAGTCGCGGGCACCTGGTTGATCTTAAAGACACCATGAGAGGTCCCTGCATATAGTGCTCCAGGATCTGCAGGGTCTATCATCAATGTTACGACAGAAAGATCGGTTAAGCCATTATTAATGGCAATCCAATTTGATCCCCCATTTGTGCTCTTGAACACACCAGCGGTTCCTGCGTACATGATGTTCGGATCCAGAGAGTCAATTGCCAGTACATTATTCCAGATATTATTAACATTGATGACGCTCCAGCTTGCCCCGTGATCGACACTCTTATACATGCGAGAGCCGGCTGCTGCATATAGGGTACTCGGATTTTGAGGGTCGATGGCTATGCCTGAAATATAGGTATCGGTCAAACCGGTGGAGCTCCAATTTTCGCCACTGTCAGTAGTCTTGAAAAAACCTGCATCATGAGTATTCAAATTATAGGCTGCTACGTAAAGGATATTCGGATTAACAGGATCGATAGCGAGCCTCCAACCGTTGCTGTCCATGGGTAAATGCACCACGTCCCAATTAGCCCCGCCATCTGTGCTCTTGAACAATGGATTCGGAGGAAAATAATTATAATAACCACATCCATCGCACCGATATTCTGCGTCTGCATACATTTCATTTGGGTTTAGAGGATTGATAACCAGGTGCATGAATGAGACTAATTCATATGGACTAATGATTTCCCAATGAATTCCGATATCGGTACTTTTGAACAAACCGGCCCAAGTTCCTGCATAGACAATCCTTGTGTCTACAGGGTTGATGGCCATGGCAATGACTTCGGTGTAGGGCAAACCAATATTTTCAGGGTTCCAGGTAGTTCCACCATCTGTGGTCTTGAAGACACCGCTTTTGGTTCCCGCATAAAGAATGGCTGAATTTGCTGGGTCAATGGAAAGAACATTGATTTCCGGGCGGGGAAAGCCGGTGTTTACGACGTTCCAGTTAGACCCGCCATTTGTGCTCTTGAAGACGCCACCATACGCTCCTGCATAGACGGTGTTTGGGTCAAGTGGATTAATGGCGAGACTCCAGACATAGGTACTGGTCAGACCAGAATCCAGGGGATTCCAGTTGACTCCTGCGTCAGTGCTCTTGAAAATACCCTTATTGTAAGTCCCTGCGTACATGGTAGTTGAGTCTACTGGATCAATGACAAGGGTCGAGACATCAAGGCCGTCGGTAATATCGCTGTAGTTCCAAGTGGTCCCGCCATCTATGCTTCTGTACACGCCGCCACATTGCTCAAAAAGTCCTGTACATCCAATTCCTGCATAGATAATCTCAAGATTTACAGGATCGATAGCAAGGGTCCTTATGGAAGAATAGGGACTGGGCTTCTGGACGGGGTTCCAGGAAGCCCCTCCATCAATACTTTTAAACGAGCTGCCAAAAGTCAGGAGATAGATGATGCTTGGATCTACCGGATTAATGGCCAAATATTCAACGTAAGTGCTGCCCTTGTAGTTCTTAGGCAGGCCAGCATTGATTGGTTCCCAGTTAGCCCCGCCATCGATGCTTTTGTAAACACCGTGCTCTTCAGTTCCAACGTAGATAATGTCTGGGTTAACCGGATCAATGGCTAATGTCCCTATCCTACCACTGCTGGGGGTCATGCAGGGGTTCCAATTAGCACCTCCATCGATACTCTTGAATACTCTCGTATAAGTTCGTGTATAAATTATCGTTGGAATAACGGGATTGATCGCCAGAGTCCAGATAGAAGCGCTGAGCAGCCCTGTGTTCATGCTAGACCAATTAATTCCACCGTCTATACTCTTAAATACACCTTCATCAGTTCCCGAGTAAATAGTATCTGGGTTTTGAGAATCGATAGCTAAAGCAAAGACGTTTCCTCCCTCGGGACCGATTGTGGTCCATTCGTTGATGCCGGCGTGGGCGAGATGTTTTGGAAGGAAGCTACTGGTCATAAAAAGAATGAAAAGGAACAGAAAAAGTAATCTGTGGGATTTCATGTAATTAGGGTCGCTTAAAGATTGGCCTTCTTCTGCCTTTGCACCCTGCGGTGAATTTAAACAATCCATTGACTATCTCCCTTAAAAAAATAAAGCTCAACATCGGTATTTTAAATGCCGGGCTTTATAAGTCTTTTTCCCACCCCTTCCCCCCTTTGCGTTAGAAGGTGGTTTTCTGTTGCCTTTTTAATAGACCAAATCGAATTGTTTGTCAATCATTTTGTAGTTGTCACGGCGTTCTTCACCAAGGATTGAAAATCACGGGGAGGTCAACCTTCAGTGCGGCAGTTTTTTTCCTTTTTAAGGTAGATGAAATCCGTTATAATAACTCCGAGAATTTTAGGAGGGGGAGGAAACTGAATGAAAATTCATGAATATCAGGCCAAAGAAATCTTGAAAGGCTATGGTGTGCCCATTCCGAAAGGGCGGGTGGCTGAAACACCTGAGGACGCTGGAAGAATTGCCAAAGAGATCGGCACGGAGACGCTCGTGGTAAAAGCCCAGATTCATGCGGGTGGAAGAGGAAAAGGGGGCGGGATTCGGGTCGTTCATTCGGCGCGGGAGGCGCAGAATGCAGCGAAGAAGATTTTGGGAATGACATTGGTTACCCATCAGACCGGACCTGCGGGGAGAGTTGTCCGGAAGATCCTGATCGAGGAGGGGATGGAGATCGAAGAGGAGCTCTATCTGGGGGTGGTGGTTGACCGATCAAAAGCCTGTCCCGTAATCATGGCGAGCCGTAAAGGCGGTGTGGAGATCGAAAGGGTGGCGGCTGAATCACCCGAGAAGATCATCAAAGAATGGATAAGCCCTGTCACAGGCTTCAGGCCTTTTCATCCCAACAAGATCGGTTTCGGACTGGGACTTGAACTGGGTCAGGTGGGAAAAATGCGAGGAATCCTTTCCGGCCTTTACAGGGCATTCATTGAAAAGGATTGCCTCCTTGCAGAGATAAACCCGCTGGTTCTGACCAAGAGCGGCGATTTGATTGCCCTCGATGCGAAAATGAATTTTGACGATAACGGACTCTTCCGTCACAAAGAGATTGCCGCACTCCGGGACCTTAACGAAGAAGACCCCCTTGAGATCGAGGCATCGAAATACAACTTGAATTACATCAAGCTGGATGGGAACGTCGGATGTATGGTGAATGGGGCCGGGCTTGCCATGGCTACTATGGATATTATCAAGGTGGCCGGAGCTGACCCTGCCAATTTTCTTGATGTCGGCGGTGGGGCAACGGTGGAAATGGTAAAGAATGGCTTCGAAATCCTGATGTCTGACAAGGATGTAAAAGCGATTTTAATCAATATCTTCGGTGGAATTCTAAGATGTGACACGCTGGCTGTTGGAGTGACAGAAGCAGTCTCTGAGGTGAACGTGAAAGCGCCGGTGGTGGTCAGACTCGAAGGGACGAACGTTGAGGAGGGACGGAGGATTCTGAAGGAGTCAGGTCTGAATTTCATTGTCGCCCAGGGAATGAAAGAGGCTGCTGAGAAGGTGGTAGAAGCACTGAAAAGACAGTAGGCAGTGAGGAAAAAGCAGTAGACCGTGAGCGAAAGCGGAAGCAGTGAGCATAGCCAGCACAATATTTTGAGTTTTTCCTGCCTTCTGCCGACTGCGTTCTGCCTTCTATCTTTTTTTCTGCCGGCTGCCTTAGCCTTCTTTCGCGTGATAAATCGGGAGGTAGTATGAGCATCTTAGTTGATGAACAAACGAAAGTCGTTATTCAAGGGATTACAGGAAACGAGGGAAGGTTTCATGCGCGCCAGATGGAGGAATATGGAACGAAGATTATGGCCGGGGTGACCCCGGGAAAGGGGGGGCAAAGGATAGATGGAGTTCCTGTGTTCAACACCGTAACAGCGGCGGTTAAAGAGACAGGTGCTGATGCTTCCTGTATCTTTGTCCCCCCAGCCTATGCGGCGGATGCGATTCTGGAGGCAGCCGATGCTGGCATTCCCACGGTTGTCTGTCTCACCGAGGGGATACCGGCCATGGATATGATGGTAGTCCGTCACTACCTCCAAGAAAGGGGAACGAATCTGATTGGTCCGAATACCCCCGGGATTATTTCTCCCGGAAAATGCAAGATCGGTGTGATGGCTGGTTACATTCACAAACAGGGGTCGGTAGGCATAATTTCAAGAAGTGGGACGCTCACATACGAGGTGGTGGACCAGTTGACGAAGAAGGGGATTGGACAGTCCACGTGCGTCGGGATCGGAGGAGACCAGATCATTGGACTTAACTATGTGGATCTCCTCGCATTGTTTGAGAAAGACCCGGGGACAGAGATTATGGTGATGATTGGCGAGATCGGGGGGACAGCAGAAGAAGAGGCAGCCCGATTCATCGAGAAGAATGTGCGAAAGCCTGTCGTCGCCTTCATTGCGGGCCTGACTGCCCCTCCAGGGAGAAGGATGGGGCATGCAGGAGCTATCATTTCCGGTGGGAGGGGGACCGCAAAGGAGAAGATGGGTGCCCTCGAAAAGGCAGGTGTCCGGGTGATCCCAAACCCAGCGTTGGTCGGTGAAGCGGTTGCTGCCCTCCTAAAGAAGAGATAATGGACGATATACAAAAAGGCTTAATAATATAAAGATGTTAACAGGGGTTTATCTTTTTATAGTTTTGTGTTATTTAAATGGGTATCTTTGAAGGAAGGTGAATAGAATATGTTAGCCGAGCTGAAAAACAGGGTGAAAGTGCTGGATGATCGTTTAGAGATTCTCCGAGGTTATCTTTGACGTTGAAGGCAAAGTAAAGAGAATCGATGAAATTGCAAAGATGATGGCCGCACCCGGTTTCTGGGAGACGAATGGGAAAGGTAAAAATATCTTAAAGGAACGTGCCTCTCTCCTTGAGATTATATCCCCCTGGAAGGAGGAAAAGAAAGAAATCGAGGAGATGGAAATCCTTCTTCAACTGATCGAGGAGCAGGAGGACGAAAGGGAAGAACAGGAGTTACTGGAAAAAATTCAGAAGAGCGAAGAGGCCGTCCGCCAATTAGAATTCAGGAGGATGTTGGGAAGAGAGCATGACTCCTGCAATGCGATTGTCAGTATCAATGCTGGGGCAGGTGGTACGGAGGCTCAGGATTGGGTCGAAATGCTTCTCAGGATGTATCTGAGGTGGGCGGAAAAAAGGGGATACCAGACAAAAATCATCGATATTCTTTCGGGGGAGGAGGCGGGGTTAAAGAATGTGACCTTCACGGTCGACGGTTCCTATGCCTATGGATACTTAAAGGCGGAGGTGGGAATCCATCGGCTCGTTCGCATATCTCCTTTTGATGCCGGAGCAAGACGCCATACTTCGTTTGCTTCAGTTTTTGTCATTCCCGAGGTGCCGGACGATATCATGATTGAGATTGATGAAAAAGACTTGAGAATTGACACGTTCCGGTCAAGTGGGGCAGGGGGGCAGCACGTCAATAAGACGGATTCCGCAGTTCGGATCACTCATCTGCCTACAGGGATTGTCGTTCAATGTCAGAATGAACGATCCCAGCATAAAAACAAGGCAACGGCCATGAAAATATTGAGAGCTCGCCTTTATGAGAAAGAGATGAAGGAGCAGGCGGAGAAGCTGGAGGAGCTTCACAGTACGAAAAAGGAGATCGCTTGGGGAAGTCAGATTCGTTCCTATGTGATGCATCCCTACAAGATGGTCAAAGATCACCGCACAAATCGAGTCATCCATGACGTTGATCGGGTAATGAATGGAGAGATTGATGACTTCATGGAAGCCTATCTGCTCAGTGCCGCATAATCAGGGGGGATTGTCTAATGGTCCCATAGTCTGGTAGTCGGATAGTCAAGATTAATGGACTGCAAGACTGCAAGACTGCAAGACTGCAAGACTGCAAGACTGCAAGACCACAAGACTTATTGGTTTAGCGGATTGACTTTTCATGACCGGCGAAATATCATTAAGACGGAAGGAACGAAGCAATGGCACAGGAAGGAGAAGGGGGGCCTCTCGAACATCTCGAAGAAAAAGTTGCTCTCCTTTTGATGAGATATCAAGAGATCAAGAAGGAAAAAGACGAACTGGCTGTTGCGCTCGATATGGAGAAGGAGAAGAGAATCGGCCTGGAAAAGAGACTTGAGCTTCTCTCTCAGGACAGAGACAAGGTGAAGACCCGGATCGACCAGCTCCTTCATCGGTTGAAAGGTCTTGATATTTGACCCTTCGAATACGCCCGACCTGCTTGCCGGAGCAGGGGGAAGGGACTGCTCAGGACTTGTCCCGAGCGAAGTCGAAAGGGTCAACCCTGAGCAACCCGCTCTTCAGGCCGATGGCCGAAGGGTTGGTTCTTCTGTCGGGATTGACGACTTTTTTGACAAAATGGGAAAAGAACGAGAGCGATTGGTTGAGATTAAGGTATTCGGACAAACCTATACCGTTAAGACGGATGCCGGGGAGGAGCATATCCACGAAATTGCCCGGTACGTAAATGAGAAAATGGACGAAGTCCTGAAAAAGACGAAAAGCGTTTCGACACTGAACGTTGCCATTTTGACGGCCCTTAACATTGCGGATGACCTTCTTAAGGAGAGGGAGAAAAGGATAACTCTTCTTCGAGAAATAGAGATTAAATCTAAGGATTTGGCTGAAAAAATTGACACAAAAATAGGTGGAAAGGAGTTAGAGAAAGTTTCCATCACTGGGTGATGTTCCCCTGCGACGCAACCCTCTCCAATCGAGGTTGCTTCAGATTACTGACGATGCCCGGTGGGGAACCTGAAAGAAACACCTTTGTGAGCGGATGAAAGGTGTGGCTGGGTAAAGGAAGAGACCAGGGATCAACGATCCCGATATGAGAAGAGAATGGGTTCGGCACGCCTGCTGATTTGGAAAACGATTGAAATCTTACTGGAGTCCCTGGGTATACCGAGCGGCCTGATGCCGCATCGTCAAACAGGAACGAAGGCAGGATTCCATGACATAAAAAAGATGAGCCGGAAAAAGACACCGGTACTCCCGCTTTTTTTCTTCCATATCGTGTTTCATTGAATCCAGCGCTTCTCTCTTCCCTCATCTGACAGAATGTGCCCTGCGATCCCCACCCTGTACCAGTCCCGCCATAGGCGGGATACAGGGGCACGCCTTGGGGTGAAGGGGCAAAACATGAACGATCCTTCATTGCCGGGGAGCCCGTGTCGCCTGCGGCGGGATGGGCGGGAACTGTACAAATATCCTGAATTGAAGGCGACGAAAAGGAGGTGAAAGGCCCTTTGAAGGTACCCATCGAGCTGTATATTATTGTCGTTATCGCCGCTGCCTTACTCGGAGGGATTATCGGATTCCTCGTGAGAAGAAGATTTTCCGAAGCCAAGATTGGTTCGGCACAAGAGGTTGCCAGGCGTCTGATCGAAGAGGCAGAGAAACAGGCCGAGATTCTGAAGAAGGAAGCGGTTCTCCAGGCGAAGGATAAATTCTACGAGGAGAAGGCCGAGTTCGAAAAAGAGACAACGGAGAAACGCCAGGAGCTGCAGAATCTTGAGAAAAGGATCATTCAGAGAGAGTCCCATCTGGACAAGAAAATGGAGCTTCTGGATGGGAAGGAAGGGGAGATTAATCGTAGGGAAAAGAATTTAGTCCAGCAGGAAAAAGTAGTCCAGGAACAGGAGAAGAAGCTGAATACCCTTATCGAGAAACAGCGTGCCCAATTGGAAAGTGTTGCGAAGATGTCTTCTGACGAAGCCAAACGATTACTGATCGAGTCCATGGAAAATGAAGCGAAGCACGAAGCAGCCAAGAGGTTAAAAAGGATCGAAGAGGAAGCCAAAGAAATGGCTGATAAGAAATCAAAGGAAATTATCAGCTTAGCGATTCAACGCTATGCCGGGGAGTACGTTGCAGAGAGGACCGTCTCGGTGGTCAGTCTACCCAATGAAGAGATGAAGGGGCGCATCATCGGCCGGGAAGGTCGGAACATCCGTGCCCTCGAAGCGGCTACCGGAATTGACCTGATTATCGATGATACTCCAGAGGCCGTTATCCTTTCAGGGTTCAATCCGGTCCGCAGGGAGGTCGCCCGGATTGCGTTAGAACGTCTGGTGAGCGACGGACGAATTCATCCTGCACGGATTGAAGAGGTCGTTCAGAAAGTCGAGCAGGAGATAGAAGTGACAATCCGGGAAGCCGGTGAACAAGCGACCTTTGATGTCGGCGTTCACGGTATTCACCCGGAGATAATCAAGCTCATCGGCCGACTAAAATACCGTACAAGTTATGCACAGAATATCTACTTGCACTCTTTGGAGGTGGCCTTTCTTTGTGGGATTATGGCCTCGGAGCTGGGAGTCAATGTCAAACAGGCCAAAAGGGCAGGCCTCCTTCATGACATCGGCAAAGCTGTCGACCATGAAGTCGAAGGATCCCACGGTAAGATTGGCGCAGAACTGGCAAAGAAATATGGGGAGTCGCCAGTCATTGTCCATGCGATCGCTTCCCACCACGAGGAAGAAAAGCCGGAGTCCATCATTGATGTCCTGGTGGAGGCGGCAGACGCCCTTTCGGGGGCGAGACCAGGAGCCCGGAGGGAGATGCTTGAAACTTATGTGAAGCGATTGGAGGATCTGGAAAAGATCGCCCAGTCTTTTTCGGGGGTGGAGAAGTCCTATGCCATTCAAGCGGGCAGGGAGATCCGTGTCATGGTCCAGCCTGACCGCATCTCCGACGAAGATTCTATCGTCCTCTCCAGGGATATCGCCCGGAAGATCGAAAAAGAAATGACCTATCCGGGTCAGATCAAAGTGACCGTGATCCGGGAGATGCGTGCCGTGGATATTGCCAAATAATAATCATTGCAAATTGCAAAATTAGCATTGATCAATTAGCAATGAATTACAAAACAAACGTTAATACAAATTTTTGGACGATTTTTGTCTTTTCACTGCTAATTGCTAATTTTGAAATGCTAATTTTGCAATGATCTCTAACGATTGACCACTCCTAATTGCTAATTTTGCGATGAGATGTTAAGTATGCGTATTCTTTTCATAGGAGATATTGTCGGGAAGCCGGGACGCCGGGCCATCGAGAGGCTTCTGCCAAGAATTACAGTCGAAGAGAAGATCGATTTCACGATCGCAAACGGAGAGAACGCCGCCGGTGGCATGGGGTTGACTCCTGAAATTGCCGTCGAACTACTCGATCACGGGGTGGATGTCTTGACGTCTGGAAATCACATCTGGGCGAAGAAAGAGATCACCTCCTTTCTTAAAGAGGAGAGAAAGCTTCTGAGACCCGCCAATTATCCTGAGGGAGCCCCGGGCAGAGGATCGGGTGTTTATCAATCCCGGGGGGGAGAAAAGATTGGTGTCCTGAATCTGGAAGGCAGGGTCTTCATGAAGAGTCTGGATTGTCCTTTCAGGGTGGCAGAGAAAGAAATTGAAGAAATGAAAAAAGAGACGGAAACCATTATTGTCGACTTCCATGCTGAAGCGACATCAGAAAAGATCGCCCTGGGCTGGTTTCTGGACGGAAAAGTCAGTGCTGTTCTGGGAACCCATACCCACGTACAAACTGCTGACGAGAGAATACTGAATGCTGGGACGGCTTACATGACCGATGTGGGAATGAGCGGTCCCCTGGCCTCTGTTATTGGTATTCGGAAACAGATCGCCTTGAGTCGGTTTTTAACCCAGATTCCGTCGCAATTCGATGTGGCAACAGAAGAGGTTGAACTCCAGGGTGCCGTGGTGGATGTAAACCTGGAATCGGGCAAGGCCACCGGGATTCGAAGGATCAGAGTCCCCCTAGAATAAATTCGCATTCCGGAAATTTTTAATTTTAAACCAACATCTCGGAGCTCATAACGACTATGAGACGAGTGAAAAATAAAGAAAAAGAGACGGTCTATGATGTCTTGAGGAAGCGGGGTTTCATCGAACAGGTCACCGACGAAGCTGCGCTGCCCGGGATCTTAGAGGGGAGGATTACCTGCTATATCGGGTTTGATCCGACGGCTTCCAGCTTTCATGTAGGGAATCTTGTGCCGATTATGTCCCTTGCCCACATGCAGAGAAATGGGCACCGACCGATCGCATTGGTGGGAGGAGGGACTGGACTGATCGGCGATCCGAGCGGGAAGGATCAAATGCGGCAGATGCTGACCGTAGAAGAGATCCGCCGGAATGCCGAGTCTCAAAAAGAACAATTCTCCCGATTCCTCGATTTCTCAGAGGGGCGTGCCCTTCTCTTGAATAACGCGGAGTGGCTGACAAAGCTTAACTACATCAACTTCCTTCGAGATATTGGCGTCCATTTCAGCATCAACCGGATGCTAGCGGCCGAATCAATCAAGACCCGGCTGGAGACCGGCCTCTCCTTTATCGAATTTAATTATCAACTCCTTCAGGCCTATGATTTTTGGCATCTGTTCAAACATTACGATTGTTTGATCCAAATGGGTGGGAGTGATCAGTGGGGGAATATTGTTGCCGGAATTGATCTGATCCGGCGACTTGAAGGAAAGCAAGCCTACGGAATCACTTTCCCATTGATCATGACAGCCGATGGCAGAAAGATGGGAAAGACCGAACAGGGAGCAGTCTGGTTAGATCCGCGGCGGACCTCTTCGTACGAATATTATCAGTTCTGGATCAATACGGATGATCGAGATGTGAGAAGATTTTTGGCTCTATTCACCTTTCTCCCGATGGAAGAAGTGGAGGAAATCGGGAGTCTAAAGGGAGCGGACTTGAGGAAAGCCAAAGAAATTCTGGCCTTCGAAGCGACGAAGATTGTGCATGGAGAAATGGAAACGGCGAATGCACGGGCTGCCTCAAGATCTTTATTTGTTTCAGGGATCGAATCTGCCGAAGAATTCAGGACGGAGACGGTTATGGTAGAGGATTCGATTCCGACAACACCGATCGAGGCAGAAAAAATTATCGGGGGAATCCCGGTTTTCAAGTTATTCGAAAGGTCAACGCTGTGTGCCTCTGGATCTGAGGCAAGGCGCTTGATTGAGCAAGGAGGAGCTTACATAAACAGTAAGAGAGTCGAGAGGTTTGATGAATTGATCAAAGCGGAGGATTTTGGCTCTAATGGGGTAATTCTACTGAGGGCGGGAAAAAAGAAATTTTCTCGCATAAAACTACTTGACAAAAATTAAATTTATCCTATAATAATAGAATCCGCGCAAATTTAAAGCGGCTTGACAAAAAAGAAAGTTTGACGTATATAATAGTTGTAAAATGTTTCGCTCTTTGAAAACAGAATAGGGGTTATCGTTTTTGGGTCCCATATTTAACTTTGATTAAGGATCAATATCCGATACAAAGTGGAGAGTTTGATCCTGGCTCAGAACGAACGCTGGCGGCGTGCTTAACACATGCAAGTCGTACGAGAAATCCTGAGCAATCGGGAGAGTAAAGTGGCGCACGGGTGAGTAACGCGTGGGTAACCTGCCCTTAGATTGGGGATAACCTCGCGAAAGCGGGGTTAATACCGAATAATATGCCGATTCTCAAGGGAGTTGGCATCAAAGATGGCCTCTGCTTGCAAGCTATTGTCTGAGGATGGGCCCGCGTACCATTAGCTAGTTGGTAGGGTAACAGCCTACCAAGGCTACGATGGTTAGCTGGTCTGAGAGGACGGCCAGCCACACTGGAACTGAGACACGGTCCAGACTCCTACGGGAGGCAGCAGTGGGGAATCTTGCGCAATGGGGGAAACCCTGACGCAGCGACGCCGCGTGGGTGATGAAGGCCTTCGGGTCGTAAAGCCCTGTCAGGTGGGAAGAAACATATCGGTGCTAATACCATCGATACTTGACGGTACCACCGGAGGAAGCACCGGCTAACTCCGTGCCAGCAGCCGCGGTAATACGGAGGGTGCAAGCGTTGTTCGGAATTACTGGGCGTAAAGCGCGTGTAGGCGGTCGGGTAAGTCAGATGTGAAAGCCCCCGGCTTAACCGGGGAACTGCATTTGAAACTGCCTGGCTGGAGTTCGGGAGAGGAGAGTGGAATTCCTGGTGTAGAGGTGAAATTCGTAGATATCAGGAGGAACACCGGTGGCGAAGGCGGCTCTCTGGCCCGACACT
>Ga0214473_10008572_pt1 | contig 12081 bp, 3 predicted proteins | sample RVTome_7_FD_203509 | JGI IMG/M metagenome (GOLD analysis project Ga0214473, IMG submission 203509) | Soil microbial communities from uranium-contaminated site in the Upper Colorado River Basin, Wyoming, United States - RVT98D197 | ecosystem: Environmental > Terrestrial > Soil > Contaminated >...
GTGCGTCACTCAGGGCGATGTTGTTTCGTGTCAACCCACTCAAGCAGCACAACAGCAGTACCTTGTATCACTCCAACAAGCTTCCCAGTGCTCGGGTGGAGGAACCCACGGCACATCCCGCACCGTCAGCGGTGCGGTACAGATATGCCGTTGTCGAATTAGCAACAGCGTCGTTGTTCCTAATTCCTGCCAGTGGGAAGCGTCGCGTCCTTTGTGTTCCGGTCATTTTGAGGGGGAAAACTGGGTTGACGGGAGTTTTTGTAAAACATGCGTTGTTGCTGGCGGAACAGGTCAGATAGTATCAGAACCTCTCTTTACCGGATCGCGAGATGAGCGTTCTGTTGCATCCGGTTGCGCACAGTTTTACACATCATCACAAACAGCCATCGGGGAGATTGCATGGAGACCTATTGCGCAGATCTCGACTGCCGGCACGACACCCGGCCGACCGTACTGCGACGGGAGTGCGTGTAAGGTTGTGACAATGGAACCCGGCGGAAGTCTGAGCTCAACACAGACCGTTACTGCGACAGGGTACTTGAGTGCCTACGCGGCAAATTGTCCGTCCGATTGTGCCGTATACGGGCAAGATACAGGAATACAAAGAACCGGTGCGACCCTTTCCCGTTGTTCAGAAGACGGCTCATCAGTTTTGTTTTTTCAGCCCAATCCCAGGGGACCTGCGCCGACAACGCCGACGCGCGAAGAATATTGTGCATCGGGACTCTGCAGCAACGGAGCATGTGTCGCGGGAGTACAAGTGTTTGATGCAACGACCGGTAACGTTCGGATGTGTGCTCAAGGGGAAACATGCAGAGTCGTTGACCCTGTCACCGGCATGACGCTTACCCAACAGATTGTTGCAAGGACTGAGAATGGGCAGACTGCCTATGAAACACAGACCCAATGGGCTCCGGGTCAAGCAGGAGCTCTTCAGGCTCAAGCATACCGCGCGCTATATGAACAGAATGCACCTCAATATCTTGCTCGGTTTTACTCTCCCACATATGTCCAAGCATACGAGCAATACCGTGATGAGCATCCGGGCGCTACCATTGATGATTTTCAGCAGGTACAAGCCGAAGCATTGAGTCGCATACAACCGACTTTAGATAATCTCGGTATTCTTACCCAGGATTATCTTGAGAGAATCGGCAGCGGCGAATATATCCCAACCGACATTGAAGCGACACTTGATGAACAGCAGCAAAACCTGGGAGTACGGATACTTCTGGGATTGAATAATTTCACCTCAGGGGCTACTAGACGGGGGAATGAACTTCTTTTGCAAAGCAGTTCCCAAATAAGGGAAGAAGGCCTTACGGTAGCGAATACATATAACTATGTTCGAGGCGCACTTATCCAGGGAGCTGCTCCCGCTGCAATTACTGCCGCTATCGCGGGATTTCCGGCATTGGCTATCATCAGCGCACCGGTCACCATTGTTTCCGCGGTAACCGTCGGCGGAACAGCGATTGGAGTCGCAGGAACGACATACAGTCTGCAACAGACTGCCGAAATGTGCGCGCCCGGACGAATCGCCACATCCCAGTGTGCTTTTGCCGCAGGCAATAGTGCGTTTGCCGCATTCTCCACAGGTGTTGGGGTTGTCGGCGGGACTATGCAACTGGCAGCACAGGCAAACCTTGCGCGAAGCGGCGTTTCTTTAGCACAACACGCCGATGATGCTCTCGGTCTCATGACCCGGGCAACCGTTGCCAATATGAGCGGTCAGTCGGCACGGGTTGCGAGTCTCAACAGAACCGTTGCAGCGGCCGGTACATTTCTTTTTGGCGGACAGGCGGTCAACAGTTGTTTATTGGGAGTGGAACTGCCTGACGGAACCAGAAGGCCCGATCCCCTCAACTGCGCTATGAATTCAGCCATGGCGCTCACCTCCGCTTTCCGTTTCGTCACCGCTTCAGTGGGGATAGGCAACACGACGACCACTGCCCAGCGTGCGGTGGAAACAGCTGATTTTGGCGTCAACAGCGTACAGGCAATCGTCGCTTGTGCATCGGGCGGGTTGCAGCGGGATTTCGTCGGTTGCTCACAGTCTCTGGCAGGTGCGGCGCTATCCGGCGGGGGCGCCTATACCGTTGCGCAAGACTTGAGCACCGGTGTTGTGCGAAACCTAGATGAAACACCAACCGCCCGGTATGAGGCAGCGCGGCAAACCCTCTTTGATCTTTATACCGATTCCGCAGACGGAGGCTCCAGGGTGCTTTGGGATGACGTCACGCCCCAGCAACTCCAACAGGTAGAAACGCTACTTCGCGAAGCAATTCTGGTTCGCGCCCAGGAGCAGGCGGCAATTGACATCGCCATGCGACGGGTCGGCGGCGATCCGCTTGCGTGGACCATAAGCCAAGGGAGGCTCAACGATGCGCAGGGGGCGTACACGACGGCACTGGAAGCATACAGAGCTATTGAAGAGCAACCGGTGGGAGTGCGACTTGCCTCTCCTGAATTTGCTTCCTATCAGCAGACTATTGACAACCTTACACGTACGAGGGCAGCGGTCGGTGCGGAAGAAGCGGTACTTACGTCTCCCAGAAGTACCATCCAACGAATAACAGACAGACTTGGGGGTATTGTCGGTGCAGAACCGGAAATACTGGTTTCTTACCGAAACGCACAAGACGAATTCGGAATTATTGCCCGTAATTCCGATCCCCAATCTCCTGAATACCAACAGTCACTTGCCCAGCTCTTAGCTGCCCGCGAAGGACTTGTCGATTACGGTTATACAACCAGCCAAAGAGAAATAACGCAAGAGCTGACCCCACGGCAAGAGGAGCTGCGGCGCCAAACACAAGACCTGCAGCGCATGGAGCAGGAGCTTCTTATCCTGACCAACGCGGAAAATGCGCAGCGTGTCGTAGACAGAGTTGCATCAGCAGTTGACGCGGCTGTAGCACGCGGAGCAACAGCAGAGGAGTATACGCAACTTGTACAAACAGAAGCAAGGATGCGGGATTTAGCCCGGCTTGCCGACCTCTACCAAACAGGGGATGCGCAAGCAATGTCAACAGTAATTGAGCTGGAAACCCAAATGCGAAGCGTAGCACAAGGGAGAGAAGTTCTTGGGCAGGAGGTTGCGGCATTAGCCGCTGCGCGTGATCAGGCGGGAACGCTTGGCGGACGACTACGGGAATTATTTGGCGGAAACGTATCTGTCGATACGATACTCAACCGCGTAACAAGCGCTCCTGAAACAGGGGAAGTTGTTGTGTCGGAACGACAAACGACACCGGAAGAGGCGCAATCCGTTCCTCTGAGGGATCGACTAGCGGCATTTGTTTTCGGCACCCAAGAGAGCCCGACACTTTTGGGAAGATTACGCGGGACTCGTGCCCAACAACAAGAATCTGCTACACCACAAACACATCTAATACAGGATACAGACACTTTTACACGACAATCGCAGGAAAGACCGGATTTCGTTACGAGCGCGGTTGACGAAGGATTCCGTGTCTATCAACAGGAATTTAACGAACAGACACAACATACCCCCGGACAGTTGTTCGAAGGCAGGGACAGCTATGCCTTCGGCACCTCGTCTCTTTTATCCCTACAAACCGACACCATCATTGGTACTATGCTTGAGACAAGATCTACGCTGCGGGTATTGGATGTCGGGACCGGAAACGGGCAGTTCCTTGAACACGCAGCGTCTCTGTTTCCTGATCGCGTGGTAGTATCCGGATTGAGTGCGAATGATTATCGTTCGGAAGCGATTCGATCTACCGGACTTGAGTATACTATCGGAAATGCAGAGCGCATCGCATCGCTCTACCCCCAAGAAAGCTTTGACCTGATTGTCTCTGCGGTTACCGCAACGCACTTCGTCGATCCGTTGGGGACTATTGAGCAGATGTATAGCCTTCTTGCCCGCGACGGCATGCTTGTAGTTGATTATTTTGAAGCACCCGGGCTTGAAGGGAGGTTGTCTGATGTAATCTCGTATTTAAGAGACCAGGGGTACACCGTTTATGCTTCATACGAGAATGATCTGCAGTACAGAGGACCGGAAACTCAATTTGATACGTTTATTATCAGAAAGACGCTTCCCGAACTTCGTTTCCCGGTCACGTACCAGACAGATGCGCAAAGAGAATACGGATTTCGCTATCTCCTATCGGATGCTGTTGCTCACTCTTCTAGCCGTGAAATAGAGATACTTGACAGCGTACTGCCGGGAGAAAATACAGCATTTAGTGATTATCTAGGAGAGAGAAGTAGAGGTATGGTTTCCGACGACGAGGGAACACTACGTCCACTTCTCAATGAATATAGTCGATATCTTCTGGAACAAAACTCACAGGACAGAGCATACCTGCAACGCGAATTTGGCCTGACTGCAGAAGACTCACAGAATAGAGCTTTCTTGAACGATGCGTTGACTCAAGCCGGAGGACAGAGATTGCAACCTCTTGAACAGGCAAGAAGCGCTCTGGTCGGTTTGGCTGACCGTATCGGAAATCCGAGGGATTGGCCAGGAGCTATTCAGGATGCCGTAACAACAGAGTCTCTTCAGGATAATTGGAACAGGTTCGTGAACTTGAGCTTGCCAGCGCTCATCTACGGAAGAGGTGATGTCGGGTATCAGGCGCCGCAACCGTGGTTCATTGATGTGCTTTCAGCTGACCCCAATTTCGTTTCGTATACGCCTTTTTACCGGCAGGGGATAAGCGCGAGGGATCTGGTGACCGTTGATGCGACACGGTTTCCGCAGCAGGACAGGGAAGCGGTTGAAACTACACAAAACATATTTCGTGATTTTCTCATGGCTCCGGAACTGATAGACGCCTACGAAAGCCATACCCAACAGCGCAGACCGTGGTTGCAACAAACACGCAGCGCACTTGAACAATCCCGAGGTGCGGATGCGGCGAATGAATTTTTTACATGGTACTCCTCGAACAAGTTATCACAGGGAGAACTGGGAAAAGTGATTATGGCAGTTCAAACTCTCGCATTTTTTTCTTCTGACTACTTTCCGGCGGAATTTACTGCGGAGGTTGATGCGTTTCACGGAACGTATTTTCAGGTTGAACGGACGGATGAGGCAACAGGAGAATCATTTACGAGGTACGACGATTTACCGTTGGAAGGAAAATTGGAAATAGTTGAACACATGAATGACGTCGCACAAAGAGCGCTGCAGTACCTCTCCCAATACGGTCAGTAAGCTGTTTATCGCGTACCCCGCCGCTTGGAGAGAAAGAAGAAACCGGCAAGACATATCAAAACGGCAAGTTCCAACAGGACTAACACTACCTTGAGGGTTCCCGGCTGATACCACATGACCACTTCATGTGTTCCTTCGGTTGAGAGGGGGATCGCAACAAAGAAGGGGAAGACGGTGATGGGTTTGACCGGTTTACCGTCAATTGTCGCGCGCCAGTTGGGGTGGTAGGTTTGTTTGAGGACGAGGATACATTCTTTGCAATCTTTCTCCACTTTCACCGTCGTTTTGAAGATCATGTCAGACACTACCGTCTGGGGTCCTGCAAGGGTCGCCAACGGGTAGTTTCCCTGGTATACGGGTACTTCCGCAAACAGACTGTGATGGCTTTTGTCCCATATGGAATACGTTGCCTCGTCGACCATTTGAATATACGGGAGACGCGTGTCTGTAGGCGCCTTTTTTATGAAACGCAATTCGGGGAAGAGTTTCTTTTCCGAATATGGTGACTGTATCCAGAGCCGTACGATATTGCCGTACGACCGCTTATTTGTGCCTACCACTGCCGCTCTCGTGCCGATGGTGAAGTAACCGCTCGTATTCACTTCGTAGAGTTTCCATGTCGTACTTTCCGCAAGCGGCTTCCAAAAAAGTTGGGCTTTTTGTGAAGGAGGCGCAGCAACGTACCGGATGTTATAGAGGTCATAATCGCGCGCAACGTCTTCGCTGAAATACTGTTCGGTATCGGAGTTGGGAGACCAGGTTTCCGGAAGCCATAAAACTACCGGTATACCATAGGTAGACAGGTGCATGTTATAGGGAGTTTCAGCAACCGAAAAATCCTTTCCCCACCAGCCCCCACGGCCGGGAAACACTCTGCCGGGAGGCAATTTGCGCAGCGCCTCAAAGAGCTTTTCGGAATCCTCGCGCACGGCATCGTGATTTCGTATTGATTGCACGATCAGCCGTTCGTTGAGTTCGTTATACCTCATCGTCTGTCGGTATGCGGGCAGTGCTACAAGAACCGTGAGTATACCGATCGTGAATATTTGATTTACCTTAGCAATCGGCATGTCAAGCGCCAGACGGGAGAGGAATGCAGTTATCGGTGTCGCCTGTTGTACTATCCAGGAAAAAGCGATCGGGACAAGAAATAACCCTGCTGCGTGTACGCCGACAATGAAACGGGAGATGTGCTGTTCCTTCATGCCGGGGATGATATCGAGGATTCCCCCCCAGGTTGTCCTTCCGAAATACAGGATGAGCCAAAAAGTAAAAAGAAGAGAGAAGGGAAACAGATTGACACTGTTGTCATCAGCAGACAGATCAGCAGTGATGCGGAATTTCTTCCCGATCTCCTGACGGACACTTTTTAGTCCGTTTTCCCTCGGCCAGACACTGACCAAAGCACCTGTGAGCACCAAAATGGTCAACACGGGAAATCTTCCGAAATCAAACAGGTTACCGTTGAAAAGATTATTCAGTATTTCTTTCCACCCGTATGAATTGAATTTCCACACCGGATCCCAGAAGGATATATTGTGATAGTTATCTCCCAACACGACCGGCAGAATCCAGTAGCTCAGGAAAAAAACACTCGCGCCGCCCAGTGCTGCCAGGAGGAGAATGTTTTTCTTGAGCAGCTGTCCTATGTCTGCGAGGGATTCCTGGCGGAGAAATCCGATTATGGGGTCTGCGAGCGTAAACACAACAAGGCTCATCATCGCCATCATGCCCAGACCCAAATGGCCGGCGGTTGTCGCAACGATAAACAGGACAGCCAGCCAGAAGGATGAAGGATGAAAGGGGAAGAACGAAGGTAAAAAGGACTTTGGTTGCCGGGTTTCGTGTTTCGGTTCCCGCAATTGGCTGAATACTTTATGGCTATAGGCGATTGCCAGTGGCAGGAATACCATGGCAAACAGTTGGCTTGACAAACCCCATCCCCTCCACAGAAACGACGGAGGATCCAATCCGTAGAGTCCGTCGGTTGAGATATGCGAAGCCAGTAGCGCGCCGAATCCTGCAGTAAGCCATGAAAATCCTACAACACGAAGCGCCAGGAAAACCGGCAGAGGGAATAAACACAGGAGAAGATAGACGACAATATGATAATACCGGAACAACGTCAGCCCGTGAAAGAGGAAGGAGAGAATCCGCCAGGAAAGAACAATGGCAATTTGCGGAATGTGACTGTAGTAGAAGGGGAGATTATACCCTTCGGCCCAATTCGGAACCCAATGGTCTATAAGGATTGATAAATGGCAGAGGGGAAACGTCAGGATATTTTTTGAACATTCTTTGTTTGCATAATCAACCATCTGGTTTGTCCGGTCAACCAGTGCGAATTGAAAAGTATTATCGTTCGGGTCTATCGTTGACGTGGGTTCCAACCGGTAAAGCCACAAGTTGAACCCTATGGCAAACACAAGCAGAACCAGTCCCGTGATTTTTTCAAATTTTTTCATACCCACTATGGCCACAATTTCGGATTGAGCCAATCCGCGTGATCGTCATTAATACCATTTCCGCCGTCCGTGACGACCAATCCGAGCCTTTTTACCCCCCGTACGCTCACTTCTGCGTGAACCGGCATATCATACCGCCCGACCTTCGGCGACGTATAGAGCAGTTTGTCGTCGCCATATATGAGAAATACAACGGATCCCTGTCCGCCCGCTTCCGTGTCAATCCCCATATCGGTCGAAAAGCGCCTGAATTGGCGATTGATGTCGTACTCGATAAAACTGCTCGCGTGCGTACCCACTCCCTTGCGGTAAAACGAATACTGGACCGAGAGGAAAGACCAGGACTTTGTCCCCATGCTTGCGTTGGTGGGCATGTCATTTACCCGTGTGCCGTAGCTTTGCTGAGCGATATGGGGCGTCAGACTGCTCAGATCGACCGGTTTTTTTGTCAGAAGCGGCATGTTTTTTGCCGCAAACATACACACAAAAACAACCAAGGGTATGCCGTACACAATCGGTTTTGCTTCACGGCGGATTGCAGCAAGAAATATGCCGTACAGAACCGTGAGTACCGCAGCGACACTCATGGTTATGAAGGGCTGGCTCATGCCCGACAATAGGGGTAAACCATTTTTAGGATAATTGAACACGAGCGCCGTATGGAGGTTGTAAAAGTAAAAGAGCGAAAAGAGGCCGTAAAAGAGCAGGAATAATTTCGTCCGCCGCCGACCCAGAATATGTACGGTGTCTTTCGGTTTTTCCAGATACACATAAAACAATCCCCACAGTAACAAAAATACGCTGATGGGGAAAGCGTAGCGATCGTGGGATTCGGTTTGGAAGAGAAAAAATGCACCGGCAGAAACGATGAGCGCACTCCAAAACAGGAAAAGGGATACAGATTGCTGTATGACGGGATGCTGCCCGATCGTATCTGCCGCATTTTTCACGGTTCTTTTCATCATGGAACCGATGGTATCGGTCACCAGGAGCAATACAGCAAACAGGTACGCGCAGGAAAACAACATTAAACCCATGGTTTTTGCATTGATGATGCCAATGGTCAGCAGTTTGTCAGACACATGCATTCCATTTGCCTTGGCGACAATCCACCACGGATTGAACGCGTTGAGGGACATGAGCGGGAAATAATCATAATTCTGCGTGAGCGATGCAAGAACCGTATGCATGTCGCGGGAAAGGAAAAATTCAATGTTGAGGCCGAAAAACGCGAGTACAGCGCCGGAGATGGCCCGGATAAAACCGGCAAAGCCCATCTGCTGCCAGACAAAGAGAAAAAACACCGGGCCGTAGATCATGTTTTGAAGTTTGGTCATCATGGAGGCCATATAGATGATTCCGGCAAGAAACGGCCGTTTGGTTAAAAGCGCCATGAGAGCCAACAGAAACACAAATACTCCGACGCTGTCTACCTGTCCCCACCACGCACCGTCAATGACCGAAATAGGATTGAGAAGGTAGAGCGCACCGATGCCCATGTATACCCACAGAGGGAATTGCGGAAACCCGATCCGCTTGGCATTTTTACCAAACCACAGCATTATTGCCGCAATACCGAAGTCAGCCAATATTGCCGGTGTTTTGGCGACGGTCAGAAACCATGCGTTCATGTTATTCCAGAACGTATAAAAATTATGGGGATCAGCAGCTACGCTATACACGCGTGCCATAATCCACAGCACATAGGTAAACGGCGTGGGGTAGTTATTGTTCGTATTGTGCATACTCCACGGAATGCCGCCGTCGATTGCCGCAAGCCCCCAGGATTTCCAGAACGATATATCGGCTTCAAAGCCCGGATTGGGGATAAGAGGAAGACGGAACAACAATGCAAAAAAGACAATGAGAATACCGGCAGCAAGCAGTTTGTTTTTCGGCAGCAGAAACACGAGGCGTTTCATGTTCCACCATTGTAACAAAAAATAACCGGAGACAAGAGGGGAAAAGATACGGATTATTGCCCGGAGGACGGTTCCCGTTTTTCCCATGCGACACTGTCGACAATCCGGTCAAATACCGCCGGATCCAGTTGCCCGTTAGCCAAGTGCAAAAGCATGTCCGTCCGGTCCGGTACCTCAAAAAATACGTCAACATTGGGTGTTTGGTCGGACAGATTGACGAATGACACGCGGTAGCCCTTCAGGTTGTTTGCATTCGTAAACTGCATGAGGGGTCGGGCTCCTTTGAGTCCCGAGTATTGGCGCCACCAGTTGGCTACGTATTCACTGCGGGGTTTATTCGCATATTCACTCAAAGACGTATTGTCTCCCGGTCTGTCGATGTTGAGGAGGATATTCTGTTGCGCGGGGATATTATTCCAGGCAAATCCTACTGCTTCGTGTTTGTCACCGGTAAAGGCAGAGATCGCAAGCGTGTTGGGATACGAAAATGACATCGGAAACACTTTCCCCTGATACGTCGACCAGGCAGTTGCAGCGTCGGCCGTAAACGGTTGGTTTTTTTGTATCGGTAAAGGAGAAGGAGGCGCTGTCTGGGGCTGTTCTATGGGTTTGGGTTTTTCTCCTGTTGAGGATGGACCCAAGTACGTCACACCTCCGGGTAAAACTATGGTAGAAGGTTTGGATTTAGCGTGTTGGTAGGCGACAAGTGTTACAGCGGTCAGAATGAATACTGCAACTGCGGTCAGAATGACAATTTTTGCCGTTTCCGGCGGGATAATCCCCTTGTCTTTCATGGTTTCCAGCCTACCAATACGACCCCGGACTGTCAAGGAGTGTATGGAGCCTTTCTAACGGAGAATTTGAAGAACAAATGCCGAGAGCGATGATGGGACTTCGAAACGGTGAACACCAGCATCAAGCGGTATGTTTGACCCGTCAGGATACGAAGTGCCGTCAATTTTCATCACCAGTCCCGAGGGGGTGGTGGCAAGCGCGTAGGTTTCCGGCAGCGCCAGAGAAAAGACAGAGGTCGGCGGTTTGCCTGTCGGTCTCAAGTGTAGGTTGTACTGCTGGCACGTGTTGTCAGCACAACGGAATGCAACGCCCAGCGTATATAACTTGAAATGACGCGACAATTGGTAATTCGTGAGAATGAAATCAAGATCATCCGGTTTGGGATGCCAAAAAACATACCCTTTCTGGTCCAGGAGTATATATTTCGTTTTTGTTTCAACAAGACTTTCCCTTAGGTTCGGTACTCGAATTGACAAATGATCGACGAATTCCGCGTACGGATGGCAACAGATGAAATACGAATCAGGCCGAAAAATATATTCTCCCGTTCTGTCGTAGACGGGTTCGTCGGGTTTGACAACTGTCAGCACGCTTCGTATTGCTTCCAATTGTTCTTTGTTGCTTCCGCCTAAAGGCAACCGGGCAGAGTACTGAACAACGAAAGAAACCAGTAAGGCACCCGGTACCAGGACAAGCAGTGACCAGCGGACAAATTCATACCGTGGGGGGAGATACCGGGAAACGAACGAAACCAGCCTTTCTCCGAACGCTGCCGTTGAAAGACAAACAACAGCTGAGAGCGGGATAAAGTACTGTACGTAGGGCACGGGAAAGAACAGGAAAAAAATAACCCCGCCTGTCGTAAACAGGAGAGAGAATATGCCGATACGCCAATGGGATTTCATAAGAGCCGGCAGGCCTATGACACCCGTAATCCACAGTACAATATTCGTAACCCACGGAAAACTGGGGCCTCCCTGGTCTATATAAACCAGAGGCCAGGGGGAAAGGGTTTTCATCGGCGAAAACGGTTCCTTTCCCAGATTAACCGCAAATGCCCATTGCGTGAGCGCCGTTGCCGCACGGACAAGACCGATGCCAGTTACAAAAAGATAGAGAACGAATACCAGAGGTGGTGCAAAAACACCGGCAACACCCCAAAGGAAGGCTGTTCTCGTTATGCGGCGACGTTCGGCAAATAAAAGATACACCACAGCGGGTATGGCAAACACCATCTTGGACATAGTCAAAAAACTCAAACTCAAAGACATGCCGCAGATAAACGCGCGCTTGGCGGTCAAAGGCTTCCTGTCTACCAGAAGAAAGACGGAAACAAGGAAAAGCAACATCATGAGCGTATCGGGTCGAACATCGATAGTTTTATCCAGCGTCATGGGGAAGACCGTATATGCCAGAACGGCAAGCATTGACCAGAACGTATTTTTGACAGCGAGACGCGCAATGCGATAGAGCACCAGGGCAGTTGCGCCATATAAAAGGAAGGCAACTATTCGAAAAAGAATGACCAGGAACGGCGTATGGGGCAAGAGGAAAAAGGGTGCGAGCATCCACTGGAATGTCGGAACGATATAGAAGAAGAAATCCACATACGGACGCTTTCCGGCGAATACCAGATAACTCCAATGGATGTGAGAAAATTCATCAGGGTCAAACATCCGAATAAGACCTAAATGAAATCTGCCCA
>Ga0214473_10008573_pt1 | contig 12080 bp, 13 predicted proteins | sample RVTome_7_FD_203509 | JGI IMG/M metagenome (GOLD analysis project Ga0214473, IMG submission 203509) | Soil microbial communities from uranium-contaminated site in the Upper Colorado River Basin, Wyoming, United States - RVT98D197 | ecosystem: Environmental > Terrestrial > Soil > Contaminated >...
GCTACGAGCTGGGCACCTGCACCGGACCGTGCGGCGGGTTCGTGACCGAGGCCGACTACCGGGCGCGGATCGAGGTGGCGGCGGCGTTCCTGGAGGGCCGAGCCATCGCGCCGCTCGACCGGGTGATTGAGGCCATGACCGCCGCCAGCCGGACGGTGGCCTACGAGCAGGCGGTCCGCTGGCGGGACAAGTTCGACGCGCTGGAGTGGCTCTTTGCCGAGGGGAACCGGGTCCGGGTGGCGATCGACGCGCTGAGCTTCGTGTACACCGACCCGGGGGCCTACGGCGACGAGCGGGCCTACATCATCCGGCGGGCCACGGTCCGCGCCAGCGCCCCCGCCCCGCGCACGCCCATCGAGCGGGAGGCGTTCCGGGCCCTGCTGGCCGAGCATAGCGCGCCGGAGCCGGCGCCCGGCCCCCTGCCGGTGGAGCAGATCGAGGAGACGGTGCTGCTGCTGGCCTGGTTCCGGAGGCATCCGGCGGCGTTGAGGCGGACGGTGGCCCTAGTCCTGTAGCGGGACCAGTCGGGCGCGAGGCGGGAGCCCCGGCTCCAATTCCATGATCCCCACCGACGGCAGGATATCGAATCGCCGTGGTCCCGCGGCGCCCGGATTCATGACGGTCACGGTCTTGTCCACCAGCTCGAGCCGGGGCCGGTGGGTGTGGCCGTACACGATGATGTCGGCGTCGGGAAAGGCCTGGTGCAGGGCGGCCGGCGTGGGCGAGCCGAGCTGGTCGCCGTGGGTCACCGTGACGTAGAACCCGTCCAGCTCGAGCCGGGCCACCTGGGGGCAGCGCCGCCGGATGTCGAACTGATCCATGTTACCGTACACCGCGGTCACCGGGGCCAGCGTCTCCAGCTCGACCAGCAGGTCCACCGAGCCCACGTCGCCGCCGTGGAGGATGTGATCCACCTCGGCGAACACCTCGAACACCTCGGGCCGCAGCAGGCCGTGCGTGTCGGAGATGACGCCTAAGCGCATCGGCGAATCAGCCACCCTTCCGGGGGATGACCCGGGGGCCGCCGCGTCGCGTGTTCCGGCGCTCAAGCGCCGGCTCGGCGCCTCCGGCGACCCGTGCTGAAGCACGGAAGGTCGGGCGCCATTCATGGCGCGTCGGCGCGCCAGCGCCGCCGAGCCCGGCCTTCAAGCCGGGAATCACCCCGAGCGGACGCGCCTTCAACGTCCCCGCCGGTTGGGCGCAGGCGACCGCACGGGATGCCGCGGCGGGGACGGGAGCGGTTTCCTCCGCTTGCCCCGGTCCTGCCCCCTCTGCGGTTTCGGCGTCTTCCGCGGTTTCATTTCGTTCCCCAATGCACCGCCGCGATCCCGAAGGTCAGGCGCTCGTAGCCCACATCGCGGAGGCCCGCCGCCCGCATGCGCCCGGCCAGGTCGTCCGGGGCGGGAAACTCGGTCACCGATGCTGGCAGATAGGAATACGCGTCCGTATGTTTGGACACCACGCGCCCCACGGCCGGCAGCACATGGCGGAAATACGCCAGGTAGAGCGCCCGCATGGGTTGTCCCGGCGGCAGGGTGAATTCGAGCACCACGAGGCGCGCGTCGGGCCGCAGCACACGCCAGAGCTCCCGGAGCCCGGCGTCGAGGTCGGCCAGGTTCCGGATCCCGAAGCCCACGAGGGCGCCGTCGAAGGCACCGTCGCCAAACGGGAGGTGCAACGCGTCGGCCCCCACGGGGCGGAGCGCCGGCGCCTTGCCGCGGCCCAGCTTCAGCATGGGGACCACGAAATCCGCTCCCACCACGCGTCCCCGGAACTCCGCCCGCCGCGCCAGCTCGGCCCCGAGGTCCAGCGTCCCCGCGCAGCTGTCGAGGTACGTGCCCGCGGGTGCCCGCGCGAGGCCCAGCCGGCCCACGGCGCGGCGGCGCCAGGCGCGGTCGATGTTGAGGCTCAGCAGGTGATTGAGCAGGTCATAGCGGGGCGCGATGGCCGTGAACATGGCGCGCACGTACGACCGCTTCGCGTCGCCGGCCGGGACGGGGATGCGCGGCGGCGCCTCTGGCATAGGGCCCAAAGCTACCGGCCGGCGCAAACGTGAGGCAAGCCTGGGATCCCTCGCTCGCGTCGGACCAGGACGTGGTGTCCTGGGCGCAGGAGGGCGACGAGTCCGCCTTCCGCGAGCTGGTGCGCCGCTACCAGCGGCCGGTCTTCTCGCTGGTCTACCGCATGGTGCGCGACCGCGAGCTGGCGGAAGACCTGGCGCAGGAAACCTTCGTCAAGGTGCTCAACGCGATCGATTCCTATCGCCCCGAGCACAAGTTCTCCTCCTGGATCTTCAAGATCGCCAACAACGCCGCCATCGATCACCTGCGGCGGCGCGAGTTGGACACCCTGTCGCTGGACGGGGCCCCGGATGCGCTGACCCCCGACCGAGTGGAAGCCACGGCGCTCCAGGTCGGGACCCGGGCCGAGTCGCCGCTGGACGAGATGGAAGCCCGGGAGCTGGGGTCGCACATCGAGCGGGCCATCGCCCGGCTGCGGCCCGAATACCGCTCCTGCATCATGCTGCGGCACGTCGAAGGCCGGGCCTACGAGGAGATCGCGGCGATCCTGTCGTTGCCGTTGGGAACGGTCAAAACCTACATCCACCGGGCCCGGGCGGAGCTCCGCGAAATGCTCGGGCCGCTCCGGGAATGAACCCCGGCGGGCCTGAAACCTCGATATCACCCATGCGTAGGGCAGGACAGGTATGAATGACCGACCGAAAGTCCCCATTCTGGACGAGGATCCCGAGCTGGACGGCACGCTCCGGGGCCTCGGCCGTTTCAGTCCGCGACAGGGGTTTGCGGAACGGGTAGTCGCCCGGGTCCGGATCCCCCTCCCCGCCTGGGCCCGCCGGGTCAGGGACTGGTTCGGGGCCACGTTCAGCGGGGTCACCGGCTGGACGGTGTTCGCCACCTTCTCGCTGGCCACGGCGGCGGCGTGGGGGACGGTGATCGCCGCCGGCGTCCGCTACGGCGACGTCGTCGTGGGCGGCGTGTCGGTGTCTTCCGACGAGTTCCGGCAGGTCGCGGCGCGGGCCGCGACCGAGCTGGTGGTGCGGCCGGTGGTCGAGGCCCTGGCCGCAGTCGAGCAGTGGTCCGCGGGCGTGGGGCTGCCGCTCCGGATGCTGGCGGCGGGATATGGAATTCTGGCACTGATCTGCGGGGTGGCGCTGTGGCGCCTCATGGCCGAACCTGCACGGGCGAAGGGTACGATCAATGTGGTTCGCTAAGGCAACGGCCCTGACGGGCCTGGCACTGGGAATGTCCGCGGCGTTCGCCACGCCCGCGGCCGGACAGGCCGCACCGGTAGTGTCCTACACGGTGCGGTCTTCGGCCCGGGAGGCCGGACTGGGATTCCAAATCGAAGGCGGCGCGACGCTCCAGATCACGCTCCGGGGCGGCGAGGTGCTGATCGACGGCGCCCGGGTGGGGGCGTACCAGCCGGGGGGCGCGCTGGAGAATCAGTGGCGCCAGTTCCTTGCCTGGGCCGGCAGCGCCGGCGCGGACGAGGCGGTGGCCGCCGCCCACGAATGGAAGCCGCAGGGGGTGGCGGGCGAGGAGGCCCAGGCGTTCGAGATGATTCGGGCCCGGCTGACCAAGCTGGTGCCCTCGGCCGCGGTGCCCGCGCCGCCCCAGCCCCCGGCCGACGCCGACATCGAGGCCCAGATCGCGGCGGCGGCCGAGGCGGCCGACGCGGCCAGGGCGGCCACCGAGCACCTGGGACGCGACATCCGGGAATCGGTGCGCCAGAGCATCCGGGAGTCCGTCCGCGATCGTGCCCGGGTCCGGGTGGAGCCCGAGATCTGGCAGGAGGCGGACGGGGCGCGGTTCACCTCGCCGGTCGGGGCGGTCTTCGGCGGCCTGCTGGGACTGCTCGGCACGTTCGTGGCGCTCACCGCCATCGCGTTCGGGGTCAGCTTCTTCGCCGGGCGGCAGCTCGACGTGATGGCCGACACCGTGTCCACCTCGCTGGCGCGGTCGTTCTTCGTGGGGCTCCTGGCGCAGCCGCTGATCCTGCCCGCGTTCGGGGCGATGCTCGCGGGCCTCACGCTCACCGTGATCGGCATCCTGGTGATCCCGGTGGCGGTGGTGGCCTTCGCGGTGGCCCTGCTGGCGGCGACCATGGGTGGCTATCTCGCCGTGGCCCGGGTGGCCGGCTCGGTCTGGATGAAGAAGCGCCAGGGCGACCACGGGGTCGAGGGCTTCGGCATCCTCCGGTCGGTAGCCTACGGCCTGGCCATACTGCTGGCCGTGTGGGTGCCGGCCGTGCTGCTGGGCTGGGTGCCGGTGGCGGGCTCGATGCTCACCTGGGCGGCCGTGGTCTTCACCTGGATGCTGATGACCACGGGCTTCGGCGCGGCGCTGCTTACCCGGGGCGGGGTGCGGAGCACCTTCGGCCGCCGGTTCCAGCCCCAGGCGCTGCCGCCCGCGTCGCTATTCGAGAATCCGGCGCCCGAGATCTCCACCGGCGAGTGGCTCGGGAGGAAGTGATGCGCCTCCCCCTGGGCCTCGCCGCGCTCGCCGTGCTGGCGGCGCCGTGCGCGGCGCACGGGCAGTCGTACCGGACCCTGGTCGAATCCCGGCGGCTGGACCGCAAAGAGGCGATCCACGTGTCGGTGAACTTCGCCGTGGGGCGGTTCCGGCTCGTTCCCGGCGGCAAGACCGAGCTCTACCGGGTGGGGCTCACCTATCTGGACGAGCAGTTCGAGCCCGACGTCAGCTACGAGCCCCAGGACGGGACGCTGCGCATCGACCTGGACAGCCGGCACGAGCGCGACATGCACGTCAAGGACCTGGACGACACCCGCCAGCGGCTGGACCTGGCGCTCTCGCCCGAGGTGCCGCTCCATCTAGATCTCTCGTTCGGCGCGGTCCAGGCCGAGGTGGAGCTGGGCGGCCTCACCCTGCAGTCGGCGAGCGTGGAGACCGGGGCGAGCGAGACCATCGTCCGGTTCAGCGAGCCCAACCGGGCCGCGTGCGACGATCTCACCTTGCAGGTGGGCGTAACCGAGTTCGAGATGATCGGGCTGGGCAACAGCCGGTGCCGCACGCTCGATCTCAAGGGCGGCGTGGGCGAGATCACCCTCGACTTCTCGGGCAACTGGGCCCCCGGGGCGGAAATGCGGGTGAGCGCGGACGTCGGCCTGGGCGACGTGCATCTCCGGGTCCCGGAGAGCGTGGGCGTCCGGCTCAACGTGGACCGGTTCCTCGTGTCGCTCCAGCTGGACGGCTTTACCAAGCGGGGCTCGACCTGGTACTCGGCGGGATACGACCGGGCGCCGGTCAAGGTGATGGTGGACGTGAACGCCGCGTTCGGGAGCATCGAGGTGGACTGGATCAGATAGGGCGGTCGAAGGCGGTCATGGGCGGTCGTGGGCGCGGAGCCTCCGACCGCCTTTGTCCGCCTCTGACCGCCCTAGTGTCAGATCCCGGTTCCGCTGTCGGTGAACGACTGACCCCGCTCTCCCGCGTCGGAGCCAGACTACGTCCGGGACGCCGGCTCGCCGGCCGCACCCGGGGCCCGGGACGGCAGCGGCACGAACGCCGGGACCTGCTCCCGATAACTCTGGTAGCGCGCGCCATACCGGGCGACGAGGTCGCGCTCCTCGAGCTGGACCCCGACGAGAATGTAGCCGGTCGTGGCCACCGCGAAGAGCAGGTGACCCGCCGTCATCGTCGGCGCCGCCCAGAACGCGATCAGGAACCCGACCATGATCGGGTGGCGCACCAGGCGGTAGAGCGCCGGGGTGCGGAAGTCGTCGCCCGGCATCGCCCGGGACCGCAGGTTGTGCCAGACCTGCCGCAGCCCGAACAGCTCCCAGTGCCCGATCATGAACGTCGAGAGGAACACGATCGCCCAGCCGAAGGCGAACACCGCCCACAGCGCCGTCACCACCACCGGCGCCTCAGCCCGCCAGATCACCGCCGGCAGCGGGCGCCAGTACGCGAACAGCAGGGCCAGCACCAGGCTCGCGAGCAGCACGAACGTGCTACGCTCGATCGCTTCGGGAATGTGGCGCGTCCACCACCGCTTGAACGCCGGGCGGGCCATGCCGCTGTGCTGCACGGCGAAGAGCCCGAGCAGCAGTCCGTCCACCAGCAACGCGATGCCGGTGGGGCCGGCCGGGCCGGCATCGACCGACCGGGGCACGAGCAGGTTCCCCACGAAGCCGATGGCGTAGACGAAGACGACGACGAACAGGGCGTAGGCGACCAGTCCGTACAGCAGGGTCAGGATCCGCTTCATGGGTCACCTCTGGGGTGGGAGGTCGGGCGAGTCGCTACAGCAGCTCGGCGAGCAGCTCCGCCGCGCGCCTGGCGCCCGCGGTTTCGACGGGCCGGTACGCGACCTCGCGGTCCAGCGCGGTCACGATGGCGTCGGCGATCAGGTCCGGCGTCGCGGTTTCGAAGTCCATGCGCACGCCGGCGCCGTAGCGCTCCAGCCGGTGGCGCACGTGGATGTTCTGCTCGAAGTGGTGCCGGAGCGGGAAGTAGAGAAAGGGCCGGCGGTTGGCCGTCAGCTCCATGGCCGTCGTCAGGCCGCCCTGGACGATTGCCAGATCGCAGGCCGCCAAGTGTCGGTAGAGATGGTGGACGTAGGGCCGGACGTCGAGCCCGTCGCCGGCAGGCAGGGAGGCCGGGTCGATGCGGGGTCCGGCGACCAGGATCATGCGCAGCCCGCTCACCCGCCGCCGGGCCGCCACCTGGGCCGCCGCCACCCGGCGCAGCAAGTGCTCGCCCACGCCCGATCCGCCGACCGTCACCACGCACACCCGTTCGTCGGGCCGGTAGCCCAGCTCCTCGCGCAGCCGCTCGCGGGCCGGCAGGTCGGCGGGGTCGAAGCCCGTGATGTAGCCGGGAAAGGCGTAGTGCGCTTCGGTCCACGCCCGGATTTCCGGCAGGCCCGGTCCGAAGCGCTCGGCCACGATGTCGTCCGGGTTCCCGACGAACAGCGCGCGATCCCGCACCCGCGGGTACCGGGCGATGTGCCCGATCATCTCGGCGTTGTAATCCGCCGTGAGAGCCGCTTCGCGCGGACCGCCGTCCGCCATCGGGAGCCAGCCGACGAAGTCCGTGAGCCAGGCGTAGGCGGCGCGCTTCTGTTCCGGGTTCTCGTGCAGGTAGTAATCGATCTCCCAGGATTCGTCGCCGATCCAGAGGTCGTAGTGCTCTTCCCGCACCAGGTCCAGGAAGACCATGAAGTTGGCGACCAGGATCTCGTCCATGCGCCGCCAGGCCTGGAAGCAGTGCAGGTCGTGCTCCGCCGACTCGCTCTCGATGTGGGCCGACTCGCTGGCGAGGGCGGCGCTGGCGGGGTGGATGCGCTCCCCCTCGGCCTCGAGCACCAGGGAGACGGGGTGCTGGGCCAGCCAGTCGATCTCGAGGTCGGGGACCAGGCGGCGCAGCTCGCGCGCCACCGCCACGTCCCGCTGCGCGTGGCCGAGCCCGATGGGCGAGGACATGTAGAGGGCGCGCCGGGGGCGGCGGCGGCCGCGGGGCCACACGGGGGGCGGCGCCGGCCGCGGGTCCAGAAACTCGCGCAACAGGAGATTCACCTTGACCGGATCACGCGCGTGCGGCCCGTGGCCCGAGCCCGCGAGCGTGACCAGCGCGCCACCCGTCGCCCGGGCCAGCGCCTCGCCGCGGCCGCTGGGGATAATGGCGTCCTCGTCGCCGTGCAGGACCAGCACCGGGCACCGCACGCGGCCGCACCACTCGAGCGTGCGCTCGCGGTCCGGATACGGCGCCACGTGCGAGGCGATCAGCGCTTCCGGCGTCGTCTCCAGCCCCCAGCCGACACAGTCCTCGATCTGCTTGGTCGAGTGCGGCTCGGTGAACATCCGCGAGAAGAAGAACTCGAGGAATCCGCGGTAGTCCTTGAGCCAGTAGTGGCGGTTGTACTTCGCCCAGCCCTCGCCGGTGGACAGCGGCTCGTCGAACGAATGGACCGCGCGCTCGGGATGTCCCGGCCCGAGCGGCACGGCCGGGCCCAGGAACGCGGCGGCGGTCACGCGCTCGGGGTGCTCCGCCGCGAGGATCAGGGCCCGGATCGCGCCGAGGGAGAGCGAGACCAGCGCCGCGCGGGGCGTGTCGGTCGCGTCCATGACGGCGAGCGCGTCGGCGGCGAACTCCTCCTCGGCGTACCGGGCGGGGTCGAGCGACCGGTCGGACCCGCCGTTGCCGACCCCGTCGAACGTCAGGACCCGGAAATGCCGCGCGAAGTACGGGACCTGCGCCTTCCAGTGGCGCGAGTGGATGATGGACCACGTGGGCAGGAAGAACACCGTGTGCTCGCCCGCGCCGAACGCTTCCCAGGCAAGGCGGGCGCCGTTCCGCCGGACCACGCCGCGGGCATCCGGCTCACGCGCCCGCATGGGTCCCCCTGCCTCGCTTGGCCCGCCCGCCCCGCGCGGCCCGCCGCTCGTGGGCGGCCAGCCAGCGGTCGATGGCCGCCAGCAGTTCGTCGTGGCCGCGGTCGATGCCCGAGAGGCGCTCGAGGATGATCCCCTCGTTCAGGACCGCGATCAGGGTGACCCAGTGGTCCGCCGACAGCTCGCCCTGGTCCATCCCGTAGCGCCGCAGCGCGCCGGCGACCGCCCCGCGCATGGCGTCGCACCACGCGCCGAGCACCTGGGCGACGCGGGGGCGGAACTCGGGCCGGTTCCACGCCATCGCCTGGAGCTCCCACCAGATCTTCTGGTAGGGGCGGTCCGCCTCGAGGTAGCGCATCGCCTGGCGCCACTTCTCGAGGTACGGACCGGGGGACGAGTACAGGAGGCGCTGCCGCCCAATCAGCCGGTTGGTGAACCGCTCGAGGACCTGGAGGAACAGCTCCTCCATGGACCCGAAGTAGTAGTGCACCAGCCCGGCGTTGGCGCCCGCCTCCTCGGCGAGCCCCCGGGTGGTGATGGCCGCGTAGCCCTGGCTGATGAGCAGGCGCTCCGCGGCATCCAGGAACCGCTCCTCGGTCTCGCGCCGGTCCTCGGGCGCGCGCCGCGCATTCGAACGAGCCAATGGATCTCCGGCAGTCGGGGGTTGTGGGTGCCTGGGGCAACTGCCTTAGGCATATGCCTAAATCGGCTGGGCCGATCTGTCAAGAGCCCCGTTCTGTGCTACCATGAGCCATCGTGGGGTCCCTCGTGTTCCCGCCCCCGCCCTTCCGGGCCGTGCTGCTGCGCCGAGCGGCGGGGCTGTGGCTGCTGCTCCGGGCCGGGGTGGTCGTGGTCGGCCTGCTGGCCGGTCTCGCTCCGCTGCCTGACCTCATCGTGTTCACGGCGCCGGCGGCCGGGTTCATGGCGCTGCTGGCCGCCTGGCTCACGATGTTCGACGCCCGGCGGCGGGGCGAGGCGCTGTTTCTGGCCGATCTCGGCGTTTCTCCGGGCGTGCTGGTGCTGGTGGCGCTGGCCCCGCCGGTCGGGGGAGAAGCGATCGTCGGGCTGCTGGGCTCCTTGTGACGGCGATCTTCGCGGCGGAGGGATTCTGGAAGGCATTCGGCCGGCGGGACGTGCTGCGGAACGGGTCGGTGTGGGGGGAGGCGGGCGCGGTGACCGTCCTGCTCGGCCGGAACGGCTCGGGCAAGAGCACCCTGTTCCGTTGCGCGCTGGGGTTCGTCCGGCCCGACGCCGGGGTGGTGCTGTTCGATGGGAAGCGGTCGGTCCGGCCGCGGCTCGCGGCGCTGGCGGCGGGCGGGCTGTTCTTTCTGCCCGACCGCGATCTCTTGGCCGACCGCTTCACCGTGGGGCAGCACTTCGCGGCGGTGGCGCACCGCTTTCCCGGCGCGGAGGTGGCCGGGCCGGTCGAGCGCTGGGAGCTGGGGCCGCTGCTGGACCGGAGGCCGGGAGCCTTGTCGGGCGGCGAGCAGCGCCGCGCGGAGATCGCGGTGATCGAGGCGCGGAACCCGCGGGTGCTGATCGCGGACGAGCCGTTCCGCGGGATCGCGCCGGTGGACGCGGACCGGGTGGCCGACCGGTTGCGGGCCCTGGCGCGGTCGGGGTGCGCGGTGGTGGTGAGCGGGCACGAGACCCGGATTCTGCTGGACCTGGCCGACCAGGTCGTCTGGATGACGAGCGGGGCCACGCATGCGCTGGGCAGCCCGGCGGCGGCGCGGGTGCATCATCAGTTCCGGCGGGAGTATCTGTTCGGGGACCGCGGCTGACGGGGGCGCGGGGCGCCTCGCGTACGGGATTGCCGCGCTCGGCGTTTACCCCGACGTCCGGTCTGCATACCAACGCGGCGCGTGCTGGTGTCGAGGGCGCGGGAATCCTATGTTGAGAAGGAGCCACGCAGGCCGAGCTGGTGCCGGGCGGGCGTGGCCGGTGCACCAGAGGAGTAATAGCGGGAACGCGAAAGTCATCATGTGCCACCGACGCATCCGCTTCGCCTGCCTTGTCCCGAGCCTGATCGCCGCCGGCTGTACTGAGCCCGACATCGCCGACTTGACCATCGAAACCCAGGCGAGCCCGTTCTACTGGTATCAGGACACCACTCGCATCTACCTGCGGATTGACTCCACATCCCTCACGGTGGAGGCCGACTCGGGCTTGCTGCCGGCGCTCCGCGCGTCGTCAGCCGCGGTCGGGGTAGCCGTAGACAGTATCACCGCCGTGGCCGTCGCCGCCGGGCACTGGACCCTGTGGCTTCGCCCCGGCACCCGCTCCGCCGCTGCGGCGGTGGCCGCGCGCGCCGTGCGCCTGCACGCCGGCGTGCCCTTCGCGAGCAATGCGTACCTGTACGGGACGCCGCCGGCAGAATGTACGCTGTGGTTGGTCAACCGCCTGGCGGTGATCTACAAGGGATCCACCACCGCGGAGCAGATCGCGACTCTTGAGGAGCGGGCGGGATTCGAGGTCGAGGAGTCGCCCCCGGGGGTGGGCAGGCCCTGGCGACTGCTGCGCTATCCCACAGGGAGTTCCTACACGCCTCTCGAAATCGCGGCGGCGGTCTATCGACACCCGTTTGTCGACTGGGCGTCGGCCGACATGGTAGGCTGCGTGGCGCCTACCCTTCACCGATGATCCGCACCGCGCGCCTGATCACCATCGCCCTCGTCGGGCTGGCCGCGGGCACGAGCCCGCAGCAGCCGGAGCGCACCTTTACCAGCGCGACCTGCCAGGTCGCGTTCCGCCACCGGGCCGATTGGGTCGTCGGTCCCGACACCAGCCAGGCCGCCGGCCCGTGCGCTTTTCTCATCCGGCCGCTCGCATGGGACAGCCTCCTGCTCGCGGCAGACAGCGTCGATCTGTACACGCTCGGGCTGCGGCTCGTGGCCGAGGGCTTCGACGCCGCCCTCGCGGAGAGCCCGTTCGAGCGGCGCAACGGGGCGTGGGTGGTCCTGGGCCGCCAGGGACTGGAGAGCTCCGCCACGGCTATCGCGGGTCAGAACTGGCAGGGCGTGTGGGGAACGGCCACCATCGGCTGCTACCGGCTCGAGGGCGGTTACGCGGGCCTGTGCGACGCGCCCACGGCGCTGGTGGGGACGGGCACTCGGAGCGTCATGCTGGAAGGCGGCCCCCAGTCCGAAGACGTCTTCGCCCGCATTCTCGCGACTCTCGAGTTGCGCCCGTGAGGCACGGTACCTTCGAGGATCGCATTCGGCAGGCACTGGCCGAGTTCCCCGAGGCGGTCCGGCCCGACGACGACGGCGGCGTCCCCCGCAATGGCTGCGCAGCGCGGCGTGCACTGGACGGTATCCGCGATGCAGGTGTGGCGATCGCGGGAAGCGACCCAGCCCCCGCCGCGGGCTGCCGGGCGCCGGGGCCGAGCCGAGCGTTGAGAGGCTGGAGGTCCCGATGACAAAGGCCGACACGGTCCCGTACGCGACGTTTGCCAGGCGCCTCAACGCGCTGATGCTGGACTTTGTGCTGGTCGCCGGTTTTGCGGGCATTCTGATCGCGCTCGCGCTTGGCGTTCAGGAGAGTCCCCCCGCCCGAATCGCGTTATTCACCGCGTTTTGGGGGTTGCTGTTGCTGTACGAGCCGGTTTGCGTCTGGAGGTTCGGAGGAACGCTGGGTCATCGGGTCTTCAACCTGCAGGTCCGGGACGCCAGGGGCGGGGAGAAGCTCGGGCTGGTCCGGGCGG
>Ga0214473_10008574_pt1 | contig 12080 bp, 15 predicted proteins | sample RVTome_7_FD_203509 | JGI IMG/M metagenome (GOLD analysis project Ga0214473, IMG submission 203509) | Soil microbial communities from uranium-contaminated site in the Upper Colorado River Basin, Wyoming, United States - RVT98D197 | ecosystem: Environmental > Terrestrial > Soil > Contaminated >...
GTCGTGTTCGAGACTCATGGGGATTACAGTCCTTGAAACGAATTGGCCGGACCCCAATTGCTTAACGCAACCAACTGGCCCGGCCAAGGAATTCTAATAGAGTGAGCGTTTGCCTATTGAGCAGCCTTGGCCTTCTCAACCAGCGCGGCAAAACCAACGGGATCATGGATCGCAAGATCAGAAAGAACCTTGCGGTCAACTTCGATGCCGGCCTTGTCGAGCCCGTAAATAAATCGGCCATAGGTGAGGCCCAATTCGCGGGTGGCCGCATTGATGCGCTGAATCCACAGCGCGCGGAAATTGCGCTTCTTGGTGCGGCGGTCACGGTAGGCATATTGCCCGGCCTTTTCCACCGCCTGCACGGCAACGCGGAAAACATTCTTGCGACGGCTGAAATAGCCCTTCGCCTGGCTCATGACTTTCTTGTGGGACTTGCGGGCGACGGTGCCGCCTTTTGAACGTGGCATGGGAGCTCTCCTTAACGGGCGTAGGGCATATGAATTTTGACGAGGCCCGTATCACCGGGGGACAAAATCATGGTGCCGCGCTGGTTGCGGATCTGCTTGTTGGTGCGCTTGATCATGCCGTGGCGCTTGCCAGCTCCGGCGGCACGAACCTTGCCGGAAGCGGTCATTTTGAAGCGCTTTTTGGCCGAGGATTTCGTTTTCATCTTGGGCATTTGGCTTAAGTCCTTTCAAAGCGATAAGAAGCCGCCATGGCATGCCCTTTACATGGCCAGGCGGCTTAATGGGGGGTGTTAAGCAGAAATTTAGCGGCGATGCAACCCATTGGGTTGCACCCCTGAAATGCCTATTTCGGCGCGATAATCATCACAATCTGGCGGCCTTCAAAGCGCGCGTCGGATTCAACCTTTGCGATTTCGGCCGTATCGGCCTTCACCCGGTTCAAAAGCTTGTGGCCAAGCTCCTGGTGGGCCATTTCGCGGCCCCGGAAGCGCAGGGTGACCTTGACCTTGTCGCCCTCTTCGAAGAAGCGCCTGATGGCCTTCATCTTGACCTCATAGTCATGGTCATCGATCATCGGGCGCATCTTGATCTCCTTGATCTCAATGACCTTTTGCTTCTTGCGGGCCTCGGCGGCCTTTTTCTGTTCCTGGAATTTGAACTTTCCGTAATCGAGGATCTTGGCAACCGGCGGAACGGCGTCCGGCGAGATTTCAACCAGATCGAGGTTGGCTTCCTCGGCCATTGCGAGCGCCTGGCGGGTTGGCACAACACCAACATTCTGTCCGTCGGCTCCGATGAGGCGCACTTCGCGCGCATCAATGCGGTGGTTAATCTTGTTACCTTCTTCTTTTTGCGGGGGGGCGGCACCGCGTACAATCGTTGGCCTCCGTGGGGGTATGCTCAAGTGCTATGCTTCTCCATGTTATGGCCGTATCGAATCCGAGACTGACCGGTTAAGAACCTCGCTATAGACCTTGAAGCGGGGCCGCCGTCAAGGAGGGCTGAAAGGATTGGATAATTTAGATGGCTGCTGTGGATTTTGAGCAAGGACCAGGTGGGGTAAAACTGGCTTTCCTCCAGGATGGACCCGCCGATGATCTCGGCCGCTGCGGCTTCTTCTGGCTCGGCGGTTTCATGTCGGACATGACGGGGACAAAGGCCGAGGCCATGGCAGCTCTGGCGCGCGAAACAAGACGGCCTGGCCTGCGCTTTGACTATTCGGGCCATGGCAAATCGGGCGGGCTGTTCATCGACGGCACCATCTCGGACTGGCTCGAACAGGCCATTCACATGTTCATCACGAAGACCCATTCAAAACGTATCATTGTAGGCTCCAGCATGGGCGGCTGGCTGGCGCTGCTTCTCGCCCGCATCCTGCTCCGGGATGACCCCCGTGCCGCAAAGCGTATCGCCGGAATAGTGCTGATTGCACCCGCTGCCGACATGACCAGCGATTTGATGTGGGACGGGTTTTCAGCCTCGGCCCGCACCCAGCTGGAAGATCGCGGCGTTTACATGCCGCCCTCAAACTATGGCGAGCCCCTGCCCATCACCCTGAAGCTCCTGCAGGATGGAAAAAAACATTTGCTGCTGAAAACCGGACTTGAATTGACATGCCCCGTGCGTATCCTTCAGGGCAGTGCCGATTCGGATGTGCCACCGTCCCATGCGCTGAAAGTTTTCGAGGCCATCTCTGGCCCGGACACCACCATGACCCTGATCAAGAGCGGCGATCACCGCCTGTCGACACCGGGACAACTGAAAATCATCCGCGAAACCGCCCTGCAGCTGGCTGAACGAGCCGAAGGCATTAACGCGTGAGCTGGGATTTTAGGGCGCGCAGGCCTTCACGATAATTCGGGTAAAGTAATTTGTAACCCAACTCATTTTTCATGCGCTTGTTCGAAACCCGCTTCGAGTCTGCATAAAAACTTTTGGCCATGGGCGATAGCTTTGCCTGCTCATATGGAATTTCCGGCGGAACGGGCAGGCCGAGCAGATTGGCTGAAAATTCCACGACTTCCTGTGGCGGGCAGGGCTCGTCGTCACACACATTATAGGCGCGGCCCGGATTTGGTTTTGCACATGAGGCCGCAAGCACACCCGCAATGTCGTCCACATGAATGCGGCTGAAAATCTGCCCCGGCTTGATGATGCGTTTGGCGCTGCCGTTCAGAACTGTGAGAAGCTGGTTCCGCCCCGGACCATAAATGCCGGCCAGCCTGAACAAATGCACCGGCAACCCGCAATCACTATGGAGTTTGAGCCAACTCCGCTCAGCATCAAGGCGCCTGTGCCCCCGCGCCGTGTTGGGTTCTAGCGGGCTGTCCTCATCAACCCAGTCACCACCCCGATCACCATAAACGCCCGTTGTCGAAAGATAGCCCACCCATTGCAGTTGCTTTGAAAGTTTCCGAAGTTGTTCCTCAAATAAATTCAAGACAGGATCGCCATTTTCACTTGGCGGAGCGGAAATCAGAAGGTGCGTAACATCCGGCGCAATCTGCAATTTGCCGTCAAACAAAAATCCACGAAACCCTTGGGTGTTGACCTCGGCAATTCCCTCTGGGTCACGACTCGTCGCCGAAATTTTCCACTCCCGCTTGTCCAGGCGCGCCGCAAAAGCCTGCGCCGAAAACCCGAAGCCAAAACACAGGAGGTGATTCATGGTGAACTCCATTCAGCTTTCACCGCTAAATCAGATTCATTTCCCTCATGAGTAACACGTAGCCGCCGAAAATGCGCATTGCTCGCAAGTTGCGTCAACGCCCACACCGCCATGGCGCGAACCAGATTGGACGAGTCTTTCAAGAGATGCTCCGCAACCGGAACAAAATTTTGATTTCCGCTGTTGCCAATCGCAATCAGCACATTGCGAACAAAACGATCACGGCCGACGCGCTTTACCGGTGAACCCGCAAATAATTTCCGAAACGCGGCATCATCCAAACTTGCCAGATAGTCGAGGTCAGGCGAGAGCAAATCTTCGCGGGCTCGAAGTTTTGCTTCGCTCGCAACTTGCGCAAACTTGTTCCAAGGACAAACGGCCAAACAATCATCGCAGCCGAAGATACGATTCCCCATGGGCTTTCGGAATTCACGATCTATATGGCCCTTATGCTCAATGGTGAGATAGGAAATGCAGCGCCGCGCATCGAGTTGATAGGGTGCTGGAAATGCCTTGGTAGGACAGATATCCAAGCACGCATGACACGAGCCACAGTGGTCAACCTCGGGCTCATCAGGGGGAAGGACCATGTCGGTCAGGATCGTGCCGATGAAGAACCATGACCCCAATTCACGAGACAGCAAATTGGTATGCTTGCCCTGCCAGCCAAGTCCCGCCCTATGGGCCAAGGGCTTTTCCATAAGTGGGGCCGTATCCACAAAAACCTTGACCTCTGCATGGGCTTCGCTCGCCAACCATGTGGCGATTTTCTTGAGCTTGCCCTTGATCACATCATGGTAATCCCGGTTCAGCGCATAGACCGAAATGACCCCCTGGGACTTTGCGTTTAGCCGCTGCATGGTATCAATGCCCTGCCCATAATTCATGGCAAACTCGATTGCCGTTTGGGCTTCTGGCCACATGGCTTTGGGACTGGTGCGGCGTCCTGCCGTGGTTGCCAGCCAGTCCATGTCGCCATGATAATCATGGCCAATGAAATAGCGCAGTTTTTCTGCTGTTGCAGGATTTCCATCAGCGGACGCAATTTTCATTGCGCTGAAACCTTCAACTTCAGCACGCTTGCGCAGGCGATCAGAAATCGAGGTCGGCATAGGCGGAGAGCGCTGGCATGCCGCGCAGCGTATCGCTGAGCAGCGGCCTAAATGACGGGCGCGACTTGATCCTCTGGTACCAGCGCTTGGCCACCGGAAAGTCCGTCCACGGAATATCGCCGAGATAATCAATCACCGAAAGATGTGCCGCCGCAGAGAGATCGGCGATTGAGAGCTCCTCACCTGCAAGCCACGAGCGCCGGTCAGCCAGGGTGCCGATGTAGTCGAGATGGTCGCGCAGCCTCGAAAGCCCGTAGCGCACCCGCGCCATGTCGGGCGCGCCACCGCCCGTTTCACGCGTCATGAAACGCCGGATTATTTTTTCCGTGATGATGGGCTCCGAAACTTCCGCATAGAATTTTGTATCAAACCAGCCCGCCAGCCGTCGCACCTCGGCGCGTGCGCTCGCCGCGCCGGGGATGAGGGCAACTTTTTCTGCCCGCGTTTCTTCCAGATATTCGGTGATCGCTTCGATGCCGCTGATGGCGGCTCCGCCATCTTCCACAAATACAGGCACGATCCCCGCAGGATTGAGATTGAAAAGAGCCTCGCTCGGCGTCCACGGTCTTTCCTCGCCCAGTTCAAAACTCACGCCATATTCGGAAAGCGCCAGACGCACCCTCCGGCTGAAAGGGTCGAGCGGAAAGTGAAGCAATTTTGGCATGGAATTTCGGAACCGCCGGTGAAAAATGAGCGTCGTTGCTGCGTTTAAACTAACCCTATAAGACCCTTTTGTCTAACCGCAAGCGATTCGCTTTTAGTTGTTTTCAAGGGTTTCTAGGAATGCCTATCGAGCAGATCATTGTGCTTGCCTTCATTCAGGGGACCACTGAATTTCTCCCCATTTCCTCGTCGGGACATTTAATTCTGGTACCGACTCTAACCGGTTGGCCCGACCAGGGCATTCTTGCGGATGTCATGGTTCACATGGGTTCGTTTCTCGCGGTCGTCGTCTATTTCTGGCGGGATTGTGTAAACTTGCTGGCGGGCTGCATTGATCTGCTGCGCGGGAGGGCGAATCCTTGGGGCAGGATGGCGATGCTCATTCTTCTGGGCACTATTCCAGCGGTGGTGTTTGGCGTCATCCTGGACAAGACCGGCTTTATGGACGCGGCGCGTCATATGCCGCAGATCGTCGCTTGGAACGCCATCATCTTCGGTTCGCTGCTCTATCTCTGCGACCGGTATGGCCATTCAATCCGCCGCATGTCGGACATGACGTTATGGCCAGCACTAATCATCGGCGTAGCCCAGGCGATTGCCATCATCCCAGGCACCAGCCGCTCCGGGATCACCATGACGGCTGCACGGGCCCTCGGCTTTGAGCGCCCGGAAGCGGCAAGGTTCTCTTTCCTGCTGGGCATCCCAGCGATTGCCGGGGCGGGCGTGCTGAAACTTGGCGATGCTTTGTCGTCTGACGAGGCTGTCAGCCTGGACATGGTGTTGACAGCCGTTCTCACCTTTTTCGTGGCGCTGGGCACCATCACGATTCTCATGAAGCTGGTGCGCCACGTGAGTTTTTTGCCCTTCGCCATCTACCGCATCCTTCTCGGCGCAGCGTTGCTGGGGCTGATTTATTCAGGCATCCCTTTGGGGGCCGTGAACTGACCAGCTTTGCGGTAACGGTAGAGATAGGACGGAACAATCCCCTGAATGCCTTGGGCCACAATTCCCAGGCTGGCGAGGTCGCGGCCCTCACGCGTTGCGGCCTCGCTCACCACGTTATCCGTTTTCAGGAGTTCAACCTGATCGGCTGTCAGAGGAGCGCCTGGCAGGTAACCCATCACGGTTCCCATGATTTTGGCGATTAACCAGGGAACGGGAACCAGCAGTCTCTTGCGCCCGACCGTATCAAGAGTGAATTCGATCAGTTGCTTGAAAGTGAAAACCTCCGGCCCGCCGAGTTCCAAAGTCAGGCCGGAAGCCTCACCTTTATCGATGAGGGTCGCAAAAGCCTCCGCCAGGTCGCCCACAAAGAGTGGGGTGAATTTTGTCTTGCCACCGCCAATCAGCGGCAGGGCAGGCGCCAGACGGCTGAGCCCTGCAAACTGGTTGAAAAAATTGTCTTCCGGGCCAAACACGATCGAGGGCCGCAGGATAATGGCGCCGGGAAACGCCACCTTGGCTTTGGCTTCACCAGCAGCTTTTGTGCGTGCATATTCGCTGGATGAATTGGCATCGGCGCCAAGAGCGGACATTTGGATGAAAACCTTGGCCTTGGCCGCCTTGGCGGCTTTGGCTGAAGCCTCGGCGCCGAACACATGGATGGCATCAAAGCTTTGCGCACCCGAACTGAATAGAACACCAGTCAGATTGACCACCGCATATGCTCCGTCACAGACAGCGGCAAGCGACGCGGGAAAGCGTACATTGGCCTGCACCGGCATGACCTGCCCCGGTGTGCCCAACGGCTGCACATGGCCTGCAAGGTCAGGCCTGCGGCAGGCCACGCGGATGCGATACCCGCGCTGGGCAAGCGCCTGTACAATGTGGCGGCCAATAAAGCCAGACCCGCCAATGATGGTCACAATTTTTTCCGAATTATCTGAAGTCACGAAGTCATGTCCGCTTGTTTCATGGGTTCGCGCCGCTTTTAGCCTCCGCAGTGGCTGTTGCAAAGAGGAACAGTGTCCCACTGAAAATGCGGACTTGCAGCAGCTATACGCAAATAGCGATCTGCGCTACTTTGGCTTTTTTGCGCCAAGGAACCCATCATGCCCAAAACTTTCAATCCCCCAGGTGTCGCCCCGCCAGCCTCGCGCTACAGCCACGGCGTGGAAGTGGGTTCCGGCGCCCGCTGGCTTTACATATCGGGGCAGGTTGGCACCGCCCCCGACGGTTCAATCAGGCAGGGCCTCAAGGCGCAGATGGAGCAGGTCTTCGCCAATATTGGCAAGGTACTGGAAACCGGAGGGATGACCAAGCGCGATGTTGTCAAGCTGACCGTGTTCGTAACCCAGCCCGGCCCGGAGGCCCTGTCGGTATATCGGACCTTGCGCGATCAATGGTTTGAGGGGCACGCCGCCGCGGCAACCTATCTCGTCGTCGCTGGCCTCGCCCACCCTGATTTTCTGGTGGAAATCGAAGCCGTTGCCGCAGCCGGAGATCAGTGACACCTGCCTTGCATTGACAATGCATTGCGGCTCCCGTTAAGAGACGCCCCGTTGCCCTGATGGCGGAATTGGTAGACGCACTAGTTTCAGGTACTAGCGATGAAAGTCGTGGAGGTTCGAGTCCTCTTCAGGGCACCACGCTTCACCCAAATGGGCTACGCGTGGCACGGCCACGGGGAGCAGGCGAGGCGCGCTTGAGTATTTTTCTCCAGTCTTGTAAGCCTCACCACCAATCAGACACACGAGGCTAAAGCTGCGGAATGGCGATTAAACTTTATAAGGGCGACCTGCCTGCTGGACTGGATTTTGGAAATTCGGTTGCCATTGATACGGAAACCCTTGGCCTTCTTCCCCGCCGTGACAAGCTGTGCCTCGTGCAGCTTTCCTCAGGCGATGGCAACGCCCACCTCGTGCAGCTTGACCGCTCGACCTATGATGCGCCCAATCTCAAGGCGCTTCTGACCGATCCCAAGGTCACCAAGATTTTTCATTTTGCCCGCTTCGATGTGGCCGTGCTGAAACATTACCTCGCCATCGACACCTTCCCGCTCTACTGCACCAAACTGGCCTCAAGGCTGACGCGTACCTATACCGACAGGCACGGCCTCAAGGACTTGGTGAAGGAATTGCTCGGCATTGAAATGAACAAGCAGCAGCAGAGCTCCGATTGGGGGGCCCATGTGCTGAGCGATGCGCAGAAGCAGTATGCGGCGCAGGATGTGCTGTATCTCCATGAACTGAAGGCGCGTCTCGACCAGATGTTGGAACGTGAAGGCCGCGTTGTGCTTGCCAGGGCTTGCTTTGATTTTGTGCCTACGCGGGCCGCGCTCGATCTGGCGGGGTGGACCGAAGAAGATGTCTTCGCGCACTGAATTCCAGGCCGATGACACGGACAGATTGTTGCAGGCCGCAAGCCGCCGCGCCCGTCTGGCGCCAATTCTAAGTTGGATTGCCACTGCCTTTGGCTTGGGGCTGGTGGCCATTTTTCTCTTGCAGGCGGGCCTTCTTTCAGTCCTGCTTCCCAAACCGAAGCCGGCCCCGCCGACCGTTGAGATGCCCGAGCAAATTGTCGGCTCATTTTCGCGCATTGCGGGATTTGACCGTGAAAATCAACCCTATGAAGTAACCGCCAAAAGAGGCTATCAAGACAAGGAAAAGGCAAATCTGGTGCATCTGGAAAGCCTTGTTGCCACCTTTCGAAGAAGTTCGGGCCAGTCCTACGAGGTAACGTCAAAAACCGGCCTCTTTGATTCGAAGGCCAAGGAAATGGATTTGGAAGGAAAAGTTGAGATCGTGGAAGCGGGCCGTTTTACCGCGACCATGGAAAAGGCCCATATTGTGATGGAAAAGAAAAATCTTGTTTCCAATGTGCCCGTTGTCGTTGAAATGGCCTCGGGAACCATAAAGGCCAACGGCCTGCAAATAACCAACGACGGGAAAAACATCTTGTTCCTGAATGGTGTAAAAGCCCGTTTCACCGAAACTGAAAAAAAGGGAGACAATGCCCAATGATCCGCAAACTGATGGTTTCGGCCGCAATCCTTGGCCTGATGGCCGGAACCCTGCAAAGCGCCGAAAAAGTGCGCACGCCGGTTGAGGTTGAAGCCAATGAAATGGAAATCATCGATGCGGACAAGCAGGCTATATTCAGGGGCAAAGTCGATGCCGTGCGCGACGGCGAGCGCATCACGAGCGATCTCATGACGGTCTTTTATGCTGATGTGAAGCAGCCTGACGGCACCAGCAAATCCCAGGTGAGCAAGCTGGATGCCACCGGCAACGTGACCATTACCACCAAGAAACAGACTATTACCGGTGAATGGGCGAAAATGGATGTTTTGGCCAACACCCTGGTAGTCGGCGGCCGCGTGAAACTCGTAGAAGGCAAAACCACCCTTCAGGGCGAAAAACTCACTGTTGACCTCGATACCGACAGGACTCTCATGACCGGTGGCCGCGTAAAGGGCAGTTTTGTTCCGAAATAATGGGCTTCATGTAATATTAATATAAATAGGCGGTAATCAGGTGACGCAGAACGGTGAAGTTGGACGTATTCCGCGTCCGGGAATGGCGGCAAATGCGCCATTTCGGACTAAGAGTGCGCCTCCTTTGGGCCAGCCGCCCAGGCGAGGCGCAAGGTTCCACGGCCAGCCTGCGCGCGAAGGCATCGTCGCAACCTTGCTCGCCAAGAGCTACAAGCGAAGACCCGTCGTGCGTGGAGTGACACTCACCCTGAGGCGTGGTGAAGCCGTAGGCCTCCTCGGGCCCAATGGCGCCGGCAAGACGACGGTGTTCTACATGATCATCGGCCTGATTGCCGCCGACCAGGGTACGATCAGTCTTGACGGGGCAGATATTACCCATCTGCCGATGTACCAGCGCGCAAGGCTGGGAATCGGCTATCTGCCCCAGGAAAGCTCGATCTTCCGGGGACTTTCGGTCGAAGACAATATTCGCGCTGTACTCGAGCTCGTCGAGCCCGACAAATCCAGACGCGAACGTAAATTGCGTGAGTTGCTTGATGAGTTCTCGATCACCCATATCCGGCATTCGCCGGCTGTTGCACTCTCTGGCGGAGAGCGTCGCCGCGTGGAAATCGCGAGAGCCCTTGCCGCCAATCCCAAATTCATGCTCCTCGACGAGCCCTTCGCAGGAATTGACCCGATTGCGATCGGTGATATTCGCAACCTGGTGCGACAGCTCACCGCTCGGGGAATCGGGGTGCTTATTACGGATCACAACGTTCGAGAAACCCTCGAACTCATCGACCGGGCGCTCATCATCCATGAGGGCAAAGTCCTGACCGAAGGCACGCCCGATGAAATTGTTAACAATCCCGAGGTCCGCCGCTATTATCTCGGCGAAGAGTTCTCGCTCTAGGATTGGTGACGAAACATGGCATTGATGCAGCGGATGGATTTGCGGCAGGGCCAGTCTCTGGTCATGACCCCGCAATTGCAGCAGGCCATCAAGCTTCTGCAGATGTCCAATCTGGAATTGCAGGCCTATGTCGAAGGCGAGCTTGAGCGCAACCCCTTGCTTGAGCGCGATGAACGCACCGACGTTCAAAAGTCCGAGCCGCAGGATGAGCGCGCCGGTGACAGCGATATAGTTGCTGCACTGAATGCCGATAAATCCCAGGAAGAGAGGATGCGCACTCTCGATACGGATCTTGAAAATGTTTACACCCATGAAGCGCGCGCCGATGCGAGCAGCCGTGAAAGCATGGGTCCCGCCGATTCAGGCTGGGCCTCCTTGCGGCCGACGGGCGGTATTTCACTCGATAGCGACGAGTATGATTTCAGCGCCTCCCTGAGCAAGACGCAAACGCTCGCTGAACATCTCACCGACCAGCTCAATCTCAATATTTCAGACGCCTCTGACCGCATCATCGGTCAAAATCTCATCGGCATGGTGGATGAGAAGGGCTACCTTGAGGGCGATTCCGCCGACATTGCAGGCTATCTGGGCACGACCAAGGACCACGTGTTGCGGGTGCTTGAGACTCTCAAGACTTTCGATCCCACTGGCGTCTTTGCTGCCGACGCGCAGGAATGCCTTGAATTGCAACTGCGGGAGCGTGATCGCTTCGACCCCGCCATGGCACTCCTGGTTGCAAATTTGAAACTCGTGGAACGGAGAGATTACGCCGCTCTCAAAACTCTCTGCAAAGTTGACCTTGAAGACATCAGGGAAATGATTGCCGAGCTGAAAAAACTCAATCCTTGGCCCGGCCATGCATTTGGCTCTGAACCTGTCCAGCCTGTTGTGCCGGATGTCTTTGTTCGCGCCGCGCAGGATGGATCCTGGCTGGTTGAACTCAACAATGACACCCTGCCGCGCGTGCTGTTCAACAATCAGTATCTCAGCAAGGTTTCAAGAACCGCCTCGCGCGAAGAAGACAGGAACTATCTCAATGAATGCCAGACGAACGCCACATGGCTCATCAAGAGTCTGGACCAGAGGGCAAAAACCATCCTGAAAGTGGCGCGGGAAATTGTGCGCCAGCAGGATGCCTTTCTTGTTCTGGGTGTTCAGCACCTGCGCCCCATCAATCTCAAGACCGTTGCCGAGGCCATAGAGATGCATGAGTCGACTGTGAGTCGCGTGACGTCAAACAAATATATGGCAACGCCGCGCGGCACCTATGAACTGAAGTATTTTTTTACGACAGCCATCGCTTCCTCGACGGCAGGTGGTGACAGTCACTCGGCGGAATCCGTGCGCCAGCGCATTAAAGACATGATCGCAGCCGAGGCCCCGAAAAGCATCCTGTCGGATGATACAATTGTCGAAAATCTTAAGGGCGAAGGCATTGAAATTGCCCGCCGGACTGTGGCTAAATACAGGGAATCACTAAATATTCCTTCGTCAATCCAGCGCCGCAGAATAGCCCAGTCGGAAGCCCGCTAGGGCGGTTGACTTCATGCCATCACGCGGCTAGTTTCCGCCCCGTTTAAGGGTCGGGTCGGATGTTGTGATGTGTAACAGGACAGGCTCTGATTTCCACCCGGGAATATTTTCAAAATAGTTGACGTTAGCATTTCGCGCGCCCATGTTTTATAATGAGGGATGGCGAAGAAGGATTTCCGCAGCCATGCAGATTAAGGTCACCGGCAAGAACCTCGATATCGGTGAGGCACTCAGGACCCATGTAGACGAGCGCCTGCAGCAATTCCGGCAGAAGTATTTTGAAGGCACAGTGCATGCCCACGTAACG
>Ga0214473_10008575_pt1 | contig 12080 bp, 10 predicted proteins | sample RVTome_7_FD_203509 | JGI IMG/M metagenome (GOLD analysis project Ga0214473, IMG submission 203509) | Soil microbial communities from uranium-contaminated site in the Upper Colorado River Basin, Wyoming, United States - RVT98D197 | ecosystem: Environmental > Terrestrial > Soil > Contaminated >...
GCCGACGCGAGCTTCGCGCTCTTTGCTCAGACCCTCGACACGCGATGGATCGAGGAGGCGCTGCGCGCCACCGGCGCGGCGAGCGTACGGCGCCGCAAGCTGCCCGCCGAGTACGTCGTGTGGCTCGTCATCGGCATGGGCCTCTTCCGCGACCGCTCCATCGAGGAGGTGGTACGCCATCTCCATCTGGTCCTGCCCGGTGTCGATCCGCCGTCCGGCCCGCGCGTCACCGGCGGCGGCATTGTCCAGGCGCGGGATCGCCTCGGGGCCCCGCCCCGCGAAACCCTGTTCGCCACGACGGCCACCGCGTGGGCGACGGCCTCCGCCCATGCGCACCGCTGGCGCGGCCTTGCCGTCTACGGCGTGGATGGCTCCCACCTGCGCGTCCCGGACACCCCCGAGAACGACCGGCCCTTCGGCCGCCCCAAGAGCCGTCGGGGCCGCGCCGGATACCCCCAGGTGCGGATTGTGGCCCTCATGGTCCTGCGCAGCCACCTGCTGGCCGGCCTGGCGGTCGGAGCTTATAACGAGGGAGAGGGGACGCTGGCTGCGGCCCTGTGGCCCAAGCTGCCCGATGAATCACTCACCATCGTGGATCGCGGCTTTCTGTCCTATCGCCTCTTCCCCCACCTCCAGGCCTCGGGGCCGCATCGGCACTGGCTCACGCGCGCCAAGGGAACCCTCCAGTGGCGCGTCCGCCAACGCCTGGGCCCCCACGATAGCCTGGTCGATCTCCCCGTCCATCGCACGCTCCGCCGCGCGCACCCCGAGTTGCCCGACACCCTCACCGCGCGCGCCATTCGCTACCACCGACGCGGCTTCCGCCCGCAGACTCTCCTCCCCTCGCTGCTCGACCCCGTGGCCTATCCCGCCGCAGAGATCGTCGAGCTGTATCACGAGCGCTGGGAGTTGGAGGTCGCCTTTGACGAGGTCAACCCCCACACGCTCGAGCGCGCGGAGGCCCTCCGCAGCCGCGCGCCCGAGCGCATTCGTCAGGAGCTCTGGGGCTTGGCCATCGGCTACAACCTCGTCCGCCTCGAGATCCAGCGCGTGGCCACGCGCGCTGACCTCGCGCCGCAGCGGATCCGCTACCGCCACGCGTTGATGCTGATCCGAAACTTCTGGCTCACTGCCTGGCTCGCCCCGCCCGGCGCTCTGCCTCGCCGCCTCGAGGCCTTGCATGACGAATGTGCCTTGCTCATCTTGCCCCCGCGCCGGTCGCAGCGGCGCTTTCCCCGTGCGGTGAAGATCAAGATGAGCAACTATCCCCTCAAACGATCGCCGCGCAGGACACGTGTTATCTAAATGGCATTGGGGCTAGAGCTTGCGCAGCAGGAGATGCGGGCCCGCCTGAGCGGCCACCGCGTAGCGCCGCTCGATCTGGTCGGCCATGATGGTCACCGCCGTCCCGTCCCGCGCGAGGGTGACGCCGGGTAGGTTGCGCCACGGGTACGTGTCGAGGTTGATCAGGACGTAGTCGCTCTTCTCGATCCCCACCGGGAAGACGAACACCAGCCACCGCAGGCTCAGGTGCGGCACGTACGGGTCCTGCGCGGAGACGGCCGCGGTGGCGGGCACTCGCGCGAGCACGCGGTAGGCGGCCCGCTGGTCCGGGGCGGGCCAGAAGCGCGCCACCGACAGGTTGTTCACGGTGCGCGAGGCGAGGGCGAGGCTCGCGACCATGGCCACCACCAGCACCGCCACCGGCCAGTGTCCGGGCCGGCGCCGCTCCAGCCGGGCGTACCCGCCCACCGCGGCCAGGACGAGGAACGGGAGCACGTAGGACTGGTACTGGGCGCGAAAGCCATAGAGCACGGGGTCCGCGCTGAGGAGGTTCTGCGCCAGCGCGGGCAGGACGCCGAGCAGATCCCACCCGCCCAGGAGTGGCAGAAAGGCGAGTGGCCCGAGCATCACCGCGAGATAGACGGCGCGCCCGCCGGTGACCAGCCTGCCGAGCGTCCGCAACGGATGGAGGATCACGTTCGCGACGATCTCGGTGAGCGACCCGCCGAGATGCGCGTAGCGTCCCAGATGGGAGTAGGGCTCGCCGCGGTACGCCGGGATGAGCCAGCGGACGTCGACGGCCAACAGCGCCAGCGCGGAAACCGCGGCGAGCGCGCCGGCGAGCCAGAGCCGCCGTGCCACCGCCATCCAGGCCCCGAGGCCGATCACGGGCAGCGCCGCGTCCTCGCGGCACAGGAGCGTGAGCGCGGCGGGCACGAAGGCCAGCCAGGGCCGGCGCGCCTCGACCGCCCAGAACGCGGCGAGCAGCAGCGGGATGGCGAGCGCGGCCGCGTGGAAGTCCCGCAGGTTGATGCCGTGCAGCGAGGGGTTGACGAGGTACAGGAGCGCGAAGGCGGCGGCGGGGCGCTCGTCGCCGAGCCGGGCCCGGGCCAGACCGAACACCGCGACGCCACCCAGGGCCAGCGCCACCGACTGCGCCACCAGCAGGGTCACGGGGCCGGGCGCGATCCAGAAGGCGGGGACGAAGAGGTACATGATCGGCGAGAGATGGTCCCCCCAGGCGTGCATCTCGGGCAGGCTCACGTAGGGGCCGGCCCCGCGCGCGAGATTCCACGTGAGCTGCACGTAGTAGCCCAGATCCAGCGCGTGGGTGGCGAACGTGAGATGGCGCGTCACGGTGACGAAGGAGAAGACGACCGCGTAGGTCGCCACCCCCATCGCGACCACGCGGCGGGGCCGCCACGCGGGCACGGGACGCGGGAACAGCAGGAGGCGCAGGGCCAGGAGACCGAGCAGCACCAGGAAGAGGTGCTCGGGCCGCCACAACCCGTGCTCCCGGCGACCGGACCAGAAGCAGAGGGCCACCCCGAGCCCGGCCACGGCCAGCGCCGTGGCGGCGTCGAGCAGCCGGGCGAGGATCACCGGCTCTCGGCCGGCGGGGATGAGCCGGGACCGAGGCGGCTGTAGCGTCGCGCGATGGTGCCGAGCCGCTTCGACCGCTTGATCCCGGAGCGGTGCAGGAGGTAGCGGGTCACCACCCAGAGGATCTTGAGGCCGTACGCGCAGGAGGCGCCGAAGCTCGCGGAGGACGCCTCCGGGAAGTAGCGGACCGGGACCGGGATCTCGGCGATCCGGAAGCCCCCCGCCACGACCTGGGCGACGATCTCCTGGTCGAAGACGAAGCCGTCGGAGTTCATGCGGAAGTTCACGGCCTCGAGGACCTCCTTGGCGAACGCGCGATAGCCGGTGTGGTACTCGGAGAGGCGCAGGTGGAAGGCCGCGTTCTCCACGCCGGTGAGGACGCGGTTGGCCAGGTACTTCCACCAGGGCATCCCCTGCTCGATCGCGGAGCCGCCGCCCGCGAGCCGCGAGCCCAGCACGAGGTCGGCTTGGCCCCGCACGATGGGCGCGACGATCTGCGGCACGAGCGTCGGATCGTACTGGTAGTCGGGGTGGACCATCACCACGATGTCGGCCCCCGCCTTGAGGGCCTCCGTGTAGCAGGTCTTCTGGTTGGCCCCATAGCCGTAGTTCCGGTCGTGGACGAAGATCTCGAGGCCGAGGTCGCGCGCCACCTCGAGGGTGGCGTCGGTGGAGCCGTCGTCCACCAGGATCACCAGGTTGACCGTATCCTTGGGCAGCTTTTCGTAGGTCATCCGGAGCGTTCGTCCCGCGTTGTAGGCGGGCATGACGACCACGACCTTGGGGACCTTGGGGGGCGCGGGCTTGGGAGGCTGGTCCATCTAAGCCTCCGCCGCGGCCCGGCACACCGCCACGAACTGGTAGGCGAGCCCGCCCGGCCAGCCGCGGGCCGCGCGCGCGCTCCACCCGTGCAGCCGGCGAAGCCCGGCCCCGTGCCAGCGCTCGGGCACCACGAGCGGGAGCGGGACGGGCGTGACGGTCAGCTCGCCGACGGTCAGCCCGGCCTCCCGCAGGAGCGCCACGAGCGTCCGGCGGGTGAAGAAGCGCAGGTGGCTGCGGTCGAGGATGCCCCGGTCGGCGTAGTCGAAGCGCCCGATCAGGAGCGACAGCCTCACCCACAGATGGGCGACGTTCGGGACCGAGACGATCACGGTGCCCCCGGGAGCCAGGGTCTGGTCGAGCGCGAGCAGCGCCGCGCGCGGATCGCTCAAGTGCTCGAGCACGTCACCGTAGACGATGGCGTCGAAGGGCCCATGGAGCAGCGGCGGCGCCGACTCCAGATCGGCGACGACGACCTCCTTGCAGCGGCCGCGCGCGCGCGCGGCCAGCTCCGGGTCGCGCTCGAGCGCGGTGACGCTCCAGCCCTGGGCGGTGAGCCGCTCGGCGAGGAAGCCGTCGGCCGCGCCCACGTCCAGCGCGCGCCGGCCGCGGCCGTCCCCGAGCCGGGCCAGGATCACCGAGTGGCTCGAGTACGGGTCGTCCTTGAGCCGATAGGGGGAGGCGCTCATGCTAGGGTCGCGGCGCCGGCGTGGCGAGCCACTCCTCCCACGCCTCGTACCGGGGAAAGTTCGCGAGCAGCAGCCCGAGCGAGAGCGCGCCGAGGAGGTAGAAATCCAGGAACAGCCCGCCGAGGATGACGAGGACGAAGCCGGCCACCGCCGGGAGCTCCGAGAGCCCTCCCACCGCGACGGTGGTGAGGGTGAGCCGCGCGATGGCGGCCGCCCGGGTGTCGTCCGGTCGTCGTCTCAGGAGCACGCGGCGGAAGGCGGGGAGCCCGACCACCACCGCGGCGCTCACGATCCAGGCGGCGTAGCGCGCGAGGCGGATATGCGTCTCGGGGAGACTCCCCACGCCCATGAACGGGGCCTGGGAATCCCGAAATACGCTGGCGATGACCGCGTACATCACCAGGCCCGTGATGAGGCCGCCGGCGATGAGCGCCGCCGTTCGATGGGCTTGTCGCAGCTCGCTCATTGCTTCCATTCCCGCCACATCCGGGGATCAGGATAGCACCCGCCCTCGGTCAGGGCCGATTCGAATAGAGGCGGCGGCCGCCGCCTTCGACGAGCAGGTAGACCCGGTCCGAGGGGAGCTCGCGCACCACGCTCTTGGCCGGCGCGGAAGCGGACAGCAGGAGCACGCGCCGATCGCCCCGCCACGCGCGCGCGAGCGCGGCGCCGTCCCAGAAGACGGGGCGCGCCTCCGGGAAGGTCGCCCCGAAGGCCAGGTTCGACTGCAGCCCGTTGACGATCTGCACCCGCCGGTCCAGCCGGAGGAGCGCGGAGGCGCTGTTCTCGAGCGCGCCCTCGTGGGCCAGCACGTCGGCGGGCCCGACCCGCAGGAGGATCGCGTCGGTCATCAGCCGAACCGAGCGGCTCTTGGCGAAGAGGGTGAGGCCCTCGACGGAGACCGGCAGGAACGCGATCATGCCGGCCAGCAGCGCGCCCACGGCCAGCCGGGGGAGCCGGCGCCACGCGGCCGCCGCGAGCGCCAGCGTGACGAGAGCGAAGATGACGGTGATGCGCCCGAAGAGCGGGCCGAACTGGCCGATGAAGTCGGTGGTCACCGGCTGGCCCTGCGCGGCCATGTTCCGCGCCGAGACGTCCGCGATCGCCATCGCCCCCGAGGAGACGCTGAGCCAGCCGCGCCACATCGAGAGCGACACCACCGTGAGGGCCGCAGTGGCGAGCAGCGCGGGAAGCACCAGGCGGGACGAGCGCGGCGCTCCCGCCGGCCGCTCGATCGCCTCGTCCCAGACCTTGGCCACCAGGAGCGCCATGGCCGGGAAGGCGGGCAGCCCGTAGTGCGGCAGCTTGAACGGGGAGAGCGCGAAGACGCCCAGGATGGAGACCGTCCACAGGGCGAGCAGCATCCAGAGCCGCGCCTCCGGCGTGATCCACGGCCGCTTCAGGACCCGCGCGACCGCGAGCGGCAGCGCGAGCACCCAGGGGAAGAACCCGGCCGCGGTGACCGCGAGGAACTCGAGCGTGGAGAGCGGCACGTCCTCGTCGGGGAAGACGCGCTGGCGCGCGACGTTGAGGAGATGATTGTCCACCACGGTGTACCAGAGAAAGCCGCGGTACTCCCGCTCGACGAGCAGGTACCACGGCACCGCCACCGCCAGCAGCAGGAGCACCGCGCGGGCGGGAGCCCATTGCCGCCACGCGCGGTGCTCGCGCGTGAGCCAGAGGAAGAGTCCGACGATCGCGAGCGGGCCGAGGGCACCCAGAAAGTCCTTGGCGAGCACGGCCAGCCCCAGGCTGCCGTAGAAGAGCCAGAGCGGCCACCGGCCGTGGCCGAGATAGGCCTCAATGAATCCGTACAGCCCGAGCAGGATGCAGGCCACGAAGAGGAGATCGGGCTTCACCATGCGCCCGAAGAGGAACATCTCCAGATTCGCCGCCACCATCAACCCCGCCATGAGCCCCACCCGCCCCGAGGCCAGTCGCGCCCCGATCAGCGCGGTGAGCGCGGCCACCGCCACCGCGGCGAGCGCCGACCAGAGTCGGGCCGCGGTCTCGGTGGGGCCGAGCCAGGCGAAGGCTCCCGACATCAGCCAGTAGAGCAGCGGGGGCTTGTCGAAGTACGGCACGCCGTTGAGATGCGGCGTCACGAAGCCGCCGCCGCGCAGCATCTCCCACGCGATCTGCGCGTGGATGCCTTCGGGCGGGTCGAGGAAAGGGGCGGCGCCGAGGCGCGCCAGGAAGAGGGCGGCCGCGACGATGGCGACGGCCAGGGGGACGGTCAGCAGATCCGCCTGTCGCGGCTGCGGCTCACCGCTCGACCCGGACCACCGCGTCCTGGGGCAGGCGGTCCAGGAGATCGACCACCGCCTGCTCGAGGTAGCCGCGGTCCTTCGACTCCAGCGTCACCTTCACCTTGTACTCGGGATTGGAGAACTCCGGATAGGAGCCCAGCAGCAGATCCGGATGGCCGGCGAGCAGCGCGTTGAGGTGGTCGGCCAGGGTCCCCTCGCCCATGCTCACGTACACGCAGCAGAGATGAAACGGCGCGTCGCGGAACCGCTCCTTGAGGGCGTCGAACTTCTGCCGGAAGATCTCGGGAACCCCGGGCAGGATGTAGATGTTGCGGACCACCACCGCCGGGAAGACCAGCTCCCCGTCGGCGGTCAGCTCGGCCCCCTCGGGGACCTCGGCCATCTTGAGCCGCGCCTCGTTGAGCCGGCCCTTGTAGTAGCGCTCCAGCAACTGGACCAGGCGCGGCTCCCGCACCACCGGGACCCCGAGCGCCCGCGCGACGCCCTCGATGGTCACGTCGTCGTGGGTGGGACCGACCCCGCCCGAGGTGAACACGACGTCGTACTCGCGGCTCTGGGCCCGCACCTCGGTCGCGATGAGCTCCACCTCGTCGGGGATCACCGTGATCCGCCGCACCTCCACGCCCAGGGCCCGGAGCTCGCGGCAGAGGTACGCCGCGTTGGCGTCGGTGATCTTGCCCGACAAGATCTCGTTTCCAATCAGGAGGATACCCGCCGTTTTCGCCATAGGCGCTCCACATCCTAGCACGGAGTTCTGGTAGAATGGCCCGGGCGCGAGCCCGGCGAATTCCGCAGATCGAGGAATGCCATGACCACTGACGCCTCTCCGATCACGCTGCGCGGCTGGGCCCTCATCCTGGGCGCATCCTCCGGCTTTGGCGCCGCCACCAGCCTTGCGCTGGCGCGGGCCGGACTCAACGTGTTCGGGGTGCACCTCGATCGCAAGGCCACCCTGCCCAACGCCGAGCGCCTCGCCGGAGAGATCGGAGCGCTCGGCCGGCAGGCGCGCTTCTTCAACATCAACGCGGCCGACGAGGAGAAGCGCGCCGAGGTCGCGGTGGAGATGGAGCGGGTGCTGCGCGAGCGGGACGAGATGGGCCAGGTGCGGGTGATGCTCCACTCGCTCGCCTTCGGCACCCTGAAGCTCTTCGTGACCGATCCCATCAAGGAGGCGGTCACGAAGGCGCAGATGGACATGACGCTCGACGTGATGGCCCACAGCCTCGTCTACTGGACGCAGGAGCTGGTCGGGCGTGGCCTCATGGGGCGAGGGGGCCGCATCTTTGCCATGACCTCCGCGGGGGGCGCGCGGGTGCTCCCCTTCTACGGTCCGGTGTCGGCGGCCAAGGCCGCGCTGGAGTCCAATATCCGGCAGCTCGCCGCCGAGCTGGCCCCGCACGGGATCACCGCAAACTCCATCCGGGCCGGGGTGACCGCGACCCCCGCCGCGCAGAAGATCCCCAACTACGAAGAATTCTCCCAGCAGGCGGCGCGGCGCAACCCGCACCGCCGGCTGACCACCACCGAGGACGTGGCGAAGGCCATCGTCGTCCTGAGCCACCCCGACACGCACTGGATCACCGGCAACGTGATCGGAGTCGACGGCGGCGAAGAGATCGTGGGCTGACGGCACAGTGCCTGCGTGGCTGGCCGTCAGCATCCTGGGCGTCGTCGAAGGCGTCACCGAATTCCTCCCTATCTCCTCCACCGGCCACCTGCTGCTGGTCGAGAACGCGGGCTGGGTGTCGCGGCAGTCCGATCTCTTCAACATCACGATCCAGTCGGGGGCGGCGCTGGCGGTGCTGCTGGCCTTCGGCGGGCGGCTCTACGATCTGGTCGCGCGCGTGCGCGAGTGGGTGGCCGCGGCCTACCTGCTGAAGCTCGTGCTCGCCTTCGTGATCACGGGCGCGGGCGGGCTCGTGATCAAGCGCCTGGGCTTCACGCTACCGAAAGAGACGGCGCCGATCGCGTGGGCCACGCTGGTCGGCGGCATCGCCATCCTGCTCGTCGAGTGGGTGCTGCGCGGCCGGCGCGCCGGCCGGGAGGTGACCTGGGCCATGGCGACGGCGGTGGGCCTGGCCCAGCTGCTGGCCGCGGTTTTCCCGGGCACCTCCCGGTCGGCCGCCACCATCCTGATCGTCATGCTGTTCGGGCTGAGCCGTCCGGCCGCCACCGAGTTCTCCTTTCTGGTCGGCGTGCCCACCCTGCTCGCCGCGGGGGGCCTCGAGACGGTCCAGGCGCTGCGGCACCCGGCGGGCGTTTCCCCCGACTGGGGTCTCCTCGCGGTGGGCACCGTGGTCTCCGCGGCGACCGCGTTCGTGACGGTGCGCTGGCTGCTCCGCTGGGTGCAGACGCACAGCTTCGCTCCCTTCGGCTGGTACCGTATCGCCCTCGGTCTCGTGATGCTGACCCGGCTCGTCTGAGCCGGCCCTACTGGAGGCACTCGACGCATGGCGCATGACGTGGTGGTGATCGGCGGCGGCAACGCCGCCCTGTGCGCGGCCCTCGCGGCCCGCGAGGGCGGCGCCTCGGTGCTGGTGCTGGAGAAGGCGCCCGAGCCGGAGCGCGGCGGCAACTCCTTCTTCACCGCGGGCGGCTTCCGCTTCGCGCACCAGGGTCTGGAGGACCTGCGGCGCGACGTGATCCCGGACCTGAGCGACGAGGAAGCGCGGACCATCAGCATCCCCGCGTACAGCGAGGACCAGTACTACGACGATCTCATGCGGGTGACCGAGGGCCGCTCGGATCTCGATCTGGCCCAGCACCTGGTCCAGCGCTCGAAGCCGACCGTGATGTGGATGCGCACGCAGGGCATCCGCTGGATCCTCATGTTCAGCCGCCAGTCCTACAAGGTGGGCGATCGCCACCAGTTCTGGGGCGGGCTCAACGTGGAGGCGGTCGGGGGCGGCCCCGGCCTGGTGGAGGCCCTCTTCGAGCGGGCGGCCAAGGTGGGCATCGAGGTCCGCTACGGAGTGGCCGGCCACCGGCTGATCCAGGATGGCGCCGGGCGCGTCACCGGCGTCGGCACCCGCAGCGCGGCCGGCGCGAGCGAGCTTCCCTGCCGCGCGGTCGTCATCGCCTCCGGCGGCTTCGAGGCCAACCCGGAGTGGCGCACGCGCTACCTCGGGCCCAACTGGGACCTCGCGCGTGTGCGCGGCACTCGCCACAACGTGGGCGAAGGCATCGCGATGGCATTGGAGATCGGCGCGCAGGCCTACGGCCACTGGTCGTCCTGCCACGCGGTGGCGTGGGACCTCAACGCCCCCCCCTTCGGCGACCGGCGTGTGGGCGACATGTTCCAGAAGCACTCCTACCCGCTCGGGCTCATCGTCAACGTGAAGGGCGAGCGCTTCGTGGACGAGGGCGCGGACTTTCGCAACTACACCTACGCCAAGTACGGGCGGGAGATCCTGCGCCAGCCGCAGGAAGCCGCCTTCCAGATCTTCGACCAGAAGACGGTGCCGCTCCTTCGCGAGGAGTATCGCATCCGCGAGATCACCAAGGCGGAAGCCGCCACCGTGGAGGAGCTGGCCAAGAAGCTCGAGGTGAACCCGGAGGGTCTGGCCCGCACCGTGCGCGATTTCAACGCGGCGGTGATGGACCAGGTGGAGTTCAACCCGGCCGTGCTCGACGGCCGCGGCACGCGCGGCATCACCCCGCCCAAGTCGAACTGGGCGCAGCGCCTGGACACCCCGCCCTACGTGGGCTTCGGCGTCACCTGCGGCATCACCTTCACCTTCGGCGGCCTGCGCGTGGACACGCGCGGCCAGGTGCTCGACACCTGGGACCGGCCAATTCCCGGCCTCTACGCAGCCGGCGAGCTGGTGGGCGGCCTCTTCTACCACAACTACCCGGGCGGCACCGGCCTCATGTCCGGCTCGGTGTTCGGCAAGACCGCCGGCGACTCCGCCTCCGCCGACCTCAAATAGGGGTCAGGTCTTGAATTACGACATTTCCGCCACCGGTAGTCGGCGGCCGCCGGCGGCGAGCGGTGAAAAATGTCGTAATTCAAGACCCGACCCCTCTACTTGTAGTGGCGGAGGATTTCGAGAAAGGTGTCGACGATCTTCGGGTCCCAGTAGCCGGCGTCGGTCTCGCGCACCAGTAAGGACACCGCCTCGGAGTGCGGCAGCGCCGCCTTGTAGGGGCGGTCGGTGTGGAGCGCGTCGTAGACGTCCACGACCGAGATGATGCGAGCGCCCAGCGGGATCGCTTCGGCCTTGAGCCCGTCCGGGTAGCCCGAGCCGTCCCACCTCTCGTGGTGGTGGCGCATGATCGGGCGCGCCAGCTCCAGGCTCCGCAGGCCGAGCACCAGGTCCGAGCCCGCCCCGGGATGCGCGCGGATGCGCTCCTGCTCGATGGGATCGAGCGGCCCCGGCTTGAGCAGGATCCCGTCGGGCACCGCGATCTTGCCGAGGTCGTGGAGGTAGCCGCCCAGCCGCAGCGCCCGCAGCATCTCCTGATCGAGGCCGAGCGCCTCGCCCAGGGCCACCGCGTAGCGCGAGAGGCGATCGCAGTGGCCGAGGGTGTAGGGATCGCGCGCCTCGATGGTGAGAGCCAGGGTGGTGATGACGGCCTCGGCCCGATCGAGCTGGCTCAGCAGCGTCTTCACGCGCAGGAGCGCGGCGAGCCGCGTGCGCAGCTCGACGAACTCCACCGGCTTGGTGAAGAAGTCGTCGGCGCCCGCGGCGAGCCCGGCCACCCGCGCCTCCAGATCGCCCACCGCGGTCAGGATCACCACCGGCATCAGCTCGTAGCGCGGGTCGGCCTTGAGCTGCGCGCACAGCTCGATGCCGCTCATGGCCCCCAGGTGCACGTCGGTGAGGATCAGGTCGGGGCTCACCACCTTGAGGGCGTCGAGCGCCTGCTCGGCGGAGGCGGCCATCAGCAGCCGGTAGCCGAGGGCCCGGAGGAGGCCGGAGAGGAGGTCGCGGATGTTCGGCTCGTCCTCGACCACCAGAATGGTCGATCGCTCGGTGGCGGCGGAGAGATCGAGCCTATCGCTCATCGACCACCCGCTCCATCCACGCCAGCACGTCCTTGAAGGGCCGCTCCCAGCCGTCCTCCAGCATCAACATGTGGGCGTGGCCGGGGGCCTCCTGGTACTCGGCGCGATAGCGCCGGGCGATGCGGCGCTGCAGCGCGGCCGGCGTGATGCGATCATGCTCGGCGCCCACCACGAGCGTCGGGCACCGGACTGAGCGTGGGTCGACGGCGAGCCCGCCCAGGGCCAGCTCACGCCCGACGCGCCCGGACTCCGCGCCGAAGCGCGGGAAGGCCCAGTCGCGCTGCTCGGGTGCGAGCCCGTTGAGGAAAAGGAAATCGGCGTGGGCGCGGCTCACCGTGAAGGCGCGGCCGGCGAGCATGGCCGGCAGGTAGCGGGCCATGCGCGAGAGCACGGGCCACTGTAGCCCCA
>Ga0214473_10008577_pt1 | contig 12078 bp, 6 predicted proteins | sample RVTome_7_FD_203509 | JGI IMG/M metagenome (GOLD analysis project Ga0214473, IMG submission 203509) | Soil microbial communities from uranium-contaminated site in the Upper Colorado River Basin, Wyoming, United States - RVT98D197 | ecosystem: Environmental > Terrestrial > Soil > Contaminated >...
GCAACGGCGACCCGAGCCACCCGGATCTCCCCGGCGGCCGCCTCGAGGCCTACGACCTCGAGCGACGCACGACCTTGGTGCTCGGACGCGAATGCGGCATCGAGCTCGACCCCGGCAGCGCCGAGCGGCGCGCCTGGGAGGGGATCCTGTAGCGCTGGGCCTTCGAGCTCACGACACGAGCACGTCCCCCGAGCGGTAGCGGGCGAGCGGCGGCCGGCCGGGGCGGAGGCCGAGCTCGAAGCGGAGCTTCTCGGGCGCCCTTCCGCGGCAGCGGACGACCTTCGCGTGCTCTCCCCGCTGGTGATGCCAGACGCACAGCGTCGTGCGGTTCGAGAGAGCGTCCGAGCCGCCGTGAGAGCGGTACTCGAGATGATGGTCGTGCAGGTTCCCGTACGAGGTGCAGCCCGGGAACGTGCAGCACCAGCCGTCGCGCTCGAAGACGCGATGCTCTCGCCGAAGCCTGGCGTTCGCAAGCTCCCAGGTATCGAACGCGTGCTCGAGGATCGCGTCGAGCGCCTCGCTCTCGCTGGCCGTGCGGCGGCTCCTGTGCTCGATGCGCCGCTGCGCCGTGGCGAGCGCGCCTCGGAACAGGCGCGCCACGTCGCGCGGGGCGGTGAAGAAGAAGGCCATCGTGCTCGGGAAGAGCGTGGAGTGCGCACCCGTTTGGGAATCCCCGGACCGCGCGTGGGTGGCGCCCGAGCTGCCGTCCGCCGTCTCGCTGTCCACCGCTGCATCGCGGCCGTCCGGCCAGGCGCCCTGCGCGGGGTCGAGCGGGGGCGGCTCGAGCGGGCCAACCGCCAGCGCCCGGGAGACCTCGTCGTCGAGCCTCCGGACACTCACCCGCTCGGCGTGCGCCACCCAGGCCGCGTGCCAGGGCGCCGAGTCTTCGCGCTTCAGCAGGGGAATCAGCCGCTGCGCCTGCGCCCAGGAGAGGCGGCCCGCGCGGTAGGCCTCGCGAAGGGGCGGGGCGATCTGGCCGGCGCGCTCGAGACGCACGAGTGCATCGGCCTTGCTGGGCGACATCCCGAGCCACTCGCGTGCGAACTCGCCGAGGCTCGGGCAGCCGTACGCCCGGTAGAGTCGCCCCCGGGCCACCGCCAGCAGCCACGGGCCCATCTGCGCCGTGAGCCGCTGCTCGGCCTCGACGGCGCGGCGCAGCCGGGCGTCCAGCTCGAAGGGGTCGGCCTCGTCGAGCCCCTCGAGGAGCGAGGCGAGCCGCGACGCCTCGCTCGCGCACCGGTTTGCGGCGGTGGGTCCGGCCGCGGTCGAGGTTTCTGGAACCGACGACGCGAGCCCTGTCGCCGAGCCCTGGCCCGCGCACCCGTTTGGGGATTCCTGCGCCGAGCACGCGCGGAGTGTCGCAGCGGCCGGGGACGCCGCGCCTTCCATCTCCCGAGCTGCGGACGTGCAATTAGACGCCTCCTCCCCCGCGATCCGCTCGAGCGCCCGCGCATCGAAGGGAAGCGCCGAGAGCGCCTCTGCGGCGAGCCGCTCCGCCACCGCCCAGGCCGGCACCGGGTGGCCTTCCAGGCGCGAGGCCAGGAAGCGCGCCCGGTGCCACTTCGCCCGCACCGCGGGCATGCAGTGCACGAAGACCGTCTCCTTCTCCTCCCCCTCGCTCTCGCCCTCCTCGTCCGTCTCGGGCCGCAGCAGGTCCCGCGCCCGCTCGTCGACCGCGCGAACCTCGCGCGAGAGCTCCCGCGCCGTGATCGCGGCGGCATGCGCGATCCAGCGCTCGGCGTCCTCCGGGGTCGCCACGCGCGCGAGGAGGCGCGCCTTCGTCCACGAGATCTGGCCCGAGACGAAGGCCTGCTCGACGGCCTCGAGCCGCCCGAAGCCGCGATCCATCTGGGCGAGCTCCTGGAGCTGGCGGCCCGAGATCCCGAGGCGTTCGACCGCGAAGTCGCGCCGGCGAGCCCAGCCGATCCGCTCCCAGCCGCGGAGCGCCTCCATGCGACCCGCCAGCCTCACGAGCGCCCTCCGCAGCGGCGCCGCGGCGCGCGCCAGCGCTACGAGCCGCGTCTCGGGGTCGGGCGGATCGAGATCGACGCGGACCGGAGTGCCCGCCAGCGCCTTCGTTGCGGCGCGGCGAACCCCGGGACCCGGTACAGCGAGACCCGGCTGGAACGCGCGAACGAGAGGCGCAGCCGACGCCATAGGCGCAACACCCATCGGGACCCGGCTGGGGTAGTGAAGAGGGTAGGCGAAAAAATAGCGAAAGTCAATCCATGCTGATCGCCTGCCCGAGCCTGGAGCAGCTGCCCCTTGCGAGCCCCTACGCCGCCGCGATCACGGGCCGCGTGGTGACGGGACCGTGGCCCCGAACGAGGTGCTTCGCGTCGCCGGCCGTATCGAAGCCGAGACCCTCCGTGGGTTGGAATGACGTTTGCGAAGCGCTCCACCATCGGCGCCCATGGCCCCAAAGTGCAACGCGCTCTGTTCCACCAACGGCGAGCTCCCGGCAGCCCTCGCAGCTCGTCGGCACGGCCCTCACCGATGGAACGCACTCAACGAGCTGAGCGTTGCGAACCGCCGGCCAATCACGCTCCATCCCGATGGTCGTCGCGCTGTTGGTTGCATCGCAGCTGACCAGGCCGAGCAACATGATGTGTAGTCGGTTCGAGGGTTCCAACTAACACGACATCTGAGTCGACCGTCGGCTGCCGCTCGGCCTGCCTGCCATGCCAGGTGCCGCCCGCCGGCGGGGCGGAATGGGTGTCCCCGACGCAATTCGGGGCCGGTCGAAGGGACGTGGTAGATTCACGGGCGGCCCGAAGCTCGATACCCAGCGGTTCTTCGGCACGATGATCGCGGCACGAGCCGCGCGATCGCACGCGGCGAAGTAGGATCGAGCCATGGAGGTCGATGCGGGCGGATGTCGCGGAGGAAAGAAGGTAGCTCCGAGGAAGCGAAGGCCGCGGACCGCTTCCTCGAGGGGATCGCGCTTCGTCAGGTAGCGCTGCCTTCCGGAGTGCCCTTCAGCCCCGTCGGTCTGGCCCTCGGCCAGGGCACGGCGCCGCTGGAGGTGCTCATCGCCTCCAACGCGACTCCGCCGAACGCGACAGCGCTCCGCTCGGCGTGGAAGGCGCGCAACGCGGGGCGCGCAGCGCCGCTCCTCTTCGTGGTTCTGCACGGTGACCGAGCTGCCCTCTGTGGCCCCGCCGGCGACGACCCTCCGGCCCGTCTCGCGCTCGACCGCGGCCAGGTCGAGCGAATCTGCCGCGAGGCGCTGGAGCAGCCCGACCGCCACGCAGCGCTCCGCGCGCTGCGCGACGTGCTGCCCTCGCTCGAGTCGGACCTGGCCGGGCTGCGAAACGAGGGGTTCCTCGCGACGCACGAGTTGCGCGCCGGGGCGCGCCAGCGCTCCGATTGGGAAAGCGCCGGCGGCAGGGCGCGCCCGGCGCTCGCGAAGCGCGGGAGCGATCTCCTGCGCGCGCTCGGGTTCGGGATCGAGCCCTGTGACGGGGTCACCTCGATCCTCCGCGCGGGCGAACGCAAGGTCGCCGTCGCGGTGCTCCTCACTCGCGACGAGTCCCCTGAGCTCTCGGGGGAGCGCTTCTCCGGCCTCTCGCCGATCACCTATGCGCTCACGGTCGCCGACCGCGAGGGGCTCCCGTGGGTCGTCGTCCAGCACGGCGCCAAGGTCCGCGTCTACCCCGCGCGCGTCGGCGTGGGCGTGGGCCGGCGCGGCCGCACGGAAACCTACATCGAGTGCCACGCCGGGGTCCTGCCCGACGCCGACGCCGCGTACCTGTGGCTCCTCTGCTCGGCCGACGCGCTCGGCCCGGGCGGAAGCCTCGAACAGATCCTCGAGGCCTCGGGCCGCTTCGCCGGAGGCCTCGCCGAGCGCCTGCGCGAGCGCATCTACCAGTCAGTCGTGCCGCGCCTCGCCCAGGGGATCGTGAAGGCGCGCGGCCTCACGAAGCCGAGCGCGCAGGACCTCGCCGACACCTACGAGATGGCGCTCACGGTCCTCTTCCGGCTCCTCTTCATCGCCTACGCCGAGGACAAGGACCTCCTGCCCTACCGCTGGAACGGCCTCTACCAGCGCCGCTCGCTGAAGACCAAGGCGCAGGAGCTGGCAGAGCTGGCGCGCGGCGGCGCCGCCTTCGACGCCGGCGACACGCTCTGGGACGAGGTCTCGCGCCTCTGCCGCGCCGTGGACCGCGGCAACCGCGAGTGGGGCGTGCCGGCCTACGACGGCGGGCTCTTCTCGGAGGAACGGGAGATTTCGCCGGCCGGGGCGCTCCTGGCCGGGATCACGCTCCCCAACACCGTCTTCGGTCCGGCGCTTTCGGGCCTACTCCTCGTCGAGGGCTCGGAAGGCCTCGGCCCCGTGGACTTCCGTAGCCTTGGCGTGCGCGAGTTCGGGACGATCTACGAGGGGCTCCTCGAGAGCGAGCTTTCGGTCGCCGAGAGCGACCTGGCGGTGGACAAGAGCGGCGCCTGGCGGCCCTGCAAGAAGGGCGAGGAACCGCTCGTCCGGCGCGGCGAGGTGTACCTCCACGACGCCTCGGGCGCGCGCAAGTCCACGGGCTCCTACTTCACGAAGTCCTTCGCCGTGGAGCACCTGCTCCAGCGCTCGCTCGAGCCCGCGCTCAAAGAGCACCTCGCGCGGCTCGACGTGCTCGGCGAGGACGAGGCGGGCGAGCGCTTCTTCGACTTCCGCGTCGCGGACCTCGCGATGGGCTCGGGGCACTTCCTCGTCGCCGCGATTGACCGGATCGAGCGCGCGCTCACGGGTTACCTCGCCCGGCGGCGGCTGCCCGCCGTCGCGGCCGAGCTGGCGAGCCTCCGCGCCGCGGCGCTCGAGGCGCTGGGGCCGCTCGCCGACCAGGTCGAGATCGAGGACACCCAGCTCCTTCGCCGCCTTATCGCGCGCCGCTCGATCTACGGAGTGGACTTGAACCCGACAGCCGTGCAGCTCGCGCGCCTGTCGGTCTGGATCCACACCTTCGTGCCCGGGCTCCCGCTCTCGCTCCTCGACCACAACCTGGTGCGCGGCAACTCGCTCGTCGGCGTCGGTCGGCTCGACGAGGTGAAGGAGAAGATCGAGGAGGGCAGCCTGCCGCTCTTTCCGATCGATGCGGCGCACCTGCTCGGCGAGGCGGCCGAGCCGCTGAAGCGCCTCGCCCGGCTCGCCGACGCCACCCCGTCGGACCTCGCCCGGGCGCGCAAAGCGCAGGCTGCGGCGCTCGCGGCGGTCGCTCCCGCGGCGGCGCTCTGCGACCTCGTCAGCGCGGCGCGGCTCGCGGGCGAACAGGTCCCGGTGAACCTCGACAAGTGGGAGGAAGTCAGCGACCGCCTGCCCGGCTCGAAGGAGCACCGGGCGGCTCGCGAGCGCCTCGAGGGCCTCCACGTCCTCCACTTCCCGGTAGCGTTCCCCGAGGTCTTCCTGCGCGAGCGGCCGGGGTTCGATGTGATCGTGGGGAACCCGCCGTGGCAGGAGGCGACGCTCGAGGAGCACGCCTTCTGGGCCCGGCACTCGCCGGGGCTGCGCTCGCTCCCGCAGCGAGAGCAGGAGGCGGCGAAGGCGCGGCTCCGCCGCGATCGGCCGGACCTCGTCGCCGCCTACGAACGCGAGTTGGCCGAGGCCGAGGCGCTCCGGCGCGCGCTCACGGCCGGGCCGTACCCCGGCATGGGCACCGGCGACCCCGACCTCTACAAGGCGTTCTGCTGGCGCTTCTGGAACCTCGTCTGCGAGGAGGGCGGGCGGATCGGCGTGGTGCTGCCGCGCTCGGCGCTCGCGGCCAAGGGCTCGACGGAGTTCCGGCGCGCGGTCTTTTCCCAGGCCGAGGGCGTGGATGTCACGATGCTGCTCAACAACAAGCAGTGGTTCTTCGACGACGTGCACCCGCAGTACACCATCGGCCTCGTCGCCCTCGCGCGGCGTGAGGCCGAGCGCACACACGTCGCCCTGCGCGGGCCGTACCCGAGCCTCGATCGCTACACGGGCGGCGTCGTGTGCGAGCCGGCCGTCTTCTACGGCGACGAGGTCCAGAGCTGGAACGACACGGCGTCGCTGCCGCTGCTTCCCACCGACGAGTCGGTCGAGGTCTTCGCGCAGCTCCGCAAGTCGCGCCGACTTGATCTCGACGACGGGAAGTCGTGGCGCGCCCGGCCCCACACCGAGCTGCACGCGACGACCGAAAAGAAGTTCCCGCCAAACCATGCTCGCGCGGGTGAGCCCCTGATGCGCTTCGTGGAGAAACCAGCGACAGGATGGTGGCCCGTCTACAAGGGCGAGTCATTCGATCTATGGGCTCCGGACACGGGCACCTACTACGCATGGGCCGATCCTCGCGCAGATGTCCTTCCGTACCTCCAGGAGAAACGCCTGCGCAGCGGACGGAACAAGAACTCGCCGTTCTCGGAGTTCGACCCAAAATGGCTGTGCAATCCAAGGACGCTGCCCTGCAAGCACGCGAGGATCGCGTTCCGGGACGTGAGCCGCTCAACAGATTCACGCACCGTGCGCGTCGCCCTCGTGCCGCCGGAGGTGTTCATCACGAACAAGGGGCCGTATCTGCTCTGGCCGCGCGGCGATGTTCGCGACGAGGCGTACCTGCTGGGTGTCCTCTCATCGCTACCCCTCGACTGGTACGCGCGCCGTTTCGTCGAGATCAGCATGAACTTCTTCGTCTTCAATCCTCTTCCCGTCCCCCGCCCGCCCGCCGATTACCCGCTCCGCCGCCGCGCGATCGAGCTAGCCGGCCGCCTCGCCTCTCCCGACGACCGCTTCGCCGCGTGGGCGAAGGAGGTCGGGGTCGCCTGCGGTCCGCTCGTCCCGGACGAGAAGGAGGACATGACCCACGAGCTCGACGCCGCCGTCGCCCACCTCTACGGCCTCTCCGAGAAGCACCTCGTCCACCTCTTCGAAACCTTCCACGAGGGCTGGGACTACGAGCCCCGCCTGCGCGCGACGCTCCGGCACTACCGGGAGTGGAAGCGGAGGGCGAAGACATGAGTCCCGCCGACGATCACCCAGTGAACCCTGAATCCCACGCGGGCGAGACCGATTCCAGCAACGGCCAGTGGAAGCCTCACCGAGTCCGGGCTGGCTCCCACAACTGGGAAGGCGACACGCCGCCCAGCGACCCCGGCGTGCACCGGAAGCACGTCGAGCCGTGGCTCGCGGCGCTGCTGCAGGCCGAGCACGTGAGCCTCCTCGTCGGGAGCGGGCTCACGACCGCGATCGCGGAGCTTGCCGTCGCTCCGGTTGTCGAGATGAAGACATCTCGCTTCGACTGCGATCTGGCGGACGCAGTTGATCGCACGGCGGCCGAGAGCGCGAAGCGGTGCGGGCGCGGGGAACCGAACCTGGAGGACCAGCTCCGTGCCGCGCGCGAACTGATCACGGGACTGCGAATCCTGAGCGCGACTGGCGGAGGAGATGAGTTCGCTGCGCGTGCCACTGTTCTCCTCGCCGCCTGGGAGAAGGCTCTCGATGAGCGCCTGCGAGCGCTGCTGCTCGCGGTCCTCGCGACCGAGCGCGGAATCGGCGCAGCGACCGGACCCGCGGGACCGGACGCCAACTGGATCCGACGGCTCCTCGGCTCCTTCCTTCTCACCTTCGCGAGCCGCGCCGTCTCGCGCGAGCGGCTCCACATCTTCACGACGAACTACGACCGCGTGGTCGAGTACGGCTGCGACCTCCTGGGCCTTCGCGTCCTCGACCGGTTCGTCGGAAGGCTGAAGCCAGTGTTCCGCGCCTCCCGGCTCGGAATCGACCTCCACTACAACCCGCCCGGCATCCGGGGCGAGCCCCGCTATCTCGAGGGCGTCGTGCGACTGACGAAGCTCCACGGCTCGATTGACTGGCGCCAGGAGGAGAGGGCCTCCGGCGCACCCCGGATCCTGAGGTCCGCGCTTCCGCTCGGAGCGGAGGAGAGCCACCCCGGCCTGCCCCCGCACCCGCGCGATGGCCTGATCGTCTACCCGAATCCCGCCAAAGACGTTGAGACTCTCGAGTACCCCTACGCTGAGCTCTTCCGGGACTTCGCGGCGGCCGCCTGCCAGCCCAACGCCGTGCTCGTGACCTATGGCTACGGTTTCGGCGATGATCACATCAACCGCGTCGTGCGGGACATGCTCACGATCCCATCCACGCACCTCGCGATCCTCTCGTATGACCGCGCTGCCGGTCGCATCGCGCGCTTCTGCGCGGAGACCGGCCGCGACGAGCAGATCACGCTGCTCGTCGGTGACCACTTCGGTGATCTCGCGACGCTGGTCGAGAACTACCTGCCGAAGCCCGCCATCGACCGGACGACGTGGCGCATGGTGGAGCTCATGAATCGCCGCACGCCGCACGGGGGCGGCGAGAAGGCCGGTAGGCCGGACGATACAAGCCCAGGAGATCCGGAATGAGCTCGCTCGTCGAGGCGCTGGGCGACAGGGCGATCGGGACCGTGGAGGAGGTCTCCGCGAGCGGCATCTCCGTGCTCCTCGATCCCGACGCCCCGCAAGCGACGGCCCTCAACACCGGGGTGCCGGCCGGTTTTCCGCGCATCAACGGGTATCTGCTCGTTCCGAACGAGGGCGGCGCGACAGTCGGGGTCATCACGAAGGTCGAGGTGGCGCGGCTCCCGTATCCGAAACGCCGAGGGATGCAGGACTTCGGGCTCGTGGACCTGCCGTTCCCGGCGCGGAAGGTCTCACTCACGCCTCTCGGGACCCTCGTGGCCAAGCCCGGAAGCACCGGGGCAGAGCTGGTCTTCGAAGTCCGCCGTGGAGTGGATGTCTTCCCCTCCGTCGGCGATCCCGTGGTCCTGCCGACGGAGGCGCAGCTCCGGGCGATCGTCGAGGGTGAAGGAGCCGGAGAGGCGCGGCGCATCCTCATCGGCACATGCCCCACGGCGGCGAGCGCACCGGTGCACGTCGACCCCGACAAGCTCTTCGGCCGACACCTCGCCGTCCTCGGCAACACCGGAGCGGGCAAGTCCTGCTCGGTCGCCGGGCTGATTCGCTGGTCGCTCGACGCCGCGCGCGAAGCAAGGACGAACGCCGGGCGAGAGGGCGAGCCGAACGCCCGCTTCATCGTGCTCGACCCCAACGGAGAGTACGCGCGGGCTTTCGCGGACCTGAGCGTCCGCCTGTTCCAAGTGGCACCCCAGGGTGGCGCTGCCGCGCTCAAGGTCCCGGCGTGGCTCTGGAACGGAGAGGAGTGGGCGGCCTTTACGGGCGCGGCGCCCGGCGTGCAGCGCCCGATCCTGTTCGATGCGATTCGGCGCCTGCGGTCGGGGGCCGGGACGCCGGATGTGTTCCAGACGCGGGTTCGTGGGATGGTGAAGAGGTATCGGAGCAGCCTCAAGCTGAAGATGCATGCTGGAGACCACCTTCAGAAGGGGAAGCTAGAGGGTGTGGCAGAGTCCCTGCTCAATATGGCGACGGACTTCGACGAACTTGCCAAGGACTCGGAGTGCCATGAGGAGGCCCTCAGGAACAGCCTGCAGGCGGTCTCCGACAAGGCGCGTGAGGTCGAAGAATCTGCTCGCCAAGATCCCCCAAAGAAGCGGGGCCAGAGTGGTCACTGGCACAACGACTTCGTCGAGACGCGCCTCGGAGAGGTAAAGCGTGCGCTCGTCGATGTCGCGAGCACGGTGGGGTTGAGCGACGACGAGTCGCTCAGCAGCGAGGACACGCCGCGCTTCTTCCCGGCGAAAGAACTTCCCGGTTTCGTGGAAGCCCTCGCCGCGGACGTGACGGCCCGTGACCTCGCCCAGTTCGTGGACTCGCTGAATCTCCGCATCCGCGGTCTCTTTGCCGGGGGACCGCTGACGTCGGTCCTCGATCCCGGAGACTCGGCGTCGATCACCCTCGATCAATGGCTCACCGACCACGTCGGCGCCGACCAGGCGTCGAACGGACCGATCACGATCGTGGATCTTTCGCTCGTGCCATCCGAGGTCATCCAAATTGTCGTGGCTGTCCTGGCTCGCATGGTATTCGAGGCCGTGCAGCGTTATCGGCGCGCGCACACTCTTGTGCTGCCTACGGTGCTCGTTCTCGAAGAAGCGCACACCTTCGTGCACCGTGACTTGACCGCCGACGCCGCGCCGCCGGCTGGGAGGGCCTGCTGCCGGACCTTCGAGCGGATCGCCCGCGAGGGTCGGAAGTTCGGGCTCGGTCTTGTCCTCGCCTCTCAGCGCCCATCGGAAATGTCGGCCACGGTTCTCTCGCAGTGCAACACGTTCCTGCTGCATCGGATCGTCAACGATCGCGACCAGGACCTGGTGCGGCGTCTGGTGCCCGACGCGCTCGGCGATCTCCTGCGCGAGCTGCCGAGCCTTCCGTCGCGGCGGGCGATTCTCCTAGGCTGGGGCGCACCGGCGCCCGTGCTGGTGGAGGTCCGGGAGCTTCCCGAAGCTCAGCGGCCGCACTCGCCGGACCCCGACTTCTGGGACGTCTGGACAGGGGAGAAACCGCGCTTGGTGGATTGGAAGGCGATCGCCGCTATGTGGGCGGGCACGACGGAACCGAACAATGCAACGGAGCGCGAGCCCGAGCCGAGTGACGGAGGCCGCGCATGATCCGCGGCGAGGTCCGATTCGAGATGTTGCGCTGGGCGCGCGAGCTCGCCGGCTTCAGCATCGGCGCGCTCACTCGGCGATTCCCTCACCTTGAAGCCTGGGAATGCGGCGACGCCCGACCCACGCTGAAGCAGCTCGAGAGCTTCGCCAAGGCCACCTACGCGCCCGTCGGATTCCTGTTCCTGGAGGAGCCGCCGTTCGAGCGCATCCCGATCCCGGACTTCCGCACGCTGGGCAACGCGCACGTCGGGCATCCCAGCCCGGACCTTCTGGACACGGTCTACGTCGGCCAGCAGCGCCAGGAGTGGTATCGCGACTTCGCCCGGTCCGTGGGCGAAGAGCCGCTGGCGTTCGTCGGCTCCGCGGAGATCGGGAGCGACGCGGAGGCGACCGCCGCGGCGATGCGCCGCGCGATCGGATTCGACATCGAGGAGCGCCGCACGCTGCCCACCTGGACCGAGGTTCTCCGCCGCTTCATCGAGCAGGCGGATGCGCTGGGTATCGTCGTCATGTGCAGCGGCGTGGTGCTCAACAACAACCGCCGGCATCTCGACCCGGAAGAGTTCCGCGGCTTCGCGATCTCGGACGACCTGGCCCCGCTGCTGTTCATCAATGGCGCGGACACGAAAGCGGCTCAGATGTTCACGCTGGCGCACGAGTTCGCGCACATCTGGCTCGGGCAGTCCGCCGTCTCCGACGCGCAAGCGGCGTGGATGCCGGAGCACGCGGTCGAGCTTTGGTGCAACCGGGTTGCGGCCGAGCTGCTCGTCCCGCTGGCGATCCTGCGTGACGAGTACGATGCGAGCGCAGATCTGCGCGGAGACATCGACCGACTCGCGCGGCGCTTCAAGGTCAGCACCCTGGTCCTTCTGCGCCGGATCCACGATGTCGGTGGCCTCACCCGCAAGGAGCTCTGGCAGGCGTACGCGGACGAGCTCGAACGGCTGCGCGCGATTCCGGTCTGGACTTCTGTCCGGCGTTCTGGGACTGGCTCATCGTGCGGAATGCCGCCGGTCACCTGTTCAGCGTCCGCAGCCACCCTTGCCCTCCAGCGAGACCACGGGATATGTTCTTACTGGTAAGAACCACCGGAGGACGCCCACCATGGCTGAGCTGGCAACTACGCGACTCTCCTCGAAAGGACAGGTCGTGATTCCCGAAGAGATCCGCACGGCGCTCGGCCTCGAGCCCGGAGCGCGGTTCGTCGTGCTGAGCGAGGGCGACGTCGTGATCCTCAAGCGGATCGACACCCCCGCTCGAAGCGAGGTCCGGGCACTCGCGGCGAAGGCGCGGAGGCAGGCGCGACGCGCAGGCCTGAAGCCGTCCGACATCGAGACGGCGATCCGGGATGTGCGCCGCCGCAGATGAGGGTCGTTCTGGACACGAACGTCCTCGTGTCGGCGATCTTCTTCGTCGGGGTTCCAGGCCGGATCCTCGAGGCCTGGAGCGAGGGGCGCTTCGAGATGCTCGCCAGTGTGGACATCCTGGCGGAATACCGCCGGGTGGTTGCCCGCCTGGAGAGGCGGTTCCCTTCGCTCGAGGCGCG
>Ga0214473_10008578_pt1 | contig 12078 bp, 10 predicted proteins | sample RVTome_7_FD_203509 | JGI IMG/M metagenome (GOLD analysis project Ga0214473, IMG submission 203509) | Soil microbial communities from uranium-contaminated site in the Upper Colorado River Basin, Wyoming, United States - RVT98D197 | ecosystem: Environmental > Terrestrial > Soil > Contaminated >...
CGGGCGGCGCTCGATGAACTTGCGCAGATCCAGGTGGTGGCCCTGGAGGGCGTGCACCAGCTCGTGGACGAGGACCGGCGCCTGGATGGTGGCGGGCAACCAGTCGGCCAGGACGATCTCACCCCTCCGATGGTCGAAAGAGGCGGCCGCCTGCTCCCCCGCCATCTCCGCCAGGAACGTCTCCAGGGAGAAGTTCAGCGGGATCAAGGCGAAGGCGGCCAGGGCCTTCCGTTCCGCCTCCAACTGCGGGCCGGGGTACCGGTCGCGCACCAGCTCCAGGACCCGCGCCACGATGGCCTCCCGCGGCCGGATGGCCCCGGGGAGCCCCCGCGGCGCGTTCAGGCCGCGCAGCCCGCCGATCCTGGCCAGGATGGCGTCGCTCTGGCCCAGGAGCTGTTCCAGTTCCTGGCGGCCGGGCGCAGCACCCGCAGTCCCCATCCCGGCCGCCTCGGCGAGGCCCGCGACAAGGAGGACGCTCCAGAGGGCGAGAGGCGCCGGGCGGAGTGACCGGGACATGCCCCCCAAGGGGAACCCCCCATCGGTTCGCTGATCGGGTGAGGGATGGTGATGGGCCGAGGCGGCCTCGGGCACGGGCAAGAGATCAGTGGATGGTGCGGGTCTTCTTGGCCATGTAGTCCAGGAGCACGTACTGGCCCAGGGTATAGGGCGTGGTGAAGTAGGCCTTGCCCTTGCAGATCTCGGTGACCTTCTTGACGAAGCCCACCAGGTCGTAGTCCTGCGCCAGCATGAACGTATTGATGAGGATGCCCCCCTTGCGGCAGCGGGCCACTTCCTTGATGGTCTCGCGCACGATCACCGGGTCCAGGCCGAAGGCGTTCTTGTAGATGAGGCCGTTCTCCTGGGTGAGGGCGCTGGGCTTGCCGTCGGTGATCATGATGATCTGGCGCATGTCCTTCCGCTCACGCTCCAGCAGGCGCTGTGCCAGGCGGAGACCTTCGCGGGTGTTGGTGTAGTACGGACCCACCTGGGCGCGCGCCAGGGTGCGCAGCGGGATCTCCTCGGCCGAGTCGTGGAACAGGACCACCCGCAGCGAGTCGCCGGGGTATTGGGTGCGGATGAGGTGGGCCAGGGCCATGGCCACTTTCTTGGCGGGGGTGAACCGGTCCTCACCGTAGAGGATCATGCTGTGGCTGGTGTCCAGCATCAGCACGGTGGCACAGGAACTCTGGTACTCGGTCTGGCGGACCATCAGGTCCTGGTAGGTGATGTCGATGGGGACGCGCAGCCCGTCCCGCTGGATGGCGCTGGCCAGGGTCTCGGTCACGTCCAGGTTCAGGATATCGCCGAATTCGTAGGGGCGAACCGCACCTGAGGTCTCGATGCCCGTGGCCATGTCCCGTGTGTCGTGCCGGCCGAAGCTGGACTTGCCCAGGGAACCCAACAGGTCCTTGAGGGTCTTGTAGCCCAGAAAGTCCAGGCTCTTCTCGGTGAGCTCGAACCGCACCTGGTCCATCTGGGGTCCGAGCTTGCCGCCCAGCCCGAGTCCCTCCAGATCCCAGGTGGGCCTCTCCATGTCGGGAAACGAGACGTAGCCCTCCTGGTTCAAGCGCTGGATCAGTTGATTGATGATCTGCTGAAGCTCGGAACCCTCGTAGGGTTCGCGCTGGTTCAGGATGCGATCGACCAATGCCTGGGGCAGTTTGCCGCTGTTGAGGAGGGCCTCGAGGATGGCGTCGTGCAGGTCCTGGAGGGTCATCCCCTGCCGGCCGTCACCCCGCTCCTCCTCCCACTCGCCCCACCGGTTGCCGAACCCGCTTTGCAGCAGGAAGTCCGCGAGCTGATTCAGCAGGTCCTGGAGGTCCATGGACCCCCAGTCGACCCCGGTGAACCTGCCGTACGTGACCGTCGCCATGCTGAACCCAGTGTCCCGATTCGCGTGTGAAAAGCGTTCGACCGCTCGACGGTTCCGATGTTCCTACAGACAGGCCTCAGGGAACAGGGAGGCCGGAGAACGACCGAACCAGCGGGCGACCGAACAACCGAACGGTTCTCAGTGACCGCCCGAACATTCGAACGGTCGAACGCCTTTCGGTGTCAGTTATAGCGGCGGCGGCGCGGGTCGCGCTCGCGGCCGCGGTCGGGGGGCTCGCCTTCCATCGCGGTCCGCTCGGGCCGGGGAGCGCCGTGATAGCCCCGCTCCTCGCTCCGGCTGATCTTCTGGTGGGCGTACAGCCCCTCCAGGATGAACTCCGCCGTGGAGACCCAGAGGGCGGGCTCCACGCCCTTCCCCCGGCTGAGCTGGGCCACGCCCTCGGCCAGGTGGGGCACGGCCTTGAGGCGGCCCATGGCGGCCTGGGAGGCTTCGCTATCCGCCAGCTTCACGGCGCCTTCCTGGTTGAACCAGTCCACCGTCTTCTGGAGGTCGATGCCGTCCGCGTACTCCCGGAACACCTGCGCCACGGCCGCGCGGATGAGGTCCCGCCCCAGGACGTCGGCGCCGCGGAGCTCGCCTTCGTACTCCAGTTCCATCTTGCCGGTGATCGCCGGCAGCGCGGCGTAGATATCCACCGGGCGGGGCACCACGCGATCCTCCCTGTGGAGCAGGGCGCGCCGCTCGGCGTTGGAGACCACCACCTCCATGCAGGCGATGGGCAGCCGCTGGCTCACGCCGGACCGCCGGTCCACCTTCTGCTCGCGCCGGGCCTGGAAGGCGATCTCCTCCACGATCTCGCGGATGAACGGCGGGATGGCCACATGGTCGCCGGCACGGCGCGACGTCCACGCCTCCTGTGCGGTGATGGCCATGCCCAGGTCCCGGGTCACGGGGTAATGGGTGCGGATCTCGGACCCGATCCGGTCCTTGAGGGGCGTGATGATCTTGCCGCGGGCCGTGTAGTCCTCGGGGTTCGCCGTGAAGACCACACAGAGGTCCAGGGGAAGCCGAATGGGGTAGCCCTTGATCTGGATGTCGCCCTCCTGGAGGATGTTGAACAGGCCCACCTGGATCTTGCCCGCCAGGTCCGGCAGCTCGTTGAGGGCGAAGATCCCGCGGTTGGCGCGGGGGAGCAGACCGTAGTGGATGGTGAGCTCGTCGGAGAGCTGGAGCCCGCCGCGAGCCGCCTTGATGGGGTCCACGTCGCCGATGATGTCGGCGATGGTGACGTCCGGCGTGGCCAGCTTCTCTACATACCGGGCCTCGCGGGGGATCCAGGCCACGGGCGCCGCGTCTCCGCGCTCGCCGATCAGCACCCTGCAGGCGCGGCAGAGGGGGGCGAAGGGATTGTCGTTGATCTCGCACCCGGCCACGGCGGGCATCCCCGGATCCAGGAAGTCCGCCAGGGCGCGCAGGATGCGGCTCTTGGCCTGGCCGCGCAGGCCGAGGAGGATGAGGTGCTGCTTCGCCAGGAGGGCGTTGGTGAGCTGGGGGAGCACCGTATCGCCGTAGCCGACGATGCCGGGAAAGAGGGTCTCCCCGGCCTCGAGCTTCCCGATCAGGTTCTCCCGCATCTCGTCTTTGACGGTGCGGCGGCGGCGCTCCGGGGCGCCCCATTCACTCTGCTTCAGTTCACCCAGGGTGGCTGGCTTGGCCATGGCAGGGATGCTCCGCGCGGAGGGTTACCGGAAGCGACCGGGACACTATACCATCCGGCCAAGGGGGGAGTCAAAAGACAGGTAGACCGGAAGAGGGAGCGGGCGGGCCGTGCCTCGCGAAAAAGCGAAGGCGGAGAGCCAAAGCCCCCCGCCTTCCGCCCGACCGGCCTGTACGACTGGAGCTAGCCCTTGCCCTTGGCCACCGGCGCGTCCGGGTGCTCCTTGAAGTAGTCGTAGTTCTTGGCGATGAACTGCTTCCACTGGGCCGGGACGTTGGACTCCTCGAAGATGGCCGTCACCGGGCACTCGGGCTCGCAGGCGCCGCAGTCGATGCATTCCTCGGGCTTGATGTAGAGCATGTCCGGCCCCTCGTAGATGCAGTTCACGGGGCAGGAGTCGACGCAGGCGCGATCGATGGTGCCGATGCATGGTTCGGCGATGATGTAGGTCATCGGGGTTCCTCCCTCCTTGTTGCAGATGTGCGAGCCCCAAAAAACCAAAACTGGATATCACATGGGCGCAGGGGGCGCAAGCCCTTTTCCGGGCCTTTTCCGGGCCGCCTCCGCCCCGCACGTGCCCCCGGTCCCCATGGGGGCGGGGGCCCGTGAGGCGGGCGGGACCGATGGACGAAGGTCAGAAGCCGAAGGCCCGCAGGAAGGCGCCCAGCGACGTGAAGCGCATGAAGGGGTTCGTCCGGCGCTCGTCGCCGAGGGTCGAGCTGGGCCGCGGGCCGTAGTTGTGGCCGGGGTAGAGGACGGTGTCGTCGGGCAGGGCCATGAGGCGCTGGCTAAGGCTCCGATACATCTCCTCGGCGTCGCCGCCCGGCAGGTCGCACCGGCCGCACGCGCCCACGAACAGGGTGTCCCCGGAGATCAGCTTGTCGTCCACGGAGAAGCACTGGGACCCCGGCGTGTGCCCGGGGGTGTGCAGGAGCCGGACGGGCACCTTGCCGACCAGGATCGTATCCCCCGCGTCCATGGGCACCAGGTCCTGCCCCAGGCCGAGGCCGCGCAGGAATTCCGCCTCGGCCCGGTGCACGTGGATGTGGCATGCCCCCGCGTCCAGCAGGCCCCCCAGACCGTTCACGTGGTCCGGGTGGGTGTGGGTGATGATGGCGTGGGTGATACGGTAGTCGTCGGCGCGGGCGGTCCGCAGGACCGTCTCCATGTCCCACGCAGGGTCGATCACGGCGCACTCCCGCGTCTCGGGGCAGCCCAGCAGGTAGATGAAGTTCTGCATCGGCCCCAGCTCGAACTGGCGCAGATAGAGGGGCCGCCCCCCGGTCCCGCTCGGTCCACCGACGCTGGCCATGCTCGCTCCTCCCTGCCCCCCTCTGGGAATTATTGACAGGAAAATAGCCACCCCGTGGTTCCGTCTAACGGTATGTGCCGGGACAGCCACGAACCCATCCGAGGTGGCGCGCCTGGATAACGGCACGACACATCGTGGTGCGGAGGGAATCTGCCCACCGATTCCCTGTGCTAACTCGGTGTCAATAAAGGGCCCGAAAAATGGCCCACTTCTTTGAAACCATTGGAGCCGACGCCGGTGGAGACCGATACGGAAACCATCCCGCTGCGCGCCGCCTGGAGGATATTCCTCAGGGCACACCGCTTGCACTCTGCACTGACCCGCCGAGGGTCAGCACGATGTCCGGGCAAAGCGCCCTGGAGGAAATGACAATGGAAACCACCTTCCCCGCCCTGCTCCTCTTCCTGGTCGTGCTGGTCCGGTTGTACATGCTGGCCCTCCGGCAGCCCAAGGAGTCGGAAGGCCCCCGCCTCGTCTGCCGGCTGCACCGGTGGGAGCGCACCGAGGAAGGGATCGTCTGCCAGGAGTGCGGGATGCACCCGAAGGCGGACTGATCCGCCGCCCCTCGCCTCCCCCTGCATCCTATCTCACGGCCCGCCCGCGACCCTCCCCATCGCCCGTCTCATTCGGCCCCGCCGATGTAGGCCGGGCGGCCCTTGGAACTCTCCGGACCGCCTGAGGCCTCAAGAGACACCGCGCCGAGGTCGGCCTGCGGGATGGCGGCATCGGGCGCCTCCGCCTCGTACCCGTTGGCCTGCAGGCGGTACAGGCGCGCGTAGATCCCGCCGGCCGCAAGCAGTTCGTCGTGCGTCCCCGCCTCCCGCAGTTCCCCGCGGTGGAACACCAGGATCCGGTCTACGTGGCGGATGGTGGCCAGGCGGTGGGCCACGATGATGGCGGTGCGGCCCCGCGCCAGCGTGGCCACGCCTTCCTGCAGCAGGTGCTCGCTCTCCGCGTCGATGCTGGACGTGGCCTCGTCCAGGATCAGGATGTCCGGGTCGTAGGCCAGGGCCCGGGCGAAGGCCAGGAGCTGGCGCTGCCCCACCGAGAGCGACGCCCCGCGCTCGGCCACCGGTTCGTCGAGCCCGCGCGGCAGCCGCGCGATGAACCGGTCCGCCCCCACCAGCGCGGCGGCCGCCTCGGCGGCCGGCCGGCCGACGTCCGCCCGGCCCACCTGGATGTTGTCCGCCACGCTGCCCGAGAAGAGGAAGGGCTCCTGGAAGACGATGCCGATGCGCCGGCGCAGGACCTCCGGGTCGAACTCGCGCACGTCCCGCCCGTCCAGCAGCACCTGGCCCCGTTCCGCCTCGTAGAAACGGACCAGGAGGCTCACCACCGAGGTCTTGCCGGCGCCCGTGGCCCCCACCAGGGCCACGCGCTCCCCGGGCCGCACCGTGAACGAGACGTCCCGCAGCACGGGCTCGCCCGGTTCGTAGGCGAACCACACGTTGCGGAACTCCACCGCCCCGCGGAGCCGGGCGGCAGGGGGCGGCCCGCCCCCGTTGGCGCCCGGCTCTGCCGGCGTATCCAGGAGCTGGAAGATCCGCTCCGAGGACGCCATGGCCGCCTGCATGATGTTGTACTTCTCGCTCAGGTCCTTGATGGGGTCGAAGAACCGCCTGGCGTACTCCAGGAAGGCCACCAGGCCGCCCAGGCTGAGGCCGCCCGCCAGCACGCCGCCCCCGCCGGACCAGAGGATGAGGGCGATGGCCGCCGACGCGATGACTTCCACAGCCGGGTAGAAGATGGCGTAAGTGTGCAGCGCCCGCAGGTTGGCCTGCCGGTGCTCCCGATTGATGCCGTCGAAGCGTCGGAAGCTCTCCGCCTCCCGCGCGAAGAGCTGGACGATGCGCATCCCGGCCAGGTGCTCCTGGAGTGTGGCGTTCAGCTTGGCCTGCTTGGCCCGCACCTCGCGATAGGCCTCGCGGGCGTGGCGCCGGTAGAGGGCCGAGGCCAGGAAGAGCACCGGGAAGAGGGCGAAGGAAACCAGGGACAGCCGCACGTCCAGGGCCAGCATGGCCACCAGGATGCCGCCGGCCATCACCAGGTCCCCGAACACGGCCACCAGGCCCGAGGTGAGCATCTCGTGGAGGTTCTCCACGTCGGACGTGACGCGGGTGAAGATGCGGCCCACCGGGTTCCGGTCGAAGTAGCGCACCGGCAGCCGCTGGACGTGGTTGAAGATGGCCAGCCGCATGTCGTACATCACGCGCTGCCCGGCCAGGTTCAGCGTGTAGAGCTGGGCGTAGGAGAAGAGGAACTCGGCCGCCAGGGCCGCGATGTAGAGGAGCGAGATGCCCGCCAGCCCGCCCAGCGACGCGCGGGCGATGGGCCCGTCGATGGCGAGCTTCAGCAGGTAGGGCTGCACGATGTCCGCCCCGCGGGCGCAGAGCAGCAGCACCGCCGAAAGGGCCAGCAGGCCCCGGCAGGGGCGGACGAACCGCAACAGGCGCCGCAGGAGCCGCCTGTCGTACGCCTTCCCGAGCGCTTCTTCCTCGTGGTAGCCGGTCATCCCTTCGCCTTCGGCGCACAGCCCTCAGCAATCAGCATCGCCACTCAGTCCTCGGCCCTCAGTCCTCAGTCCTGCGGTTCAGACCTGGGCCAGCTCGGCGGCCAGCTGCTGCCGCGCCCAGAGGCGCGCGTAGAGGCCGTCGCCCGCCGCCAGGTCCGCGTGCCGGCCCGTCTCGACGATGCGCCCGTGGTCCAGCACCACGATCAGATCCGCGTCCCGGATGGCGGCCAGGCGGTGGGTGATGATCAGGGTCGTCCGCCCCGCCATCACCGGCTCCAGGCCGCGGAGGATCGCCTCCTCCGTGGCCGCGTCCACGTTGGACAGGGCGTCGTCCAGGATCAGGATCTTCGGATCCATGAGGATCGCCCGGGCGATCCCCACGCGCTGGCGCTGGCCTCCCGAAAGTGTCACCCCCCGCTCGCCCACCACGGTGTCCAGCCCGTGCGGGAAGGCCGCGATGTCCGGGGCGAGCTGGGCCCGCGCCGCGGCGGCCTCCACCGCCCCGGGCGGCGCGTCGGGCCGGCCGAAGGCGATGTTCTCGCGGAGCGTCTCCGAGAAGAGGAACGCGTCCTGTGGGACACAGCCCACGGCCCGCCGCAGGGCCGCCAGGGGCATCCGCGTCACGTCCACCCCGTCCAGGAACACGGTCCCGGGGGAGACGTCCACCAGGCGCGGGATGGCCGAGGCCAGCGTGCTCTTTCCGGCACCGATGGGCCCGACCAGGGCCACCCGGGCGCCGGCCGGGATCTCCAGCGTCACACCCTCCAGGGCCTTCCGGCCCCCGCCCCCGTACACCACCGAGAGGCCGCGGAACTCGAGGGCGCCCCTGATCGCCGCCGGCAGCACCGGGTTCTCCGGGTCCCGGATCGCCGGGGGCGCGTCCAGGATCTCCTGGACGCGCCCCAGCGAGACGATCCCTCGCTGGATCAGGTTGGCGATCCAGGCCAGGGCGATGGTGGGCCACACCAGCATGGCCAGGTAGGCGTTGAAGGCCACGAAATCCCCCAGCGTGAGCCGCCCCTCGATCACCCGGGCCCCGCCGAGCCAGAGGATCACCACGGTGCCCACGCCGCCTACGATCCCGGTGAGGGGAGAGGCGATTCCCTCCAGGAGGGTCAGGCGCAGGTTCCGGCGCACGTACTCCTCGTTGAGGCGGGCGAACTCGGCCACCTCGCCCCGCGCCATGGTATAGGCCTTCACCACGCGCATCCCGGCCAGGTTCTCCTGCACCTTGCCGGCAATCCGGTCGAACTGGTCCTGCACCTCCTGGAACCGGTCGTGGATCCACCGCTTGAAGGGTTTCAGGACGGCGAAGAGGATCGGATAGGGCAGCACCGCCCAGAGGGCCAGCCATGGGTCCGTGAGGGCCATGGCCAGGACCGCCCCGGGATAGACGAAACAGGCGTTGGCCGCGTACATGATGCCGGCCCCCAGCATCATGCGGATCTGGTTCAGGTCCCCCGTGGCGCGCGACATCACCTCGCCCGGCCGGGTGGCCTGGTAGAAGGACGGCGGCAGCCGCTGCAAGTGGGCGAAGAGGGCGTTGCGGAGGTCGTATTCCAGGTCCCGGGCGGTGCCCACCAAGGTGCGCCGGGCCAGGAACCGGAAGGTCCCTTGCAGCAGGGTGGCCCCCACGATGAGGCAGGCGTACTGCCAGAGCGGGCGCGGCAGGGTCCCGGCCTTCAGGTGGTCGATGGCGTCCTTCAGGATGCGCGGGACGACCAGGAGGAAGGCGTTGGTGAGGGCCAGGAACCCCAATCCGAGAAGCAGCGCGCGCTTTTGGCGCAGGAGCCAGGGCTTGAGGGCAGCCAGACGTTTGATGGAAACCTCCTGAAGTGGCGCGGCGGGCGAGTCGGTGTCAGCGGCCGTAGAGGGCGCGCAGGCCCTCCAGGGCGTCCGGGTCCACGGCGGTGCCGTATCCCTCGGGCATCATGATCCCGCCCCGGGCGTGACCCAGGCCCAGGAGGTGCCCCAGCTCGTGCGTCATCTCCTGCTCGAGGCTGGCCGCGGCCCCGCGGCGCACCGGGATGTCGCAGCGGAAGGGATGGTCCTGGAGATTGAAAACGATGTCGCCCTCCACCACGCGGCCCCCCCGCCACCACATACTGGTCCAGCCGAAGAGGCGGCGTTCCTTGGGCCAGCGGCTCACCAGGAGAGCCACGCTGCTGACTCCGTTCTTCTGCAACCCGTAGTGCGTGGTGCGCCCGGCAAGCATCACCTGCGCGTCGGCACCCACCCGGGCCAGGGCCGCGTTCCACCGCGCCATGGCCCGCCGCATGGCCGCGAGGTCACACTCGGTGGCTTCCTGGTTGGCGTAGAGGGCGATCCGGCCGGAGGGCCACCGCGGGGTGCAGTTGGGGCCGCACGAATAGAAGCTGTACGCCCACGCGGCGGCGCCCGTCACCGCCAGAGGACCAAAGGCCACAATCCAAATACCAATGGCGGTGAGCGCGCGGCGCGCACCCTTCATCCGCACAGAAGAGGGGCGCGCAGTGCGCGCCGACCGCAATTGGTCATTGGCCATCGGCCATTACGGCGTTCCGTAGACCGGGGTCACCCAATCCCGGTGCGCCGCCACGTGGCCGCGGGCCACGTCCAGGTAGGTCGCCAGGATCGCCTTGGTGAGCGGCCCCACGGTGCCGTCCCCCACCGTGTAGCGGTCCACGGAGACGACGGGTGTCACCTCGTAGGCGCTGCCGCACACGAACACCTCGTCCGCCGCGTACACCTCCGTGCGATCCACGTCCCGCTCCTCCACCGCCAGCCCGTGGACCTCGACGAAGAGGCGGATCAGGGTGTCCCGCGTGATGCTCTCCAGGATGTCCGAGGTGACGCCGGGGGTGATGGGGCGCCCTCCCCGCACCAGGAACATGCACGCCCCCGGCGTCTCCGAGACCTTCCCGCGGCTGTTCAGCAGAAACGTGCCGTCGTACCCGTCGGCCCGGGCCTGCAGGGCGGCCAGCCGCCCGTTGTGGTAGTTGGCGATACACTTGACCCGGGGGGGCATGGCGCTGTCCGGGATGCGAAGCCACGAGCTGATGCAGTAGTGGTGCCCGGCCTCGCTGTTCTTGATGCGCCCCATGGGGTACGCCGCCACCGACATCCCCACCGGCCCCGTGCTCGTCATGGGGGTGTCGCCCTCCAGGAAGACGCTCTGCCGGATGTGCACGTCCTCCCGGAAGTGGTTGGCCCGCAGCACCTCCAGCACCCCGTCCCGTATCTGGGCCAGGGTGAAGGGCATCTCCATGCGCATCAGCCTGGTGGACTGGCGGAGGCGCGCGATGTGGGCGTCCTGCCGGAAGAGGTAGAGCTCGCGGGCGTCGGCGTTCCAGTAGCCCCGCAGGCCTTCGTACACGGCGGCGCCGAACTTCATCGCGGCCGACTGCACGTGGATGCGCGCCTGGTCGTAGGGCACGATGCGGCCGTTGAACCAGAGGTACTGTGGCGCGTCGCTCATATCGCCCTCCCCCTTCCCGTGGCGGCCCCGTCGCCCGCTGCGGGCGGGCCCACCGTGGGGTGTCTACAGCACGGTGCAGATCTCCGGCAGGGTCGCCACCGTATGATCCGGCGCCGGAAGCCCCTCGGGATACGTCTCGCCGTCGCGATTGATCCAGATGGCGCCCATGCCCGCGCCCTTGGCGCCGCCGACGTCGATGTCCGCGTTGTCGCCCACAAACACGGCCTGCGCCGGCGCCACGCCCATGGGACCCAGGGCCCGATGGAACACCTCGGGCCTGGGCTTGCGCCAGCCCAGGTCCGCCGAGACCACGACCTGTTCGAAATACCCGGCGATCCCATGCTGGTCCAGTATCAGCCGGGCGGTGGGCCCGTGATCGAAGTTCGAGACCAGCGCCACACGGTACCGCGCCCGGGTCCACTCCAGGGCGGCCCGGTATTCCGGCGGGCACTCCACCGTGGAGGCCAGAGTGCGCATGTGCACCTCCAGCCCTGCCGCCGCCACCGCCTGCGCCTCGCGGTCCCAGGGAAGGTCCAGGGTCCGGAAGGCCATGGCGAACCGCTCCAGGGCGGTCACCTCGCGGTGGGTGTCGTTCCGGATCCGTTCGGCCTCCCGGAAGGCCCCCACGAAGGCCTGATGAAACTGTTCGAAGGGCACGTGGCCGTAGGCCCGCCGGACGACCTCGAAGGTGGGGGGCGTGGAGGACCGGACCTCGGCCCCGTTCACGCACACCAGGGGCAGGCGCTCGCGATTGAAGTGCACCACGGTGTCGAACAGATCGAAGAGGACGGCGTCGTACCGTTTCATACCGAACTGGCCTCTCGGATGGTTCACCCCTGCAGCTCGGAACCCCTCGCCAGGCCCGGCCGCCCGCGCCGCCTGGAGCGGCGCACACCTGCACGCCGCTTCCGCCGCGCGGATGCCCCCCGCCCGGCAACACGATCATATGACTGAAGTGTCGGTTTCCGCGGGCCGCTCAAAGGGGTCCAGATGCAAGACGGTGCGCGAAGCCCCGAGTGAGGCGTCCTTCTGGTAGCCGCAACGAGTGTGCGAGCTCGCCAACGCCTCACCCGCTGCCGCCATAGCGGCAGCGGGGTAAGATGTCGGGCCCTTCTCAGCGGCCCGCTACCCGATGCCTTCCAGCCATCGCTCCGCGTCGATGGCGGCCATGCACCCGGACCCGGCCGCGGTGATGGCCTGCCGGTACACGTGATCCTGCACGTCGCCCGCCGCGAAGACCCCCTCC
>Ga0214473_10008579_pt1 | contig 12078 bp, 10 predicted proteins | sample RVTome_7_FD_203509 | JGI IMG/M metagenome (GOLD analysis project Ga0214473, IMG submission 203509) | Soil microbial communities from uranium-contaminated site in the Upper Colorado River Basin, Wyoming, United States - RVT98D197 | ecosystem: Environmental > Terrestrial > Soil > Contaminated >...
GCAAGAATCTTGAGGACTTTCTCGATGAGGCGGAGCAGGCCATCTTTCGCATATCAGAAAATCAGGTACGGCCCGCCTTTTACCCCATCAAGGAGATCGTCAAAGAAAGCTTCAAGGTCATTGAGCGACTCTACGAGAAAAAAGAGTTGATCACCGGTGTCCCCTCTGGTTTCAAGGATCTAGACAGGAAGACAGCGGGTTTTCAAAATGCCGAACTCATCATCGTGGCTGGCAGGCCGAGTATGGGGAAGACCGCCCTGTGTCTGAACATCGCCCAGCACGCCGCCATCGCTACAAAGATTCCCACGGCGATATTCTCCCTGGAAATGTCCAAGGAGCAGCTGGCCATCCGCATGCTGTGTTCCGAAGCGAGGGTGGATAGCGCCCGCCTGCGCAGCGGGTTTTTGAGCGAAAGCGATTGGCCCAAGCTGACCATGGCTGCAGGAGCGCTGTCCGATGCCCCGATATTCATCGACGATAGCGCTGCCATCTCCGTGCTCGAGCTGAGGGCCAAGGCGCGCAGGTTGAAGGCCGATCGCGGCTTGGGCCTGGTCATCGTCGACTATCTCCAATTGATGAGGGGGAGGAGCGGCGCAGAGAGGAGGGAGCAGGAGATCTCTGAGATATCCCGCTCCTTGAAGGCCTTGGCCAAGGAGCTGAATATCCCCGTGATCGCCATCTCTCAATTGAGCCGGAAGGCCGAGGACAGGCCGGGGAGAAGGCCCCAACTCTCCGATCTGCGAGAGTCAGGGGCCATCGAACAGGATGCGGACGTCATCATCTTTATTTACCGCGACGAGGTCTATAATCCCGATTCTGATCAGAGGGGGACGGCAGAGGTCATCATCGGAAAGCAGCGGAATGGTCCGACAGGCAAGGCTGATCTCTCCTTTATCTCGGAGTTTACGACGTTTAAAGATCTCTTTCGCGGCGCCGAGGATGAAATCGAGGCGGCCGTTTAAAAAAGATGAACATACCCAATATTCTTACCATCATTCGCATCTTGTCGGTCCCGGTCTTTGTCATCTGCCTGTTCTACGACCGCTTTTGGGTCGCACTGCTCATCTTTGTCGGCGCGGGTATTACCGACGGCCTCGATGGATTGATTGCACGCGTCTATCATCAGAGGACGACCACGGGGGCATATCTCGATCCCATTGCCGATAAATTGTTACTTGCTACCGCCTTCATCGTTTTAGCCATATTAGGGAACATCCCGGTCTGGCTGACGGTAATCGTCATCGCCAAGGATGTCATCGTCGCGCTGGGGGTCCTCATCCTGTTTCTCACCTCTCGGAGGGTCGAGGTCAAGCCTGTCCTGATCGGCAAGACCACTACCTTTTTTCAGATCGTGACCATCGCATGGGCCCTCCTTGCTCCGTATTCCGTTTTTTTCAAGAATCTCTTGCCCTATCTCATATGGGTGACTGCGGCCTTGACCTGTATGTCGGGACTGCAATATATATATGTCGGAGTTAACTATCTCAAGGGAAAGGGAGGTTGATCATGTCCGCCATCTTAGACATCGTAGCGAGAGAGATCCTTGATTCCCGGGGGAACCCGACCGTGGAGGTTGACGTCACCCTGGAGAGCGGTTTCGGGGGGAGGGCTGCCGTTCCCTCGGGGGCCTCTACCGGTGAGCATGAGGCAGTCGAGCTGAGGGACGGGGATAAGGCACGGTATTTGGGCAAAGGTGTCCAGAAGGCGGTGGCTCATGTCAACGAGCGGATCGCCCCTGAAGTCATCGGTATGGATGCCTTGGATCAGGCGGGCATCGATCAACTCCTCATCGATTTGGACGGCACTCCCAACAAATCCGGCCTCGGGGCCAATGCGATCTTAGGGGTATCGTTGGCCTGCGCCAAGGCAGCAGCTGCCTATCTTTCCCTTCCCCTCTATCGTTATGTGGGAGGGGTCTACGCCCACCAGCTTCCGGTCCCGATGATGAACATCCTCAACGGTGGCAAACATGCCGACAACAATGTTGACCTGCAGGAATTCATGGTGGTGCCGGTGGGTGCGCCCACCTTTTGTGAGGCCCTCAGGATGGGGACGGAGGTCTTCCACCACCTCAAGGCCATCTTAAAAACCAAAGGCTACAACACCGCGGTCGGAGATGAAGGGGGATTTGCCCCCAACCTCAAATCCAACGAGGAGGCACTGGCGGTAATCGTGGAGGCCATCAAGAAGGCAGGCTATGCCCCAGGAGAAGGTGTGGCCATTGCCTTGGATCCTGCGGCCAGTGAGTTCTATCAGGGGGGAAAATATATCTTGCAGGCTGAGCAGAAAAAAGAGAGGCGGGCCGCAGAGATGGTGTCGTTTTACGAGGAGCTGGTAAGCCGATATCCTATCCTTTCTATAGAGGATGGTCTCGCTGAGGACGATTGGGAGGGGTGGCGGGAGCTGACAGCCAGGCTCGGAAAGAAGATCCAGATCGTGGGGGATGATATCTTTGTAACGAACAAAGAACGGCTGGCAAAAGGGATTCAAGAGGGAGTGGCCAACTCCATCCTCGTCAAGCTCAATCAAATAGGAACACTTACCGAGACCCTGTCGGCCATCGAGATGGCGAAAAAGGCAGGTTACACGGCAGTGATCTCCCATCGATCAGGTGAAACAGAGGATACGACCATCGCCGATGTCGCAGTGGCGACCAACGCGGGACAGATCAAGACAGGGTCTGCCTCCCGCACCGATCGGGTGGCCAAATACAATCAGCTCCTCAGGATAGAGGAGGAGCTTGGCGAGCAGGGGAGTTATCCGGGTAAGAAGGCCTTCTACAGCATCCGCAGATAAGGAGATCCGCAGATCAAAAAGGGCATAACGTAGGTCCCCTGGCGGTCTTTCTTCCGTCACGGGATCCTTTTCTTGGCATCTATCCCTGAATGTTATCTCTTGCCCTAGCCAGATTCCGAGGATTCGTCTATCACTACCTGAAACTGCGTAGCACCCTCAGGTGGTGAGAAAAAGATGATGGTAAAGGGGAGGCTCTGCTGAGAGGGAACTGGTTTGGCCTGACCCACGGCTATGAAAGCGAAGGATGTCTTGAGGGCGTCGTATGTTGATTTCTGGACCTCCTCATCGGTGAGGGTGATGCCGCAGTACCCCGAGCTGGTGGCAACTACCTTGCCGGCTTTATCGTAGAGTGACGCCTTCAGCTTCACGAGTTTTTTGGTCTCCTCAGAACGGTTGGCCACCTTTCCTTGAACGACAAAGACCTTTCCTCCTTCTAGTGTGTACTCAGTGCCCTTGAGATAGAGGAGAAAGAGCTTCTGCTCCTTTTTCTCTCCCATAAAGGAGTAGATTTTTTCATAGATGAACTCAAATGCGGGGATGGAACGCCCCATCTTGTTCCAGTAATAAATGGCACCGGCGAGGGACAGGAGCAAGAACATGCCGAGGACAAAGGTAGCAGATACCTTGCTCTGCCTCCCCCTTGCCGTTGCCGCTGCTACGGGTTTGCTCTTGAACGGCAGTGCCTCTTCGTCCGGCGTCGGTGCCTTCTCCGGCGGCGGTTCTTCTACAAAGAGGCTTCCTTCGGCAGACGGAGGGACAAACGCCCTCGGTGCTGGGCCTTTATCAGGCGCCGGCGGCGTCGGTTTCTGCCGCGGCTGAGCCGGCAGCTCCTTTGCCCACTCCTTCAAAAATGCATCTTCGGCCTTTTCTCCCGGTTCACCGAATATCTCTTCCTCCTTCAAGGTGAAGGGGTGAGGTACGATGAAGATGTTTTGGCATCGGGAACACCTAACCTTGGTTTCGCCGGGCCTTACCTTGGCATCGTCGAGATTATACTCTGTCTTACATTTATCACATACAACGATCATGGGAATGCACCTTTTACCTGTGATTTATTTCCCACTAGATAGAAAATAACACGATATCTTGCCAGATACAATCCCCTGGGGGGAGGACGGACCCTTATATACCCTTGGTGCCCATTCCTCATCGTCCTTATAGATATTATAAAATGTACAGGATGTCAAGGAATTATCATTATTCGACATGATTGGATCCGAGCAGAGGCAGACGACAAGCTGACTGCTCCCCATGAGATTGATGAGAAAATAAGCTTCCACTATATTCCTCTCCCCCTAATTATTGGGGGAGAGGGAAAAAAGAGATTTTTCCCGCCCATGGCGGGATTCCCGAAGGTAGCTCTGACCAAAAGGTCACTGGCCAAAGGGCCACCTTCGGCTTCGGTTTAGCCAATGGATTGTCTTGATAAGGATGTGTTTTAGTAAGGATTGCCAGGGCGCTGATTCCATAACCTCCGACAGCTCATGCGAAAAAGGGACCTGCCTTTAGGCAGGTCCCCCAGTGATAGAGGGGAATTACCTGGTTACCCAATAGCCCGGCACCCAATGACCATGAGGTCCCCAATGGCCATGAACCCACGCTGCATGGTGGGGCCGTGGGCGTGGAGGTCCGGTATGGACAACGGGGGTGCAAGAAACAAGGGAAAAAAGGATAAAAGAGAGAAGGCATATTTTGACGAGGGCTGATCGCATGATCTTTCACCTCCGATCGCGTGATATTTCTTGTCCCATTCAGGGAGCAAGACCCTAGCCTTTAGGCGAAGCATTTAGTTCGATCGTCGTCCCAAAAGGGTTCAAGGGGCCAAGGGGTCAGGGGTTATACAAATATGTTTGAATGATTTTCACTCGAATCCTCGAACCCTTGCATCCTTGACCCCTAAAGTCCTGCCCTTGGCGGGATAGTTTACTACCTATAGACACCATGATGGGAAAAAGGTTTAACCCGGCATTCCCCTATCGTATCTTTGTCGAAACGACGGGAAGCGCTTGGAGAGGTTGTTTGCTATTCCCTATTGGGCTGAATGAACTTTCCTTGACCAGGGGACATCGGCGGTATATATTTGAGATTCTCTGTCGCTCTTCCCGTCTCGGTACCTCGCCGTCCCTATGGCTATATTGTGGCCAAAGGGCCATTTTCGGTAGAGCGGGAGCGACATCCCATCATTTAGATTTATATTCAAAGCGGTGTGGGACACTTTGCATACAGGCCGAGATTAAGCAAAGGTGCGGAGCATGGGAGGCGAATAAATAGAGAGAACGAGTGCGTAAGGAGTGAATCCCTGATGACGTTCGCTAAGATGAAGAGATATCTGTCGGGAATAAACTGTTTCCTTCTCCAGGGCTTGTTAGAGGATCACGCCTCTTGGCAGGCGGGAAGCGGCAAGGGTATCCGCAGTGGTTGCTCGCACAAAAAGGCGCCTCTATCCGCTGATCAATCTGTGGGGGGACAGGCCGTCATAGAGGGCGTCATGATGCGTTCGCCCCGCAGGATCGCGACTGCCGTGCGCAAGCCTGATAAGGCGATCCTCACCAAGAATGACCCCTATATCGCCTTGTCGAAACGGCACAAGCTCTTGAACATCCCCGTCTTTCGCGGTGCCTTATCGTTCTTTGAGATGCTCGTTATTGGCCTCAAGGCGCTGAACTTTTCCGCCGATATAGCCCTCGAGGAGTTGCAAAGGGCCGAGAAGGGTGCTGATTGGCAACGGAGCAGCGGTGAGAAAATCAAGGATGGGCTCATCCTTGGGGGAACCTTGGTCTTAGCCCTCGGGTTGGCCCTCTGCGTCTTCTTTGCCCTGCCCTTGTTCCTCACCGAGGTCATCGGGCTGTCCAAGGGCGCCCTCTCTTTTAATGTGATAGCCGGCATCATACGGGCGAGCCTTTTCCTGGCCTATCTGTGGGGCATCAGCCGGTGGAAAGAGATCAAGCGGATCCTTGAATATCACGGCGCGGAACACAAGAGCATCTATGCCTTTGAGTCGGGGGAGAAGCTCACCGTCGAAGCGGTGCGTAAGCATAGCACCCATCATCCCCGGTGCGGGACCAGCTTTTTACTTATCGTGGTGATCCTCGCTATCGTGTTGTTTGCCGTTGCCGACACCGTCGTGGAGATGCAGATAGGCCACAGGCCTACCCTTTTGCAGAGGTTCATAACCCACTTTTCCCTGCTGCCGCTCTTGGGCGGGATCTCGTATGAACTGCTTAAGTTATCCGGCAAGAAACGGGATAACCGGTATGTCCGGTGGTTGGCAGCTCCCGGTCTCTGGCTTCAGCGGATAACGACCCAGGAGCCCGATGATACCCAGCTGGAGGTGGCGATTGTGGCGCTCAAGAGCGCCCTGGAAGAGGTATGACCTTTCCAACTTACAAACTCCTCAACAAAGGCACTGATGTCCTGAGAGGGGATTCATCGCGACTGAACTCCTGAAAAACACCACACGGTAGCAGCGGCAGTAGACCCTTGAACGGTCTCCTTCTCCCGTGGTATCCTCGGATTGAGAGATGCATCAGCCGGCGTACATCGCGTTGTATGAGAATGGAGAATTGCAGCGGAGGGTCGAGGTCTTGGGAAAGATCCTCGCCAGTTGTTGCCTCTGCCCCCGCGCGTGCACGGTGAACCGCCTCGCGGGAGAGAGGGGGTACTGTCTGGCAGGGGCGGAGGTCATGATTTCCAGCGCCTCTCCCCATTTCGGAGAAGAGCCTCCCCTTGTGGGATCCCACGGCTCAGGCACCATCTTTCTGACCCATTGCAACCTGAAATGTGTCTTTTGTCAGAACTACGATATCAGCCACCGAGGGGAGGGGAAACGCATCTCAAGCTCGGAGCTGGCCCAGCTGATGATCGACCTCCAGCTGCGGGGGTGCCACAACATCAATTTTGTCACCCCTACCCATTATGTCCCGCAGATCGTGGCGGCCCTGCCACGAGCCATCGAGTTGGGGCTCAAGGTCCCCCTGGTCTACAATTGCGGCGGTTATGAGTCGTTGGAGGTAATCAAACTCCTGGATGGGGTCATCGACATCTACATGCCCGACACCAAGTTCGCACGCGAGTGGGAGGCTGCCAGCTATTGTAACGCCCCTGACTATCCCCGGGTCTTACAGAAGGTCCTCTTGGAGATGCACTGGCAGGTGGGGGACCTGATGCTGGATGAGCAAGGAATCGCCTATCATGGGCTTCTCATTCGTCACCTGGTGATGCCCCATGGGGTGGCGGGCACCACAGAGAGCATGTCTTTTATTGCCCGGCGCGTGTCGGCAAACTCCTATGTGAACATCATGGACCAGTACCGTCCCCTCTACCGGGCAGGAGAATATCCGGAGATAGATCGCCGCATCACCTCCCAAGAATACCGCGAGGCGATAGAGATCGCCAAGGATGCGGGACTGCGCAGGGGTTTCTGATGGATCTCAGGGAACTGGGCAAAGAATTGTCGGGGTTGAAGGAGGAGGTGAAGGAGCTCCGGAGGGGTATAGAGAAGCTCGAGAAGGAGATGCTCGGCACGGGAGGCGGAATCAAACGGGCCATCAAGGCCCGGGGGATGCAGATTTATCGCCAGGCCCCCTTCGATGATCTCATCTTTTCGCCTGAGGCCTCTCCGGCGGAGCTAACCTCCCTCTATCAACTACTCAGGCACTACTCCTTCCGCCTCTTCCTGCGGGATGCGATCAGCAAGAAGGGGTCTTTCCAAGCAGAGGGGCTTATGAAATATTGCCCCCTCGAGATCGTCCAGCACTATATCTCCACCCTGTGCGAACTCAAGCTCGCAGAGGCCGGTGACGCGGGGACCTTCCATCTTGCGAAACAATCGCTCTCCAGTTTCGGTCCTACCCTCGAGTGGTTCATCGCACAGATGTTTCAGAGGGAGTTTGCCTCTTCTGCCATCTACGGGGTTCGGTTCAAAGAGACGCCGAGCGGCGGGGATTATGACGTCATTGCTCTCTGGGAGGGACAGCTGATATATGTGGAGATAAAATCTTCTCCCCCACGGGGGATAGAGAGGGGCGAGATAGGGTCGTTTCTCGCCAGGATAAGCGATCTCTTGCCCGATATCGCCTTCCTCTTCAATGACACCCAGCTACGAATGAAAGATAAGATCGTCCTTATGCTCGAAGAGGAATTAAATGAGCGATACGGCGCAAGTAGTCGTACGCGATTTCCCATAGAACGATTAGTTGATGAACTCTTTCACATCAACCATCGTCTCTATATCGTCAACAGCAAGAGAGATGCGATCGTCAATTTTACCTTCTGCCTCAGAGATTTCCTCTTTCGGCAGAGGGCCGAGCTCTTCCCTATCCTGCCCCCCGTGCAGATTAAATAACGATCTTATTGTACTGAATCCTTAAAGCTCTTCCCGCACTTAAACTTGGGTACCTTGACGGCGGGGATATCGATCTCCGCACCGGTGCGGGGATTTCTTCCCTTCCGGGGCGCTCGATTGGACACTTGAAACGTTCCGAAGCCCGTCAGGGTTATCTTGTCCCCGGCCTTCAGCGTCTCGCAGATAGTGTCGGTGAAGGAATTAATGGCCCTTTCGGCTGCTGCCCGAGGTATCTTGGCCTCTTTGGCGACCTTATCAATCAGTTCTGATTTCGTCATTGCACCCCCTCCTTAAAGTAGACTTGCCTAAAATCGTATAATTCGTATAATTCCCTTAGCGCGCTCCAGAGCACCTGCTTCTTTAACCCATTACCGGTGATATCTTCTTTGCGCCCCCCTTTCTCAAGAAATTGGTGGAAAACTTATAGCATAAACAGTAGGGGGTGGCAAGAGAAAAAAAGAAGAAACAAAAGAATTTCTTTCGAGGGGTTCTCCGCCTTCTCCTGAAATACCCCCTAGTCTTGCTTTGAGGGGGTGTGGTATACTTTTTTTGTGAAGATTTATCTCGATGCCGATGGCGCCCCCTGGCGGGATCTGGTGATAGAGCGGGCCAGGTGGCATGGGGTAACGGTGGTCGTGGTCGCCGACTACAGCCACGCCCTTGCGCCGGGGCACGGGGTAGAACGGGTCATGGTCGATGAGGGGAGAGACGCAGCTGACTTCGCCATCATCAACCGGGTAGAGGAGGGCGATCTGGTGATCACCCAGGATGTGGGGCTTGCCTCGCTGATCCTCCCCAAGGGGGCGGCGGTCATATCCCCGAGGGGCTATGAGTTTCGCGCGGATGCTATCGAGAGACAGCTTGCCCAGCGCTGGGCCGCGCAGCGGATCAGACGCGGCGGCGGGCGGACGCACGGCCCAAAGCCCCTCTCGACGGATGATTGCGCTCGATTCCTGGCGCTGTTGGAGCAACGGCTCACCACCTTGATGAGGAGGCCTGATGAAGATCGATCGGTTCCCGGATGATGTCAAGGATCATCTCTTTCCTTTCCATACCGACGCCCGGATGGCCTATGAGTGCATCGGGTGCGAGGCGCATTATCCGCTCGATCGCTTCCTCTATACCTGCCCGAGCTGCGGGGGGCTCTTGCGCATCGCAGACCTCACCTTCGATGTGCTCAAAGATATCTCAGGGTCCCGGTGGCAAAGGATCTTCGATTACCGCCGGATGCTCAACAGCGACGGGCTCAAGGGGATCTTCCTTTTTCATGAGCTCATCTTCCCCATCATCCCCCTCGATGCTGTCATACAGATAGGAGAGGGGCATACCCCCCTGGTGCGTGCCAATGCGGAGCTGAGTCGCTGGGTCGGGGTGGATTTCTCCATCAAGTACGACGGCCTCAATCCCTCGGCCAGCTTCAAGGACCGGGGCATGGCGAGCGCCATCAGCTTCATCAACTACATGATCAAGACCAAGGGGATCAAGGAGCTCTTGGGGATATGCGCCTCCACCGGCGACACCTCGGCAGCAGCCGCCCTCTATCTCAGCTACCTCCCCCACAACATCGTGCGCTCGGTGGTGCTCCTGCCCCAGGGCAAGGTCACCCCGGCCCAGCTCTCCCAGCCCCTGGGCAGCGGGGCCACGGTGATAGAGGTCCCCGGGGTATTCGACGACTGCATGCGCATCGTGGAGCAGCTCACTGAGGAGTATGAGGTCTGCCTGCTCAACTCCAAGAACCCGATCCGCATCCAGGGGCAAAAATCTTACTCTTACGAAATAGCCCAGCAGCTCGACTTTCAGACAGAAAACCTCGTGGTGGTGGTCCCGATCGGTAATGCCGGCAACGTCACCGCCGTGATGGAGGGGTTCCTCGATCTCTTTCGCCTCGGCATCATCGAGGAGCTTCCCCTGATCATCGGTGTGCAGAGCGCGCATGCAAATCCGGTTGTCCTCTGGCGCGAGCGCGGCGAGTACCGGCCCGTTGAGGTCCGTCCGAGCGTGGCCCAGGCAGCCATGATCGGCAACCCGGTCTCCTTTCCCAAGGTCTCGCGGCTCGTCGAAGAACACTTCCATGACCGGTTTGCCGCGGTTCAGGTGACGGAGCAGGAGATCATCGAGGGGATGCTCATTACCAACCGCCACGGCCATGTGGTCTGCACCCAGGGTGGGGAGTCCGTCGTGGGATTGCGAAAGGGGGTGGAGCTGGGTCTGGTAAAGGCCGGCCAGCAGGTGGTGGTGGATTCCACTGCCCACCAGCTCAAGTTTGCGGGGTTCCAGCAGATGTACTTTGAGGACTCCTTTCCCGAGGGATACGAGATCACGCCGCGGGAGGAGCTGAAGAACAGGCCCATAGCCATGGAGGCCTCTGCCGAGGCCATTGCCCGCCGCCTCGGCCTCAAGAAAAAAAAGGGATGAAGCTCGCAGAGATCGGTGAGTTCGGCCTGATCGCGGCCATCAAGGAGATGGCGGCAAAGGGCGAGGGGGTGATCAAGGGGATCGGCGACGATGCAGCAGTGCTTAGGCCTTCTCCTGGCATGGTCTTGCTGGTGACGACGGATCTCCTGCTAGAAGGTGTGCACTTCCAGTTAGAGTTTACGGACCCCTATCGCCTGGGCAGAAAGGCCCTTGCTGTCAACCTCAGCGACATCGCGGCGTGCGGCGGTACACCGACGGCCTTTCTGGTTTCCCTGACAGTTCCCCCGGAGGCCGAGGTGGCATCGGTGCAGGCCCTGTATACGGGGATGATGGAGCAGGCACGCACGTACGGCGTCTCGCTAATCGGCGGTGATACCTCCAAGGGGAGAGAATTGATGATCTCCATCACCCTTATCGGTGAGGCAGAGGAGGAAAAGATTGTCTATCGCGCGGGGGCGAGCAAGGGGGATCTGATCTTTGTGACCGGCACGTTGGGGGATGCTGCCCTGGGCTTACAACAGTTAAAGCAGGGGAAAAAAGAAGGGGTATTGATCGAGCGACAACTCGCTCCTGCACCAAGGGTCAAAGAGGGGCAGGCGATTGCGCGGCAAGGCCTGGCCTTGTCCATGATCGATATCAGCGACGGCCTGGTGGCTGATCTGGGGCACATTCTAGAGGCAAGTAACGTGGGCGCCGAGGTCCGGCTCTCTGATTTACCCCTGTCCGAGGAATACCAGAAGGAGATTGGGTCGTATAGCCGTGATCCCTATGCGCTCGCCCTCACTGGCGGAGAGGACTACGAGCTGCTCTTTACCTCTCCACGGGCAAAGCAACAGGCTGTAGCCAAGCTGGCACAGGAGCTGGGCATCCCCATCACCTCTATTGGTAAGATCGTTGATGTTGCTCAGGGGGTGACAATCTACGGGGAGGATGGCAAAGAATATCCAATCGCACAGAGGGGGCACGATCACTTCAAAAGCTGAAGGAGGGGGGAATGGAACGCACCTTTATTAAAGAGATACGTGAGAACGAAATCGTCGAGGGGGTCTTCTGGGTCAAGGAGAAGGCGACGCCGCTGTCGCGAAGCGGGGCCCCCTATCTCCGGGTGAGGCTCGCGGACCGCACCGGGGAGATCGAGGGAAGGGTCTGGGACGGGGTGGAAGAATTCGCCGACCTCTTCGAGCGGGATGACTTCATCCGCATCAAGGCCCAGGCCACCTCGTACCAGGACAGGGTCCAGCTCAACATCAAGTCCATCAAAAAGGTGAAGGATACGGAGGTCTCGCTCGATGAATTTCTTCCGTCATCTCTCAGGGACCCGGAGGAGATGCTGGCCGAGCTTATTGAGATCGGCCAGGGCATCGAGAACGACTACCTCAAACAACTGGTCATGGCCTTTTTGGAGAACGAAGAGTTTACTGCCCTGTTTAAGCGGGCGCCCGGGGCCAAGAGGCTGCACCACAGCTTTCTCGGGGGGCTGCTCGAGCACACCCTGTCGGTCGTCAATCTCATCCAGAAGCTCA
>Ga0214473_10008580_pt1 | contig 12077 bp, 6 predicted proteins | sample RVTome_7_FD_203509 | JGI IMG/M metagenome (GOLD analysis project Ga0214473, IMG submission 203509) | Soil microbial communities from uranium-contaminated site in the Upper Colorado River Basin, Wyoming, United States - RVT98D197 | ecosystem: Environmental > Terrestrial > Soil > Contaminated >...
TCCCCGGGGCGTTCACGGCCACGGTGTAGCTCACCGTGATCGCCTGGCCGGTGAACGACGGGTCGGGCGTATGCCCGCTGATCGTCGTGGTGGTGGCCGCGGCGGTGATGTCGAAGCCCGCGCTGGTCGCGGGCGACAGGCCCGAGGCGAAGGCCAGCAGCGTGTAGCCGGCGCCGGCCCGGTTGAGCCGGACGTCGTTGAATACCGCGATGCCGTTGGCCGCCCGGGCCCCCAACGTCCCGGAGAGCGTAGCGCCGCCCGGATTGGTGTTCAGCAGCAGTGTGATAGAGTCGGTGGCCGTGGTTACGGTGTTGTTGCCCGCGTCCTGCACCGCCACCTGAATCGGGGGCGCGTTGGCCGCTCCGGTGACCACGGTGCTCGGCTGTACCACGAAGGCCAGCTTGTTGCCGGTGCCCACCGTAACGTCGAAGGCCGCGCTGGTGGTGCTGAGGCCTCCGCCGACGGCGGTCAGCGTATAGCCGGTGCCCGCCGCGTTGATCGAGAGGTTGTTGAACGTGGCGACGCCGGCGACCGCGTTGCGGATCGGGGTGCCGGACAGGGTTCCGCTTGCCGGATTGGTCCCGATCGCGACCGTGATGGCCCGGGTGGCCGTGTCCACCGTGTTGCCGAACGCGTCCCGCACCGCCACCTGAACCGGGGGCAGGATGGTCGCGCCGGCGTTGGTGCTGGTGGGCTGGACCGCGAAGACGAGGGTATCCGGCGCGGCCGCCCGGATGGTAAACGCCGTGCTGGTGGCGTTGGTAAGAGAGCCCGAGGTGGCCAGCAGGGTGTAGCCCGTGCCCACTTTGTTGATCGAGAGGTCGCCGAAGGTCGCGATGCCGGCGACGGCGTCCACCGTCACGTCGCCCGAGAGGATCCCGTCTCCCGGATTGGCCCCGATCGCCAGCTGCACGGCGGCCGTGGAGGACGTCACTGTATTCCCATTGACGTCCTGCACCACGACCTGCACCGCGGGCGCCAGCGCCGCGCCCGCTTCCTGGTCCTGCGGCTGGATCAGGAACGCCAGTTTCACGGCCCCACCCGCCACGACATCAAACGGCTGGCTCGCCCGATTCAGCGCGCCGGAGGTCGCCACCAGCGTGTAGCCGGCGCCCACCTTGTTCACGCGGAGCCCGGTGAAGGTGGCCACGCCGCTCGCCGGTATCGCGGCAGCGCCGCCGGTCAGCGCCCCGCCGCCGGGGTTCGCGCCCAGGGCCAGGGCAATCGGCGTGGCGTACGTGGGCACGACGTTGCCGTTAGCATCCTGGGCGGCAACGGTGACGGCCGGCGCGATCGCCGCGCCGGCGTCCACGTTCGTGGGCTGCTGGGTGAAGACGAGTTGGTTTACGGCCCCGGGCGAGACGGTGAAGGGGTTGCTCGTGGCGCCGGCAAGCGACCCGGAGGTGGCCGCCAGGGCGTAGTCCACTCCCGCTTTGTCAATCGAGAGATCGTCGAATGTGGCGATCCCGTTCACCGCCGATACCGACAGCTCCCCGGACAGGGTTCCCCCGCCGGCGTTCGCACCGAACGTCAGCGCGACCAGGTCCGTCGCGTCGGAGACCACGTTCCCGATGGCGTCTACCACGGCGACCTGTACCGGCGGAACGATCGTCGCCCCCGCGATCACGTCGCTCGGCTGCGTCACGAAGGCGAGCCTGGTCGCTCCACCCACCGTCGCCGTCGCGGTGAACTCCACCGGGCTGCCCGCCAGGCCGGCAGCGGTGGCGCTCAGCGCGTTTGCTCCCGGCGCGAGACCCAACGTCCAGGACGTGACCGCTGCGACGCCCGCGGCGCTCGTGAGAACCGGCGCCAGGGGAACGACGGTCCCGCCACCGCCCGTCACCGCGAAGGTGACGCTGACGCCACCTACCGGATTGCTGAAGACATCCCGGACGATCACCGAAGGCGGGACGGGGAGTACCGAGCCGGCCGTAGCGGTCTGCGCGTTTCCGGCGTTGACCGCGATGCTTGCGGCCGCCCCGGCGACCGCGAAGTCCGTCGCTCCCTCGGCGTTCTCTCCGAAGGAGATCCAGGCGCTGGAGTCGCCGGCCTGGTCTAAGGCGCGCGCCCGCCAGTGGAACGCCGAATTGTCCGCCAGGCCCGTGACCGTCGCCTCAGCCGTGCTCCCGGCCGGCACCGGGATGCTGGAGCCGGTGGGGCTGCCGGTGAACCCGGTACTGACGGGCTGCACCTCGACTTCCAGGCGGACCATGTCGCCGGGGTCGGGGTCTTGCACCACTCCGGCGAACACCACGGTGGCTTCATTGGTCGTCGCGCCGAGCGTGATCGGCGTCACCCCGTTGCTCCGGAGTTGGTTCAGCGACTCGGGCGGCGGCGGCCCCTCCGGCACCCCGACCGCGAGGTCGGGCGTCGCCTCGTTATTGCCCCCGAATGCCACCCAGCCGCCCGCCCGACCGGTCTGGTCCCGGGTCCGGATCTGCCAGTGGTAGGAGGTGTTGTCGGCCAGCCCCAGCACCCGCACGTACCCGGTCCGCCCGGTCTCGGCCAGCGCTCCCACGTCGGTCGCGACCCCGGTGAAGGGCGTGCCCAGCGGCCGAATCTCCACCTCGAGGCGCACCGAGTCGCCGGCGTCCGGATCGGTCACGGCGGCCCGCACCACGAAGGCCGTGTCGGGAATGGCCCCGCCCGTCGCGACCGGGCTGGCGCTGTCGGCGCGCAGCTGCGCCGGGGACCCGGGCGCGAGCGGCGCCCGCGGATTGGACACGGTGAGCGTGAATGGGCCGGTGGCGGCGGCGGCCTCGCTGGTCACCTCGACGAAGAACGCGCTCGCCCGGCGGAGCAGGACGTAGCGGAGGCACGCGGCCGTGGTGTCGCCGCCGCAGGCTCCGCTGAGGCCCACCGGCGACGGGTTGTCGGCGGCCACGCTATCGAGCACGACGTAGGGCCGGAACGCCGGCGACCGGAGAACGATCGAGATCGAGTCGCCGGCCAGCCCGTTGAACGCGAACAGCCGGGCAAACCGGCCGGCGCGGTGCGGCGCCCCGCAGTCGGACTGGGTGAGGGAATCCGCGAGCGGGACCGCGCCCAATACCACCGGGCGGTCGCGACAGGGGTGGATGGCAAACCGAACGGGGATCCGGACCGGCTCGAGGCTTCCGTTGGTCTGGGTAATGACCAGCGTATCCTGGTACGTCCCCACCAGGAGCCCGTCGGGATCCAGGGAGACGCGCAACGAATCCGGAGTAGTGCCGGACTCGGCGCTGAGCCCGAGCCACGGACTGCTCCGCGCGGGAGTCACGCTCCAGCCCAGGGCTCCCTGCCCCGTGGCGCCCAGCCCCACGGCCACCGACCTCACCGGCCGGCTGCCGGCCGCCGCGGAATCCACCACGGACGCCAGCGACGCCGTGAGCGCCCCGGGGGGTTGGGGGCTCACCAGCTCGTCGAGCTTGCAGGTCGTGGTGGCGACGCCCGCGAGGGCGAGCGCACTCAGCCGGAGTATCCGACGCAACGTCGCGATCCGTTCTGCGAGACTGGCATGTCCGGCGGGGCCAAGGGCAGGCTCCGGCGGACCAGCATTCTAATGGGAAAGATCGTGCCTCCCTACCCCCTTGATCCTGGGGCGGCCACGGAGTTACCGGAGGCCGGTGCGTTGCGTCCTCGCAACACCGAGCCCGGCGGGGCGCGCCACAGAGCGATGGGAAGGGTCGGCTATGACTCGAGGGGGTGTTTCAGGGCAGGAGGCGTCGCTCCTTCGCGGCGCGGATCAACTCGTCCTGGAACTTGGGGTCCGCGATGCCGATCAACGCCTCAGCCCGCTCCCGCAGGTTCTTTCCGAACAGGTTGGCGATGCCGTGTTCGGTCACCACCCAGTGCACGTCGGCCCGGCTGGTGACCACGCCCGCGCCCTCCTTGAGACAGGGGACGATGCGGGACATGAGCCCGCCCTTGGCGGAGCTGGGGAGGGCGATCACGGGCCGCCCGCCGCGCGAGCGGGCCGCGCCACGGATGAAGTCCACCTGGCCGCCGAAGCCCGAGTAGATGTACGAGCCGATGGAGTCGGAGCACACCTGCCCGGTGAGGTCCACCTCGATGGCGGAGTTCACCGCCACCAGGTTGTCGTTGCGGCTCGCGATCTCGGGATCGTTGACGTAGTTCACCGGGTGCGCCTCGATCAGCGGGTTGTTGTCGAGGAAGTCGTACAGCCGGCTGGAGCCGAGGGCGAAGGTGATGATCACCTTGCCGGGGTGGAGCGACTTCCGGGTGCCGGTCACCACGCCCCGCTCGATGGCGCGCATGGCGCCGTCGGAGATCATCTCGGTGTGGACCCCGAGCTCGAGGTTGCCCTCCATGGCTTCGAACACCGAGTCCGGGATGCCGCCGATGCCCATCTGGATGGTGGCGCCGGGCAGGATCAGGCCGACGACGTGGCGCGCGATCGACCGTTCGACCTCCGTGGCCGGGCCCAGGTGCAGCTCGGGCAGCGGCTCGGTATGCTCGACGATGGCGTGGACCCGGTTGACGTGCACGAAGCAGTCGCCCAGCACGCGCGGCATCCGCTCGTTCACCTGGACGATGACGGTTTTGGCCGCCTGGCTCGCGGCGACCGACGCCAGCGTTTCCACGCCCAGGCTCATGAACCCGTGCTCGTCGGGCGGCGAGGCATGCAGCATGGCGACGTCGAGCGGCACGATGCGCTCGCGGAAGAGCCGCGGAATCTGATGCAGGAAGATGGGGACGTAGTCCGCCCGGCCGTCATTCACCGCCTGGCGATCCGCCGGCCCCACGAACAGCGAGTTGTGCCGGAAGTGCCCCGCCATGTCGGGGGTGGACAGCGGGTCGTCGCCGATGAGCAGGACGTGGTTCAGCTGGACGTCGGTCAGCTCGTCCCGCCGGGCCGCCAGGGCCCGGACCAGGGCGTTGGGAATGGCGGCGTTGCCGGCGTAGTAGACCCGGTCGCCGCTCTTGATCCGGTTCACGGCGTCGGCGGCCGAGCAGCGTTTGGTCTTGTAGTCATCCATCCAGGTCATGGGCGCTCCTCGCCCGCGAGGAGGCGCGACAGCGGGACCGCCTCTGTGCCGAGGATCCGGGCCAGCGGCTCATTCACCACCCGGCCCCGATAGAGGTAGACGCCGGCGGCGAGGCCGGGGTCGGCCGCGAGCGCGGCCTGCGCGCCGTGGGCGGCCAGTCGCGTCACCGGTCCGATAATGGCGTCGGACATTGCCCGCGAGGCGGTGCGCGCCACGTTGGCCGTCATGTTGGGCACGCAGTAGTGCACCACGTCGTGGGCCAGGTACACCGGATCGCGCAGCGTGGTCGGCCGGCTGGTTTCCACGCATCCGCCCTGGTCGATCGACACGTCCACGATCACGCTCCCCGCCCGCATCGCGCGAACCATCTCTTCGGTGACCAGGTAGGGCGCCCGCGCCCCCGGCACGAGCACCGCGCCGATCACCACGTCCGCGATGGCGGTGTAGCGTGCCAATCGGTCTTCGGTCGCCAGCTCGGTGACCAAGCCCGGACCGCAGGCCCGACTCACGGCGCGCAGCTTGGCGAGGTCATCGTCCAGGATGATCACGTGGGCGCCCACCACCCACGCCCGCCGGGCGGCGGCCCGGCCCACCGTGCCCGCTCCCAGGATGAGCACGGTGGGCGGCGAAATGCCCGGCACCGCGCCCAGCAGGATGCCGCGGCCGCCTTCCTCGTTCTGGAGGTAGTGGGCGGCCACGAAGACGGCCATGTCGCCGGCCATCTCCGACATCGGGACCAATACCGGTCGCTCCCCGGCGGCGTTCTCGATCAGCTCGTAGCCGATCGCGGTCACGCGCAGGTGCTGGAGCCGTTCGATCACGGGACGGGGCGCGACGGCGAGATGGTGAAAGCCCAACATCACGCTGTCCGGCTTGAGCGCCTCCAGGTCGGCCGCGGGAATCACGTGGACCCCGCACACCGCGTCGGCGCGCTTGAACGCTTCGTCCCGGCTGTACACGATGGTGCCGCCGTGGGCCTGGTATTCCCGGTCCTCGAAGCGGGCCGCGCGGCCGGCGTCGGTTTCGACCACCACCGTGTGTCCCGAGCGCACCAGCTGGCCGACCGCCCACGGCGTGAGGCCGGTGCGCCGCTCGTGCCGGCCGGTCTCCCGCGGAACCCCGATGATCATGGGCCGATCTCCTCCAGGGAAACGCCGCTCTCCACCGCCTGCCGACCCAGCGCGAACGCCTGCTCGTTGAGGGGCAGGAGCGCGCCCTGGCTCTTCAGGGTCTCGCCGATCGCCGCGCGGAAACTCTCGGCGGGGGCCAGGCGCGAGGCGGCCTGGAACGCCCCGAGGGCGACGATGTTCTTGACCTTCACCGCACCCAGATCCGCCGCGAGCCGGGTGAACGGCACGCCCACGACCCGGAGCGACGGATTCAGCGCCGGCGGCTCGGGGATTACCGAGCTGTCGTAGAGCACGAGCCCGCCCACCCGGACCCGCGGGGCGAACTTGTGCAGGCTCTCGCCGTTGAACGCCACCAGGACGTGCGGCTCGGGGGCGGCCGGCGACAGGACCTCGCCGGTCGCCACGTGCACGTCGGCGTACGAGGTGCCGCCCCGCGACTCCGGACCGTAGCTCGGGATGTAGGTGGCGTCGAAGCCCTCGTTGATGGCCACGCGGCTGGTGAGCAGCGCGATGGTCTGCGCCCCGTCCCCACCCGACCCGGCGAACTTGATGGCCACGTCGGCCGGGTCGAGATGGACCGGGAAGCCGGTGCCGAAGCGCGCCGGGCGCTCGCGATCGGCGCCCACCACCCGAAGGATCCGGGCGGCGTCGAACGACGGCTCCTCCAGCGCGAACCACGGCTCGGGGGTGAGGTCCTTCTTCACGCCCAGCGGGAAGTACGGCAGCATCTTCTCCCGGACCCACCGCTCGGCCTCGACCGGGGTCAGGTGGAGGTGCGTGGGACACTCGGCCAGCACCTCGACGAACGAGAGCCCCCGGTTCTCGACCTGCAGCTTGAGCGCCTTCCGGATGGCCAGCTCCGCCCGGTGGCGCTGCTTGTTGTCGAACAGGGCCACCCGCTCCACGTAGATCGGCCCGTCCAGCTGCGCGATGGTCTCGGCCATGCGGAGCGGCAGGCCGGTGAGGCGGCCGCGCCCCTCCGGGGTGGTGGTGGTCTTCTGCTCGGGCAGCGTGGTGGGCGCCATCTGCCCGCCGGTCATGCCGTAGATGGCGTTGTTGATGAAGATGAACGTGAGCGGCAGGCCGAGCTGCGCGGCCTGGATGATCTCCGCGAGCCCGATGGACGCGAGGTCGCCGTCGCCCTGGTAGCTCACCACGATGGATTCGGGGTTGGCCAGCTTGTGGCCCAACGCCACGGCCGGCGCCCGGCCGTGGGCGGCCTGGGTGTTGCCGACGTCGAGGTAGTAGTACAGGAACACGGCGCAGCCCACCGGCGACACGGCCACGACCCGGTCCTGAATGCCCAGGTCGTCGATTGCCTGCGCCAGGTACTTGTGGGCCAAGCCGTGGCCGCACCCGGCGCAGTAGTGGGTCATGAGGCCCTTGAGGCCCTCGCCGTGCGCGTGCCGCTCGAAGCGCGGATAGAAGACGCTCGTCATCGGGCCGCCTCCGCCAGCGTTCTGACACGTTGGACGATTTCGCTGAGCTCCGGCAGGACGCCGCCGTGGCGCCGGACGTGATGAATGGGAAGGGGCGCCACGCCCGCGTGGCTCAGCGCCAGCCGCAGCTCGTCCTCCAGCTGCCCCGGTCCGGCCTCCACCACCACCACGCCCCGCACGCCCGCCAGCAGCGGCAGCAGCGCGTCCACCGGGAACGGCCACAGGGTGATGGGTCGGAACAGACCCGCGCGGACCCCGCCGGCCCGGAGTACTTCCACCGCGCCGCGGGCCATGCGGGCCGGCGTATTGCACGCCACGATGAGCCAGTCGGCATCGGCGGCGCGCACCGCTTCGGACCGCTGCTCGCCCCGCGCCATCTCGGCGTACTTGCGGTTCAGGTGCTCGTTGTGCGCCTCGAGATCGGTCTCGTTCAGGTAGATGGACGTGATCAGGTTGCCGCGATGGGTAGGCCGGCCGTTCACCGCCCAGGACGGGACGCCCGGCCGGAAGGAATGATCCGGCAGGGTGACCTTTCCGGTCATCTGTCCCAGGTACCCGTCGCCCACCACGATCACGGGGTTCCGGTAGCGGAACGTGAGGTCGAAGGCCGTCATCGTGAGGTCCAGCATCTCCTGCGGCGTCGCCGGTGCGAGCGCGATCGCGTGAGAGTTGCCGTGCCCCAGTCCGTGGCAGACGAGCCCGATGTCGGCCTGCTCCGGCCCGATGTTGCCCAGTCCCGGCCCGCCCCGCATCAGGTTCACGAATACGGCCGGCACCTCGGCGCCCACCATGTAGGAGATCCCCTCGAGCATCAGCGAGAAGCCGGGCGACGACGTGTAGGTGAGGCACGGAAGGCCGGCCCCGCCGCAGCCGTACATCATGTTCACGGTGGCCACTTCGCTCACCGCCTGGAGGAACACCCCGTTCAGGTCCGGCAGCACCTTGGCCATCAGCTCGGCGCCCTCGGTGGAGGGCGTGATCGGGTAGCCGAAGAAGTGCCGGCAGCCGGCCAGCAGCGCGCCGATGGCCGACGCGTGGTTCCCCTTGAGCACCAGGGGCTCCACCGCCGGCAGGGGTACGCGGGTTGCGGGAACCGCCTCGGGCTGGTTCGCCCGGGGGGTGCGCGGTCCGAAGTAGGTGTAGGGATCGGACACCACCAGGTCGTGCGAATCCACGCTCACGGGCTGGGGGAACAGTCCGTAGGGCTCGGGACAGGCCTCGAAGCAGAGCCCGCAGCCGTTGCAGGCGTCCTCGTGGACGATCACCGGGGTGAGCCCGCTGGTGGGATCGATCTCGGCGCCGAACTCGATGCAGTGCGTGGGGCACGCCTCGATGCACCGGCCGCAGGCCTTGCACAATTGGGGGAAGAGGGCCGGTTTGGGCCGGAGTTTCTTGGTCGCGGTCACCATGCGTCGGTCCCCGCTGTGTGAAGATCGGGTTGAGCGCGCGGCACGCCACGCGCGGTTTGGGCGCCCCAGGCACCGAGCGCGCGCAGCGCGCGGTCCAGGGTACGGAACGTGGGGATGCCCGCGTCCTCGAGCCGGGCCACGAAGGGGTCGTAGCGGACACCCGCGTCCACCGCGACCACCCATGGCTTGGCTACCTCGCGCCGGATGACTCCCAGCAGCCCGGCGATGGCGTCCGCGCGGGCGCAGTCCTCGTCGTGGCCGTGGCCCTTGGGCAGCGTCCGGAGCGCGGCCGTGAGCGGCACCACGCCCACTACGCCGACGTCCACGCCCGGGTCCTCGAGCACCGCCCGCACCGCTTCGGCGAAGCCGGCGTCCGGCATCGTGGGCGTGAGGTCCACGGGATGGTGTACCTGGACGATGTCTTCGAGGCCGGTGGCCGCCAGCAGCCCTTCCAGCCGGGCCACCGTTCCGGGGCCCAGCGACGCGAGCTCGAGCGGGGCGGGCGCGTCGCCCGCGGCCACGCATTCGAACCCCGCGTTGCTCACCGCGCCCAGCCGGGTGCCGGCGGCCGGCCGGTCGGCGAAGGCGCAGTGGAGCCGCAGGGCGTCGTCGAAGTCCTCGAGCGTGTCCGCCACCAGGACCCCGGCCTCGCGGGCCAGCTCGACCAGCACGGCGTAGTCTCCCGCCACGGCCGCCGTGTGCGACGCGCCCGCCCGGACACCCGCCGGCGTCCGCGCGTTGCGGAACAGCAGAACCGACCGGCCCTCGGCCACGATTGCCGTCGCCGCGTCCAGCCACTGGCGACCGTCCAGCGGCCGGAATCCCTCGACGTAGCAGGCGAACAGCCGGACGCCCGGGTCGCCCCGGAGGTAGGCGAGGTAGTCGCCGATCGTGAGGTCGGTCTGATTGCCGACCGAGATCAGGTACCGGGGGTTGAGCGAGGGCTGGCGGCTCCACCGCGCGAACGCGAAAGCGCCGCTCTGGGCCAGGATCGCGACCGGCGCCGCCGGGCCCGAGGGCCGCGGCATCTTGTGATCCGGGATGAACGTGGTGTCGTAGCCTCCGGGAACCGAGCGGAGGCCCAGACAGTTGCCCCCGTTCAGCACCGGTCCGCGCCACGGGGTTTCCCGCGCCGCCGCCAGCCGGGCCCGCACCTCGCGCTCCAGCGCGGCGGTGCCGTCCCGTTCCCCCAGGCCGCCCGGGATCACGATCAGGCTCTCGGCGCGCCGCGTGGCGATCGCCTCGGCCACGATGGCCGGCACGCCGGGCGCGCCCACCGCCACCACCAGCAGGTCCACCGGCTCGGGCAGCGCCGCGAGGTCGGGTACGCACGGCACGCCGTCGATCCGCTCCACGCCCGGTTTCACCACCCGCAGCCGGTCGGGCGGGAATCCTCCCCGGAGCAGGTTCTGGAGGATCAGGCGGCCCGGCCGGGCCGGGGCCTCCGACACCCCCACGAGCGCGATCGTCCGGGGCGTGAGGAGGTGGGCCAGCTTCTCGAGCGGGCGCCGGCCGGACACCGGCCGTTCGGGCCGCCGCACCCGTACCAGCGCATCGAGCGCCACCGGCCCGCCGGGCGCCAGCGCCAGGGGGTTGATCTCGAGCTCGGTGATCCGGCGTCCGGCGGGGGATTGCGCCAGGCGGAGCAGGCTCACGATCAGCTGGGCCAGCTCCTCGAGCGCCACCAGACGCCGCCCGCCGCGCTCCAGCCCGCCCGCAATCCGGGTGATCGGATGCCGGGCCAGCCGCGCCACGATCCGGTCGAGCGGGGTCCGCGGGTCGAGGAACAGGGCGAGCCGCTCCTCCGGCCGGAGCGCGCGGGCGAGCGCTTCGGCGTGAACGCCCCCTGCCCCGATCGCGACCACGGCACCGAACTCCTCGGTCCGGCGCAGGCCCACCAACAGCTCCGCGCCGAGGCCGGAAGGATGGTCCACGAACTGGTTCAGGCTGAAGCCGTCGAACGGGATCGCACCGAGCCGACCCGCCATTTGGGCCATGGCCGCGGACAGGGCGGGCGTCGTGGCGGGGACGACGGCCACGCCGCCGACCTCGGTCTTATGGGCGAGATGCGCCGAGACGACTTTCAGGACCAGTGGATCGCCGAAGGCCCGCAAGTCGATTGCGTCGAGCGCCGCGGCGTCACGCACGAACCGCCGGGCGGGCGTCCGGACGCGGATCGCGTCCAGGACGTCCAAACCCTCGGACTCGAGCAGCGAGGCCCGCCCTTCGGCAAGCGCGCGCTCCACGATGTGCGTAATGCGGGCAGAGTCGACCGCCGCCACGTGAACTCCCGGAGGAGGTGTCAGGGGGAGCCGGCGGCCCGAGAAAAACTGGGTCGGCCGCCCGAGGAGAAAACTGCTCGGGCGGCCGTAAGCGGCCTTTAAAGAAGTGATTAAAGAGTGCTTAACGCGATGTGGCCCGCCAGGTTCGGGCTACTTCGCGGTCGCCGGTTGCGTGGACCGGACCAGGTTCGCGATGGCCTCGAGAAACGAGACCAGTTTTGAGGGTCGCGAGGGAGCGTATGCCCGGGGCGGGATTCGAACCCGCACGGGGGTTGCCCCCCAAGGGATTTTAAGTCCCTTACGTCTACCGTTTCGCCACCCGGGCACGGGGATAATCGTCCGGCCCGGCGGGAGGCACAAGCACGGGGCCGCCCGCTCCACCCCCCCTCCGGGTCAGTGGAGTCCCGGCTTACCCCTCACCCGACGCCTGGTCGTTTCCCGCCCGGCGGAGCTCGACCAGCTGGCGCAAAGTGAGGGCTACCTCGAACATCAGGAGGATCACGGCCCACTCCAGCACCTGCCGGGGGTAGACGTGCAGCAGGGGGATGTTGCCCCCGAACAGATTGAAGATCTTCTCGAGTAGGGCGAAGGCGAACAGCAGGAAGGCGCTGCCAAGGAACACCGGTGAGGCGTACATCGCTGATTCCGGGGTTGGGGACCGAGGATAATCGCGCCTGGAGGGCGACTACGGGAGGGAGGCCGGCTCCCGCCGCACCCGGACATGGCGGGCCGCGTGGCCGTCCAGGGCCAGCTCGGCGAAGCCGATGCGGATCACGAACGCCGGCCAGCGCTGGACCAGCCGGACCTCGGTCCCGGGCAGCACCCCGGC